>ENA-UPSB01000090-UPSB01000090.1-bioreactor-metagenome-genome-assembly--contig:-NODE-90-length-165893-cov-6.515455_pt1 | contig 165893 bp, 137 predicted proteins | sample MGYA00238182_ERZ773286 | MGnify/ENA primary metagenome ERZ773286 (study PRJEB29026, sample SAMN07631240) | bioreactor metagenome | isolation source: Switchgrass digestor | place: USA: Dartmouth...
ATGGTCGGCGACGGCATCAACGACGCCCCGGCGCTGGCCCAGGCGGACGTTGGCATTGCCATCGGCACCGGCACGGACGTGGCCATGGCCTCCGCCCCGGTGGTGCTGATCAGCGGCGACCTGCGCGGCGTGGCCCGTGCGGTAGAGCTCTCGCGGCGCACGCTGCGCACCATCCGGCAGAACCTGTTCTGGGCATTTAACTACAATGTGCTGCTCATCCCTGCCGCCGCGGCCGGACTGCTCAACCCGATGCTGGCCGCCGGGGCGATGGCCTTCTCCAGCGTGTTTGTGGTCACGAACTCGCTCCGGTTGAGGAGAGTCAAGGTCGAATAAGCCTTTACGGGCAGCACCTTTTCAGGAGAACTGCAAATAACAGATACCCGGCCGGGGAAGGACAAAGTCCTTCCCCGGCTCGTTTTCCCAGCAACCATTGGGCGGTATCCTGACCATTCGGTGGGTTGAAGACCATCATCATGGCAGATGCCTCGAAGAAGACCAGAAAGGCCATGCACCAGCCCGGGTCCATGATCTGGTCCAGGACCATGATATGGCCTTCGACCATGATATGATCAATACTGCGCAAACTCTCACCCAAGGAGACGTCACACCGCTGTGAACCTTGAACAACAATTCTGGCTGCGGGCTGTCCTTCAAATCGGCGGTTCTTTTCTCCTCGCCTATCTGGTGCACCGCCTCTCCAGACGTCTGGCCCGGCCGCTGACCCGGCTGTTTCTGGATAAGAGCCGCCCCGCCAGCCCGGAGCGGGTGGGCACGCTGAACCAGCTGCTGTCCAGCTTCATCAGCTTCCTGGCCTTCTTCATCGCCGCGCTGGTCTCGCTGACCCTGTTCGTGCGGGTCGACACGCTGGTCTGGGTTGTGGGCCTGTTCAGCGCCGCTTTCGGCCTTTCGGTCCGCCCCATGGTCTCGGACATTATGACCGGCATAGGCTTTCTCTTCGAGGACAGTTTCTCCGTCGGTGAGAAAGTGGAGATTCTGAACATCGAGGGCGTGATCGAGGAGATAAACCTGCGCTCCACCCTGCTGCGCGCGCCCACCGGCGAGCTGTACGTTATTCCTAACGGAGAAATCCGCACCATCCGCAACTTCAGCCGCGGGCGGTTTTCCACCGCCAATATCACCCTGTATCTGGCGGCGGCCGACCTGGGCAAAGCCATCCCCCTGCTGGAAGAGGTGGGCGTCGAGGCGGTCTCGCTGCTGCCCAACTTGCTCGAACCGTGGAAGGTGATCAGCGCCACCGGCACCGTCGGGCATCAGGCCGAGCTGACCCTGCTGGCCAAAGCCCGCTTCGGTTGCGCCGCCGAGCTGCGCCCCCGCCTGCTCTCGCTGGTGCAGGAGCGGCTGGCGGAAAAGGGCATTCAGCTGATGAACTAGCCGCGCGGCCTGCGCCCCAGCAGCACTTCCACCCGGTGAACGGAGCCCTTCGCCTGCAGCGGCACGCGCAGGTCGGGCAACTCCCGGCCGTCCAGCTTCACGCTGATCACTTCCCGCCGGGCGCCCTCCGCCTCCTCCTCCATCCGGTTGGTCACCCGGATCTGGTACAGGGATTCTCCCCAACGGTACTCCATCTCGTACTGCTCCCAGTCCCCCGGTATCACCGGGTCGATCACCAGTTCCTCGCCCTCGCGCCGGAGCCCCAGTATCGCCTCCAGGCCCAGCCGGTAGGTCCAGCCGCTGGAGCCGGTGTACCAGGTCCAGCCGCCGCGGCGGACGTGCGGCTCGGTGGAGTACACGTCCGCGGCGATGACATACGGCTCCACTTTGTACACGTCGGCCAGCTCTTTGGTAGCGCTGTGGTAGACGGGGTTCAGCAGGCGGAACAACTCAAACGCCCGGTCGCCGTCCCTCAGGCGGGTGAAGGCCCACACCGTCCAGGTGGCAGCGTGTGTGTACTGCCCGCCGTTCTCGCGGATACCGGGCACGTAGCCCTTGATGTACCCCGGATCGCGCGGCGTGGTGTTGAAAGGCGGGGTAAACAGCAGCAGCAGCCGGTCCTCCGGACGCACCAGCCGCTGGCGGACCGCTTCCATCGCCTGGCGGGCGCGCTCCGGCCGGCCCCCGCCGCTCAGCACCGACCAGGACTGGGCGATCGAGTCGATCTGGCACTCCCGGTTTTTCGATGAGCCCAGCGGCACACCGGAGTCGTAGAAAGCGCGCAGGTACCACTCCCCGTCCCAGGCGTGCTCCTCGATGGCCTGGACCAGGCGTTGGGCATCCTCGCGGTAGCGGGGAGCGGCCTCCGCCAGACCGGCCTGCTCGCACAGCCAGGCGAAGCGCCGCAGCGTCTCCACCAGGAACCAGCCCAGCCAGACGCTCTCGCCCCGGCCCTCGATGCCCACGCGGTTCATGCCATCGTTCCAGTCACCGGCGCCCATCAGCGGCAGCCCGTGCGGCCCACGGGTGCTCCCCCGCTCGATGGCCCGCTGGCAGTGCTCGAAGATGGTGTAGGCCTTCGGGGTGTGCTCGTACTGCCCGTAGCGCTCGTCTTCGCCCTCCCTGAGCAGCGGCGCCTGCAGGAAGGGCACCTCCTCCCGAAGCAGGCCGGTGTCCCCGGTCACACGCACGTACTCGGCCACCACGTAAGGCAGCCAGAGCAGGTCGTCGCTGATGCGCGTGCGCACGCCGCGCCCGGAGGGCGGGTGCCACCAGTGCAGCACATCCCCCTCCTCGAACTGGTGGCGGGCGGCGTTGAGGATCTGCTCGCGGGCGATCTCCGGGCGCACCGGCAGCAGCGCCAGCACATCCTGCAGCTGGTCGCGGAAGCCGAAGGCCCCGGAGGACTGGTAAAACGCCGTCCGGCCCCAGATGCGGCAGGAGAGCGTCTGGTAGAGCAGCCAGCGGTTGAGCATAAGGTTCATGGCCGGGTCGGGCGTGCGCACCTGAACCGTCGAGAGCAGCGGCTCCCAGAAGTCGCTCACCCGCTGCCAGGAGCGCTCCACCTCTTCGGCCTGACTGTAGCGGCGCAGCAGCTCCAGGGTGTGCTCTCGGTCGTCCCCCTCCCCCAGCACAAAGTAGACCTCGCGCACCTCGCCGGGGTCCAGGTCCACATGCACCTGCAGGACGGCGCAGGGGTGCTCGCCCGGCGTCACCCGGCTCTCCAACCCGATACGGGAAAGCCCGGCCGGGTTGGACAGCGAGCCATTGCGTCCGATGAACTCCATGCGGTCGGCGGTGTAGCCGTGCACCTCCGTCCCGGCCTGCAGGAAGGCCACCCGTCGGCCGAACTCGGCGTTGTAAGCGTTCATGCCCAGCAGGGCGCGCTGCTCGGGCAGGTATTCCTGAACCAGCGTCCACTCGCTGTCCGAGCGCAGCGTGCCCAGCACCCACTCCACATACTGGGTGGCGGTCACCCGCCGCGGGCGGTTCCAGGTGTTTTCCAGCCGCAGCCGGATGATCTTGACCGGGTCCTGCGGGTCGGCGAACAGGCGCAGCCGCTGGCGCAGGCCGTGGCTGTTGTGCTCGAACTCGGTATAACCCACCCCGTGCCGTACCCGGTACGGCTCGCCGGAGGGAGCCGGCTGAGGCGCCGGTGACCAGATGATGCCGGTTTCCTCGTCTCGCAGGTAGAGCGCTTCACCGGTGGGGTCGCTGACCGGGTCGTTGGACCAGGGCGTCAGCCGGTTCTCCCCGCTGTTCAGCGCCCAGGTGCACGAGCTGCCCGATTCACTGACCAGAAAACCAAAGTGAGGGTAGCCGATCACGTTCACCCAGGGCAGCGGCGTGCGCTTTCCGGGCGGCAGGTCGATCACATACTCGCGCCCGTCGGGGGTGAAGCCGCCGTAGCCGTTGTAGAACTGCAGGTCCTCGAGCGGCTCCAGCGGCGGGGTCTCCTCAAATTCCTCACTGGACGGACGGCTGGGCACAAACGCCGGCAGGTGCGGCACGTGCACGGCGTACCCCTCCAGCTGCCCGGCCAGGTCGCCGCGCTCGTCGTCCAGCACCACCCGGGCCACGCTCAGCAGCAGCGTGCGCTCCTCGGGCAGCATCTGGTCGGAAAACAGCACAAAGATCCCGCCTCGCTGGTTGAGCCAGTTGTCGGAGCCGGTGCGTGCAATCAGGCGGTACAGCAGCCGGTTCAGCTCCATGCCGTAGTCGGTGGGCTGCTGGTTGAGCAGCACCAGGTCCACCTTGAAGCCCCGCTCGCGGTAATAGCGGTGCGCCTGCAGCACCTGCCGCACCAGCTCCAGCCGCTGCGGGTCGGCCATGCGGACCAGGATGATGGGGTAATCCCCGGAGATGCCGAAGCGCCACAGCCCGGACTGCCCCAGTCGGTTGGCGGCAAGCACCTCGGGCAGGCTGCGCATGGACGGCAGCAGGTAGAGTGATGCCGAGAGCAGCTGCAGAATGCGCTGCAGATCGCGCGAGCCGATGTCCTGGCGGCGCAGGTAAGCCTCGGCCTCCAGCCGGGCCTGGTGGAAGGCCCGGTCCACCTGAGACCACTGCCGGTAGCGCGCGGCCAGGCGAATAACCTCCTCGCGGCTGCCGGCGGCGATGGTCAGCCAGGCCAGGCGGGTGTTCTGGTGCGGCTCCAACACCACTTCCTGCCCGAGCGAGAAGATCGGGTCCAGCGTGGCGCCGGTCGCGCCGGGCCGCCCGTCCGGGTTGAGCAGCCGGGCCGGAGCGGCGGGGCTTCCGCCGCGGCCCAGGAAAGCCATGCGGTCGGTTTCGAACAGCCCGGTCTCCTCCATGTTCTCCACCAGCAGCGTGTGCCCCAGGAAGACCGGTTTTTCGCTCTCCGAGCGCGGCCGGCGGCGGAAGAGCAGCAGGTTGTACTCGGGGATGTACTCGCTCTGGATGAACAGTTTGTTGAACGCCGGATGGCGCGCGTCCGCGGCCTGCGGGGCCAGGATCACCTCGCCGTAGGAGTCCAGCCGCAGCCGGCGGCGCCGGTTGGTCGGGTTGCTCAGGTGCACCCGGCGGATTTCCACCGGGTCCTCCGGTGACAGGGTCACCTCCAGCGTCGAGGCGATGCCCCGCACCGTCTTCTTAATCACCTGCATGTGCGAGTGGAAGGTGGACACCACCCGGTCCGCGTGCCGGGGAATGGGCTGGTGGGCCAGCGACCACAGCGACGGCCTGTCCTCACCCGCCTCGGAGGCGTAAATCCAGATCCCGTGCCGGTCGGTGACCGCGTCCGGCTGCCAGCGGGTCAGGTCCACGTCCTGCCAGCGCAGGAAGCCGCTGCCCGACTGCGAGACCAGGCTGGTCATGGCGCCATTGGAGAGCAGGTGCACCTGCGGGATGGGCGTGGAAAGCTGCACACGCCAGGGGACGGTCTCCAGCAGTTCGGGCACCAGCCGCTGCGTACCGGTCACGTTCTCCGATTCGGGGTTCTGCAGCGGGACCGAATGCGGCACCTGCTCCTGCAGCAGCAGCTCCACCGCCCGGATGCGCGGGTCGGAATGCATGCGGCGCACAAAAAGCCCGTCCTTGAGGAAGTCCACCAGCGCCATCAGGATCATGCCCTGGTGATGGGACATGAACGAGCGCACGATGCCGTACTCCTGCCCGACCATCATGCGCGAGCGGGTGAAATCGACCGCTTCGTAAAAGCCGTAGCGGCCCAGCAGCCCCAGGTCGGCCAGCCGGCGGGCGTTGCGGATCACGCTGCGGGGCTGGTAGCGCACCGCCATCAGAGACGCGTACGGCGCGATCACCCGGTCGTCCGACAGGCCGCGCTTGAACCCCAGCCCGGGCACGCCGAAGGCCCGGTACTGGTAGTTCTGGTTGGCGTCGAAGCGGTAGAAGCCGGATTCGGAGATGCCCCAGGGCAGCCCGATTTCGCGGCCGTACTCGATCTGCCGCAGCACCGCCCCCTGCGCGGACTGCTCCAGCAGCGTTTCGGGGTAGGCGCGCAGGAAGAGCGGCGGCATCAGGTACTCGAACATGGTCGCCGACCAGGAAAGCAGCACCCGCAGGTCCCCCACCCGGGTCATCGGGCGGTTGAGGTGCAGCCAGTGCTCCGGCGGGGCGTCGCCCTTGGCGATGGCGATCAGGCTGGCGATGCGCGCTTCCGAGGCCAGCAGGTCGTAGTAATTGCGGTCCATGGTGGCCGCGTCCAGGTTGTAGCCGATGGAGAAGATGCGCTTCTGCGGGTCATAGAGGAAGGTAAAGTCCATCTCCTCCTCAAAGCACTCCGCCCGCTGGATGATAGTCTGGTACGCGCCGGTAAGCGCTTCCGCGCTGGCAGCCGCCCGCCGCATGGCCTCTTCGACCTGCCCCAGCCAGTCCTCCACCTCGTCCGTGGCTCCCAGTTCGGGGTGGTCGGCCAGCCAGCCGCGCAGCTCGCGGATCACCTCCTCCGCTTCCTGGACGTGGCGGCCGATTTCCCCCAGCGCGGGCCGGTAGGGCAGCGCGGTGCGCAGGAACTCCAGCCAACCGGCCATCTCCACGCGGCGCAGCGCCTCCGGCGGGTCCTGCAGCAGCGGCAGCCAGGGCACCAGCTCGTGGATGGTGCGGTCGATGCCCTGGTAGATCATCTCCACCAGCTGCGAGGTCTGCGCCAGGTCGGCCAGCACCGCCGGGTTCAGCTCATCCTCGTGCTCGCGGATGTACTCGGCCAGCGCTTTCTTGACTTCCTGCCAGCGGACGCCGCTCAGCTGCCGGTACAGTTCCCACCAGCGCTCCGGATGGGGAATCGCCTCCCGAATCACCTCCTTCACCCGGCGGATCTCGTCCTCTATGGGCTGCAGGTCCTCGCCAGCGGGCAGGCTCTTCAGCGCCTCCAGCAGCAGGCTGAGCGTATCCAGCAGGCCCTCCCAGCGCTGCCCGCGGAACACCTGGCTTTCGATCACCTCACGCAGGCTCTGCGCGGTGACGATCAGGCTGGCGGCCAGGTTGCCGCTGTCAACGGTGGAGATGTAGCGGGGCGTCAGCGGCTGCAGGGTGACGGTGTCGATCCAGTTGAGGAAGTGCCCCCGGTAGCGCTCCAGTTTGTCCATCGTGTCGAAGGTCTGCTTCAGCCGCGCGGAGAGCATGAACTGGTCGATGTACCCCAGCGCGAAGGCCCCCAGCGTGGAGGTCAGCAGCAGGCCGATGTTGGTCGGCGAGGTGCGGTGCGCCACCTGCCCCACCGGCCATTCCTGGAAGTGATCGGGCGGCAGCCAGTGATCCTCGGGCCCGACGAAGCGCTCGAAGAAGGACCAGGTGCGCCGTGCGATCAGGCGCAGCTCTTCCATCTCCTCCGGGGTGAGCGTTTCCTGGCGGCGGGGCGGCGCCTGGTTGAGGATCACGCCAATCTGCGGCGAGGCGATCCACAGCAGCAGCAGCGGCGCCGCGGCCCACAGCGCGCCGGGCCGCAGCAGCCCCACCAGCACCGCCACGGCCAGCACCCACAGGATGGCGACGGTCATCTCCACCCAGGCGACCACCCGGGCGGGCAGGCTGCGCACCAGCCGCACCGTCTGGGCGGCGGTGGTCCATTCCAGCAGGTGGCGGCGGCTGATCAGCAGGCGGTAGAGCGTCACGCCGATGGCATCCAGCGCGTTGAGCGCCTCGAACGGCAGAAAAACCACCGCCAGCATCCAGCGCAGCATATCCAGCCCGACCGTTCTGCCGACACCGGCGGCGCCCTCGCCCTGCGCCAGCTGCACCGCCCCGCCGATCAGGCTGGTCAGCATGGGCACGGCCAGCGACCCGACCGCCAGCAGCGTCCAGGCCCAGAGCGGACCGGGCAGCACGGCCCAGGCCAGCGTCAGGAAGAACATCAGCGCCGGGGCCAGCAGGCTGCGCCGCAGGTTATCAATAATCTTCCAGCGGTCAATCGGCCCCAGCTTGCCCCCCGACCGCCGCCGCGAGAGCAGCCAGGGCAGCAGCTGCCAGTCCCCGCGAATCCAGCGGTGCTGCCGGCGGACGTAGGCGAAGTAATTGTCCGGGTAATCCTCCACCATGGTCACGTCGGTGACCAGGCCGGCACGCCCCAGCAGCCCTTCCAGCAGGTCATGCGAGAGCAGCGTGTTCTCCGGGATCATGCCCCGCACGCTGCGCTCGAAGGCGTCCACGTCGTAGATGCCCTTGCCCACGAAGATGCCCTCGCCGAACCAGTCCTGGTACACGTCCGAGACGGCCAGCGTGTACAGGTCCAGGCCGGTGTCGCCGGCGTAGATGCGCGAGAAGCGGGTGCGGTTGGCGCTGCGCGGGCTGATTTCAATTCGCGGCTGCAGGATGGAATACCCGGCGACGATTTCATCGGTGCCCGGGCGGAAGACCGGCCGGTTCAGCGGGTGGGCCATGGTGCCCACCAGACGCAGCGCCGATTCGGGGGGCAGCTGGGTGTCCGCGTCCAGGCTGATCACGTAGCGGATGGCCCCCAGCGCCTCAATGCCGCCGCTGATGCGCGCAAACGACAGCCCGCTTTCGCCGCGCAGCAGCCGGTTGAGTTCGTGCAGCTTGCCCCGCTTGCGCTCCCAGCCCATCCAGACGCCCTCGGACGGGTTCCAGCGGCGCTGGCGGTGCAGCAGCACAAAAGGCCGCGAGCCGTCCGGGTGCCGGTAGCGCTCGTTGAGCTGCTCAATGCCCTTTTCGGCCGCCTCCAGCAGGGGTTCATCCTCTGGCATGTGCTCGGAGGGCGCGTCGGCGAAATCGCTCAGCAGGGCGAAGAACAGGTTCGGTGAGGCATTGCGCAGGTAGTGCATCTCCAGCTGGCGCAGCAGCGATTCCACCTCCGCCTGGCTGGTCAGCAGTGCCGGAACGGCCACCAGCGCGGCCTCCTCCGCCGGGATGCCCTCCTTCCACTCCAGCTTGGGCAGCCGGGAAGGCGTCCGCAGCCGGGTGAAGAGCCAGTTGGTCAGGCTGGTGCCCACGGTCAGCGCCGGCGCCAGGGCCAGCAGCAGCACCAGCGCCAGCTGCCAGCCCGGGGCCTGGTACGCCATCGCCAGCCGCACGGCAGTGAAGAGAAAAGCCGCCGCAAACAGGCCAATGCTGCCCAGGTACAGCAGGCCGGGATGGCTGAGCGCCCACTCCGCCAGCGATTCCCGGGCTGAGAGCCGGTACCCCAGCCGCCGGCGCAGGGCGGCCGCGCCGTCCGAGATCAGGTAGTAGCCGATGTGCGCCGGCCGCAGGTCCCGGTCGCCTGCCGTCTCAGCCTCCTGCAGCGCCTGCGCCGCCTCGCGGGCCAGATCCAGCGCGGCCTCGACCACCTGATCCTCCCCCACCCCTGCGCGGCGCGAGATCTCTTCCACGCGGTCGCGGTACAGGTCGCGCGAGGAAAAGTCCATGCGCTCGTAGACGCCCGCCGGGTCCTGGCGAAGCATCCGGTCGACCCGGTTAACGTCCTCGAAAAACTCTTTCCAGTCGGTGTCGTCCAGCGCGCGCAGCCCGGTGATGGCGGAGGCCACCACTTCATCCGTGCTGACCTCCATCTCCAGCGGCGGGGTGGGCAGCGGGGTCTGGTCGCGCAGGCGCACCACCTTCTCCAGCGAGCGGGCCAGCGCGTCCAGCAGCACCAGCCGCAGGAAGACCGGCAGCGCCCAGATTTCGCCCATGGTCAGCTGCACCTGGTCCTGCAGCCGGTCGAGCAGGCTGGAGAGCGCGCCGATGTTCACCTGGTACTGGTGAGCGCTCAGGAACTCGCGGGCGATCAGGTAGGCCCGGGTATAGCCCTGGTACGGGGGGCTGGTCAGCTTGGGCAGCTGGCGCAGGAACCCGTCCGGCATGTCCTCTTTGATCAGCCGGGCGGCCTGGCGGATGATGTAGAAGTTGTCCAGAATCCATTCCGAGGCGTAGGTGAGGGTGATCTCCTCCACCGACGCCTGCTGGAAGTAGGTGTGCACGTCCTGCAGCCGCTGGAACACGGCGCGCAGGTCCGCCTGCACCGATCTGGCAGGCTGCCGCGGAGAAGCGGGCAGCAGCTGACCGGCCAGCCCGGCGGCCAGGTCCTCCAGGAAGCGGGCAGGACTGACGGGATCCGCCGCCTCCTCAGCATCGGCAGGGGGTTGTCTGGTTTCTTCGAGGTTGGTCATCAACGCTTCCCGTATTTCTCAGCTACACGCTCAACCGTGGTCGGGCGGGCCAGAGAGGGAGGTATATCCTGGATGATCAACACCGGCTTATTGCCGTACTGGAAGTAGTTGGACGCCACGCTGCCGAAGGGGTATTCCGCCCCGCCGGACGCGCCGTGGGCGCACATCACCACCAGGTCCACCTCTTCCCGGTCCGCCAGCTCATGAATCGAGCGGGTGACGCTGTCCGATTCAAGAACCAGCGTGTCCACCGGCAGCGAGTACCGGCTTTTCAGATCGTTGAGATAGGGAACCAGCGCTTCGCGGGTCAGCTGCACCAGCCGGCTGGCGGCCTCCCGCAGCTCATTTTCCAGCGGCCCCGCCGGGGGCAGCTCCGGACGCTGGACCACGCTGGCCAGCAGCAGGCTGCCGTGAGAGGCCTCCGCCAGGGCGATGCTGGCCGGGAGGGAGCATTCCGCCCGCTTGGAGCCGTCCAGCGGCACCAGAATACGGCGGTACGATACCTCCTCCGCCGGCTGGTAAGCCCGCACCACCAGCACTGGAAGGAACAGTTTTTGAACGACTTTCTGCGTGACGCTGGAGATGTCCCAGCGGCTCAGGCCGCTCCGCCCGTGACTGGTCATCACGACCAGGTTTGTATTCGCGTCCTGAGCATACTGCACGATTCCTTCGGCGCAGCGGCCTTCCAGAACAACATGCTCGGTGGTCACCCTGTCCGATACCAGCTGGCTGGCCAGGGATTGAAGATACAGCTCTCTCTCTGATTTGCTAATCTGCCAGGAGAGAGGATCCACAACGGCATCCTCTCTCCCGGGCTGATTTTCTTCGATCACGCTCAGTAATACGATGTGCGACCTGTAGAGCCGGGCGATGTGCAGAGCGTGTTTCAGGGCTAGTTCCGCCAGCTGGGAACCATCCAAGGGTACCAGTATTCTTTTGAACATTTCCCGCCTCCAAACACAAACTCCCATTGGATTATATATCTAATTGGTCGATTTTATCAATCCAATCACTCACCGGTGACTGTCGCTTTACCGTTCGATTACCATTCCTCGATCATTCCCTCGAGAAACCGCCGGCCCGACCGCCGCGCTCCCGCCAGCCAACCGGGAGCGAATCGCGGCGAAACCCGGCCGGCGCCCGCCCCCCTGCCCGGCTCAGCCCGGTTCGCCGCTTTCTGTTATTCTGTTAATACTGGCGCGGTACGATTATCATGTACCAGTGTTTCTTACCCTTGCCTGTTCGAGGAGGGAAGTATGATGAGACGCAAACACACCCTGATCGCCGGTCTGGTGATTTTCGCCCTGATCACCTCGGCCTGCGGATTCTTTACACCCGGGGTGATTAACCGCATCATCGGGCGCGGGCAGCAGACCACCCCCACGCTGTCGGTGGAGCTCGAAACCGCCGTCCCGGTCGAGCCGGAACCTCAGGTCACCCCCACTCCGACGGCGGACCAGGCCCCGGAGGAAACCCCGGAACCCGCTTCACCCGGCGAAAAGCTCCCGCTGGAGGCCGGGTCGGGCGAGATGGTGCTGGCCCTGCAGCAGGCTTACCAGGAGATTTATGACCGCCTGCTGCCTTCCGTGGTGAACATCTACACCGCCGTGCCCATCACCGGAGGGTTCGGCCTGCCCCCCGACCATCCCGCCATACCGGAGGACGACAACCTGGCCCAGGCGCTGGGCTCGGGCTTTGTCTGGGACAAGGAGGGCCACATCGTCACCAACTACCACGTGGTCGAAGGCGCCCGGCAAATTCAGGTCGCCTTCTCTGACGGCACCATCGTGGACGCGGAGCTGGTCGGTTCAGCCCCCGGCGCGGACCTGGCCGTGGTGCGCGTGGACCTGCCCGCCGAGATGCTCGTCCCGGTGACCATGGGCGACTCCAGCCAGCTGGACGTGGGCCAGCTGGTGGTGGCGATCGGCAACCCCTTCGGCTTTGAAGGCTCCATGTCCACCGGCATCATCTCCGCGCTCGGGCGCGACCTTCCGGTCGGAGAGAGCATCAACGCGCCCCGCTTCGTCATCCCCAACATCATCCAGACCGACGCCCCCATCAACCCGGGGAACTCGGGCGGCGTGCTGGCCAACTTGAACGGCGAGGTGATCGGCGTGAACACCGCCATCCAGTCGCCGGTGCGCGGCAGCGTGGGGCTGGGCTTCGCCGTGCCGGCCAACATCGTCAGGCGCGTGGTGCCGGCGCTGATTGAGACCGGGGAGTTCCAGTTCCCCTACCTGGGCATCTCGGGCACCTCGCTGACCCCCGCCATCCGCGAGGCCATGGGCCTGGACCCGGCGCAGCGCGGTGTGCTGATCGCCGCGGTGACCCCGGGCGGCCCGGCGGAGGAGGCCGGCCTGCGCGGCTCGGAGGCAAGCGAGGATGGTTCCGGCCGGCAGATTCTGACCGGCGGGGACATCATCACCGCCATCGACGGCATCCAGGTCAGCAGCATCAACGAGATCAGCGCCTACCTGGTCGAGCAGACCGAGGTCGGGCAGGAAGTGACCCTGACCATCCTGCGCGAAGGGGAGACGATGGAGGTGCCGGTCACGCTGCAGGCCCGCTCCTCGGGCACGTCGGCTCAGATTTCGCCGCCCGCCTCGACCGAGACGCCCGCTCCGGAAGAGGAACCGGGGGAGCAGCAGCCCGCCTCCGGCGCGTACCTGGGCATCACCGGGATCGACCTGACGCCGGAGCTGGCCGGGGCCATGGACCTGCCTGAAGACGCCACCGGCGCGCTGGTGGTGCAGGTGGCCGCCGGCTCCCCGGCCCGCCGGGCCGGGCTGCGCGCCAGCTTTACACCGGCGCTGGTTGACGGGCAGCTGGTCTTCGTCGGCGGGGATGTGATCATCGCCCTGGACGGCGAGCCAGTCGACGGCATGGACAGCCTGCGGGCCCTGCTGGCCGAACGCACCCCGGGGGAGGAAGTGACCCTAACCGTGCTGCGCGGCGGCGAGGAGGTGGAAGTGCCGGTGACCCTGGGCGCGCGCGATTAGCCGCCGGGTGATGCCGCCAGAATCAAAAAGAGACGGGCGCGCGCCCGTCTCTTTTTATTCACCGGCTAATGGTCACTGACCACCCGGGTCAGCGCCGGGTCGGCCGGCAGCCAGCACTGGCCGGAGACGACGTTTGTGCAGAAGATGCGCCACCAGCCGCCGTCCTGGCTGGCCCCGGTGACCTGGGCGATCTCTCCGGCCCGGATCTGGCCGACGATGTCATACTCCGCGCCAGGCCCCAGGTAGACGGCCATGTCCTTCAGCGCCTCAACCTGCTGCACCTCCGTCTCGACCACGGCGGCCGGGTCCGGCACGGGGGAATCAAAGCGGGCGCCCAGCGGCAGCAGCAGGCCGAGCCAGTACAGCTCTCCGGTCTCTTCATCGCGGCCGATGACCGCGATGCCGTCCCCTTCAGCGTCCGGTCCCAGCCCGGTCAGGTAGAAGGCCCGCACCGGGGACACGACCGGTCCCCACATCGCCAGCGGGTCCTGCCCGCCCAGCACGTCCGCCGCGGAAATGGTGAAATCCGCCCGCGGGGCCGAGCCTTCGGCCAGCGGACCGTCCTGCAGCCGGCGCAGCGCCTCCTCCGGCGGGAGGAAGTCCAGGCTGGTGTTGAGGGCGGAGAGGCCGAAACTGGCCTTCATCAGCCGCTCCAGCACCTCGAATTCCCGGGTTTCAATGGCCGCCGCCAGGCCCTGGTCGAAGGCCTCATCGTCCAGCGAGGCCATGGGCGGCTCCCCGGGCAGGTCGGTCACAGCCGGGGGCGGCTCGACCGCGGCCGTCGGTGTGCCGGTCGGTTCGGGCGCAGCGGGTCCGGCGGGCGTCAGCGGCGAACAGGCCGCCAGCATCAGCGTCAGGCAGGTGAGCAGCAAAGCGAGCGGTTTCATCCGAGCCTCTTCCCCTTTCGATGAAAGCGAGAATTTTCAGTGGATTATAGACGCACCGGGCGGAAAATAGTTCCCGCCCGGGCGAATTAACCCTGCTCGGTTCGGATGCGGCGCATCTGCTCGACGTACTCCAGGCTCTGGTGCCGGAAGTAGGTGTTGTACAGCCCGGCGTAGTGCCCGCCGGCCGCCATCAGCTGGTCGTGACTGCCTTCCTCGATGATCTTGCCGTGGTCCAGCACGATGATGCGGTCCGCGCTCTTCACCGTGGACAGGCGGTGGGCGATCAGGATGCTGGTCGACTGCGCCAGGATCATGTTCAGCGCCTGCTGGATCTGCCACTCGGTGAACGGGTCGATGCTGGCGGTGGCCTCGTCCAGGATGAAGATGGCCGGCTTCTGCACCAGCACGCGCATCAGCGCCACCAGCTGCCGCTGGCCCATGGAGAGCATGCCGCCGCGCTCGCCGACCTCAGTTTCCAGCCCGTGCGGCAGGGTCTCCAGCCAGACGCCGTCGCCAATTTGATGGGCCAGCCGCTCGATCTCCTCCCGGCTGGTCCCCTGGCAGGAGTAGCGGATGTTGTCCAGCACGGTGCCGGCGAACAGGAAGGGCGTCTGCGAGACGATGCCCAGCTGGCAGCGGTAGGTGGAGAGGTCGAAGGTGCGGATGTCGTGCCCGTCGATCAAAATCTCCCCGCCCTGGAACTCGTAGAAGCGCGCCAGCAGGCGGGCGATGGAAGACTTGCCCGCGCCGGTGTGCCCCACCAGGGCCACGTTCTCGCCCGCGCGGATGTGCAGGTCAAAGTCCTCCAGCACCGGCTCGCCGTCTTTGTAATGGAAGAATACGTGGTTGAAGTCCACCCGGCCTTCCAGCCGCGGCGCCGGCCGCTCCTCAATCTGCACCACCGAAGGCTCTGCGTCGATCAGGGCGAAGACGCGCTCCGCCGCCGAGAGGCCGTTCTGGATCTGCGTCCAGAAGGAGGACAGGTTCATCACCGGGAAGAGGAAGCGGTCCAGGCTCATCAGGAACAGGTACCACGACCCGGCCGTGATGGCGCCCTCGGCCGCGCTCATGCCGCCCACGTACACCAGCAGCGCCGACATCAGCCCGCCGAACGCGTTCAGCGTGGGGAAGACCACCGCCAGCGTCAGCCCGCGGCGCACGTTGACTTTGTAGGAGGTGGTGTTGGCGTCGGTGAACTGCCTGTAGATGGCCGCTTCCTGGCGGAAGTTCTTGGCCACCGCGATCCCGCTGACCGTTTCCTTGATCGTGGCGTTGACCGTGGCCATGGCGCGCATGCCCTCGCGGGTGACCCTGCGGGCCAGCTTGCGGTACCCGATGGCCATGGCAAACACAATCGGGATCATGGCGAACAGCCACAGCGAGAGCTGCCAGTTGATGCGCACCAGCACCACGGCGATGATCAGCGATTCGGTCAGCTGCGCGATCAGGTCGGTGACCAGCGTGACCAGCTGCCCGAACTCGAGCGTGTCGGTGGTGATGCGCGAGGCAATGCGCCCCGAGGAGAACTGGTCGTAGAACGACAGGTCGTGGCGCGCCGCCGAGGAGAAAGCCCGGGTCGAGAGGTCGGCCAGCACGTCGGCGATGGTGCGCACCGTCAGGCGGCGGCGGATCCAGTTGGCGAACCAGGTCAGCAGCCCGGCGGCCAGCACGGCCAGCGCCACCAGCGAGATCCCCAGCATGGTGACCTCGCCGGCGAGCATATCCACCCCGTAGGACACGATCAGCGGGTAGGCCGCGCCCGCGCCCGAGACCAGCAGCACCGCCGCGGTGACGGCCAGCAGCCGCTTCCACTGCGGCTTAAAAAAGGCGGCGATCCGCCGGACCAGCTCGCGGTCGGAGTACTGGCGGTCGTATTTCTCAGCGTTCAGTCCGGAAAAGAAACCCATGGATGTGTTCTAGCCGCTAAAAATGTTGCGGTAAGCCTGTGAGGTGGCCATCAGCTCGTCGTGCGTGCCCACCGCGGCCACCCGCCCCCGGCGCATGACCACAATCAGGTCCGCCCAGCGGATCTGCGACAGGCGGTGGGTGATGATCAACGTGGTGCGCCCGCGGGCGGCCTCGAAGATGGCCTGCTGGATGCGGTCTTCGGTGGCGCTGTCGATGGCGCTGGTGGAGTCGTCCAGAATCAGGATGCTCGGGTTGGTCAGGAAGGCCCGGCTGAGCGCCAGGCGCTGCCGCTGCCCGCCCGAAAGCGTGACGCCTCGCTCGCCGATGATGGTGTCGTAGCCCTCGTTGAAGGAGGTGATGAACTCATGCGCCTGCGCCGACTTCGCGGCCGCTTCCACCTCCTCGCGGGTGGCGTTCTGCCGGCCAAAGGCGATGTTGTCGTGGATGGACTGCGAGAACAGGAAGATGTCCTGCTCGATGATGGAAATCTGCTGGCGCAGCGATTCCAGCTGCCAGTCGCGCACGTCCACCCCGTCCACCAGCACCTGCCCGGAGGTGACGTCGTAGGTGCGGTTGACCAGGCGAGCCAGCGTGGTCTTGCCCGAGCCGGTCTGCCCGACGATGGCCACCGTCTGCCCCGGCTCTACGGTGAAGGTGATATCCTCCACCGCCGGCTGCCCGTCGTCGTAGGCGAAGGTGGCATGGCGGAACTCGATCTTCCCGCGCATGGGTGCCGCGTAGCCCTGCTCGTTCTGGTCCAGGTTGTTCTCCCGGTTCATCAATTCCAGAATGCGCCGCGCCCCGGCCAGCCCGGAAGCGATGCGCGAATAGGCCCACAGCGAGGCGTAGGTGGGGAAGTCCAGCATCATCAGCACGCCGAAGTACCCGACCACCTGCCCGACGTCCAGCTGCCCCTGGCGGAACAGCACCAGCGCATGGAACAGCCCGCCGGCCAGCGCAGCCGAGTAGACCAGCAGCGGCAGGAAGCGGGCTTCAACATCACCCTGCTTGATCGAAGCCAGGCGGTAGCGGTCCACGTTGTGCTTGAAGCGCTCCACCTCGGCCTCCTCCTGCGAGGCGGCCTTGACCGTCTCGATCCCGTCCAGGGCCTCGGCCAGGCGGGTGTTCAGGCGGCCGAAGGCGGCGCGCACCTGGTCGGTGACCGGGGCCAGCGCGCCCATGTACAGCGCCAGCGTGAAGGCATACAGGACCACAAACAGGGCCGGCACCAGGATCAGGCTGGGATGGTAGCGGGGCGCCAGGACGAGCGGCATGATCAGGAAGTTGAGCGAGCCGACCACCACGTTGACGCCCGGGCTGAACAGGTAGTTGACCTCGCGCACGTCGTTGGTGGCCCGGGCCATGGTGTCCCCGACCGGCTGCAGGTTGTGGAAGGTCATGCTCTTGCCCAGCAGGCTGACGTACAGCTCTTCGCGCACGCTGCGCTCCACCGCCTGGGCCATGAACTCGAAACCCCCGTTGCGCATGAACTGGATAAAGCCGCGCAGCAGCTGCGTGCCGGCCATGATGATCGCCAGGCGGGTCAGCTCCTCAAGGTCCGGGGTGGCCCGGTTCATGACCGTATTAACCGCCTGACCGGTGAGCACCGGCACGACGGAAGCCAGCGCCGCGTTGCCGAACGCGCCGATCAGGGCGATGAGCAGCACCGGCCACTGGCGCAGGCCGTGTGACACGACCCAGCGCACCGGCCCGCGGCGGTCGCCTTCGAACGATTGGGGAAGAGTGAACTCTGCGACTGACATAACTGGATTCTAGACCGCTTTCATCACGGCTGCCGGGCGGCAAAGCTCGAGGCGGGCTGTACCCGCCTCGATAAACCCGGCGATGGCGGCAGCTAATTGTACTACGAAGGCAAATTTATCTGTATCGAACTGCCTTCACCCGCGGAAAGGCTGATTCCCCAGGCCGCCAGCACCAGCCCCTCCCCGGCGGCGTCCAGCTGGTAGATCTTCGGGATCCGCCCGCTGCCGCTGTACAGCAGGTCCGCCGCCGCCAGGATGGCTGCCGTGCCAACACCCAGCGCGGCCATCTCCGGGGTGACCCGGCGGCGCAGGGCGGCGCTGAACAGCACTCCTCCCACCAGCGCCAGCACAGCGCCCAGCGTCTTGACCAGCCAGAAATCCTGCTTCGGGCCGGTGACCGCCTCAAACGAGCGCCGGTCGATCACCGGCCACAGCCCGGTCAGCAGGTACAACAGTCCCTGACCGGCCGCCGTGATTCGCGCCATGGCCTACCGGCGCAGGATGGCCCAGGTGCCGATGGCCGTGAGCGCGGCCATGACCACCGGCACCGCCGCGGCGCTCATTACGCCAGACCGGCCAGCCATCTCCGGCATGGGGACGCGGCCGCCGTCGCGGGTCATGCGCACCGGCAGGCTGACCGGCCCGGCGTGCCCGCGCAGCGTGATCGGACCGATGTGCCCGGGCAGCACCACCGGCCCCACCTGGCGGCGGAACTGGACCAGACCCCTCCTGCCGGGCATGCGCATCTGGCTGACCCGGTGGGCCACCTGGCCCGGGGCATGCGTGATCGCCGTGCCGGCCGTCCCGCCGAAGGTCTTCATGTGCCCGGCCAGCTGGCGCGGGGTAAGCTCGTGGCCCACCTGGCGGATCTGCTTTCCGGCCCGGGCCATCATCTCCTGCGTGGTCAGGTGGCTGCGGTCCATGTAGCGCTTGCCCAGGAAGAACCCGCCGGTCAGCACCGCGGCCGCGGCGAGAAGGTTACGGGCCAGCGAATGGGTGCGCATCCAGGTCATCATGCTGTAGGACTTCTCGCCCTGGCCCACCTCGCCGCGGACCTGGTCATACCCGGGCATGTGCTGGTACAGGTTGTGGGGCGAGCCGGGGCTTTCCGGCATCTCCGTGCGCTGCCCGCGGAAGCCCACCATCCGGGCTACCCGGTCGCCGGCCGCAGGCGCGAACTTCTGCAGCATGCCCAGCTGCCGCCCGGCGCCGCCGGCGTACATGTCGCGCACCGGGTGCGTCGCGGCGTAGAGAATGGCTTTCGCCACCACCTCCGGCGAGTAGACCGGCGGCACTCCACGCGGCGTGACCCCGATGCGGGTCAGCGCCTTGTTGAACAGCGGTGTGTTGATGCCCGCCGGCATGATGTTGGTCACCGAGATAGGTACGCCCTCCTCCTGCAGCTCCAGGCGCAGCGAATCGAGGAAGCCGGGGATACCCCGCTTGGAGGCCGCGTAGGCCGCCTGGAACGGCAGCGAGCGCTTGGCCTCAACCGAAGAGACATGGATCAGCGCGCCCCGTCCCTCGCGCTTGAGGTACGGCAGCGCCGCCAGCGCGCCGTAGATCTGCCCCAGCAAGTTCACCTCCAGCAGGCGGCGGAACTCGTCCGGCTTCGTATCCTCGAAGCGCGAGTACAGCGACACGCCGGCCAGGTGCACCCAGGTGTCGATGCGCCCGTAGGTCTGGGCGGCCTGGTCAGCCGCGGCGCGCACCTGATCAAAGTTGGCCACATCCTCGACATAGACGCCGGTGGCTTCACCCCCCATCGCGCGGATTTCGTTCACCGCATTGTCGACAGCCGCCTGGTCGCGCCCGCCGATGACCACCCGTGCGCCCTGGCGGGCCAGCTCGTGCGCGGTCGCCAGCCCGATACCGCTGGTCGCCCCCATCAAAACGACCACCTGTTCGTGAATGGGTTTCAATTTCATATGTCCTCCCAGCGCCGGCACTGAGCGGCCGGCAAGTGTCTACCTATAACCGGTTCCGATAAAGGCCGTCACGCCCGCCCCACGGCTGGCGCCCGCGGCGAGATGAAGCCAAACACCAGCCCCGGCAGCCCGCTGACCAGATGCAGCAGCACGTCGCTGCCGTGCAGCGGCAGCAGGCCGAACACGGTGTTCAGCCCGGGGATCACGCCCATCAGCGCCAGAACCAGGAAAAAGACCCCGGCAAACTGCGCGTAGCGCCGCGAGGCAGCGTAGCTGCGGTAGGCCAGTACCCCCCAGGCGCCGACCGCCAGATGGACGAGCGTGTGCAGGATGTTCACCGGAAAGAGGCCCAGCACATAGCCGTACAGGACATCCAGGGTGAGGGCCGGCGCGTTCCCGGAAGCTTGCTGCAGCGGGCCGGGGATGAGTCCGGCGATCCCCACCAGCAGGTAGAAGATTCCAAAGATCAAGGCAAAATATCGCACAGACATGCGATCCTCCGTCTCTGACGGCAGCGGGCGAAGCCTTTTCGCCCATCTTGATATCCTCAGTATACAAAGCCCGCCCTGCCCGCCATGATGGGGGATATCCGAAAGGGCCGGTAGGAGAATCCCTAAACGCCTCCCCTCCCCTGCCGGGACTGGAGAGAAAAAACAGGGCCTCCGGGATCGTCCGGAGGCCCTGCAGCAAAGGCAATAACAGGAGAAAACCGCGCCTTACTCCGCCCAGCCGAGCGAAATCCGGCCCCGCTCCACTTCCACCTTGATGATCTCCACCGTGATCACGTCCGAAACCTGCAGGTTCACGTCTCGCGGGATCTGGCTGCGGTGCAGCAGGCCGTCCTGCTTGACGCCGATGTCCACAAATGCGCCGAAGTCGACCACATTGCGCACCGTGCCCTTTAGCCGCATGCCCACGGTCAGGTCCTCCATCTTGAGCACGTCCGAGCGCAGGATCGGCGCGGGCGCGTCAGTGCGCGGGTCGCGGCCCGGGCGGGCCAGCTGCTCAATGATGTCCGCCAGGGTCGGCTCGCCGACGCCCAGCTCCGCGGCCAGATCGGCCAGCGAGGTCCTGGCCAGCAGCCGGTCCACCGCGGCCTTGCGCTGCGCGGGCGGGTCGCCGGCCGAGGAACCAGCCTTCTCCAGCAGCTGGAGCGCCGCCGGGTAGGATTCCGGGTGAATGGCGCTGGCGTCCAGCGGGTTGGCCCCGCCGCGGATGCGCAGGAAGCCGGCCGCCTGCTCGAAGGCCTTCGGCCCCAGCCCGGAAACCCGGCGCAGCTCGGTGCGGGTGGTGAAGGGGCCGTTCTCGTCGCGGTAGGCCACGATGCGCTCCGCCAGTTTGTGTCCCACCCCGGAGACGTACTCCAGCAGCGCCGGTGAGGCGGTGTTCAGGTCCACGCCCACCCGGTTGACCACATCCTCCACCACGCCGGCCAGCGTCTTGCCCAGCTGGCCCTGGTCCACGTCATGCTGGTACATACCCACGCCGATGGCCTTCGGCTCGATCTTGACCAGCTCGGCCAGCGGGTCCTGCACCCGGCGGGCGATGGAGACCGCCCCGCGCAGGCTGACGTCCAGGTCCGGCAGCTCCGCACGGGCCAGCGGGCTGGCCGAGTACACGCTGGCGCCGGCCTCGTTGGTGATCAGGTACTTTACCCCGGGCAGGTCGCGCAGCAGCTCGGCGACCAGCTGCTCGGACTCGCGCGAGGCGGTGCCGTTGCCGATGCTGATCAGCGTGACGCCGTGCTTTTCCACCAGGCGGCGCAGGATGGACAGCGCTTCCTGCCAGCGCTTCTGCGGCTCGTGGGGGTAGATGGTCTCGGTGGCCAGCAGCTTGCCAGTCGGGTCCACCACCGCCACCTTGCAGCCGGTGCGGAAACCCGGATCGATGCCCAGCACGGTGTGCCCGGCCAGCGGCGGGGTGTTGAGCAGCGCGCGCAGGTTGCTGGCGAAGACCTGAATGGCGTGCGCCTCGGCCGTCTCGGTCAGCGCCCGGCGCACGTCTCGCTCGATGGCCGGCAGCAGCAGGCGATCGGCCGCGTCTGCCACGGCCAGGTTCATGTGCTCGGCGAAAGGCGACTTGGGGTCCGGGCGGAAGTGCGCCCAGATGGCGTTCTGCCAGTCACGCTCGGGCACGTTCAGGCGCACGCGCAGCACCTTCTCCTGCTCGCCGCGGTTGATGGCCAGCACCTGGTGCGGGCGCAGCCGGTCCACGCGGAAGTCGAACTCGTAATAGGTCTCGTAAACCCGGCGGGGGTCCTCGGCGTCCTCGATCTTGCTGACCTGCAGCGTGCCCCACTGCATGGCCTTCTCGCGAGTCTCCTGGCGCACCCCGGCATGGTCGGAGATGGTCTCGGCGACGATGTCGCGCGCGCCGGCCAGGGCTTCCTCGACGGTGCCCACCTGCTCGTTGAGGAACTCCTCGGCGTGCTGTTCAGCCGTCATGGGGCTGCGCAGCTGCTGCAGGATCATGTCGGCCAGGGGCTGCAGCCCTTTGGAGCGGGCCACGCTGGCGCGGGTGGTGCGCTTCGGCTTGTAGGGAGCGTAGAGGTCTTCCAGCGCGGTCATGGTTTCGGCCGCGTTGATGGCGGCGCGCAGCTCGTCGGTGAGCTTGCCCTGCTCTTCGATGGAGACCAGGATGGCGGCCCGCCGGTCCTCCAGCGCGCGCAGCCGTTCCAGCAGCGCTTCGGCCTGGCGCAGCTGCTCCTCATCCAGGCTGCCGGTCATTTCCTTGCGGTAGCGAGCGATAAAGGGGATGGTGTTGCCGGCGTCCAGCAGCTCCACGACGGCGGCCACCTGCTCGGGCCGGACGTTCAGCTGGGCGGCGATTTTGACGTTGAAATCCATGATGTTACTCACCTGGTTGAAGGATGGGTCAGCGGCTGATTTTATCACACCGCGCCCCCCGCGGCCGCTCCGGTAGACGGGGATTCGCCCGGACTGCCCCGAGAGCGCCCTCAACCCCGCCGAAAATGGACAGATGTGCATCTGCTACAATCGTAATCGTATGAACGGCATCCCGGAAACCCTTCGCCGCCACCTGGAGAGCGTGCTGCGCGGGCAGGGCGACCCCGGCCCGCTGCGCTCCGTGCGTCCGCTGGGCGGCGGGTGCATCAACAACGCCATGCGCGTCGAAACGGATGCGGGCGTCTACCTGCTCAAGTGGAACCCGGACCCGCTGCCGGGCATGTTCGCCGCTGAAGCCCGCGGCCTGCAGCTGCTGGCCGAAACCGGCACGGTGCACGTCCCGGCCGTCTACGCCTTCTCCGAGCCGCAGGACGGGCTGCCTGCCATGATCCTGCTGGAGTGGCTGGAAGGCCCGCCAAACATCCAGTCCATGGCCCGGCTGGGTGAAAAGCTGGCCGAACTGCACCGCTCAGGCCGCTCCCCCAACGCCGCTTACGGCCTGGACAGGGACAACTACCTGGGCAGCACCCCGCAGGTGAACGGCTGGGAAACGGACTGGCCGCGGTTCTTCGCCCGGTGCCGGCTGGTCCCGCAGATGGAGCTGGCCCGCCGCAACGGCCGGCTGCCCCCTGCCCGCGCCAGGCTGCTGGAAAGGCTGATCGGCCGGCTGGACGCCCTGCTCGGCGGCGTTGAGCGGCGGCCGGCGCTGATTCACGGCGACCTGTGGGGCGGCAACGTCATCCCCGGCCCCGACGGCCTGGCGCTGATCGACCCGGCCGTGTCCTACTCCGACCGCGAAGCCGAAATCGCCTATACGCATTTGTTCGGCGGCTTCACCCGCGAGTTCTACCAGGCCTACCGGGCCACCTGGCCGCTCGAGCCGGGCTTCGAAGACCGCATCGACCTGTACAACCTGTACCACCTGCTCAACCACCTCAACCTGTTCGGCGAGGGCTACGGCGCGGACGTCGACCGCGTCCTGCGACGCTACGCAGGCTGAACCGCACAGTCAGGGGGAAACGATGGACCAACATCCGCTGCGCTTCTCCACCGTCCCGGTGAACGGAATCCAGCTGCATGTCGCCGAAGCCGGCCCGCCGGACGGCCCGCTGGTGATCCTGCTGCACGGCTTCCCCGAGTTCTGGTACGGCTGGCGGCGGCAGATTCCGGCGCTGGCCGCGGCCGGCTTTCACGTCGTCGCTCCGGACCAGCGCGGATACAACCTCTCCAGCAAGCCCGCCTGGGTAGTCGGCTACCGCACCGAGGCGCTGGTCAGCGACGTCCTGGCACTGGCGGATCACTTCGGCCGGCAGACCTTCCGCCTGGCCGGGCACGACTGGGGCGCGTTCGTGGCCTGGTCCACAGCGCTGACCGCCCCCCGGCGGGTGGAAAAGCTGGCCATCCTCAACGTCCCCCACCCCACTGTGGCCTATCGGGCGCTGCGAACCAGCCCGGAGCAGATGCTGCGCTCCACCTACGCGGCTTTCTTCCAGCTGCCCCGGCTGCCCGAAGCCTTCCTCCGCCGCGGCGGGGCTGCCTGGATGCTGCGCGCCTCCAGCCGGCCGGGCACCTTCACCCGCGCGGACCTGACCTGCTACCGCGAGGCCTGGTCCCGGCCCGGCGCGCTGACCGCCATGCTCAACTGGTACCGCGCCGCGTTACGATACCCCTTCCGCCCGCCCATGGAGCGCGTGCAGCCGCCCACCCTGATCCTGTGGGGGCGGCATGACACCGCACTGCGCTGGCAGTCAGCACTGGAGAGCCTGAAGCTGTGCGAGCAGGGCGAGCTGATCTACTACCCCGCCAGTCACTGGGTGCAGCACGAAATGGCGGAGCAGGTCAGCCGCGAGCTGCTCGGTTTCTTCGCCTGAGCGGCTTATTAGCTGCTGCCGGAGCTGCCGTTGTCAGACGGGACCATGACGTCCAGCGAGAACTTGCCGTGGATGTACGCCTGGAAGTAATCCAGCGGTTTTTCATCCCTGGAGTACACCACCCGCTCCGCGTACATCAGGTTGGTGCTGGCTGAGATGCGCAGCAGGTCGATGATTTCCCGGTTGGGCGGGTTGATCGGCTCAAACTCGATCGTGCCGTGGTGCAGGTCGAAGCCGTAGTCTTTCTGCAGCAGCTCGTACAGCGACTTGTTGTCACCGTACTTGGTTTCAATGCCGGGGCACAGCCGGTAGGGAATGAAATGCTGGTCCACCAGGAACGGCTGGTCCGACACGTGCCGCAGGCGTTTGAGGTAGTACACCTCCTCGCCCGGAGACAGGTTGAGCTTCTTGGCGATCTCCGGGTCCGGTTGAATGATCTTCTGTTCCAACACCTGGGCGGAATGCGGAATGCCCTTGCTGGCCATTTCAGAGGAGAAGCTCATCAAGCTTCCCAGAAAACGAACGCGTGCCGTGCGGCTGTTGACGATGGTGCCCTTGGATTTCTCTCTGCGCAAGTAGCCGTCATGTACCAGCGCCAGGATGGCCTGGCGGGCGGTGGAGCGGCTGATCCCGTACTGGGCGACGATCTCATTCTCCGTCGGGATCGTCTCGCCGGGCTTCCACACACCCTTCTCGATGCCCTCTTTGAGGATCTGTTTCAACTGGTAGTACAGCGGTGTCGGGTTCGATTTATCTAGCGCATCCAAATCGTCCTCCCCTGCGGTTATGTTCGTACATTCTGAGAAGATTCTATCACAGCGATTTTGTGCCAGTATTTTGCGCTAACGGTCCGCCGGAACCCGCCGGCCGCTGGCTTTATCGAAGAGAAGGGTGTGTTCGGCTTTCATCGCGAGAGCCACAGGGGTGTGCGGAGCCGCCCGGTAGGTGGTCGGGCACACCGCCTGCAGGCGCTGGCCGTTCAGCTGCACGGTGGCGACGTTCATATCGCCCAGCGCTTCCACCACGAAGATCTCCGCAGACACGCTGCCCGGCGTGTCGCTGCTCACCAGGCTGATGTGGTACGGGCGAATGCCGATGACCACCTCTTCGGGGAGCTGCCCGGCCTCCGCCTTCGGCGTGAACACCTCCGGCAGGGGAACCCGCATGGCTTTATTCACCAGATAGAAGTACCCGTCCTCGCGCTTTACCTGCGCATCGATGAAGTTCATGGGCAGGTTGCCGATAAACCCGGCCACGAACAGGTCCAAGGGGTTCTCGTAGATGTTGCGCGGCGTGTCCACCTGGTGCAAGATGCCCTCGCTCATCACCGCCACCCGGTCCGAGAGCGCCATGGCGTCTTCCTGATCGTGGGTCACCAGAATCATGGTGTGGCCGAACTCGAGATGCAGCCGCTTGAGGTAGACGCGCATGTGGAAGCGCTGGGAGGTGTCCAGGTGAGAGATCGGCTCGTCCAGCAGGAACACGTTCGGCTTGCGGATCAGCGCCCGCGCCAGGCCCACCGCCTGCGACTGGCCGCTGGACAGCTTGGCCGGCTTGCGGTCAAAGATCTCCGTGATACCGATAATCTCGCCGACCTCCTGCACGCGCCTGTCCACCTCGTCGCCCTTCATCCCGGCCGCCCGCAGCGGAAAGGCCAGGTTCTCATACACGGTCAGCGTGGGGTACAGCGCGTAGGTTTCGAAGGCCATGGCCACGTTGCGCTGGCTGGGCTTCTTCTCAATGATCGACTCGCCGTCGAAGAGAATATCCCCGGAGGTGATCTCCTCCAGCCCGGCGATCATGCGCATGGTGGAGGATTTGCCGCACCCGGATGGGCCCAGGAAGGCCATGAACTCGCCGTCCTGAATTTCCATGGAGATGCCGCGCACCGCGTGCACCTTGCCATAGCGCTTATGTACTTGCTTCAAAGTCACGGATGCCACAGGAGCACTCCTTTACGCGATGCTGGAAAAAACAATATTCCGATCGGGGTGGTAGACCGCCCGCCCGTCGACGAACACATGGAAGAAGCGGGGATCCAGGCCGATCCACACCTGCTGGCCGACCTGCCAGGTCGTCTCCGGCGACGTGGAAATTTGCACCAGGTTGTCCTGGAAGTCCACGGTGACCAGGTTGCGGTGGCCCTGGGCCTCCACCAGATACACCCGGGCCTCGTAGCAGTTGAGCTGGTCGGCCGTGGTGAACAGCGAGACCTGGTTGGAGCGCAGGCCCAGTTTGATTTCGCTGCCGGTGCGCGCTTTTTCGGCCGCCCTGCCGCCGAAGTCCTTCGCCGCGCGCAGCACAATCCCGGCCTCGGGCAGGATGAAAGCCGGCCCGCCCTCTCCTTCGCGGTAGCTCACCTTGATGAAGCTCATCGGCGGGTCGCCGACGAAGCTGGCGACGAAATCATTGGCCGGGCAGTGATACACCTCTTCCGGCGCGGCGTCCTGCATAATCCGGCCCTTGTTCAGCACAATCACCCGGTCAGCCAGAGCCATGGCTTCCTTATAGTCATGGGTCACGTGGATGACGGTGCGGTGCTTCTCCAGGCACATGTTCTTCAGCTCGGCGCGCATCTGGATGCGCAGGCGGGCGTCCAGGTGAGAGATCGGCTCGTCGAGCAGGTAAATTTCGGCATCCCGGATCAGACCGCGTCCCAGCGCAACGCGCTGCCGCTGCCCGCCGGAGAGGTAGCCGGGTTTTCGGTCAGTCATGCCCTCAATGTGCAGCAAGGCCGCCATTTCCTGCACGCGCCTGCGGACTTCGGCGTCCGGCATCCCTCTGGCCCGCAGTGGGAAGGCCAGATTCTCGAACACCGTCAGGTGCGAGTACAGCGCGTAGTTCTCAAACACCATGGAGAAGTTCCGGCGCTCCGGGGGAACGCCGTTCAGCGATTCTCCGCGCAGAAAGATTTCGCCGTAGCTGGGTTCGGTGATCCCGGCGATCAGCCGCAGGGTGGTCGACTTGCCCGCGCCCGCCGGGCCAAACAGCACCAGGAACTCGCCTTCATGGCAGGTAAAGTTAAGGTTGCGAACGGCCAGCGTCGTGCCAAACCGCTTGGTAACTCCCCGTAACTCAATCATCGGCCGGCTCCATCTGCATTTCAGCTAATAATTCTTCGTAAGCCCTGCGCTCAACCTCAAGCCCGGCCTTGTACTCCCGGACCATCTTGCGCATGCCAATGTAGAAATTGGCTGCCCCGACGGTCACGGAAACGATGATACCGGCGCTGACGCAGGGGATAACCGGATCAAGGAACTTCAGCCACAGAAGGCCCACCAGAATGCCCAGCATGAGCGACCACCAGAACCGGTCCCATATGGCAGAGAGAGACATGGAAACCTCCACAAACCAACGCTAACCGCGCACAGCGCCGAAGGTCAAACCGCGAACGATCCACTTCTGCAGCAGCAGGGCAAAAGCGATCATCGGCATCACGCAAACCGTGGCCGCCGCGGAAAGCGGACCCCAGAGGATGCCGCGCTGCGTCCAGAAATCCCCCACCCCCACGGTGATGGTCTTGGCCATGTCTCGGGTCAGGATGGAGGCAAACAGGTATTCGTTCCAGGAGAACAGCAGGCAGAAGATCGCCGTGACAGCGATACCCGGCGCCGCCAGCGGCAGCACCACCTTGAAGAATACCTTTATGCGGGAATACCCGTCCAGCCGGGCGGAATCTTCCAGTTCGACCGGGATGTCCTGGAAGAAGGAGTGCATCAGCCAGATGGCGAAGGGCAGGTTGAAGATGGTGTAGCACACCACCAGCGTGCCGATGCGGTCCATGCCCAGGTGGAAGAACTGGCCGATGGCCGAGTTGCCTGCCGTGCGGAAGATGACGAAGAACGGCAGCACCACGGCGATGGCGGGCATCATGCGGGTGGTCAGGATGAAGAACATCAGGTTGCCGCCGCCCACGTTGTACCGGGCAAACCCGTAGGAGGCCAGCGAACCGGCAACCACCACAATGATGGTGGAAAAGATGGCCGCCAGCAGCGTGTTGCGGATGTACAGGGCGAAGTTGGCCTGTTCGAAGGCGTAGATGTAATGCTCAAGCGTCGGTTTAAAGGTGAACACCGGCGGGTTCATCAGGATCAGGTTCGTCGGCTTGAGCGAAGTCACGATCATCCAGTAAATGGGGAAGAGCATGACGATCAGAACCGCCATGATGATGGTCTGGCGGAGAATATCCATGGCTGTGAATTTCTTTACCTTCATTGCATACCTCCCATGGATGCGCTAATCAGAGCGCGCCCGTTCAGCCTGCTGGCGCATCAACCGGCGAAGGACAATGCCGGAGAACACCACCAGAGCGAAGAGGATGATCAGGGCCATGGCGCTGGCCTGGTCGATGCGGAACTGCTTCAGGCCCAGCCGGTAAAGCAGGTACGTGACCGTTTCAGTTACCGAGCCTGGCCCTCCGCGTGTGGTGGTAGCAATGGGGTCATACAGTCGGGCCGCGTCAATCGAACGAAGGATGAAAATCAGCGTCAGCACCGGCGACAGCAGCGGGAAGGTCAGCCGGCGCAGCACCATCAACCCGGACGCGCCGTCCAGCGCCGCAGCCTCGAAAGGCTCCTTCGGCAAAGACTGCAGCCCGGCGATGGTGATCAGGGTGACAAACGGCGTCCACTGCCAGACGTCAAAGATGATAATACTGGCCAGAGCAATGCTGGAATCACCCAGCCAGTTGAGCGGGGCGAACCCGAGGGCCTGTAAAAAGGCGTTGTACACGCCGAACTCAGAGTCGTACAGGTAGCGCCAGATCATGCCCACCGCCGCGGGTGCGGATGCCAGGGGGAGCAGAATCAGGGCACGAATGACGCCTTTGAACCATTTGGCCTGATTGATCAGGAACGCCAGCGAAATGCCCAGCACCATCTGCAGGCTGACGGAGATCACGGCAAAGTACAGTGTTCTGCCGGTCGCGTCCCAGAAGATTTTGCTGTTCAGCGCATAGCGGAAGTTATCCAGGCCTACAAAATCCCAGGGGACGGCCGGCCCGGCGGTCAGGTCCACATGCCGGAATGCCAGGTTGATGGCATACAGCAGGGGAAAGATACCGAAAAACAGGAGCACGATCATCGCCGGGGTGACCAGCAGGCCGCCGTACAGGCTGTCAGACATGGCCTTCCGGGCTTTGGTCTTCTTCTCAGTGCTCTCTGTTCGTCGAATGGGCAGCGCAGGAAGTTTCATGTGCCTCTCCAGGCCTGGGGACATCCCGGGGTAGGGACGTTCGATCCCTACCCCGGAAGCCTAAGATCGGTTACGGATTAGGGTTTGCGCAGCTGGTGGCTCTTGTCGGTGATGAACGGAGCGTCGCAGCCGTCAGCCGGCTTCGGGAAGCCTTCGTTATAGATCTCGCACGGTCCTTCGCAGAACTCCTCGATGCGCTGGGCAAAGCTGGCCATGGCATCTTCGACCGACATTTCGCCGGAAGCGGCAGCGGACAGCCAGGCGGGCGCCTCTTCATAGATCTTGGCAGCCTGCGGGACGTGGATGTAGTTGGTGTACCAGCACTTGGCGGAGTGCTCGAGCACGTCAACCAGGATCGGGAAGTGACCCACCGCCTCGCGGTTGGCCTGTACGAACTCGTTGTCGGTCAGGATGGACATGCGGGCCGTGGAGCCGCCGCCTTCGGCGAACAGGCGCTGGCCTTCGGGACCGGTGATCCACTTCAGGAACTGCCAGGCCTCTTCCGGATGCTTGGTGGATTTGGCGATGCCCAGGGTGAACGCGCCAGCCCAGGTCTTGCCGCCGCCGGGCAGACCGGCGATGCAGGCCTCAGCGCCCGGCACGTTGGTCTCGGTCTTGACCGCGTTCGGCCACTGGTCCAGGTAGACCGGGCCGGTCATGGCGATCTGGCCCGAGTTCAGCTGGCCGATGACGAAGTCGTAGCCAGCGCTCAGGGAGCCAGGAGGAGCATAGGGCAGCAGCTCGTTGACGTACAGGTTCAGCGCCTCGATGAAGGCGGGATCGTCCACGCCGGGGGTGCCGTCGTCGTTGATCACGTCACCGCCCTTGGTCCAGGCGATGGTCATGATCTCGTCGAAGATATTGTTGAAGCGGCCGGCCATCAGGCCAATCCCGTAGAACTCCTGGGTCAGGGTCTCACCCTTCAGGGTGTCGCCCGGGCTGCGGCGGAAGAACTCGGCGATGTCCGCCATCTGCTCGTAGGTGGTGGGGATGTCCAGGTCGTAGCCGTATTTTTCCTTGAAGGCAGCCTTTTCGCCCTCATCCTCGAACAGGTCGCAGCGGTAGTAGAAACCGGGGGTGAAGGTGTAGTACGGCAGGCCGTAGATCTCACCCTTCCACATGCCGGAGACGTTCAGCAGGGCCTGCGAAAAGTCCTCAACCTGGAACTCGGCGTTGTCGCGCTCGATGTAGTCGGAGAGCGGGTAGATGTACTCGTTGTTGGCCCATTCGCTCTTCCAGGACACGTTCCAGGTGATGATATCGTACGCGCCGGTGCCGCCGACGATGTCCAGCACCTCTTTTTCGTACATGGTCTGCAGGTCCATCTCAACGATCTGGACATCGATGCCGGTCTCCTCGGTGAACTTGGCGGCAACGTTCTTCGCCCAGTCGGTGTAGAAGCCGGCCAGCGTGGACCAGGTGATGGTCACCTTTTCGCCGGAAGGCGCGGGCTCCTGCCCTTCGCCGCCCGAGGGAGCCTGTGTCGCCGGCGCGCCAGACGCGGGTGAACAGGCGCTCAGGACGAGCGACAGCAGCATCAGCACAACAATCAGACGACCGAAGACGGTCTTCATTTCATCCTCCTTTAGACATTGGAAAACATACGCACGTGCCACAGTGAAAATGGCGATTCCTGCAGGTCCAGATGCTTACTTTTCACCTCCGTTACGCCCGGTCTAGCGATAGTCACAAACCACTTTGCCAAAGGGGAGGAACAGGTCGCCCTGCCCGTAATACCCGCCCAGAATCCGCTTAGGCTCGAGCAGGTAGGTGGGGTCGATTTCGGAGCACTCGCACACCACCGAGCCGCGCCCGCCGAAAAACTTGCCGGACTGCGCGGTGAACTTGCCTTCCGTCAGCACCAGCTCACGGAGCGGCTCCTTGCCGTCGCCTTCCGCGTGCGGGATGTACTTCAGCGAGAATACGCCGTCCCGGCTCCAGGGGATCTCGCTCATCTCGGCTTCGTACTCCGGCACCACAATGGCTTTGAAAATCTGGTGATCCAGGCGGGTCACCTTGCCGATGACCGCCTCCTGTTCGAACTTCAGGCCGATGTCGGCCATCTTCTTCTGGTAGCCCCAGATTTCGCGGCCGGCCGTGAGCGGGAGCGGGTTGTTGACGTACAGGAAGGGCTCGTAATCCCCTTCGTAACCTTCGTATTTGACCTGCACGTAAATGGCGAACTCTTTGAAGGAACCCTGGGTGGTGCCCAGCTCAAACTCGGAAACCCAGGTGATCACGATGTTGGAGCGCGCCTCCAGCGGATAAGGGATCACGCGGCGCACGTTCTCGATGTCGGTCTCGTAGACCACCAGCTGAACGCGCATGTCCTTCCAGACCAGAGGCGGTTTCCCGTAGAGAGGCGAAACGATCGGATTGGTGAAACCCCATTCTTTAACGTCCATGGCACACTCCTTTTATCCAATCAGGCATTGATTTGGTGAATTTCGTCTCCAAGGCTGGACAGTATCTTGCCCGCCCGGCGGAAGACCGGCAGCAGCTTCTCGTAGGCTGCCGTGTTAGCCGGGTCCGGATGGATCACGTCCAGCACCTGGTGAATTTCATCCACGTAATCCAGAGAATCCCACAGGCCGCAGCCGACTGCTGCGCACGCCGCCGCGCCCAGGGCAGCCGCCTGCTGGTCGATGTTGGTGCGCACGATGGTGGTGTTGTACACATCGGCGTAGATCTGCTGCCAGAAGAGGCTGCGGCTGCCGCCCCCCACCACCAGCATCTCATCGCTGATGGTCTCCATACCGCGCAGCACGTCCAGCGCCAGGCGCAGCTCCATAGCGATGCCTTCCATCGCCGCGCGGATCAAGTCGGCGCGGGTGTGTCCCAGGTCCATGTTCAGGTAGGCCCCGCGGATGTGAATGCTGTCGCTCATCGAGGTGCCGCCGGCCATGTTGGGGTTGAACAGCAGCCCGTTGGCCCCCATCGGAGACTTCGCGGCTTCTTCAGTCATCAGGTCGTAGGCATCCCGCCCCTCGACCGCCGCCCGCTGCTTCAAATCGGCGCAGATCTGGTCGCGCACCCAGCGGAAGCTGGTGCCTGCGGCGAAGGTGCTCACCGCCGAGGTGAAGTGCCCCGGGATTACATGGGTGAACACGTAAGGGCGAACCTTCGGGTCGATGAGCGGCTTTTCCGATGAAACGGCGATCCAGCTGGAGGAGCCCTGCGCGTTATAGACTCGGCCCTGGCGTGTGTTGCGCGCCCAGCGCCATGCAGGAGTTGTCCACCCCGCCCGAAACCACCTTCACCTGCGTGGTCAGCCCCAGCTCTCCGGCGGCTGACGGGGTGAGCGTGCCAATCACTTCCGTCGAGGGGACGATGGCCGGGAAGATGCCGGCAGGCAGCCCGCTGGCTTCCAGCAGCCGCTCGCTGTACTTCCAGCCCAGCAGGTCGTACACCCCGCTGCCGGAGGCATATGAGTAATCTGTGCAGATTTCACCGGTCAGCCGGTAGTTGATATAGTCCTTGGTGCCGATGATGGTCCGGACGCGCTCGAACATCTCCGGTTCGTTGTCCTGGTACCACATGATCTTGAACACCGAGTACAGCGGCGGCGGGAAGCCGTTGCCGGTGATGGTGTACCATTCCTCTTCCGGCACCCGCTCGAAGAAGCGGCGGGTCTGCTCAAGGGCGCGGGAATCGGACCAGATGGGGGTCACTTCCCGCAGCAGGTTCCCGTCTTTGTCCAGCGGAACCACGCCCAGGCTGTGCCCCGAAATGCCGCAGCAGGCCACTTCGTCCGGCCGGATGCCGGTCTGCTGCAGCAGCCTGCGCGTGCTGGTCACCACGGCGGCCCACCAGTCCTCCGGCCGCTGCTCGTGCCAGCCGGCCTTCGGGTAAAGGGTGGGGTACGGCTCAAAACATTCGGCGAGGCAGTTCCCCTTCAGATCGTAGAGGGAAGACTTGTTCCCGCCTGTTCCAAGGTCGTAGGCAATGATTTAGCGGCTCACTGCGCACCTTCCTTCAGGACTGCGTGCTGGAGGGCTGCTGCATGCCGTTGAGCAGCCGCATGATTTTCTCCACGTTCACCAGGTTGATTCCGAAGCGGTCCGCGCCCCGGCGGCGCATTTCCAGCAGGGTGTCCAGATCGCGGATGCCGCCGGAGGCTTTGATCTTGATCGCATCCCCGACATGGCTCTTGATCAGGGAGATGTTTTCCAGCGTCGCCCCGGTGGGCGTCCAGCCGGTGCCGGTTTTAACAAAGGCTGCGCCTGCTTTGATTGCCAGGTCGCAGCCTTTGCGGATTAAGTACTCATCCAGATAGTGGCATTCGAGGATCACCTTGACCGGATGGCCCTGAGCCGCGGCGACCACCTCGGCGATGTCACGGTAGACATCGTCAAAGCGCCCGGAGAGGTGGGCGGCGATGTCGATAACCATGTCGATCTCATCCACCCCCATCTTCACCAGCTCGATGGTTTCTTCCGACTTGATGGAAACCGTCTGCCCGCCGGAGGGGAAGCCGACGTTCCCCCCCACTTTGGGGGTCGTGGCTCCCGCCAGCAGGTCGAGCGCACGCCGGGTCTGGGAGGGTAAGATGGTGACCAGATAACACCCGTACTTCTTGGCACAGTCAATGGCGGCAGCGATCTTGTCATCGGTGCTGTCGGCCCGAACCGCGCTGATATCGATCATCTGGGCAATATCGTAGGGGGTGAGAGAATCCATATAGGCCGGTTCCTGATGTAAAAAAGTACAGCTACAGGCAGTTACTGCCTGGGCCTGGGGAGTGATATTTAATTGTCAGTTTAATGGGATGTACGGATATGTACCAATGTACCTACATAATAAAGAGTTGACAAACAAATGTCAATAACTATCTTTGTTGCACTTTTGTCACATTACAAACTGGCAACAATTCCCCCTGCGAGCATCTGGAACCTGAATAATGCGGGGGCAGCCGGCACCGGCCTGCCCCCGCGCCCGGCGCTCACACCCCGTAAAACGCCGGCGGGTAGACCGCCCGGCCGCGGACGCCTTCCAGCGCGCCGGATACCAGCTCCAGCGCCATCCAGTGCGGGCCGGCATCTCCAAACGGGCACGCCACGCCAGCCGCCTTACCGGCCGAAAAGCCAAAGCGCGGGTAATAGTCCGCGTGGCCGAGCACCAGCACGGCGGCATGCCCCTGCCTGCGGGCCTCCTCCAGCGCGCGGCGGACCAGCGCCGAGCCAACCCCCTGTCTCTGATATCCCGGCAGGACCGCCAGCGGCGCCAGTGAGAGCGCGTCCACGCTGCCCTCCCCGGTTTCGATGTGAATCCGCGAGAGGAGAATGTGCCCGATCATCTGCCCGCCGTACTCAGCGACCAGAGACAGGCCGGGGATGAAGCCGTCCGAGCCGCGCACCGCCTCGACCAGCCCGGCCTCCGCCTCGCCGCCGAACGCCAGCCGGTGGACATGCGCGATCGCCGTCCGGTCAGCATCAGTCTCCGGGCGGATCAAGAACGTGTCTTCGTTCATAAGGCTCCTTTGTATCGAGGGTTACCGGCCCACGGTGATCAGCCAGGCGATGGCCCCGAGCAGCAGGCCGGTGCCGATGCCCACCGGCAGCGTCCTGCGGAACACCAGCCCCTCTTCATTCTTCAGCCCGATGGTGCTGCAGCCGACCGTGATCTTCGCCGGGGCGATCATGCTGCCGATCGAGCCGCCGGCCGTCTGCGCGCCGACCAGCACGCCTTTGTCCACGCCCAGCGCCAGAGCCACGTTCTTCTGCATCGGCCCGAATAGCACGTTGGAGTTGTTGTTCGAGCCGGTGGCGAACGCGCCCAGGATGCCGATCAGCGGGGAGACCAGCGGAAAGGCGGTGCCCGTCAGCCCGGCCAGCCCCTGCGCGAGCAGCATGGTCATGCCGGTGTGCTCCATCAGCGTGGACAGCCCCACCATGGCGATCACGCCGACGCTGCTCGGCCCCGCGGCCCGGAAGGTGGTCACGGCAGCCCGCGACCAGATGCTGGATTGTCCAAGCCCCCGCCGGCGGAAGGCTTCGTAAGAAATGGCCGCGCTGACCATGATCAGCGTCGCCGGGTGCAGGAAGGGGCGGAAAATGAACCCCGGCCCCGCCGCGGTGACCGTGCCCAGGTTCGAGACCACCTCGGGGAACTGCACGGTCAGGATGAACTGCTGCAGCCTCGCGTACAGCGGCGGTATCTGCGTGGTGATCACCATCAAGGCGATGAGCAGCCCGTAGGCCAGCAGCGCGCCCTTCAGCGCGGGCGGCACACAGTGCAGTTCGCCGTCGGGGCAGTCCTCGCGCCGCCGGCGGAAGAGCAGGATGCCTCCGCCGATCCCGGCGATGGAGGCCAGCAGGCTGGCCAGCGCCCACAGCCCGGCGAGAGCGGCCCCCGCCTGCGCCAGCGCCATGATCACACCCAGCACCAGCACCCGCTTCCAGTACTTACCCTGGCCCAGGATCACCGCCGCGGCCAGCCCGCACAGCACGCAGGCCACGCCGAGCAGGAAGGCCGCCGCCGGGACCAGCAGGTCCGTGTCCACGCCCGTCACCGCCACCAGCGTCTGCAGCAGCGAGCCCATGCCGCCGAAGGTGACCGCCCAGGCGTGCCCGACGGCGCAGGCAGCCACGGCGCTCACCGCCGGAACACCCAGTCCCGCCAGCATGGGGGCCACGATGGCGATCGGCAGGCCGTAGCCGGAAACCGATTCCATCAGGCCGGACAGCGCCCAGGCCATAACGATGTGCAGCCATCCCGGTTCAGGGATGGCCGCCAGCAGCGCGTCGGCCACGGCTTTAACGCCGCCAACCTCCGCGACCAGGTTGTACAGGTACAGCGCCGACCACAGAATCAGCAGCGCGTTCAGCGAGAGCAGCAGGCCTTTGCCCTGCGACACCCACCAGATATCCCAGTTCATGCCGAACGCCAGGCGGGCCACCAGCAGCCCGACCAGCCACCCGGCCGGTCCGGCCTTGACGCTCCCCCAGCGCCGGGCTGTCATCAGAAAAACAACGCTAAGAATGGGAAGCAGGGCAAGAATGTAGAGCACAGCGTTTTCCTGGCTGTCGAAATCTGTACGGGTAAAGGCCGGCGGCTAGCGGGGAACTTCCACCATCAGCCCGGCCCGGCGGAACATGGGGATCAGCAGGCCTTCCTGCGACACGTCCAGCACCTCGTCGGCCAGGGCGAGCACGTCGGCGGAGCTGTTGTGCGGGGCGAAGGCCACGTCAGCCATTTCAAGCATTTCCACATCGTTTCCCCCGTTGCCCGCCGCGAACACCGGGCTGTCCTGCAGGTCCAGCGCATCCATCAGCGCGCGCAGGCCGGTCCCCTTGTTCACCCCGGCGGGCAGGAACTCGTAGATGGTCGGCTGGCTGTAGGAGGCGGATGTGCTCAGGCCCTCGGCCAGGCGAGCGATCTCGGCCAGATCTTCGGGATGGTCCGAAAAGGCCATGACTTTGGTCAGCGGAGGGAATGTATCGTCAGGGCTGACGGGGGTAAGGGTGAAGTTGAAATCACGCGAGGCCTGGAACCCGTACTCGGTCGGGTTGAAATACATGTGCAGGTCCACGGTGGTGAGGATGGTGGTCACCCGCTTGAACGGGCGCGTGATCTTGATCAGCTCGGCCTGCACCTCCGGGTCCATAGTGCTCACCGAGACCAGCACTTCGTTCTCAAGGTATACCGTCCCGCCGTTCTGGCAGACGCCCGGGAAGGGCAGCAGCGAATAGCCGGTGAGCATGTCGCGCTCGTGGAACATGGGGAGCACCGAGTTCATCGGCCGCCCGGTGTTAGGCACCAGCACCACGTCCCGGGGAGGCTGGCTCAGGATGGCTTTGTCGTTGGGGTGGATCCGTCCGTGTTCGTCAATCAGCGTACCGTCCAGATCAAAACAGATAATGGGAATGCTCATGCGGGCCATTATACCCTAAGCAGGGTTAGGAACCCCGAATAGGGAACTTTTCCCTGAAGGGGTACCCTGTCTGAATCCCGCAGTGGTGTTCTCTAGCGCGTAGCAGGTGGTGTCGCCCACCCATCCCCACCTTCACCCACAAGTGGATGTTCCCGTAGCGATGTATCTTCGAGACTTGTGTCCCTGGCCGGGATAGGGACATCTGCCCCATCCCCCACCTGCCCCCATTGACAAAACCCCTGGGGATAAATGGGGATCGGTGGGGGACGCTCCCGGCCCACCTCTCCTCTCGACCGGCGGAGCCGGTTTCATGATATAACAACAGCATGCCCACCCGCGAGCGCCGCCGCCTGCTGACATCCCTGCTGCTGCTGGCCATCGTCCTGCTGCTGGCCGCCTGCCAGCCGCCCGCGGAGCCGACCCCCACGCCCCGTCCGCCGACCCGCACACCCACACCCACGGCGACGCGCACCGTCACCCCCACCCTGCGGCCAACCGCCACAGTCACGCCCACCTTCCCGCCGGAGCTGGCCATGCCCACCCGCATGCCAACGGCCATCGGCCCCTGGATGGCCATGCTGCCGCTCGACTGGGCCGCGCCGGGCGTGATCGGCGGGCTGTATGTGGAAGATGACGAAACCGTCTGGCTGACCGTGCCGCGCGGGGCGGCCCGGCTGTACGTGCCGGGTGAGGCCTTCACCCAGACCAAGTTCGACGCCCCGGTCACTTACCTGGGGCTGGACGCTGACATGCGCCTGTGGTTCATCCGCTACGGCGGGGACGTGGTTTCGGCATGGGACGGAATGGAGACCGTCGACTACGACTTCGGCGACGGCTGGATCCTGCCCGCCAGCCCGGTCCCCGGGCCGATGGAGGAGAGCTTTCTGACCAGCCCCGCCGGGCTGCTGTGGATCTCCACCGCCGAAGACGTGCGCCACTTCGACGGCCGGCGCTGGCAGGTGCACACCGCCACCGAGCTGGGCCTTCCGCTGGCCTGGCAGGCCGGGGTGGACTGCTCCTTCGTGGTCGGGCTGGCCGGGGAAACTCCCTGGGCCGGCACCTGCCACTGGCGGGACGGTGTGCCGGCCGGCGGCGGCGGGCTGAAGCGGCTGGTGAACGGCCGCTGGGAAGACGCCGGCCTGCCCCTGAAGGATGCCTGCATCACCGCCATCGCCGGGATGGAGACCGGTGCCGGCCGGCAGGTTGTCTGGGTCGGGGCGGACGGACAGCTGTGGCGATATGATTCTGATGAGCAGCCATCCGAATGGTCACTGGTGGATGACCTTCCCCTGCTGGAGGAAGGCCAGCGGCCTGGCTTCGTTATCGAGATCGCGCTGGCCCCGGACGGCGCGGCCTGGCCGCTGTTCTCGCTGTGCGATCAGGTCGACTGCCGGGCAGCCAGCCAGCGCTTCCGCGTCACCGGCGGCTCCTCACAGCTGGTCTACCGCCAGGGCCGCCTGGGCCTGCACAGGCTGGTCTTTGGACCAGGCGGCACCGGCTGGATCGCCTCGGAGGAGGGCCTGTTCCGCCTGACTCCCCGCGAGACGGGTGAGATCACCCGCGAGCAGCTCTCGGACCTGGAGACGAATCACCTGGCCGCCGGGCCTCAGGGCGACCTGTGGATGATCACTGATTTCCGCGTCAACCCGCTGCTGTGGCTTTTGAAAAAATAAAAAAAATTCGCCGAAAATTTCATTTCCCTCGAGAGAATTTCGTGAGGGCTGAGAAAAAAAACGTCGAATTTTCTGCAATTTTACCTATACGCAGTCGCTGTGATTCTTTAAGGTTTGACCAGGCCCTCCGGCGGCTGCTCTGCTGACTGCCGCAGGCCGGTCACTTCCACCCGCTGCACCGGGGCTGCAACCTTGATCCCGTGCCTGTCGAACAGGCGCAGCACCGCCAGGTTGACAGCCTGCTGCACGTCCATGTAGCGTTTGTAGTCGGCGGTGTCCAGGTAATAGACCACCTCGAAATGCAGCCCGAAATCACCGATGGTTTTAAAGTGCGCCCGCTCGAAGGTCACCTGCTCCTGCCCTTCGACGATCTCCCGCACCCAGCCGGGGATCTGCTCCAGCACCTCCGCCGGGGTGGAAAAAGCCACGTTCAGGGTGAACACCGCCCGCCGCCGGGCCATGCGCTTGAAGTTGCGGATGCGGCTGCTCAGCAGGTCCGAGTTGGAGATGATCAGCTGCTCGCCGGAAACCGAGCGCAGGCGGGTGGACTTCAGCCCCACGTGCTCCACCGTGCCGGAGTACTGGTCCACCTCGATGAAATCACCGATCACAAAGGGCTGGTCCAGGGCGATGGACAGCGAGGCGAACAGGTCCCCCAGGATGTTCTGCACCGCCAGGCCGACGGCGATCCCGGTAATGCCCAGGCTGGCGATCATGGTGTTGACCGACACGCCCAGGTTTTCCAGCACCAGCAGCAGCACCGCAGCCCAGACCACGAACTTGAGCACCTGGCGCAGCGCGCCCATGGTGGCCGCACCGGTCGGGTCGCCTCTGTTCCCTGCCTGAACCCGCCGGGCGACGAAATAGTCGATGGCCACGGTCAGCCAGAAGCCAACCTGCAGTACCAGCAGGACCAGCGCGGTTTTTTCCAGCCAGGAGCTTTCATCCCGGGCCAGGCCAAGGAAGAGGGATCCGGCGGCCAGCGACAGGACGAGAATGGACAGGGTTTTGGTCTGCTCCACCAGGCTGTAGAGCAGGTCGGTGACGTCCAGCTGCTCACGGGCGGCCAGATGCTTCAGCCGCCGGAGTATCAGGCTGCGGAAGAAATGAAGGGCCGTGAAGGTCCCCGCCGCGACCGCGAGCGCGGTGCTCCACTGGCGAATCGTGTGCTCCCAGATGATCGTGTCCCAGAAGGTCAAGAGAAGGCTCCACAGAAGGGGATTTGCCGGAGGGTTAAAACGCCGGCGGTGGGGCTGTTCACCCCACCGCCATTTTACCTTTAAGTTTAACGGAGCGTTTTTTACCTCTAATCGTGTTCTCCGCACCGTCCCAATAGTCTATCTGCGCGTATCTGCGTTATTTGCGCGGCCTGTGCCGGTCTTTGACCTCCAGCCGGCGCGCGTCCGGCCGGCGATTCTTCTCATCCTGTATTCTGAACAGGATCCAGAAGAGCGCACCGACAGCAGAAACGCTGATCAACACCAACTCCATCCCGGGGCTCCTTCCTCTTCCTTATCTGGCGCTCACACGGTCATTGTTTCAACCGGTAAATGTCCAAACCTTTATTCGAAACGAAGGCCGGAGAAGTTCCAACCTTCTTTTAGCAGTATAGTGGACTGCTCGATCCAGCGTAATGGGGAAGTACCGTTGAGGGCGTTGGGGGAAATCCCTGTAAGTGGGGTGAGTATATCCCCGGAGGAATTACCACGGCATTATTCAGGGTTATGACCCATCCCCTATCTGCCCATGGGCAGAGCCTATCGGGGTGCCCCCATTACTTAGTAGGCCGGGTTGTTTTCCACCCATCCCCCACCTGCCCCCATGGGGGTGCGCTCCCCTTCCCATAGAGGCTAACTTACCAGTCCCCCGCTCCGCCTTTGGGAAGGGGGGTAGGGGGATGGGGGGGAGGCACTCCCCTGACTCCAGGGGGCGCCTCCCTCAAGGCAGGTAAGGGATGGGTCAATGACCCTCCCCGGCTTGACTGAAAAATGCGGATATGCTAAGGTTCTGACACACAGGAGGACGCATGACCCAACCACTCGACCCGCGCACCAAAATCGGCAGCCTGGCGCTGACCGTCTCGGACCTGGACCGCTCGCTGGCCTTTTACGAGCAGACCCTCGGCTTTCAGCGCCTGGACATGGACAGAGAAAGGCAGATCGCCAGTCTGGGCGTGGACGGCACGCCGCTGGTGCACCTGGCCGCGCGGAGCGGGGCCAGGGCCGTCCGCCGGGCGCCGGGGCTGTACCACTTCGCCATCCGCCTGCCGGACCGCCACAGCCTGGCCTGGGTGATCTACCGCCTGGCCAACCTGGAGGCCGGCATCCAGGGCGTGGCCGACCACGGCGTGAGCGAGGCCATCTACCTGGCCGACCCGGACTTGAACGGGATCGAGATCTACCGCGACCGCCCCCGCGAGGAATGGCCGCTGACCGAAGAGGGCGAACTGGACATGGTCACCGACCCGCTGGACCTGGAAAGCCTGCTGGGCGAGCTGGGCGGCCGCAAACCGGGCGGCGATCAGCTGCCGGCCGGCACGGATATCGGGCACATCCACCTCAAGGTCTCGGACGTGCAGGAGGCCGCGCGGTTTTATCAGGAAATCATCGGGCTGGAGCTGATGCAGACCTACGGCGACCAGGCCGCCTTTTTATCCGCCGGCGGGTACCACCACCACGTGGGCATCAACGAGTGGACCAGCAAGGGCGCTCCGCCCCCGCCGGACGGATCGGCCGGGCTGCGCTGGTTCGAGCTGCGCCTGGCTTCACCGGAAGATCAGGAGGCCGTGCTGGCCCGCGCCCGCGCCGCCGGGCTGGAGCCGCAGGAGCTGCCCGGCGGCTGGCTGGTCCGCGATCCGTCGCAGAACGGCGTGCTGCTGCGCGCCGGATAAGCGGGAAATATCCCCCTCCCTCACCCGGAATCAAAAAAGGCGGGCCTTCATCAGGCCCGCCTGTGCGTTGGTCTGAGATGATTACGGCTGGAAGATTTCCACGGTATCGAACTCGACAATCACCGGGTACTGGTCAAACGACGACACGGAAATGCCCACCTGACCTTCACGCAGCGAGGCGTCTTCGATCTGCTTGATCTCGCGGCCATTGATCCACAGGGTCAGCTTCTTACCCTTGCAGGTGGCCGTGTACACGTTGACAGCCTTGCCCATGTTGATCGAATTCGAGCCGCCGGAGGCCAGCAGGACGTACTCCCCGCGGCGCTGGTCGAAGCGCAGGATGTTGTACAGCCCGTCGGAGCCGATGTTGAACTCGTACCAGCCCTCATCATCGCTGTAGCGGCACAGCAGGCTGACGTTGTTGGAGTTCACCCCGCGGTTCTCGGCGACCGCCTCGATGCCCACGTCCGTATAAATGTATTCGTCGTACAGAACGTAGGCATAGATTTCCTCGCCGTCCAGGTCAAAAACCAGGCGGTCACTGTCGGCCTCGAGGACCATGTCGTCCTCATCACCGCTCATCAGGAAGTAGACCCAGCCGTCCCCGTCCTCAAACTCTTCGATGAAGAACGGCTCAGGCTCATCCACCACCGGCTCGTCGACCTCGATCTCCTCCGGGGATTCGGTGGGCACCGCCATAGTCGGCAGCGGGGCCTCGGCCGGCTCCTCTGTCGGCTCGGGGGTCGGTTCTAGCGTGGGGGTGGGTTCGATGGTTCTCGTAGGCTGCACGGGCGGCGGTTCAGGGGTTGGTTCGGGCGTCGAACCGATGGAGAACGAACAGGCCATTGTGACCAGCGCCACGACCAGGACAACAATGAGGGATTTGCGAACCATGCGGTTCCTCCAGGATGTAATGTGGCTTGGATGCCCGCCGTCGTGCGCGAGCAGTGATGAAGAGGAATCGGTCCCGACTGGAAAGGGACACAATATCCCCTACTGTACAGAACCTGGCCGGAGAAGTCAATAGGTTTTTTCCAAATTGTCTAAATAAAAAGAACGAGTTAGCGCCACTCCCCGGCCAGCAGGGAATACATGCGCTGGTCAATGCGGCGGCCGTCAAAGAAAATGCGCTGGCGCAGGTGACCTTCCTGCCGGAAGCCGAGCCGCTCCAGCAGGCGGATCGAGCTGCTGTTTTCCTCCAGCGGCAGCGCTTCGACGCGGTGCAGCCCCATGCGGCCGAACCCGTAATCCAGCATCGCCCGGACGGCCTCGCTCATCAGCCCCTGCCCCTGAAAGTCCCGGCCCAGCTCGTAGCCCAGCTCCGCGCAGGCCGAGCCGGCGTCAATGTTCCAGAACCCGCCCGTGCCGATCAGCGGGCCGCCGTCGATCATCGCCAGCCCCCAGAACAGCGCCTCCCGCCGCTGAAAGGACTGCCCCAGCCGCTCAATCCAGCTGCGGGTGATCTCCGCTGACGGGTGCGGCGGCTGGGCGTAGGCGCGGGTGATCGCCCTGTCGCCCTTGACGGCAAACAGCGCCGGGGCGTCCGCGGGCACGACCTGGCGCAATATCAGGCGTTCGGTGGTCAGCACGGGGAAGGGGGTGAAGGCTTCCTCAATGAGCATACCGGATCATTCTACCAGAGACCGGGCACCAGGCGGTACGGCACCTGATGCTGGTAATCCCGGTAGCCGCTCAGGCTGGCCGTAAGTACCTTTTCCTCGTCCAGCAGGCGCAGAACCAGCGCCAGGACCGGCAGAACCGCCAGCGGGAGCGCCGCCCAGGACCCCAGAGCGACGGGCGCGGCCAGCACCAGCAGCGATCCTCCGGCATACATCGGGTGGCGCACCACCGCGTACGGCCCGGTGGTGATCACCTGCTGCTCCCCGGCCACCTGGACGGTGATGCTGGCGAAGCGATTCTCGCGGAGCGCCAGGAAGATGATGCAGAATATCCTGTTCCGGCCCGGCCCTCAGCAATCCGGCGCCATCTGACCTCAGGCCTTCTTCTTATTCTGGAGGTTCTCTGCCAGCCGGTACTCGATGATGCGCCGCATCAGATCGTACGGCATGGGCTTTTTGTACGGGAACTGCACCGATCCCTTGGCGTTGCGGTATTCGGCCAGCTCCTTCTCAAAGGCCTCAATCCCGGACGGGGTGGGGTAGAACCCGATGTGATTCCTGTGCGCGGCGAAATACACCAGCGGGCCGTGGTAGTAATAGCCCGGCATGCCGTAGCTGATGCGCTCCTCCGCCTCAGGCGCGATCTCTTTGACCATCTTCCGCAGCGTGTTCAGAATCTGCTGCACCTCGGGCGGGAATTGCGCGATATACTCGGCGACTGTGGCCGCTCCTTTGCCCATCTTTTCCATCGATCTCCCCTTCCTTTCATGCGTACCAGCCATCACACTCATTATAGGGATTCCAGCCCATCGCGGGCCTGCCAGACCACACCCGCCCGGAGCAAACCATGATATAGTAACCCGAGTGCAGATCGAACACCCGCAGGCCCCGCCTGCCTGCTGCATAATCCCCTGATTAGCGGTGACACAGTGAAAAACCCAACCCCCACGGCGCAAAAAGCAAGCCCGGCGGCCATCGGGGCAGCCCTGATGTGTGTGTACTTCTTCTGGGGCTCGACCTACGTGGCCATCCGCTTCGCCATCGAAACCATGCCGCCCTTCTGGATGGCCGGCATCCGCTTCCTGATCGCCGGGAGCGCGCTGTACCTGTTCAGGCGCTGGCGCGGAGACCGCGCCCCGGCTGGCCGGGAATGGGCCTCGGCGGCGCTGCTCGGCGCCATGCTGCTGGTGTGCGGCAACGGCGCCGTGGTGTGGGCCGAGCAGTACGTCCCCTCCGGGATTACCTCACTGGTGATCGCCACCACCCCGCTGTGGCTGACGATCATCTCCAGCCTGCTCACGCGTAAACTGCCGGGCTTTGGCTCGCTGGCGGCCGTGCTGCTGGGCTTCGGGGGCATCCTGCTGCTGATCAACCCCTGGCAGCAGGACGGATCGATTCACCTGCCCGGCGCGCTGGCTATCAACACCTCTGCCATGCTGTGGGCGGTCGCCCCGCTGATCGCCCGCCGTCTCCCGCGCTCCTCCTCCCCCCTGCTGGAGACCAGCATGGAAATGCTGGCCGGCGGCGCGGGCCTGACCATCCTGGCCACGCTGAACGGTGACTGGGCGCGGGTAGACCTGGCGGCCATATCACTGCGCTCGCTGGGCGGGATGGCCTACCTGATCATCTTCGGCTCGCTGGTTGGCTTCAGCGCCTATTCCTTCCTGCTGACCGCCGCCCCGCCGCCCGTGGTGGCCACTTACGCCTACGTCAACCCGATGGTGGCCATCGCCGTCGGCGCGCTGCTGGCCGGCGAGGTGATCACCCCGCGGGTGCTGGCCGCGGCGATCGTGATCGTCTCCTCGGTGGTGCTGATCAACCTGGGCGAGCATAAAAAGACGCAGGTCGTCCCCGACCCGGCGGAAATAGAACAGGCCGGCCGGGCTGAATAAGGCCCGAGGCCGGCCTGAGTGGTATTACATCAATCGGCGGTTACAGCGCGGCCCGGTCCAGATACTTCAGCCCGGTGCCGGTGTTGAGCAGCACCACGCGCTCGTCGGGGCGCAGCCAGCCAGAGGCGGCCAGCTGCTCCAGCGCGGCCAGGTTGGCGGCCCCTTCCGGCGCGGCGAAGATGCCCTCTTCGCGGGCCAGCCGGCGCTGGGCGGCCAGAATCTGCTCGTCGGAGACGGCCAGCGCGGTTCCGCCGGATTCACGCAGGCAGCGCATGATCAGTTTATCTCCGAACGATTTCGGCACCCGCAGGCCCGAGGCCAGCGTCTCGGCCCCCTCCCACAGCTCGCAGGCGTCCCTGCCCTGCTCGAAGGCGCGCACCACCGGGGCGCAGCCGGCGGCCTGCACGGCCACCATGCGCGGCGGGCGGCCGAGCACCCAGCCCAGCTCGCTCAGCTCGCGCACGGCCTTCCAGATGGCCACCAGGCCCATCCCGCCGCCGGTCGGGTAGATGATCACCTCCGGCCAGGACCAGCCGAAAGCCTCGGCCAGCTCGTAGCCCATGATCTTCTTGCCCTCCATGCGGTAGGGCTCCTTGAAGGTGGACATGTCGAACCACTCGCCGGTGGCGGCAAGCTCGCCGGCCTGCTTCCCGGCCAGGTTGATCAGCCCGTCGACCAGCACCACCTCGGCCCCGGCCATGCGGGTTTCGATCTGGTTGGCTTCCGGCGTGTCGGCGGGCATGTAGACCCGCGCCTGCAGCCCGGCCCGGCTGGCGTAGAAGGCCAGCGCCCCGCCCGCGTTGCCCGCGGTGGGGATGACCAGACGCTTCACGCCCAGCTCGGCGGCCCGGGCAACCGCCACCGCCAGCCCGCGGGCCTTGAACGAGCCTGTCGGGTTGAGCGATTCGTCTTTGAGATACAGGTGGCGCAGACCCAGCGCTGAACCAGTACGCGGCAGCGGCAGCAGCGGCGTGTCCCCCTCCCCCAGCGAGAGGGTGTGCCCGGGCGCGGATGCCGGCAGCAGCTCGTGCCAGCGCCAGAGCCCCTTCGGGCGGGCGGCGATGGCCTCTCGCCTGACCTCGGCTCCGGCCCGGCCCAGGTCATACACGGCTTCCAGCGGCGAAGCGCAGTCCGGGCAGTAGGTTTGCACGCGGCCGGCGTCAAAAACCCGGCCACAAATCGGACAGCTCAGCCCGGCCAGATAGGAATAGTTGGTTGTCATAGTTTCAACCTGATGGAGAATTCTGGATGGCGTCAGATAAAGGCGGCGATGAGGAACCCGGCGGCGATGGCCCAGAAGGTGATCAGCGCGATGACCGCGGTGTTGTGGGCGGCATCCGAGCGCGGGTTGGCAAAGAAGGGGAAGAAATCGCGGCGCAGGCCAATGAACGGGCTGAAGCCCCAGATCAGGAACACCAGCGCGGTGGCCAGATCGTTGAGCTGTTCCGGGGGCTGGCCGTCGTAGGTGCTCTGCGTGTAGGCGGTCCAGATCACCCCGACGATCAGGCCGATCACCGCGGGGATCATCACCGCCCGGGTGTCGGCCTTTTCCTGGTCCGTGAGCGGCCGTCCGGTGTATTGAAACTTCTTGGGTGGCTTTAAGGAAGGCATACGGGTCTCTTTTCCAATATGAAGATGCGGGACATGATGGGATGTTCAGCGGTCAACAGCGGCGGATTCAGGCCCCCAAAGACGGGGGCACTAGTGGCGCTTCGCGGGCCGCCAACCGCCACATATGGCAGTTCTTTCGTTGGCAATGATCGACTATGCGAAGTTTGAAAATATTTATCGGTAGAAATATTACCCTGTATTTTTTCTTCCGACCGCGCCGGGGTTCTTTCTTCCTTCATCACGCGGCCGGACCGCCCACCTCGCGCAGGTAGCGCTCCCGGTTGGCAGCGCGCGCCTTCTTCCCGCTGGACGTCTTGGCGATCCAGCCCTGCCCAACCAGGTGCACCAGGCGCAGCGCCACTGCCGACCCGCGGGTCACCACCCGGCGGATTTCGTCGGCCAGGGCCTGCAGCTCTTCGGGCGTGCGGCGGTCGTACTCCTCCACCTCGGCGACCACCACCACTTCCTCGGTGCCCGATTCGGTGTCCTCGATCCCGAAGGCCACCGCCCGTCCGGCGTGCACGCCCGGCACGCTCTGGGCCAGCTCCTCAATGTCCTGCGGGTAGATGTTCTTTCCGCCGACGATGATCAGGTCCTTCTTGCGCCCGGTGATGTAGACCTCGCCGCCTGCCATGTAGCCGTAATCGCCGGTCAGGTACCAGCCGCCGCGGAAGGCCTCGGCGGTGGCGTCCGGGCGGTGATAGTAGCCGCTCAGCAGGCAGTCGGAGAGAATGGCGATCTCTCCCACCTCGCGCTCGGGCAGGTCCTCCCCCTGCGGGCCGACCACGCGCACACGGGTGTTGGCGATGGGCCGCCCGGCGGAGAGCATGCGGATCACCGTGTCGCCTTCCTCGCAGGGCACCGCCCGCCGCTCGGTCTGCAGCAGGTCCAGCCGGACCGGGTCGACCGTCACCGGGCCGTCGATGCCACCCTGGGTGACGGCGAAGACGTTCTCGGCCATGGCGTAACAGGTGGCCAGCGCCGATTCACGCAGCCCGTATTCACGGAAGCGCTCCAGAAAAGCCCGGTGCGACTCGTAGCGCATCGGCTCGGAGCAGTTGATCACCGCCCGCCAGGAGGACAGGTCCACGCCCTGCAGATCCCGGTCGCGCACCTTCTGCGCCAGGAAGTTGTAGGCGAAGTTGGGCAGCCAGGAGAGCGTACCCCGGTAGGTCGAGACGGCCTGCAGCAGCCGGGCCGGCGCGCGCACCCAGTCGAAGGGGGACATGAGCACCAGCTTCACCCCGCTGAGCAGCGGCATCAGGAACCCGGCAATCAGGCCCATGTCGTGGTACAGCGGCAGCCAGGAGACGATCACGTCCTGCGGGCTGAGGCGGATGGCGGCGGAATAGGCCCGCAGCTGATTCGCGACCGCCCGGTGCGACAGGGCAACGCCCTTCTGCAGGCCGGTGGTGCCGGAGGAATGCTGCAGCAGCACGATGTCGTCCGGCTGGCGCTGCAGGCCGGGCAGGCGCTCAAAGTCCGGCGCGGAGGGCGGCTCGACCTCGCCGGGCAGCAGCACCATACGCACGGAGGATTCCGGCGAGAGGGCCGCGCGCACTTCCGGCTCGAACTCCGGGTAGGTGATCACCGCCGCCGGCTGCGTGACTGCCACCAGCGAGGCAAGGTCGGCCCTGTAGCGCTCGGGCAGCAGCTTTTCAGTCAGGAAGGGCATGATGGAGGGCACCGCGCCGTACAGCACCGCCCCGAAGTAGGAGTAAACCAGATCCAGGCTGTGGCGCAGGATGAGGATGACCACCTCACCGGGCTGCAGCCCGCGCCGCTCCAGCGCCTTCGCCCAGGCGTGCGCCCCCTGCAGCAGATCGGCGTAGGTCAGCGGCAGGTCGGGCTGACCGGCCTGCTGGAAAACCAGGGCCACCCGGTCGGGGTTCTCCTGGTAGTGGCGGTAAAGGCGCTGCGCGAAGGTATCCATGCGCTCAGGCCTGCCGGGACTCGATCAGCTGGTCCAGCTCGCGCAGGGTGTCGAAGGTTTCGGCGGTCAGTTCGGCGTCGTCCAGATGCACCCCGAAGGTGTCCTCCACGAACAGCGCCAGGTCCACCAGCGAGAAGGAATCGATCAGGCCGGAGGAGATCACCGGCTCGTCGGCGCCGATCTTGCGGTTGGGCTGCTTGAGGATCTTGGCGGCGATGTGACTGGACAGAGTTTCAATGCGTTCTGCGTTCATGCAGGCACTCCTTAAGGCGATAAAGTGGATGCCGGGAGCTGGACCCAGGCCAGCGACTGGACCCAGAGGAACCCCTCCCCGGCCGGAGGCAGGCTCTCGTCATAAGCGGCGGCGGTGTTGGAGCGCAGGTCCAGCTGCTCCAGGTGCAGCCGGTAGGCGCTGTCCTGGATGAGCGTGGACGCCCGCACCAGCTGCACCCCGTCCGGCGCGTAGAGCACGCGGCCGTTCAGGCCGTCCAGCTCCAGCACCTGGCGCAGGGAGAAGGTGTTGGCGTCCAGGATATAGGTGCGGAAGCCGAACTGCCGGCCGGAGTAATCCGAGCGCTCGGCCATCAGCAGGGCCAGCAGGCGGCTGTCGGCCGACCAGGCCCCGTCGACCAGCGCGCCGGGCGGCAGGGGCAGCTGCCGGTCGGCGCCGTTGATCAGGTCCAGCAGGCCCAGGGTCTCGGTCCCGTCCTCGTTCTCGACCAGATAGGCCATGCGGGCGCCGTCCGGCGAGAGGGCCGGGCGCAGATAGGCTCCCAGTTCGGCTGCCTCGCCGCCGTCCAGCGGGGAGGACCACACCGGCGGAATTTCGCATCCGGCGCACTCGGCCAGCCAGTAAACCCGCTCACCGGCTGAAGGGCCGAGCAGCGCAGCGGGCTGCTGTCCCCCGGTATCCAGCGAGACGCGCTCGGAGCCGTCCGCAGGAAGCCAGTCCAGCCGGGTCTCGCCTTCGGAATCGCGCGCCAGCAGGAAGATGGAACCGTCCAGGCCCCAGGCGGCAGTCTGGCCGGCGGAGGGCGGGACGGCGCGGTTATCCAGCAGGATTTCCAGCGGCTGGCCGGCCTGGTCGAGCGACTGCAGGTACAGCCGGGTTCCTTCGCTGGCCAGCCAGAAGTGCCCCTCCGGCGAGACAGCCTGCAGGGCGCGCGTGCCGCCGGGCAGTTCGGTCAGCGCGCCGCTCTGCGGGTCCAGCAGGCGCAGACCCAGCGGCTGCGTGCCGGTCTCGCCGCGCTCCGCCAGCGAGAGGATCAGCGCCGGTTTGCCCGGATCCGCCCCCTCCTCCGGCGCCGACAGCAGTTCGGCGGGGAGGAAGAGCACGGAAACTGGCTCCTCCGTCTCGCTCGCTGCAGGGGTAATCTGCGGGGTTTCGGCCGTTTCAGGCACGGGCACGTCCTGCTGGTTCAGCATGCGCCAGACGGCGTCCAGCGTCTCCAGCGCGGTGTGGCTGCGCACCGTCCAGGCCTCGTAGGAAATGTGGAAACCGTCCGGGCGGGTGGGGTCCAGACCGGCGTAGGGCATATCCTGCACGGCCAGCCAGAAGTTCCACAGCGGCAAATCGTACTCGTAGGCCAGCTCGGCGGTAATGCGGTTGATGGAATGATCGCCCTCGACGTTGTCGGCCTTGGTGGAAAGGATGGGCACCACCCCGTTCTCCAGGTAGAACTCGATGATGGTGCGCATGTACTGCTCGTAGCGCTCGGGCGTGCGCCCGTCCCACCAGACCTCCAGGCTGATCAGCGCGATGGAGGGGCGGTGTACACGGTACTCGCACTCCAGCGGGGATTCGCCCGGCTCGCAGACCTGCGGGTCAGCCCACATGGGCGAGAGCACCGCGGCGGCGTTGTACCCGCCCTTGACGGCCTGCCCGTCGCGGTTGAAGGAGCCGGCGAAGTTTTCAATGGTCTCAGCCAGGTACTGCTCGTCCTCGGGCAGCCGGTAGCGCATGGTGTCATCGTACAGGCCCATCAGCACTTCCTTGATGGCCTGGCAGTCGCCGACCTTGGAGAAGGCGTGCGGGCTGTTGCCCCGGGCGATGCCCTCGCGGTAGAGAGCCTGCAGCGCCGGGCTGATGCGCTCGGGAACGACCGGCCAGTCCCGCCAGTCGGCCGGGTCCAGGCGCTGGTCCGGCGTGGGGGTGGGCTGCGGCGGAAGGGTTTCGCCTGGGAGCGGCGTGATCTGAGGTTCGGCGGAGGGGGTGACGGCGGTCTCGCCCTGGAAGGCTGCAGCGGCTGTCTTCGCCGGGGTCAGAGAGGCGGCCGGGGCTTCACCCTCCGCGGGCGGCGCGGCGCAGGCGCTCAGTACCAGTAAAACCATCAAAATGAGCAGTGCATAACGCGAGGGTCGCGTCATCGATCAACCTCCTCGACCGCCGCGGGGCAGTACGTCAGCGGCAGGGCCAGCGCCGTCCGGAGCCAGTCTGAAGTTACCCGATAATCACGCCGCCGGCGCGCTGATGAATCACATGCCAAGGCCTAATCCTCAAACCAGCAGGCTTCCTGCTCCACGACCGGGGCGATCTCAGCGGCCAGCTGCTGCTCTCCGGCCGGGGTCAGGTGAATGGCGCTGTTGGTGAACTCGCTCTGCGGAACCAGCCGCCAGAGATCCAGATAGTTCCAGCCGAGCTGTTCGCTCAAAGCCGAGAGGATCTGGCGGTACTGGTCGTAAGCCCAGCGCGGATAAAAGAAATTATACCGGACATCCCGGTTTTCCCCGTTGGAGATGAGCATGGGCTCGTTGACCAGCAGGACCGGCACGTCACCGGCGGCACGCATGCCCGCCCCGAGCACGTCCAGCGCCAGCGCATCCACGGGCAGCTCGTCCGGCTCCAGTCCCTGCCAGGCGGGGTCCGGGTCCAGATCACGGGCGGCGGGCTGGTAGGTCTCCGGGTAGAACTGGTCCACGCCGGTTGCGGCCCACATCACGCCGTACAGCTGCAGGCGCGTCCAGTCGGCCAGGGCGCGGCGCTGCCCGACGATGGTCCTATCCAGCCAGGTGCCCTCGAAGCGCGGCGCCAGCGAGAGGTTGTAGCGCTCCGCCAGATCGGATACGATGCCGGGATTGTTGGCCACGATGGGCGATTCCAGCTGCTTGGCGCGGGCAAAGGACTCCAGCGTCACCATCCAGATAATCAGGTCGGGCTGGTATTCCATCGCCCGGTCGATGATCATCAGATCCTTGGTCAGCGAGAGCGTGGGGTAGCCCAGGTTGTAGACTTTCACCGGCAGCCCGCAGCGGTTGTCCGCCAGCGCGGCGGTCAGGTAGGCGGAGAGGGTCTGCTCGGGCCGCAGCAGCGTCCCCCAGACGGACGAATCCCCCACCACCAGCACGCGGAACTCGCCGGCGGGTTTGAGGGCCGCAATTTCATGCGAGGCGAACATGGCGTCCACGTCGTACAGGCTCAGGTTGTAGGACTGGGCCGGGTTTTCGCCGAAGGGGAAGCGCGCCCGCCCGGGGAACAGGCGGTTGTAGGCCGAGACTTTCCCCAGCCGCGGCGGAAAGGCGGCAAAAAGCAGGTTGAAGACCAGGAAGAGCAGCAGGCCCTTCCAGACCACGTTCCACAGCAGGCGGCCGGGGCGTTCAGGCGCGCTCATGGCGTCAGCGGCTCCAGGTCCTGCAGGGCCAGGCGCAGGGCATCCAGCGCGCGCAGGGCGGTAAAGCTGCGCCGGTCCCAGGCGTCGACGGTCAGGTACAGGTCGTCGCGCTCGGCGTCTAGCCCGCCGTTGGGCAGGTCCTGGACAGCCAGCCAGACGTTCATCAGGGGGATGTCGTACTCGTAGGCCACGCGGGCGGTCATCAGGTTGATGGAGTGGTCGCCCTCGACGTTGTCAGCTTTGGTGGAGAGCACCGGCACCGCCCCGGCGGCGATGACCTCTTCAACGATCTGGCGCAGATATTTGCCGTAGGCCTCGGCGGAGGCGTCGGCGCGCCAGTTGGTGCCCAGGTTGATGAAGACGATGGAAGGCCGGGTGCGGCGCAGCTCGCACGCGACCGGCGATTCGCCGCTCTCGCACATGGTCTGGTCGGCCCAGGTGGGCGACAGCGCCGATGGAGCGCTCAGCCCGTCCCGCACCGCCGCGGACACATGGTCGAAGGAGCCGGCGAAGTAGTCGATGGTCTCCTGCAGGTAGGCGTACTCATCGCCCAGCCAGTAGCGGTCGGTGGCGTAGATGCCCAGGAACACTTCCGGCACAGACTGGCAGTCGCCCACCACAGTGTAAGCCCGGGGGTTGTTGCCCATGGCCAGGCCCTGGCGGTAAATATCACGGGTGTGGTGGCTGATCTCAGGCACCACCGGCCAGGAGGACCACTGCTCGGGCAGCGGGCGGGTGTCCAGCGTGGGCGAAGGCGTGATGGTCGGGGTTTCGGTGGGTGCTTCGGTGGGGGTAATGGTGAAGGTAGGGGTGATGGTCGGCGTATGGGACGGCGCGGCGGTCACCGGGTCGTAGACGGCTGCCTGCATCCCGCCGCCGCTCCACTCCGGGGGCGAACAGGCGCTCAGCAGCGCCAGCAGAAGCAGGGTGATTACCAGCAGATTGGTTGCGGTGCGATTCATGGAAAACATTCCAGTTGTAAGCGGTTATTATACCCGTCCCTCGCTACGCGCCCGCCAGCCCGAAGAGGCGCAGCAGCACGCGCAGTGAGAGGGATGCATCCGGCAGTGCAAACCACACCCATCCCAGGGCGACATAATTGAAGGTCAGCAGCCAGGAAAGCCCGGTCAGCAGCGAGCGCTGGCGGGGCGTGGCGCCGGTCAGGCGTGGGCGGATGAAGTCCGTCCAGCGGTTCTGCACGAACAGCCCCAGGCCGTGCCACAGGCCCCAGGCGACAAAGGACCAGGTGATGCCGTGCCACAGGCCGATCAGCACCATGGTGGCCACCTGGGTGATCAGAATCACCGCCGGGACAGGCAGCGAACGCGGCCCGGAACGCAGCCAGCGGGTGAAGGGGTTGAAGAAGTAAGCCCGGAACCAGTTGGTCAGAGTCATATGCCAGGAGTTCCAGAACGTCGCCAGCGAGGTGCGCAGGTAGGGGCGGTTGAAATTTTCCGGCAGCTGGATACCCAGGAAGGTCCCCAGGCCGATGGCGATGTCGGTGTATCCGGCGAAGTCGAAGTAGATCTGGAAGGTGTAGGCGTAGACTAGCACCCACAGCCAGGCCGGGGCGCTGACCTGGGCTGCGTTCTGGCCGTTGAGGGCGATCAGCGCCAGGGAATCGGCCAGGACGAACTTCTTGAACAGCCCCACCGCCAGCCGGCGGCCGCCCGCCCACAGGTCGTCGGGGATCGGGCGCTCCGGGGCGCACAGGTCGCGGGTAAAGCGCTCCAGGCGGTCGATCGGCCCGGCGGTGAAGGACGGGAAGAAGATGGCGTAGGTCAGGTACTCGCGCAGGTTGACCACCGGCAATCGTCCGGTCTGCCGGTCGCGCAGGGTATGAAGCAGGCGGAAGGCGACGTAGGAAAAGCCCAGCCAGCGCAGGTCGGTGAAGGAGGCCAGCGCTGCCGACTGCCCGGCGGTGGTGCGCAGGAAAGCGGAGGCGGCCGTCCCCAGCGGCTGCAGCTTGAGCACCACGAAGAGCGTGATCAGCGCCAGGATGCCCGCTCCGCAGGCCGCGCGGGATACGGGGAGGAACCGCGCCAGCACCCCGGCCAGCAGGGCGGCCAGGCCCAACCCCGCCAGAGCGGTCAGCAAAGGCGGCGGCGATGGCAGCGCCAGGAAATCCGGCAGGGAGACCTCCCGGGCGGCCAGCACCAGAAGAGTCACCCCTGCCAGCGCAAGACCGGCAATTAGATTCTCCCGCCCGCCGCGCTGCTCGCGGGGTGTTGTGATCACCCACGATAACACCGCCAGCGCCAGCGTCCAGACTGGCATCCAGAAAGCCAGATAGCGGACCGGCACGGCCGGCTGCAGCCAGAAGATGGCCGCCGCGCTGAGCAGGAAAATGGCCCAGCGCTGGGCCTGCGGCCTGAGAAACAGGCGCACCAGCAGGGCGATCAGGGCCAGGGCGAGAATCTGGGGAAGCAGCATTTAGAAACCCTGATAGATCCAGAGCGGGGCGCTGTCAGCGGTGAGAATCACCAGGGCAATCAGAATCAGGCAGAACAGCAGGGCCAGCAGATTCTCCGCGGAAAACAGGGCGCGCAGCCCGCGCAGCAAGGCCGGCCGGTCTACCGGTAACCGCATACCCGCCACTCACCGTCCTCACGTTCGAGCTGGTAAATCCGGCCGGATAGAGGGAAATCCTGGTCTTCTTCGTTGTAGGTGGCAATCAGGGTGCCCTCGCAGCTCACCTGGGCGGTATCCCCTTCCCGGCTGACCTCAGAACAGGACAGCCCTTCCAGCCGGGTCTCAACGGCCTGGAAGGCGTCCAGCTCGAGCAGCGCCATCTCCTCCCACTCGGCGCAGGAGGCCGTGGAGATGGCCGCCTCATCCTTGTTGGCCAGGGCCTGGATATAGTCTTCAATCACAGCACCGGTGTCATCCCCCGCCCCGCCACCGCAGGCGGCCAGCGCCAGTGAAAGCAGCACAAACAGACATAAGATCAGGCTGATTCTGCGCATCGTTCATTTACCTTTCTGTGTGGCCGCGCCGGCGGCGCGGGTATCGGTCGAAGATTATAGTATGAAAGGCGGGAATCGAGAATAGGCACACCCTATAATTAATCTATACGCATTAACTCAGGCCGCCGGGGCCGGCCGCTCCACCGCCCGGTGGCGGTTCAACCGCCGCTCCAGCAGCTGCAGCCCGTGGTTGAAAACCAGCGCCAGCAGCCCCACCGACAGTCCTCCCAGCCAGATTTTGTCCGCCCGGTTCTGGGCGATGCCGTCAAACAGCAGCGTGCCCAGTCCCCCTGCCCCGAATTTGGCTCCGATGGTGGCAATGGCCACGGTGGTCACTGCCGCCAGGCGCACCCCCGCCAGAATCACCGGCAGCGCCAGCGGCAGCTGCACCCGGAAGGCCATCTGACCCGGCCCCATGCCCATTCCCCGCGCCGCTTCCATCACTGCCGGGTCGATGGATTCCAGCCCGGCCAGCGTGTTGCGCACCAGGATAATCTGGTTGTAGATCACCAGCGCGACCGTCACGGTGGTCCCGCCCAGACCAAACAGCGGGATAAGCATGATCATCAGCGCGATGCTGGGGACGGTGTACAGCACGCCGAACAGCCCCAGCACAGGCAGCTGCAGCCAGCGGAAGCGGTGCAGCAGCCACCCGACCGGCAGGGCAATCGCCAACGCCGCGGCCAGCGAGAGCAGGGTCAGCTCCAGATGACGGCCGGCCAGCGAGAAGAAAATTTCGGGATACTCAAGCAGGAATCTCATTGCAGAGGCTGGCAGGTCCTTGAGCGCAGGTCTTCGAAATCCAGCACACCGGCCGGGCGGCCTTCCCGGGTGATCTCCAGCGCCTGCACCCCCGGCTGCAGCAGCAGCGAAAGCGCCGTACGCAGGTCGGCGGAGGACTCCAGCGCAGGCAGGACGCCGGGCCTGAAGTCCGGCGGCAGCGGGCGCATCACCGCCTCCACCCGGATAAGGCCGAGCTGACGCACGCGGTCGTCGGCGTTGAGCAGCTCGCGCACAAAATCGTCCGCCGGGCGGCTCAGCAGCGCGCAGGGCTCGTCGTACTGCACCAGCTCGCCGCGGCGCAGCACCGCGATGCGGTCGGCCAGGCGCAGGGCCTCGTCCACATCGTGGGTGACGAACAGGACCGTCTTGCGCAGGCGCTGCTGCAGCTCGATCAGCTGGTCCTGCAGGCTGGCGCGGGTGATGGCGTCAATGGCGCCGAATGGCTCGTCCATCAGCAGCACGCCGGGGTCGGCAGCCAGGGCGCGGGCCAGGCCGACGCGCTGCTGCTGCCCGCCCGACAGCTGCGAGGGGTAGCGGGAGGCGAACTCCGGCGGCAGGTGCACCAGTTCAAGCAGCTCCGCCACCCGGGCGGCAATCTGCTCCCGCTTCCAGCCGTTGAGCTGCGGCACCACGCCGATGTTCTCCCCCACCGTCATGTGCGGGAACAGCCCCACCTGTTGGATCACGTAGCCGATCTGCCGGCGCAGCGCGGTCACTTCCAGCGAGCGGATGTCGGTCTCGTCCATGCAGATGCGGCCGGAGGTCGGCTCAACCAGCCGGTTGACCATCTTGAGCAGCGTGGTCTTGCCGCAGCCGGACGGCCCCAGCAGCACGACCAGCGAGCCGGCGGGCACCTCGAAGCTCACCCGGTGAACGGCCGCCCGCTCGCCGTCAAAGCTTTTACTGACCCGGTCAAAGAGAATCTGTTTCAAGGCGAATTACTCGATCAACCCCTGCTGCTGCAGCCACTCACGGGCCACTTCCTCCGGTTCGCGCTGGTTTCCGCTGACTTCGTAGTTGAGACTCTGCATGACTTCATTGGTAATGCGCGCCGAAAGGTCGTTGAGCACGTCTTCAATCCCGGGATTGGCCTCCAGCACCTCGCTGCGGATCACCGGGGCCACCTGGTAGGGAGGGAACATGTTTCGGTCGTCCTCCAGCACCACCAGGTCAAAGGCGGCGATCTCCCCGTCCGTGCCGAAGGCCACGGCCACGTCGGCCTCGCCGCTGGTCAGCGCCTGATAGCGCAGGCCGGGGTCCACGGCAATGTAGTCGCGCAGCTCAAAGTCGCCGTAGACCGCCTTGATGCCGGGCAGCCCGTCCTCGCGCTCCACAAACTCCGGCGGTCCAACCATCACCAGTTCGCCGGCGCGGGCGACCATGTCGGAGATGGTGCGGATCCCCAGATCCTCGGCCCGGGCGCGGGTCATGGCCAGCGCCTGGGTGTTGTTCATCGGCGCGGGCTGCAGCCAGACCAGGTCAAACTGCTCCCGGTACATCTCGTTGACGGTCTGGTACACGGCAGCCGGATCGCTCATCACCTCCTGCTTGAGCACGGTCAGCAGGCCGGTGCCGGTGTACTCGGGGTACAGGTCCACCTGTCCGTTGAGCAGCGCTTCGTGGACCACCGGCGTGCCGCCCAGGTTCAGCCGCCGTTCGACGGTGAATCCGGCGTTCTCCAGCACCAGCGCGTACATGTGCCCGAGAATGAACTGCTCGGTAAAGTCCTTGGAGGCCACGCGAATGGTGGCATTTCCCCCGGCGCTGCCCCCCGGCTGCCCGGCGCAGGCGGACAGCAGCATCAGAATCAGAATCACACCACCAGTCAATACCCGTCCAATAGCCTGTTTCATTGTCCCTCCTGCAAGCTTGAGATCATTAAGCGGGGATCCGGGCCATTTTCTGAAAACCGGCCAGAATACCTTCAGCCATCAAGGCCAGCAGCGCCACGGGAACAGCGCCGACCATCAGGATGGCGTAGTCGAAGAGCGCAAACCCGCGAGTGATGAACACCCCCAGCCCGCCGCTGCCGACAAACGCCGCCAGGGTGGCGCTGGCGATCACCTCCACCGCGGCCGTGCGGACCCCGGTAAGGATGACCGGAAACGCCAGGGGAAACTCGACCTTCACCAAGATCTGGAGGCGGGTCATGCCTGTCGAGCGGGCAGCTTCGATGACTGCCGGGTCCAGGCTGCGGAAGGCGGCGTCGGTGTTCAGCAGCACCGGCGGCATGGCCAACAGGATCAGCGCCACCGCCGCCGAGCGGGTGCTAAGCCCCAGCACCGGAACCACGATGAACAGCACCGCCAGGCTGGGGATCACGCGCAGGGCGTTCACCAGGTTGATGGCCGCCGCCGAGACCGCCCGCGAGCGCGCCGTCCAGATGCCCAGCGGGAGGCAGGTCACCACGGCCACCAGCAGCGCCGAGCCGGAGAGCAGCACATGCTCACGAAGCGCCTCCAGCACTTCGGCCTGGTGCCCGGCGGCGTACAGCCAGGAGGCGATCATGGATGGAACCAGTTAAATGCAAGGATACGCATGTCCAGTGATCCTTTCTCCCCCGGCTGTACAGCTGAATGTAAGTATTATAGCCCGGCGCGAAATTCAGCCCCGCTCGCGAGACCGGCCAATCAGCCCGCTGAGGAAGAATGCCAGCAGCGCCGAAGCGGCCATCACCTGGAACATCACCCGCCCGCCCGACATGTCGTACAGCCAGCCCCCCAGCAGCGAGCCGAGCAGGTTCGCCAGGTAGAGCACAGCTGCTCGAAGATTGTGCGCCGTGGCGGTCATCTGACCGGCGGCCAGCTCGTCCGTGTAAGCCACGCTGGAGATCCAGTACAGGCCGAAGGTCAGACCGTGCATCAGCCCGAACCCGACCACCCATCCGGCCGAGGGAGCCAGACTGTACAGGAGCAGCCGCACGGCGTAAAGCAGAAACGCCAGCCGGAGCAGCCGGCGCGAACCGAAGCGCTGGATTAGCCAGCCGCCGGCCAGCATGATGGGCGTTTCGGAGATCGCGGTCAGGGCAAAGGCCAGGCCAATCAGGCGCTCGCCGCCGCCCAGGTCCTGGATGTAGATGGCCAGAAAGGCCTGCAAGCCGTTTAGTGCGATGCCCAGGAAGAACAGGCTGAGGGCGAACGCCAGCCAGCGCCACTCGCGGACGAACAGGCCCAGGTCCAGGCGAATACCGGCGGGCATGGCAGCCTGCCGCGGCGGGAGGAAGCGCAGGCTGGCCAGCACCAGCAGCATCACCAGCCCGTACCCGCCGAACAGCGCCGGGGAGCCGTAGCGCTCGATCAGCCCGCCCAGCGTCAGTGCGGTCAGAATGTAGCCCAGAGTGCCGAAGATGCGCTGCCGGCCGTAGAGGTGGCGGCGCCCGCCGAGCAGGTTCAGTGTCAGCGTGTCCAGCAGCGGTACCAGCGGCCCCTGGAAGAAGGCAAACACACCGATCAGGATGAGGATCCAGGTCAGGGTCCGCGCCGGGAAGAGGGCCATCACCGCGGCCAGCGACCCGGCCGCCGCCAGCAGGAGCAGCCGGCGCAGCTGCCCGGAGCGGTCGGCCAGTACACCCCACAGCGGGCTGCCGAGCATGCCCATCAGGGGGATCAGGGTGTTGACCAGGCCGATCTCCAGCCCGCTCAGGCCGATGTTGTAGAAGTGGACGTTGAGGAAGACGGCGTAGATACCGACCGAGGCGAAATAAAAGAAGTACACAGCGCGCATCTGACGCAGCGCCGGTTCTTCGGGTGTGAGCGGGTTGGACGGCGGATCGCCCCTGTGCTGCAGGCTCATTGTGAGATCATACCATTAGAATGAAATTGGCTTCTCAGGTCTGGGTTCTCGAGTGATAAGGCGGAAATAGCCCGGAAGCCGGGTGAGCTCCCCTCTTTCCAGTGCGGAAACCCCTCAAAAACCTCCCAATCATACCACCTCGAGGGAAAATGACGCCAACTTTGCTGCTCAGGGTTGTACACTGCGCTATTTACATGGATCTCTGTACAAATCTGCCAGAATGCATTTTATGCATCCTGGCCTGAAGGCGAAATCTGCTGGCTGGCCAGAAGGCACATAATTCCTGCTGGCCAGATGACATATTTTGCACTCAGGCCAGCTTGCATATTTTGCATAAAGGCGGGCCAGCGGGCAATTTTCGCACTTCTAGAGGGTGCAGAATTTGCCCCCCTACTGCGTGCAGAATCTGCCCCTGATTCCTATTAACGACTCTTCTTACGACTCCCCAACTACTTTTGTGAGTCGTATTTCTTGAGTTCTCTTTCTGGATTCATCATCCTGATTTACTGTCGGATGACTTTTGCGCCTCACGCCGGCGCCTGGGGATCCAGCTGGCCGGCAGCACCAGGTTCCAGTCATAGCGGGGACTTTGCGAGGGCTGCTTGAAGCGCGCAAGGTCCAGCTCCCCTTTTTCGACGTCGCGCAAGAAGCGAGCCAGGGCAATGGCAACCAGCTGGCTGGCGGGAACGCGCTGCTCCTCGGCCAGCTCGCGGACGGCCTCCTTGATCCTGGGCGGCAGGTCGTAGGTCACCCGGTTGGGTTTGCGCTTTTGGATCTTTTCGCGTTCGCGAATCTGTTTTCGTTTAAGGCGATCACTGGCATCCATGCCTGGCTCCACGGGGGTAGAGAATGCGCGGCCGACATTCATTATAGCAGGGGCACCCCTGAAAATGATCATTTATTTCCTCAGGGGCGACCCTGAGAAGAATCCAGGGGCGACCCTTGACCCCCGAGAAGGGCGTTTTCTACCCGAAAATCGAATATCCATATCCTGTAAGTCCTCCAGGGGCTGCTCTCGAGGAAATCGGCTGAAAAACGGTAGTGGAAGACTGCTTCAACAGCCAAAATCCGGAAAAGCAGCATGTGAACAGGCAGATTTCACCTTATTTGAAGTACGATCCTGCATAACCAATTATCCGCTCCCCCATCATCCCTTTTTTCGAAACCATCCTTCGTACAAGTGTAACCGCGGTTACACATCACCGATGGTCTTACTCCCCAGCCTCCAACCCTTGAGCCTTCCGGTAACCTTCGAGACTCCACGTAAGGATCCTAAAGCCAGCATAAAAAAAGCGGCCCGTATGGGCCGCCAGGTGTAACCGTGGTTACACTTACTTCCTTTTCAGTCTTGCCTGCACCAGCTCGGCCAGTTCGTCCAGCACGCGCAGGATCTCCTCGGCGGTGCCGTTGACCACCAGTGTGTCAGCGGTTTCCTCCAGCACCTGCAGCCGGGTCTCGGGGTCCAGATCGTAGAGCACCCGGGCGAAGCGCTGAAGCGAGCGCACCGACTGCCGGCTCGGATCCCGCGGGGCAAGCGGTTGTTTGCCGGCGGCCAGCCCGGGCTGCCGGGTGGCCAGCAGGTTCACCTCATCCGAGGTCAGCTGGTGCTGGATGCTCGAGCGCAGCATGCGCTCCCACTGGTCCTGCGGCAGGCTGAGCACTTCGCGCAGCACGCGCTCAGGCAGCCGGTAGCGGTCGGCCATTTCCAGTAGATGGCTAGGCAGCTGCAGGATATTGAGCAGCTGCACCATGCGCGGGCGGGTCAGCTGCATGACCGGAATCACCTTCTCCCACAGCCCCACCGGCATGCGCTGCGAGCGAGCCTGGCGGAAATAATCATATTCGTCTTCCTGATCGTCAGAAGGGGAAATGCCCAGCTCGGATAGAATCAGCGAGGCGACTTCGCAGGCCTGCTCCACCGCCGAAGGCGGCTCGGCGTGGCGGTTTTCCAGCACCTGTCGCTGGCGTGTAGGCTCCGGCACCACCTCCACGCGTAACCACGGTTCCTCTTTGCTGTCTCTGAGGACCTTCTGCAGGCAGGCAGCCCAGAAGCGCCGCTCGCCGGTCTCGATCAGGAAGCGGAACTGCCCGTCCGGCATGGTTTTCCAGGAGCCTGTGATGGGCTTGATTTGCCCGTGCTCGTCGAAGGAAGAGCCCATCATCAGCAGGCGGTCGACCTCGGCCCGCACCGCGGGGTCCTGGTCGGCCAGCGCCAGCCACTCCGCCGCGGCCTCGTAGCAGTCGATCGTGCCGGAAAAAAACGCCTGGCGCAGGTTCATGGGCAGCAGGCGGCGCGGCTGGAAGCGGTCCGGCAGCATCTGGCTGGGGACCAGGCGCTCGATGCGTTCTACACGCTCAGCAGCCTGCCTGGGGGCAGCGGCTGGCTCGCGGATTTCCTGCTGTGCGGGTGTGGGCTGGGCGGGTGAAGCGGGGGTTGCGGGGGCTGCCAGGTCTTCGAAAGCGCTGAACCGCTTGCGTGGGGGCATGTTGGATTCTCCGGAGAACTAGACAGGACGGGGCACGGATTGAGTGGTTTCGAGCACAAAATCGACCAGCGCGGCGTATTCCTGAGTCGGTCGCGAGCTGGAATAAATCCGGTCCGGCCGGCGGTTGCGCGGCGGCCGGTAGGTAAACACGTCCATGTGGCTGGAGTGCGCGTAGGCGAGATCGGCGGACTTGTGAATCGGGTCCAGAAGTTTACCGGGGTAACGCTGGCGCAGCTCCTGCAGGATCTCCTGCACTTCGATGCGCTGCTCTTCACACAGTGTGGGCAGGTAGCCCAGGATCTGCAGGTTGGGTCGGAAGTGCATGCGCACCTGATCGATGGTTCGCTGCAGCTCGATCAGCCCGGAGACACCCAGGTAGCTGGTTTCCACCGGGATGATCACATAATCCGCCGCTACCAGCGAATTGATCAGCAGGTCACCGGTGTTGGGCGGGGTGTCGATCACAATGTAGGCGAACTCTTCCTGCACCGGCCGCAGGGCGCGCTCCAGCCGGGTTTCGTTGGCCATCAGGCCGGGGAGCGCGCGGGCCGCTTCTACCATGTCCGCCCGCTGCGAGGGAATCACAAACAGGTTGGGGTGATGGGTGGAGCGCTGCAGCATCGGCTGCACGGACGGGGGAGGGGATTCGACCAGCAGCGCCGAAAGCGACCGGCCGTGGTCGGCGGTTGGATTGCCGAAGGCGGCCGCCATCAGCGCGTGGCCCTGCGGGTCCATGTCGACCAGCAGCACCCGGCCTGCCGGGCCGGGCCGCTCAGCCAGGCGCAGCGCCAGACCGGCGGCCAGGTTGACGGCGGTGGTCGTTTTCCCTACACCGCCTTTTTCGTTGGCAATACTGATGTTAACGGCCATGCGATCCTTCCGAGGTGTAATTTTGACTTAATAAATAGAACATATATTCTATTCCAGCCGGGTTAAGGAGCAGCCTGGTGGTCGAACCCTGCCGCCCGTCTTTTCAGGGTGGGAAGGAAGGAAAAGGTTCCTTCCTTCCTTCCTTCCCACATTAACTCGAGAGAAGTGAGGTTTTTTCTACTTCCTTAACCTGTAACTTGTTACAGGTTGTCGGGGGGCCGGGGTTTGATATATATTGTACTTGGAACTGACCAACTTGCCAAATCGACTTCAAAAGCCCAAAGATGCCCCGAAATCCGGATAATTGCGCTAACTCGCAGCAATTTGAATAGAATTTGGCTTAACTTGTTGCAATTTCTTTGAAGTTAAGCAATAATATTGCCAACAAGACAGGAGAGCGCCTATGTTGAGTACATTGAACGACGAAGAATGGCGGTTGGCCCGCCTGGAACGGCTGGGACTGAAGGAAGACCCCTTCAAGCTTTCCGCAGACCCTCGCTACCTTTACCTGGGCCCTGAACATCTCGCCGTCTACCGGCAGGCCCAGGGAGTGATCTCCCGGCGCCGCGGCCTGGCCCTGATCACGGGGGAAATGGGCATGGGCAAGAGCTCGCTAGCCCGGCGCCTGTACGATGTCTACGCTTCCGAGCCAAGCGTGGACATTTGTTATATCCACACCGCTGCTTTCAAATCAGCCATGGATGCTGCCCGGCAGATCTCCGTGGCCCTGGGCATCCCGACCCAGCGCAGCCTGCAGCGGCAGATGGAATCGCTCGAGCGTATGATGGCGGATACCTTCACGCGCCGCCGCAACGTCATCATCCTCCTGGATGACGCCCAGTTAATGGTTCCGGAGGCTTTGGAGGTACTGCACCGGCTGTACAACTTCGATTACGACGCCAAGGTGGCTCAGGTGCTGGCTTTCGGCCAGCGTGAAATGGCGGCCGTGTTTGAGACCAACAAGGCGGTCAACGCCCGGGTGTTTGTCCGCCTGGCGCTGCCCCCGCTGACGCTCTCCAGTGCTCTTCAGATGGTGCTCTTCCGCCTGCAGGTGGCCGGTCGCAGCGAACCCTTCATCGACGACGATGCCTTCGAGCTGCTCTATGAGCATTCGCAGGGCGTCCCGCGAGAGATCATTCGCCTATGCGCCCTGGCCACCGATTACCTGTTGGAAACAGATGGCAGCACCATCAATTTGGATGTCGTGAGAGAGGTAACGAAATCATGAGACCCAGGTCCAGCAGCCAGAACCCGTGGGTGCAGCTTTACGAAGCCCGCCGCGTCTACAACGAACCCGAGTCACGCCCGCCTGGCCGGCCGCCAGCTTTGATCCCCCGCCGGAAAGTTGGACTGACTCTCTCTCAGGGAGAAATCAGCGAGCTGTCGCAGTGGCAGCAGCGCTTCTCTACGCTGCTCAACCGCAAGGTCTCCACCGGTGAGACGGTTGGCATCCTGACCCGCATCTGCTCGGCCCGCCTCGCCAACCTGGAAACCCGCCCCGATTTCGTCTCGCTGCACGATCTGGTGGAGCAGATGATTGGCGGCATGGAGGAAAGTTCTTCCGAAAAATAGCCGATTTACAGGAAGAAATAATGGTTTTTTCTAACCCCTAAAAAGAAGAAAAAATTCTTCCACCCCGCGTTGCCCCTCTGGTGACCGGTCCTGAATCAGGAAGAGCGACCGCGATCATGGAACCGATGCTGCAAACCCAAACCCCGAGAATACAGGTTACAGACCCCGTTGAGGCCTGGGATCGGGTTTCCGGCATTCTGCAGGGGGAAATCTCCCGTTCCATGTACGAAACCTGGGTCCAGCATCTGCAGCCGGTCAGCTACCAGAACTCGGTCTTCACCCTCGCGGTCCCCAACGCCTACGCCCGGGACTGGGTGGAAAGCCGCCTGAAGAGCAAAATCACCCGGCTGCTGGAGGGCACGCTGAACGCCGACCTGGAGGTCGAGCTGGTGGTGGGGGATGGGAAGAATCGCCTGCCAGCAGCGCAGCCAGCCGCCGAAGCGCCATCCGAAGAGACCCCGCCGGAAACCAAACCCGGCAAAGCTGCTCCCGGCGGCAGCAGCCGCAAGCTCATGCTACAGCGGGCCTACGGCAGCAAGCGGGCCAGCATCATCCAGCCCGAGCGCGGCCAGTTCCTGACCCATTACTTCTTCTCCCGCTGGACGCCGCTGATCGGCCACTCCGCCCTGGCCGTCATTCTGGCGGCCCGCGGCATGTGCTACTGGAACCCGCTCACCGGCGAGCTGCGCAACACGCTGGAGACCGAGATGAGCGAGCTGGCCGAGCGGGCGTCGGTCAGCGTGCGCACCGTGAAGGAAGTGCTCAACAGCGAGCTGGTCAAGCGCTACTTCCTGCGCTACCGCGTCCGCCGGGTGATGACGCCCAACGGCGTGCGCACCGCGGGCATCCTGCTTCAGGTGCGCATGGATGACCCGCTGACGCCCGAAGACCAGCAGGCCTACTCCCTGCCCGAAGAGGAGCGCTGGTACTCCGCCGAATTTGAACCGCTGGATGACGACTAGCCCTCCGCAGGAGGACCTGTCCTCCAAAGGAGGATTAGTCCGCCGGCGTGGCCTCTTCGGATTCCTGCCGTTGAGCCGGCAGCATCCTGGGCAGGCTGGTCAGCGCCAGGGTGGTCAGCACGAAGAACAGTACGGCGCTCAGCGGGAAGGCGGCGCGCACGCTGATCCCCATCGCGATGGCTGAACCGACCATGGGCGCCACGGCGCGGGCCGCGGACATGATCGAGCTGTCCAGGCCGTAGACAGCGCCCTCCCAGCCGTGCGGCGTGTAGTTGGCCAGCAGCGCGCTGATCGCAGGCGTCAGCCCGCCCATGGCCAGGCCCAGGACCAGCTGCAGCACCAGCAGCTGCCAGGCCGCCTGCACGGCTCCCTGCGGCAGGTAGACCATCGCCGCCAGCAGCCCGCAGGCCACGACGATCTTGCGGTGCCCGATACGGTCGCCCAGTTTGCCCAGGCCGACCGCGCTGATGGTCATCATCGCTGATGAAGCGCCGGTGACAAGGCCGGTGAAGGTGTTCACCCGGGCGCCGTCAGGCATCAGGCTGAGGATGAAGACGGGCAGCAGCGGAACGACCGTCATCCGCCCCAGCTGGGTGAGGAAGCGCAGGCTGTAGGCCACCGGCACACCCGGCAGGCTGAAGATCTCGCGCCACTGCTTGCCGAAGGAAACCCGCTTGCTGGCCGGCACCGGTTCAAACTTCTCGTGCACCCCGACCAGTACCAGCAGGCCGGCCAGGAACATCATTGCCGAGGTGACGTAGAAAGCCGCCCGGTAGCCGTACATGTCCGCGACCGCGCCGCCGACCATCGGCCCCAGCGCCACGCCGGCCCCGGCGCCTACCTGCAGCAGGCCCATGGCGTATCCGGTCTGCTCCCGCGGGGCTTGCGAGGCCACCAGCGCGTAGCTGGCCGAGTGCACGCCGGTGATCAGGCCCTGGATGGCGCGCATCAGCACCAGCTGTTCGGCGTCGCGCACGAAGGCCATGATCAGCAGCAGCACCGAGCCGCCGAAAATGGCCCGTTCGACCATCATTTTTCGCCCGACCCGGTCGGCAAGCTGGCCCCAGAAGGGGGAGGCCAGCATCATGGTGACGGACTGGGCCGAAAACACCAGCCCGGAGAGCAGTTCGACGCTCAGGCCGGTCGAAGAACCCAGATCCCTCACGTACAGCGGCAAAAAGGGAAACACGCTGGAGAATCCCACCGAAACCATGCTCTGGGCGAAGAACATGATCAGCAGTGTGGTGTGCCAGCTGCCCCGGGTGTGCTGAAAGAATCGCTTCACGAACGAGCCTTTGATTGAAGTCAATCTCATTATAATCCCCACCTGCCTGCGCTCGCGGAAGAAGCAGGGTTTTCCCTACTTGAGAAAATCGTTAAGCGGGCATACAATCAAAACGTCAGCGGGCGAGCCCGATTGTGCCGTTCGCCTGGACAGGGGGAAATGGATATTGATGTACAATCAAATCACGCGGACATCGATCCATACATCTATGAGGAGGGACACCAATGCGTCGATGGCTGATTGTTTTCACCAGTTTGTTGATGGTCTTTGTTCTGGCGGCCTGCGGAGGCGGAGGCGGGAACGGGGGAGGTTCGGGTCAGGCTGACCAGTTGGCCCGCGGCCAGGAAGTCTACACCGCCGAATGCGCCGAGTGCCATGATCAGGGTGTTGGTCCGGATGTGACCAGCGCCAGCGCGCCGTTCCTGACCGATTTCGCCAACGCGCAGGAACTGTTCAGTTTCACGCATGACAACATGCCCATGGACGCTCCCGGCAGCCTGACGGATGACCAGTACTATGATGTGGTCGCTCACATGCTGCAGTCGGCCGGCGTGCTGCCCGCAGACACGGTGGTCGGCCCGGATACTGCGGCCGGCATCACCTTCGGACAGTAACACGATCAAAAGACAGCGCGCAGCAGGCTGGCGAGAACCGGTCTGCTGCCTGCTGTTTTAAGGACAGATTTCCGCCCCGGGACCGGTCAGTTCAGCCAGGCCAGCCGTTCGGCCATCACCTGGGGGACGCTCCGCGTGCTGCCCAGCACGGCCACCTCGCGGCGGTACAGCCGCTCCAGCTGCTGGCGCAGCTCCTCGCTGTTCGACATCTCCAGCAGGGCCTGTTTCTCCAGATTGGGCACCTGCAGGATCGAGGCCGCCAGGTAGAGCAGCAGCATGGGGTCTTTCGGCAGATCCGAAAGGGAAAGGTCCACCGCCGGGTTGGGGCTGAGTCGGTTGATCAGCGACAGATAGCGGTCCACCCAGCGGGCCAGCGTTTTCACGCCCCGGGCCAGCTGCGGCCCGTAGGTGAACTGGTTCTGGAGCCGGGTGACCTTGCCGGTCAGGTAGGGCAGGCTTCTTTTCACTTCGTGGACGGCGAAGCGCTCGTCGCCGAGGGCCAGCAAGTTGAGCGAGCCGTCCGCCTGGCCGTCGATTTCCACAATATTGGCCGTGCAGCCCACCGAGTAGGGGACGGCCAGTGGGCCGTGTGCCTCGGCGCCCTGGCGGATGAGCAGCACGCCGAAGGGCTGGTTGTGCAGCAGGCAGGCGCGGACCATTTCCAGGTAGCGCTGTTCGAAGATATGCAGCTGCAGGGGCATGCCCGGGAAGAGCACGGTGTGAAGGGGAAAAAGAGGGATCTCTCGCATTGCCTACGATTGTAGAACAATCGCGGAAAATCGAGAAGTGCGGGGCGGAGGAACGGGCGGGAGTTTAATGCGCATAGCCGAGAATGGGCCTTATACTTGCATGACACGTTGCGGATCCCGCGGCGAACGTGCACAGGCTCAACGGACCAGAAAGACTGGTGCGGATGACCAGTCATAACGGTTGGCGAAAAACTGGTGAACCTTTGTCTCACAGAAATAAAGACGAACCCGTTCGCTGTGGGGCAGGGGATCCGCACCAGGCACAACAACAAGGCAGGGATGGATGATCTTGGTAGCCCGGCGGAATGCTTGCCCGGCGCATCCGGGGTAACTCCGCTGAGAAAGGGCGGCCCGGCAACAAGTTCGGGTACAGTCACCGCCATGAATCAGTGGGTGGGGGATCTGGTTTCCAGGGCCAGCGGAGGAAGGATGGAAACTGAGCTCCATGACGGCGTGAACCTTTTATATCCGAAGCACAGATGGTGTGAATGGATTGCCCGGTTTCGCGACAGAGAAGGGAACCGGGCAGCCAGGATTAATGCGTATAGCCGAGATTATTCCTGATTCCTGAAGGGCGGGTGCCTGGGGCAGCCGCCAGGCCGCTCATTACGGCGCGCGGACCTCCGCGCTGACGGTGATTTCCCTGTGCCCGGCGAAAACCAGGGTCAGCGTCACGCTCTCCCCGGCGATCAGATCCTGATGCAGGCCGATGAGCATGATGTGATACCCGCCAGGGGCCAGCTCCACGCGCTCTCCGGCAGGCAGCGGCAGGCCGTCCACCAGGTGGCGCATGCGCATCACCTCGCCTTCCATGAACGACTCGTGAATCTCCACGCTGGCCGCCGCATCCGAGCGCACCTCCACCAGCCGGTCGTCAGCCGGGGAGTCGTTGTGCAGCGTCAGAAACGCAGCGCTGTTGGCCGTCTGCCCGTGCGCTGCGCTCGCCGTCGACGCGCTGGCCGCCCGGACCCAGGCATCCTCTACCCGGATCCCGTCCGGTTCACCCGGCGCGCAGCCGGCCAGAAGCAGGCCTGCCAGAACAACGAAAACACTCAGCCGTCGGATCATCTCATCACCCTCCCATCCTGAGGGTAGCACAGCCGGGGTGCGGGAGTCCATCCCACAGGCCGACACGGGTGGGTGATTTTCTCCTCACCCGCGCCGGGAAATCAATAGATTACTATTTCTAAGAAAGATATAAAGAACAAAATTTTACCTAAATGGTATATTGGGAATGATCAGGTTCCGGGGAGACCTGAAAAAAACCTGATCCACCAACCGAGGCCGTTAGCGTTCAACTCACCAGCTTGCCCACTGGCGTTCGCGAACTGCAGTCTTTCGAACGGAACCGCGGCTCAGAGACCTGTTATGAAGTTCAACCGCACATACCCATAAGCGGGACATCGTAGCAAACCGGGTGGCTGGCTGCCTCCGTTTCTTTTTTTTGTGGACCGGAAAGATTGCCGCAAACATGGCCAGAAGCTTAACAAATTTGATTCGCCGGAACTCCCTGTAAGGGGCAACCGCGAATTGATGCCAGCAGGGGGAGCTGCGGCCAGTGTCGGGAGGGCGGAGCGCGCCTGCACCATGACTCCGCCCGTGAACAACCAGACTGGAATGTTCAGCCAGGCAGCGCGCAGACGGCACACGAGCCAGCGCCCGCTGCCCGGTATGCCTGAATAGGAGATCCATGGCAAATCAAGCTGACACGCTTCCGGATGTGGCCGCCCGGTCTGAGCAGCGCCATATCCGGCTGGTTCCCAGCAAGGGCTGGATCCACATCAACTTCCGCGAACTGGTGGAGTTCCGCGAGCTGCTGTACTTCCTCACCTGGCGGGACGTCAAGGTGCGCTACAAGCAGACCGCGCTGGGGGCAACCTGGGCCGTCCTGCAGCCCTTCCTGCAGATGGTGGTTTTCTCCATCTTCTTCGGGCGCCTGGCCGGCCTGGACTCGGAGGGCTTTCCCTATCCGATCTTCAACTACGCCGCGCTGCTGCCCTGGAACTACTTCTCCTACGCCGTCTCCACCGGCTCGAACAGCCTGGTCGCCAACGCCAACATGATCACCAAGGTGTACTTCCCGCGGCTGATCGTACCGCTTTCGGGTGTGTTCTCCGGCCTGGTGGACTTCGCCGTCTCCTTTATCGTGCTGATCGGCATGATGATCTTCTACGGCATCACGCCCACCGCGGCGGTCTTTTTCCTGCCGCTCTTCATCCTGCTGGCCATGGTCACCGCCACGGGCGTCAGCCTGTGGTTCTCGGCCATGAACGTGGCCTACCGCGACGTGCGCTACGTGCTGCCCTTCATTGTCAACCTGTGGATGTACGCCACCCCGGTGATCTACTCCTCCTCCGAGCTGCCGCAGCCCTGGCGCACGCTGTACGGCATCAACCCCATGGCCGGGGTGGTGGAAGGCTTCCGCTGGGCGCTGCTGGGCACTGACCCGACCGGCCCGATGATCTGGGTTTCGGTCGCGGTCGCGCTGCTGCTGCTGGTAAGCGGGCTGTACTACTTCCACCGGACTGAAAAAACCTTTGCGGACGTAATCTAGCCGTCCGATGGAGAGCAGGACCTTTTATGAGTGATCTGGCGATCAAAGCTGAGCACCTTAGCAAGAAATACCGCATCCACCTGGGGACCAAGCCGCGCTACCGCACCCTGCGCGACACCATCTCGAGGACGCTCTCCCTGCCAGCGCGGGCGCTGCGGACGCGTTCCAACGGAACCGCCGGGTAGGATGAGATTCGCACCGATGAGATCTGGGCGCTTCGCGACGTGAACTTCGAAATTCAGCGCGGCGAGATCGTGGGCATCATCGGGCACAACGGCGCCGGGAAATCCACCCTGCTCAAGATCCTCACCCGCATCACCGAGCCGACCCGCGGGTCGGTTGACCTGTGGGGGCGGGTCGGGTCGCTGCTGGAGGTGGGCACCGGCTTTCACAAGGAACTGACCGGCGCTGAAAACGTGTATCTCAACGGGGCGATTCTCGGCATGGGCAAGACCGAGATCGACCGCAAGTTCGACGAGATCGTATCCTTCGCCGAGGTGGAGAAGTTCATCTACACCCCGGTCAAGTACTACTCCTCGGGCATGACCGTGCGCCTGGCCTTTGCCGTGGCCGCCCATCTGGAGCCGGAAATCCTGCTGGTGGACGAGGTGCTGGCGGTGGGCGACGCCAACTTCCAGCGCAAGTGCCTGGCCAAGATGGAAGATGTCGGGCGGCAGGGCCGCACCGTGCTGTTCGTCTCGCATCACATGCCCTCCATCGTGCGCCTGTGCGAGCGGACCATCCTGCTCAAGCAGGGCGAGATCATCGCCGACGGGCCGACCACCCAGGTGGTGGGGGATTACCTCTCCTCCGCGCTGGGCACTGCCGCCTCGGTCACGTATGACAACCCCGCGCTGGCCCCCGGCAATGAGGTGGTGCGCCTGCGGGCGGTTCGGGCCAGGACGGAAACCGGGGAGTCCAGCTACGCGATGGACATTCGCGAACCGATCGGCGTGGAGATGGAGTACGAGGTGCTGCAGGACGGGCACGTGCTGTACCCCTACTTCACCGTCGCCAACGACGAATCGCTGATTCTGTTCACCTCCGTCTCCAGCGACCCGGAATGGCGCTCCAGGCCGCGGCCGGCCGGCCGCTACGTCAGCACCGGCTGGATTCCGGGTAACCTGCTCAACGAAGGCACCATGATGGTCAGCGTCGGCGTGCGCACCGAGCAGCCATACCGGAATCATTTCTACGAGAAGGAGGCCATCGCTTTCCAGGTCGTCGAGCCGTCCACCGGCGATACCGCCCGGGTGGACAACGTCCGCCGCTACAAAGGCGTGATCCGGCCGCTGCTGGAGTGGGAGACAGAGGTGATCCCTGCCGGCCAGCCGCATCACCACGGAGGATAAGGCGATGGAGAACCACCAGCCCCGGCTGACCATCGGTCTGCCGGTTTACAACGGAGAGGAGTATCTGCCCGCCGCGCTCGATTCGCTGCTGGGCCAGACCTACACCGATTTCGAGCTGATCATCTCGGACAACGCCTCCACCGACGCCACCCCGCGCATCTGCGAGGCCTACGCCCGCCGCGACAGCCGGGTGCGCCATGTGCGCCAGCCGGTCAACATCGGGGCGGCCGAGAATTTCAACGCCGTGTTCCGTCTGGCGCAATCACCCTACTTCAAATGGGCGGCGCACGACGACGTGCTGGCCCCGGATTTCCTGGAAAAGACCGTGGCCGTGCTGGACGGTGATCCCGGGATCATCCTGGCCTACAGCCGGGTGGCGCAGATTGACGCCGGCGGGCAGACGGTGGGCACCTACGACTACCCCATGCGCCTGAACGCTCCCTCCCCGCTGACCCGCTTCCGCGACCTGGTGCTGGTCAACCATTTCTGCGTGGCGGTGTTCGGGGTGATCCGCCGCGAGGCGCTGGCCCGCACGCCGTTAATCGGCAAGTTTGTCGGCTCGGACCGCACCCTGCTGGCCGAACTGGGCCTGCTGGGCCGGCTGTACGAGGTCCCCGAGTACCTGTTCTTCCGGCGAGACCATCCCGACACGTCGGGGCGCAAGTTCAACATGTACCGCCGGCTGGCCTGGTACGACCCGAAGAAGACCGGCAAGCTGTATTTTCCCTACTGGCGCATGGGCGCCGAGTACCTGCGCGCTGCCTTCCGCGCCCCGCTGCCGCCCGGGGACCGGCTGCGCGCCGCCGGGATTGTGCTCCGCTGGTACGGCCTCAAGCGGCGGCAGCTGACCGAGGACGTCAAAGCGGCGCTGGTCTACAGGTTTCCCTTCCTGAGCAGCGCCGCGCGTTCAACCGCCGGGGTTCCCAGAAACGGTTAGGAGGTGAAGCATGAAAGTGGCGATTTTGGCAGGCGGTTTTGGATCGCGCCTGGCGGAGGAAACCGAGATCAAGCCCAAGCCGATGGTCGAGATCGGCGGCCGCCCGATCCTCTGGCACATCATGAAAATCTACTCCCACCAGGGCTTTAAGGATTTCGTCATCGCCCTGGGGTACAAGGGTGAGGTGATCAAGCGCTACATGGTGGACTACGTCAACCTGGCGCGCAACATCACCGTCGACATGCGCGTTGGGCAGGTGCAGGTGCACGACGGTGAGACCGAAGACTGGTGTGTGGAGCTGGTGGACACCGGCGCCAAAACCCAGACCGGCGGCCGCATCAAGCGCCTGGCTCCCTATATTGGCAGTGAGACCTTCATGCTTACCTGGGGCGACGGCGTGGCCGACATCGACCTGCACAAACTGCTGGCCTTCCACCGCTCGCACGGCAAGCTGGCCACGCTGACCGCTGTGCGCCCGCCGGCCCGCTACGGGCACATGCAGTTTGACGGCGACCAGATTGTCGAGTTTGTCGAGAAACCCCAGATCGGCGAGGGCTGGATCAACGGGGCCTTCTTTGTGCTCGAGCCGCAGGTCTTTGATTACATCGACGGCGACGACACCGTCTGGGAGCGGGAACCGCTGGAGCGGCTGGCCCGCGACGGCCAGCTGATGGCCTACAAACACACCAGCTTCTGGCAGTGCATGGATACACTGCGCGAGAAGTACTATCTTGAAAACCTGTGGGCGAGCGGGAACGCCCCCTGGAAGATCTGGGAGGATTGACATGCGCGTACTGGTCACCGGACACAACGGGTACATCGGCACCGTGCTCACCCCCATGCTGGCCGCGGCCGGGCATGATGTGGTCGGCCTGGACAGCAATTTATTCGGGGCGTGCCAGTTCGGCCCCTGGAGCGAACCGGTCCCTTCCCTGCGCAAGGATATACGCGACGTGACCCGCGAGGACGTGGAGGGCTTCGACGCCGTCCTGCACCTGGCCGGGCTTTCGAACGACCCGCTGGGTAACCTGGACCCGGAGCTGACCTACGAAATCAACCACCGGGCGTCGGTGCGCCTGGCGAAACTGTGCAAAGAGGCCGGCGTTGAGCGCTTCATCTTCTCCTCCTCCTGCTCCAACTACGGGGCGGCCGGGGACGACTTCTTGACCGAGGAATCGGCCTTCAACCCGGTGACGCCCTACGGCAAATCCAAGGTGATGGTCGAGCAGGACGTGGCTCCGCTGGCGGATGACAACTTCTCGCCGGTCTTCCTGCGCAACGCCACCGCCTACGGCGTTTCCCCCTTCCTGCGCTTCGACCTGGTGCTGAACAACCTGACCGCCTGGGCGCTGGCCACCGGCCGGGTGTACCTGAAGAGCGACGGAACCCCCTGGCGGCCGATCGTGCACATTGAGGACATCGCCCGCGCCTTCCTGGCAGTGCTCGAGGCCCCGCGGGAAAAGGTGCACAACCAGGCCTTCAACGTCGGACGCACCGAGGACAATTACCGCATGAGCGAGCTGGCCGAGATTGTGGTCGAGACCGTGCCCGGCTCTCGGGTGGAGTATGCCCCGGACGCCGGCCCCGACAAGCGCAACTACCGGGTGGACTGCTCCAAGATCCAGCGGGTGCTTCCGGAATTCAAGCCGCAGTGGGACGCGCGCAGGGGCGCCCGCCAGCTTTACGAGGCCTACCTGCAGCACGGCGTCAGCGTCGAGGACTTCGAAGGCCCGCGCTACAAGCGCATCGACCACATCAAGCACCTGATGGCCGCCGGCAGGCTGGGCGCCGATCTGCGCTGGAAGGAACAGGTCCCCCAGGCCTGACCGGCTGGCGCTCCCCCGGCCGCAGGCACGGCCTGCGGATAGGACGGCGCAGCGCCGTCCGCATGGAAGGAGGACACCTCTCGATGGAACATCCGTCTACTCAGCTCGACACGGCAGCGGCCGGCGGCAGCTCTTTTTACCGCATTGAGTCCAGCTGCCGCTCCTGCGGCTCACCCCGCCTGCAGGAGATCCTGCACTTCGGGAAGACACCGCTGGCCGACCGGCTGGTGGCACCAGACCAGGCGGACCAGCCCGATCTGCTCGCGCCGCTCACGCTGGTGTTCTGCCCGGACTGCAGCCTGGTGCAGATCGACGCCACCGTCGACCCGGAGGTGCTCTTCGGGCAAGATTACCCCTACTTCTCCTCGGTGATCAAGACGCTGCTGGAGCATTCCCGGCAGAACGCGCTGGAGCTGATCGAAATGCGCCGCCTTGGCCCCGAGAGCCTGGTGATCGAGCCGGCCAGCAACGACGGCTACCTGCTGCGCAACTTCGCCGAGAAGGGCATCCCTGTGCTGGGCATCGACCCGGCCGCCGGCCCGGCGAAGGCCGCGCAGGAGGCCGGCATCCCGACGCTGAACACCTTTTTCTCGCTGGCGCTGGCCGAACAGCTGCGCGGCGAAGGCAGACAGGCCGACGTGCTGCTGGCCAACAACGTGCTGGCGCACGTGGCGGACCTGAACGGCTTCGTCGCCGGGATCGCGGTGCTGCTCAAGGACGACGGCATGGCGGTGATCGAGGTGCCCTATCTGGTGGACCTGATCGAGAAGTCCGAGTTTGACACCATCTACCACCAGCACCTGTGCTACTTCTCCGTCACCGCGCTGGATAAGCTCTTCCGGCGGCACGGGCTGTATTTGAACAACGTCCGCCGCCTGTCAATTCACGGCGGCTCGCTGCGCCTGTACGTGGAGAAGCGCGAGGATGTGCAGGAGACGGTCCGCAGCCTGCTGGCGGAGGAAGCCGAAAAGGGCGTGACCCGCTTCGACTACTACACCCGCTTCGCCGGGCAGATTCAGGCGCTGCGCAAGGAGCTGATGGCCCTGCTGGACGACCTGAAGGCGCAGGGCAAGACCATTGTCGGCTATGGCGCGGCTGCCAAGGCGACCACGCTGCTGGCCTTCTTCCGCATCGGCCGCCAGCACCTGGACTACATCGCCGACCTGAACCGGTTCAAGCACGGCCGGTTCATGGGCGGCAACCGCATCCCGATCGTTCCCGCCGAGCGCCTGCTGGCCGACCAGCCGGATTACGTGCTGCTGCTGGCCTGGAACTTTGCCGAAGAGATCCTCCGGCAGCAGGATGAGTACCGCAGGCGAGGGGGAAAGTTCATCATTCCCATTCCGGAAGTGCGCATTGCTTAGACGTGCTGTCTCGCGGCTGCTGGTTCTGGCTCGCTCCGGGCGCAGGCTGCTGAACCGCCCGCCCCGCAAGCCGTGGATTCCCGGCCTGCCCGAAGGTCTGACCTTCGAGGGCCTGGATCGCCTGGCTCAGGAGCGGCACGGCAGGCGCCTGATCTCCACCGCTTACCGCCACCTCTCCGGCTGGAAGCAGCTGGGGGCCTACCAGGTGGAGCTGCGGCTGGGCGGAGACGAATGCTGGACGCTGGTGTACAAGGACTCGTACTACGGGCCGAGCCAGATTCCGGCGCTGAAAGGCTTCCCGGCCCGGGTCGGCCCGCCGGAGTACAGCGTGTTCAAGCAGGCCAGCGGCGGCCTGTGCCGCTTCCTCCCCGAGGTCTATTCCGCCGAGGAGCTGGAGCCGGGGTCGCACTACCGCTACCTGATGGAAGACCTGAGCGAGGACTACGCTCTGAAGATCGGCGAGCCGGGGATGCAGGTGATGGTCCAGCGCCTGCCCGAATTTCACGCCGCGCTGGCCGAATGGGGGCAGGGGCAGCCGCTGCCGGAGTTCATCCGCTACGACTCCGCGTTTTACGCTGATTTCGGCGACTATATCACCGGCGCCTTCGAGCGCTACCTGCGGGTGCATGAAAGCGACGCGGTGCGCCGCTTTCTGGCCACCTGGCCGAAAATTGAGCGGATGCACCGCGATCCGGGATTTGACCTGCTGGACGGCCTCCAGCCCATCCACGGCGATCTGAACCTGCGCAATGTGCTCTTCCACATCCGCCAGACGGATCAGGTCAAGCTGCTGGACTGGGAATGGGCTGGCTGGGGTCAGCCGCACGCCGACCTGGCCTCCATCACCAAGCACCTGTCCGAGGCCGCCTGCGATCAGGCCCTGGACGCCTACGCCCGCCTGCAGCCCCGGCTGAGCCGGGAAGAACACTGGCGCCGCTACCAGTGGTATCGCCTGGAGAGGGGACTGCTGGACGCCGCCTTCATGGCGGTCCAGATTGTCGAGTCACCTCCTCAAACCGGCATGAACGTGGCCCATTTTCTCGAAAGCTCCCTCCGACAGGTTCAAAACAGCTTCATCACGTTGAGCCAGATCACCTGAGGAGACACTAATCCTTACACCGAGGGTGGATTTGACCAATGAAACACTTTACCGTTAGCACATCACATCTGCGGCTCCTGCTACTGATTGGTGTCCTGTTCGTATTTCCGTTCACACATGTGCTTCTGGGCCTGGCGGCCCCGTCCGCTCAGGTCGTGGAGGATCCTGAAATTGAGATCTGGTACGGCCTGCACCAGTCGTTCGGCGAGCCGGGCTGGCCGCAGGACCGCATCAACATCCTGGGGAACGTCAGCCATCCGGGCGGGGAGGATGTGCTCCTCCAGATGCGCCTGAACGGGGGCGCATGGCTCGACGTGCGCGTTGGCGGTGAGAACCCGACCATCGCCAGCGACCGCCTGGAATCAAAGGGGGACTTTAACATCGAGCTGTTCGACCGAAGCTACCACCCGCAGATCGGATACACGCCCAGGCCAGGCGAGATCCTGCGGAATGGGATGAACATCCTCGAGCTGCGCGCCGGGGTAGACGGACAGACCTGGCCCGCGAGCGAGACGGTCACCATCGACTACCGCGAAATGGGCGGCGCGGGCTGGCCCCTGCGCTACGACATCCACTGGGCTGATGCGGGGCAGATCAACAACGTGGCCCGGGTGGTGGACGGGGACTGGCGCATCACCTCGGGCGGAAACGTGCGCACCACCGTCCCTGGCTATGACCGCCTGATCGCCCTGGGAGACATGCAGTGGGACGACTACGAGGTCGAGACCTCCTTCATCGTCCACGAGCTGGTGGAGCCGGACCAGGGCGGGGTCGGCCTGATCCTGGGCTGGCAGGGGCACTTCAACTCCGGCGATGAACTGCCGCTGTCCGGCTGGCACCGCATGGGGGTGTACGGCTATTACAGCTTCCGCTACGACGGCTCCTTGATGCTGCGCACCGGGCAGAACGTGCCGCCCATCGGCCCGCTGCGCCAGCTGCGCGAAGTGGATCTGGGCGAGCGCTACCATCTCAAGCTGCGCGTCGAGACCGATCCGAACAATCCTGCCAACAGCTACTACGCCATCAAGATGTGGCCGGCCGGGGAGGCCGAGCCGGAGGGCTGGGATCTCGGCCCGGTGCTGGAGACGAATGACCAGCGGACACGCGGATCGGTGCTGCTGGTGGCGCATGAGCTGGACGTCAGCTTCGGGGATGTGCGGGTGCGCCCGCTGAACGGGCCGGACTGCTTTACGCTGACCGCCACCGCCGGCCCGGGAGGTCATGTCACCGTCAACCCGGCGGCGAACGGCGAGGGCTGCTACCCGGCGGGAACGCAGGTCACGGTGACGGCAGTGCCCGATCCCGGCTACCAGTTCGCCGGGTGGAGCGGGGATGACGGGGTCAGCAGCATCACCGGCCTGGTGCTGAACCTGACCATGAACGCAAACCGGTCCGTTCAGGCCAGCTTTACACCCGTCCAGCAGGACTGCCATACCCTGATTGTGCTGCAGCCGAAAGGCGGGCATATACAGGTGGACCCGGCGCTGGCCTGCTACCCATCCGGCACGCTGGTGCGCTTCCAGGCGAATCCCGATCCGGGGTACCTGTTCTCCCACTGGGTCGAAGACCTGGCCGGGGCGAGCGGGCCGAGCGCCGAACTGCAGGTGGTCATGCCTGCCACGGTCGGGGCGGTTTTCCTGCCTGTTCAGGCACAAATGTACCTGCCCATGCTTTCAAAATAGGTGTTCCAGACCAGATGAAGGAGGTGATCAACCAGGCCATACCATCATTCCTGTAAACCTTGTGCGCCCACCGCAGCAGTTCACGGCAGCCTGAGCGGATGAAGGATTTTCGTTGGACATTTCAGGGAGGAAATTGCGATGTTGTCCATGAAGAAGCTTTACAACCTTCTGACACTAATACTGGTCTTTGCCTTGTTGGCTGTGGCTGTCCCCATTGCCCCGGTCAGCGCACAGAGCTCGACCATCGTCCCGTTTGATTTCAGCACAAACCTGCCCAGCAACTGGATCATCGAGGGTGAGCTGGGATCCGGCGTGACCGTCACGTCCGGCGTCACGGTTGGAACGGACAAGGCTCTGCGGTTCACCATCCCGTCCGGGACTCGCCGCGGTTTTTCCGCATCCAATATCAGCGCCCCCCGGGCGCTGCAGCCGTATGAAAGCGATACCTTCGATGTGACGGTCAAGTTCCTCAATACCCCGGGTACGGAATACGCCGGGATTCTGGGGATCGCGGTGAAAGGCTGGTATAACACCACCGGCGGGCTCACCTATCCGGGGTACCTCCGCTTCACCGTGGATACGTCGGACACGCCCAACGACAACACCCCCTATGAGCCTTTTGCCTCTTTGTACTATTTCCTGGATCCGGACTGGGCGGGGATCGGCATGACCGACACCACCCAGGATTACCCGCAGCTGGGCGACGGGCCTTTCTGGCTGCGCGTCCGCAGTGAGCCGGGAACCGCACCGGACGGCACCGGTGATCCGGTTCGCTACTACCGGTTCTGGTTCGCGGTCGAGGACCCGACCCAGAATTCTAGCAACTGGATCCAGATCGGGATGAAATCGGGTTCGGATTACATCCGCAACTTCGATGTCACCCACATCGGTATTGTGGCTGGAAACACGGGCGACCTGCCGGCGCTGACCGCCTACGCCGACTACATCATCCAGACCGGCTCGCCCATCCCCAATGAGGACAGCGGCTCGGCGCTGCCGGCCACGATCACAGCGTCCGTCTCGAACCCCGCCGGCGGCTCGGTGTCGATCAGCCCCGATGGGCCATACACCGCCGGGCAGACGGTGACCGCCACCGCCAATGTGCTCACCGGTTACCGCCTGGTCAACTGGACGGTGAACGGAACCAATATCCCATCGGACGGGGATAACACCCTGGATGTGGTCCTGCAGGCGGGGGAGAACTCTATCAGAGCCAACCTTGCTCTGAGCCAGGGTGAAGAGGCGACACTGACCGCCAGTGTGTCTATCCCGGCGGGCGGGAGCATTTCGTTGAGTCCGCCCGGCCCCAATTACATGGCGGGCCAGCAGGTCACTGCCACCCTGACGCTGAACGAGGGCTATGTGCTCACCGGCTGGACCTTCAACGGCCAGCCCCGTCAGGCGGGCAGCCAGATTCAGGTGACCCTGGAGGAAGGGGCGAACACCCTGGTGGCCAACGTGGCCCCGGCACAGTCCGGTGTGGTGACCCTGGTGGCCAGCGTGAATCCTTCCACCGGCGGCACCATCACCGTGGACCCGGCCGGACCTTACACGGCCGGTCAGGAAGTGACGGCCACCCTGTCGCTCAACCCGGGGTTTGAACTGGTCAGCTGGACCTTCAACGGTGAGGAGCTGCCAGGCGGCGGCGACAATGTGATCGTGATCCTGGCCGATGGAGCCAACATCCTGACGGCCAACGTGCGCCCGGTGGATCTGGACCTGCCCTTCAGCGTCTACCTGCCGGGCATCTCCACCTAGCCTTTACCGGCAGTCTTATCGTTCGGGGGCGGCCGGGCTCCGGCTGCCCCCTGATCCAAATTCTGTGCGGATGGCCAGTACGCGGCGCCGCTCACCTGAAAAGAGGATGAATGACCTCACTGACTCACTGCCCCGCCTGCGGCTCGGCTGACCTGCGGGTCTTCTACGAAATTGAGGGCGTCCCGGTGCACTCGGTTCTGCTGCTGCCCACCCGGGAGGCCGCGATCGGCTACCCGCGGGGTGATATCCGTCTGGGGTTCTGCGAAGCCTGCGGGTTCATCACCAACACGGCCTTTGACCCCTCTAAGCACGAGTACTCCGAGCGCTACGAGGAGACCCAGGGCTTTTCCGCCACCTTCACCAGCTTTCACCGGCGGCTGGCGCAGTACCTGATCGACCGCTACGATCTGCACGGCAGGGAGATCATCGAGATCGGCTGCGGCAAAGGCGAGTTCCTGACCCTGCTGTGCGAGCTGGGTCCCAACCGCGGCACCGGCTTTGACCCGGCTTACGTGCCCGGCCGCGCCCGCAGCGAGCAGCCGGTCGATGTGACCTTCATTCAGGACTTTTACTCCGAAAAGTACGCCCATCACCAGGCGGATTTCTACGTCTGCAAGATGACCCTGGAGCACATCCAGGATGTGTATGCGTTCGTCAGCACGGTGCGCCGCTCGGTGGGGGAGCGCCGCGACGCGACCATCTTCTTCCAGATTCCCGAGGTGCGGCGCATCCTGCGCGACCAGGCCTTCTGGGACATTTATTACGAGCACTGCTCCTATTTCAGTCAGGGGTCGCTGGCGCGCCTGTTCCGCCGGGCCGGGTTTGACGTGATCAACCTGTGGACCGATTACGACGACCAGTACCTGATGATCGAGGCGCGGCCGGGCGGCGAGCAGGTCACCCCTCCGCTTCCGCAGGAGGATGACCTGGACGCGCTGCGGGCAGAAGTAAATCTCTTCGCCGGACGGCTGCCGGTCCGGCTGGACGGCTGGCGCCGGCGGCTGGAGCGATACCGCCGTGAAGGGCGGCGCGTGGTGCTGTGGGGCGGCGGCTCGAAGGGTGTGGCCTTCCTGACCACGCTGGGCGCCGGTGAGGACCTGGTACAGTACGCGGTGGATATCAACCCGTACAAGGAGGGCACCTACATGGCCGGGACCGGCCAGCGCATCGTCCGGCCCGAGTTCCTGCGCGAGTTCCGCCCCGACGTGGTGGTGGTGATGAACTCGATCTACTGCCAGGAAATTCGCGGCGACCTGGAGAAAATGGGGCTGGACCCGCTGCTGCTGGCCATCGAGACGGAAGATGAGGAGGAATCCAGCCTGCCATGAATGCATCCCCATCGCTGACCTGCCCGGTTTGCTGCTCCGCCGACCTGCGCCCGTTCTTTTCGCTGGCCGGCGTGCCGGTGTACGCCAATGTGCTGCTGCCCACCCGCGAGGAGGCGTTCAGCGTGCCCCGGGGCGACCTGGAGCTGGCCTTCTGCAGCTCCTGCGGGCATGTGTTTAACACCGCCTTTGACCCGGCCCGTCTGCACTACACCCCGGATTATGAGAACTCGCTGCACTTTTCGCCCCGCTTCCAGACCTACGCCGCGGAGCTGGCCAGCGACCTGGTTCGCCGCTACGGCCTGTACGGCAAGGACCTGGTAGAGATCGGCTGCGGGCGGGGGGACTTCCTGGCCATGCTGTGCGAGCTGGGCGACAACCGCGGCTGGGGTTTCGACCCCGGGTACAACGGCGAGCAGGATGCCAACCCGCGCCTGACCGTCATCCGCGATTATTTCTCCGAGAAGCACGCCGGCGGGCCGGCCGACTTCATCCTCTCCCGCCAGGTGCTGGAGCACATCCACCGCCCGCGCGATTTCGTGCATATGGTGCGGCGGGCTTCCGCCAGGCGGGAAGGCCCCGTGGTCTTCTTCGAAGTGCCCAATGTGGTCTTCACCCTGCACGAGCTGTCCATCTGGGATTTGATCTACGAACACTACTCCTTCTTCAGCCCCACCTCGCTGGAGCGGCTGTTCCTCGAGAGCGGGTTCGAGGTGCTGGACGTGCGGCCGCAGTTCGGCGGGCAGTACCTGTCGATCGAAGCTCGCCCGGGGCCGAAGCAGCGGGCTTCCCGGCCGGCCGGCGAGGCGGAGCGGGTGGCCGAATTGAGCGCGGACGTGGACGAATTCGTCCGGCGCTACGAAGAAAAGACCGGGCACTGGGAAGCTTTGCTGCGCGACCTGCGCGCCTCCGGCCGCCGGGCGGTGGTGTGGAGCGCCGGGTCCAAGGGCGTGATGTTCCTCAACATGGTGGAGACGCGGGACGCGATCCAGTATGTGGTGGACATCAACCCGCGCAAGCACGGCATGCACATCGCCGGGGCCGGCCAGCGCATCGTGCCGCCGGACTTTCTGCGCGAGTACCGCCCCGAAGTGGTGGTGGTGATGAACCCCATCTACCAGGAGGAAATTCGCTCCATGACCCGCCAGCTGGGGCTGGAAGTGAGCTTCCTCCAGGCGTGAACGGGCTTGCGAGCCCCTGTCCCCGCCGCCGGGCTGACCGGGCAGGCGGGTTATGGCTGAAAGCAGGAACCCCATGATGACCAGCGCGCGCGACCTGCACATCCTCATTGCACACTTCCTGCCCCACGTGGTCAGCGGAGCGGAGCGCTCCATTGCCGACCTGGTCGAGGAGCTGGACGCGCGCATTGCCGTCACCATGCTGGTTCCCGGCGAGGGCCGCCTGGCGGATTTCTACCGCGGCCGCGGGCTGGACGTTTGGGTTCGCGAGGTGACCACCCCTCGCCGCCTGTTCCCCGGGCTGCACGAGTGGCAGTCGCGCCTGTTCGCCCGCCAGCTGCAGGCGGCCGGCTTCAATATGGTCATCGCCAACACCTTCGCCGCCGCCGGCCGGGTGCGCACCGCCGCCCGCCTTGCCGGACTGCCGCTGGGAATCTACGTCCGCGAGGTGATCAGCGATAAGCCGCTGCACCGGGAAATCCTGGCGCAGGCGGATCTGCTGATGGTCATCTCCAGAGATTTGCAGCAGTACATCGGCCGGCTGGCCGACCCGTCCAAAATCCGGCTGACCTACAACTACATCAACCCGCGCCCGATTCTCGAGCGCGTCGAGCTGCACCAGCGCTCCGGGCGTCGCAGCCTGCCCTACCCCCGCCGCACGCCGGTCGTCGGTCTGGTGGGGCGCATCACCCCCTGGAAGCAGCAGGACGTGTTCATCCGCGCCATTCCGCTGATCCTGGAGGAGTTCCCGGAGTGCCGTTTTGTCATCGCCGGCCGGGCGGATGAGAACGACCGGCCCTATGAGGAGGGCCTGCACCGCCTGGCCCATCAGCTGGGACTGGAGGACTACCTGACCTTCATGGGCGAGCGCCAGGACGCCATCGAGCTGACCTCCGAGCTGACCGTCTCCGCGCTGACCTCCACCCGCGAGCCGCTGGGCCGGGTGATTCTGGAGGCGCACCTGGTGGGTACGCCGGTGGTGGTGCCGTCCGCAGGCGGGCCGGCCGAGATCGTCGAGGACGGGGTTACGGGTCTGCATTTTGACGCCAGCGCCCCGGACGCGGTCGAGCAGTTTGCCAGTCAGGTGATGCGCCTGCTGGGGGACGAGACGCTGCGCGCCTGCCTGATCGAGCGGGCCAGGGAGCGGGTGCTGGAAACCTTCGCCGGCCGGAAGCACATCACCATCCAGCAGGACTGCTTCCTGGAGCTGGCAGCGAAGAAAGGAGGCCGGGTATGAGCGCAAGAGCAGCGCCCCGCGTGGCCATCGTCTACCGGCTTGACCGCATGGGGGGCGTGCAGTCGGTCGCGCACACGCTGATTCGCGGGCTGAACCGGCGCGGCATCATTCCGGATATCCTCTGGGACCTGCCGCCCGATTCGCGCCTGATGGCGGAGCGCGGCCTGCAGGCCAGGTACCAGCCGGTGAAGTTCGCCGTCCCCTCCAAGCGCATCGATCGCCTGCCCAACACCCTGCGCTACCTGGCCTGGGTCCCCAACCTGGTGCGCAGCCGCGAGCTGCCGGAGCGCTACGATTTCTATTACATTTTCTACAACGGTTTCCTGGTCGAGCCGGGTGAGGCGCACGTGCGCTATCTCTCCGGTCCGCCGCTGCTGCCGCAGCTGCAGGAGGAGACCCGCGCGCCGTTCCGCGCTCTGCGCTGGCTGTACCGCCGGGCGCTGCGCCGCCGCTGGCCGGTCTATGAGTACCACCGGGAGGATCACTATGTGATCAACTCGCACTTCACCGCCGGCCTGTTCGAGCAGGCCCATGGGGTGCGCCTGCCGGTGGTCCACCCGCCGATCGACGTCTCGGACCGCTCCTACGACCCGGCCGACCTGCCCGCGCGGGACACGCTGACCTTCTTCTCCCGCATCGTGGACTACAAGCGCCCCGAGATCGTTCTGCAGCTGGCCGCCCGGCACCCCGAACTTCGCTGCGTGATCATGGGCGGGGTGGCACCCGTCCGCCGGCCGTATTTTGAGCAGCTGCAGGCGCTGGCGCGCTCCCTGGGCCGGCCGGACGCGGTCTTCCTGGACAACCCGTCCAACCAGCGCGTGCGTGAAGAACTGGCCCGGACGCGGTTCTACGTCTTCCCCGGGATCAACGAGCACTTCGGCATGACCACCGTGGAGGCGATCGCCTCGGGCGCCGTGCCCTTTGTGCACGATTCCGGCGGGCAGCGCGAAATTGTCCACCTGCCCGAGCTGCGCTTCCGAGACGAGGACCTGCCCGGGAAGTTTGACGGCCTGGCGGCCTATCCGGAGGGCGAGCTGGCCCGCCTGAGGTCCGGGCTGGCGGGGCATATCCGCCAGTTTTCCGCCGAGAGCTTTACCGCGAAGATGCTGGCCCTGCTGGACGAGTCCGCGGAACGGGAGCGGGCGCAGGACGCCCGCCAGGCTGAGCAGCCGCCTGCATGACAGCCGAGAAGACCGGCAGCGCCCGCTCGATCATGTCCTCGGTGGCGGTCAGCGAGACGCGGAAGTAGCCGGGCGTATCGAACATGGAGCCGGGCAGGCAGTACACGCCCCGCTCCGAGAGCATCTCGGTGAAGCGCACATCGTCCTCCAGCGGCGAACGCACCAGCAGGTAGAACGTGGCCTCCGGCGTGTGCAGCTGGTAGCCCTGCTCCCGCAGCGCGGAGACCATCCAGTCTCGCTTGCGCTGCAGGCGGGGGATGTCGATGGACAGCTCTTCCAGATCGCCCAGGGCGTGCTGCAGCAGGGCGTTGGGGAAGGCGTAGCCGTTGATGTACTGCGCGGCGTTCACCATCAGGCGCATCACCTCCCGGTCGGGGAAGTCGGGCGGCAGCGCCAGGTAGCCGATGCGCTGTCCGGGGGTCAGCAGGGTCTTGCCGTAGGTGTACAGCATGAAGGTCGGCCCGTAGACTTCCACCGGGGAGTGGAAGGACCGGCCGTCGAAGAGGATGCGGCGGTAGGACTCGTCCGAGATGATGAAGATGGTTTGCCCGATTTCGGCGCTCCTGCGCCGCAGCAGGTCCGCCAGGGCATGCAGGGTTTCGCGGGGGTAGATGCGCCCGGTCGGGTTGTTGGGCGAGTTGACGATCACCGCCCGGGTGCGGGGCGTCAGCGCGCGCTCGATCGCCTCCAGGTCCAGGTCATGGGTCTCAGGATGGCAGCGCGCCCGCACCGGCGTTCCGCCCCGGTGCATGATCATGGTCTCGTAGAAAAACCAGGGCGGTGAGATGTAGATCACCTCATCGGCCGGGTCCACCGCCGCCGCCAGGGCCAGCGGCAGCGCGCCGAACACGCCCGGCCTGAGGAAAATATCCTCCGGCTCAAAAGCCAGACCGAGCCGGTCCCGCAGGGAGTCTGCCACCACCTGACGCGGGCCTGGCTCGTTGTTTTTGTAGGCAAACCAGTCCTTGTTCTGCGGCGCCAGCCACTTCTGCAGCGCGGCGGTGAAACCTTCCAGGGGCATTTCCTGCGGGTTGCCGAACATGAAATCACAGGCCTCCGGGTCTTCGCGGTGCTCGGACCAGGCGGAGCGCGAGATGTAGTCGTCGACCGGGCCGATCAGCTGCGCGATGCGCATCATGCGCTCGGAAAAGTTGCCTCGAGCCATCCTAACCTCCTGCGGGAATCATCCGCTCGCGGACGCCGGCGAACAGGTCGGTCTCGATTTCCCGCCCGCCGTTGACCAGGCTGTAGACACGGTAAAAATACTGGGTGCCGAACAGGGCCTGCCGCCGGTCCTCGGGCAGGGCCAGCATCTCGCTGAAGCCCGGCAGCTGCGACTGGTGGCAGCGGATGGCATCCCAGATGACCTGCCAGTAGGTGGTGGTGTCGACGATGGTTGTGATCATCCAGTCCTTCCAGCCTTCGGCGTGCCGCTCGACGCCGTCGATGGTCATCTTCAGCTCGCCGAATACCTGCTGGTACATGGCCAGCACCTCTTCGGTCTCGATGGAGTAGTACAGCTTGCTCACCTGGTGGGGCGGGTGAGCGCCGCCCTCGCCGGCGGCCTTGACTGCCGCCGCCAGGGCAAACTGTGAAATGGCAATGTGGTCCGGATGGCCGTACACGCCGGCCGGGTCGAAGGTGACCACCACCTGCGGGCGCACCTGCCGGTAGATGGCGGCGATTTTCTCAATCACCTCGCCGGGCGGGGCCTGGTCCAGCTCGCCGTCCATGTAGCCGAGCAGGAAGATCTGGCGCAGGCCAAGCTGGTTGGCGGCGCAGTTCAGCTCCTGCTCGCGCAGCGCGCCCAGCTTCTCGGGCCCGGGGTAGTCGCTCCACTGGCCGAACCAGCCGGCCTCGCCCCGCGTGGCGGTGATCAGGTAGGTTTCCACCCCTTCGGCGGCGTATTTCGCCAGCAGGCCCCCGGTGCCCAGGGACTCGTCGTCCGGGTGGGCCAGCACGCACATCAGGCGCATGGGCTCGTTCATACCGTCCCTCCGGATTCCCGGGCGCGCACGTCGCGGAAGGCCGCCAGCTGGGCCGAGTGCTCGCGCTTGTGCCCGTAAAAACTGTAGACCAGAAAATCCTCCAGATCGTACTCCGGCCCGTACCAGGGCAGCAGCCCGGTCTGGCGCCGCTGATCTTCCGGGATGCGCGCCAGCAGATCCCGGCTGCGCTCGAAGGCTTCCCGATACTCGGCCAGCACCTGATCCCAGCTGAGCGGCCGGCGCTGCTCCACTGTCGAGAGGTTGAAGCCCTCGTGGTCGCGGATGTAGAAATCCAGCACCGGGGTGGGGCGGGGTTCGAGCAGCGAACCGAGCAGGTCCGCGAGCATGTCCTCGAACGAGGTCAGGTGGGCGATGATGTCTTTGGGGGACCACTGTCCGGCGGCGCCCGGGAGTTCGCGGTCCTCCGCCGGGGTTTTGGCGATCTCGCGCAGCGAGGTCTGCATGCCGTAAAACAACACGTCTTCAAGATGCATACGGGCAACTCCTCCTGCGGCCTGGCGGCCGGGGTATAGGTGGACTGACCTCCCTTGTCTTCCCCCGTGGAGCGGCGCGGAGGAGAAACTATGTGTATATTATAGATCTTTAATGTATGGTTATATCAAACATGGACACAGCGGGAAAAGATCCTCAACAGACGGGGATTTGGTCCAATTTGGGCGCAGGCGTCCGGGGTGGACCCACCTCACTGGCATCTCTTCCGGTGGCACAGGCGGGGAGACCCCGGTTCACCGCTGTTACTCCGACTACAGTCTCATACCACCTGCCTGGAGGCAGGATTCGAAATTGAACAAAATCCGTACAATTAAGATCATGAAATTGTGCGCCATTTCTTTCAAAGAGTGCTGGCAGGATGAGCAGGGGCGCTGGTGGGCGCAGGGCGGCTTTCCGGGCCAGATGACCGCCATCGGCCGCCTGTTCGACCGCATGACCCTGGTGATCGTGCGCGGCGAACCGCAGGAGGGCGGTTCCCCGCTGCCTGACTTCGCCGAAGTCGTGCCCCTGCGGCCGATCCCCGGCTCGGACACCCGCCGCAAGGTGGCCCTGCTGCGCGCCTTCCCGTATTACTGGGGCCGCATCTGGCGGGAGGTGCGTGCTGCGGATGTGGTGCACACCCCGGTCCCGGGCGACCTGTCCCTGCTGGGGGCGCTGGCGGCGCTGCTGCAGCGCAAACGGCTGATCATGCGCTACGGCGGCTCCTGGGAGGAGAACAGCCAGCAGACCACCATGAACCGGGTGACCAAGTGGATCATGCGCCGCTTTGCCGGGGGCCGCAATGTGATGATTGCCACCGGCATGCAGACCGAATTGCCCGCTCCGCGCATGCACTGGCTCTTTGCCACAGCGCTGGCCAGGGCCGAGATCGACCAGTTTCAGCCGGATTACGAGCGCGGGCTGTCGCGCCCGCCGTGCCTGGTCACGCTGGGCCGCCTGTCACCGGAGAAGGGGGTGGAGGTGCTGGTGCGTGCGGTCGGCTTGCTGAAGGAGGAAGGCTTCGAGCCGATGCCCGTGCTGACCATCCTGGGGGACGGGCCGGAACGGGGCCGGCTGGAAGCGCTGGTGGACGAGCTGGGCCTGCGCGGGCAGGTCCGCTTTACCGGCATGCTGGGGCGTGAGGAGCTGCACCGTGAGCTGGCCGGCGCCGACCTGGCCGTGCACCCCTCTCTGACCGAGTCCCTCTCGAAAGCCTGGCTGGACGCCATGGCGCACGGCCTGCCGCTGATCGCCACCCGGGTGGGGGTGGCCGGAGAATTCTTCGGTCCGCCCGGCCAGGTGGGCTGGCTGGTCCCGGCCGGTGACCCGGAGGCGCTGGCGGACGCCATGCGCCAGGTGCTGACCGGGGAAGTGGACTGGCCGGGGATGCGCCGCCGCTGCCGGGAGAAGGTGGAGGGCATGACCCTGGAGGCCTGGGCCGGACGGATCGGCCGTTTCTGCGCCGAGCAGTGGGGTATGCGGCTGGAGAAAGGAAAATTAGTGGTATGAGCGTAATTGCTGCCAGACAACGTGCTGCGGCACGGGCGGAGCGAATCGCCCGCCGCCTGACGCCGGAGGAGTTCTCCTCCGCCATGCTGGGCCGGATTCTGGCCCTGCTGACCCTTGTCGCCTGGGCGGGGGGCCTGGTGATCGGCTTTGAGACCGCGCTGACCGTGCTGACCTGCATCGGCATCGTGGTGATGCTGGCCGGTCTGAAGTGGCCGGGCGTGGGGCTGCTCGGGCTGGGCATGCTCACCACGCTGGACACGCTCATCCGCGGCTTCCTGGCCTCGGATTCCTTCCTGCCGTTCAACACCTTCAACTACCTGCTGCTGATCGCCATGGTCTGGTTCCTGCCGGTGCTGGTGCGCATCAACGACGTGCACTCCCGCCTGATGCAGGCGCTGCTGCTGGTGCTGGGGCTGGAGCTGTTCTTCAGCGACGCCAAGATGTCCGGCATCATGCACATCCTCAACGCCTTCATCATTTTCGCCATGATCGCCTACTACGCCCGGGCCGAGCACATCGATCACGCCGTGTACTGGATGGGGATTGTCTCCGGGTTGATCGCCGCGGTGGGGGGCGCGGTGTACTACCTGCAGATCGACACGCTGGCGTATTTGAACCCGAACGCCTGGGCCAAGTTCCCCGTGACGGGCATCATCATGGCCTGCCTGGCCTTCCCGGTGGCGGGCAAGTTCCGCTTCGGCCGCCTGGCGCTGATGCTGCTGGCGGTGGTCTGTTTCGCCTGGACGTTCCTCTCCGGCAGCCGGGGCAACATGCTCATCGGCGGCTTCGGGCTGCTCTTCCTGCTGGTCTGGGAGCGGCGCTTCTCCTGGAAGATCTTTATGAGCGCGCTGATGGTGGGCGGCATGGTGGTGCTTTCGGCCTTCTTTGTCGAGCAGCAGACCTACGCCATCAGCCGGCTGACCAAGATCTTTGACCCGCGCTACAACCTGAACCAGGTCACCTCCGGACGGGCCAACATCGCCGAGCTGGGGCTGCAGCTGTTCCTGCGCAACCCGCTGGGCGTGGGCACAGGCAACTTCATGAGCGAGATCTCCACCGTGTCGGAGTTTTCCGACAGCGCAGTGGCGGCCCATTCCGGCTGGATCAAAGTGCTGGCCGAGAACGGGGTGCCCGGAATCCTGCTTCTGGGGGCCTTTGTCGCCTCCTTTGCGGTGGTGGGGCTGCTGCGCAGGAACCGCGAGGCCTTCCTGATCGGTATGCTGACCAGCTCGATCCTGGCGGTAGCTTTTATTTCCACCGAGTTTCAGGGGAAGAATCTGTGGTTCCTGGCGGGAGCGGCGGCGGTGATGCTCCACCGGGAGCATTACCGGGAGATCGTGGCGAAGGCCGGCGCGCTGCTGGTGCGGCGGCGGCCGCGGGCGGTGCGCGATTGGAGGGGGCAGCGTGAGCCGGGCGATTGACCCACTGCGCATAGCCGTAATCGCCGGGACGCTGGGCCGGGCCGGGGCCGAAAAACAGCTGGTCTACCTGGTCCGGTCGCTGCGCGGGCTGCCGGTCGAGCTGCGCGTCTTCAGCCTGACCCGCGATGAGCATTATGAGGCCGCGCTGGAAGAGCTGGGCTGCCCGCCGGAGTGGTTTGGCCAGCGGGGGAACCCGGCGCTGCGCCTGACGGCGCTGGTCCGCCTGCTGCGCGGCTGGCAGCCGGACGTGATTCACTCGGCGCATTTTTACACCAACCTGTACGCCGGGCTGGCCGGGAAGGCGCTGGGCGCCCTCTCGGTGGGGGCCAGCCGGGGCGATCCGCGCATGGAGCTGGCTGCCAACGGCCGCTGGGGACCGGCGCTGGCCCGGGTGACCGACGGCCTGCTGTGCAACTCGCACCATTCCGCGGCTTCATGGGCGGCGATGGGCCTGCGGGCGGAACGCCTGCAGGTGCTTCCCAATGTGATCGACCTGCAGGAGTTTGACGCACAGGCCGCCCGGCCGGTGGAGGCGAACCTGCCCGGTCAGGTGCGCGCGGCGCTGGTGGGGCGGCTGATCCCGGTCAAGCGGGTGGACCGCTTCCTCCGGGCGCTGGCCGCGGCCCGCCGTCAGGCGCCGGAACTGGCCGGCGTGGTGATCGGTGACGGGCTGGAGCGGGCTGCGCTGGAGGCTGAAGCCGCTTCGCTGGGCCTGACGCCAGACGGGGTGCGTTTTCTCGGGGCGCGGCCGGAGGTGCCCGCGCTGCTGCGGCAGTGCCATATCCTGGCGCTGACTTCGGAGCAGGAGGGCTTCCCCAACGCGCTGATGGAGGGCATGGCCGCCGGGCTGCCGGTGGTCAGCACCCCGGCCGGGGATGCGGAGCGCATCCTGCAGCACGGCATCAGCGGCTTTCTGATCGGCATGGACGATGAGGATGCGCTGGCTGCGCGCCTGGTCGAGCTGGCCCGCTCCGCGGCGCTGAGAGAGCAGATGGGCCGCGCCGGCCGCCTGCGGGTGGAGCAGTGCTTCCAGCTGGAGGGCCTGGGGGCGGCGGCGCTGAGCGCGTACAGGCGATTCGCCGAAATGCGAGGCCGCGCCCGGCTGGCGGCGGCGCTGGAGGTGGCCGGTGGGGGCGGCTGAGCGGCGCCCGCGCCTGGCGATGGTCGGCCCGCTGCTGGGCAGCCGGCCCGGCTGGGTGCCCAACCCGGCGGAGGTCGCCGGCCGCCTGTTCGAGCGGGAAGGCTACACGGTGCGCTACACCTCCGCTTACCCGCAGCGGCTGCTGCGCCTGGCCGATATGCTCCGCGCCATCCTGGCCTGGCGGCGCGAGGTGGACCTCTACCTGCTGGCGGTGTACAGCGGGCCGGCCTTCTGGATGGCCGACCTGCCCTCGCGCCTGATCCGCGCGCTGGGCAAAAAGCAGGTACTCATCCTGCACGGCGGGAACCTGCCCGAATTCTCCCGGCGGTACCCGGACCGCGTCCGCCGGGTCCTGGACCGGGCGGACGCCATCGTCTCACCGTCCGGCTTCCTGGCGCACCATTTTCAGGGCTGGGGCTGCCCGGTGGAGGTGATCCCCAACGTGCTGCGGGTGGAGGATTACCCCTTTTGCTGCCGGAGGCAGGTCCAGCCGAACCTGATCTGGATGCGCACCTTCGAGGATATTTACAACCCCGGGCTGGCCGTGCGCGCGCTGGCGGAGCTGTGCCGCTCCTACCCGCAGGCCCGTCTGACCATGGCCGGGCAGGACCGCGGCGAGCTGGCGGCGACAAAGGCGCTGGCGGAACGCCTGGGGGTGGGCGAGTGTGTGCGCTTTGCCGGCTTTCTCGACGCCCGCGGCAAGCAGGAGCAGTTCGCCGCCCACGACATCTACCTGAACACCAACCGGGTGGACAACATGCCGGTCAGCGTGCTGGAGGCCGCCGCCTTCGGGCTGCCGGTGGTCGCGACACGGGTGGGGGGCATCCCCTTCCTGCTCGAGGACGGACAGACAGGACTGCTAGTGCCGGATGACGACGCCGGGGCGATGACGGAAGCCGTGCGCCGCCTGGTGGAGGAGCCGGAACTGGCGGAGCGGCTGTCGACCGGCGGCCGGCGGCTGGCTGAATCCTGCGCCTGGCCCGAGGTGCGCCGCCGCTGGGAGCAGCTGTTTAGCCGGCTGGGCTGGCCTGCAGCGAGCGGATGAACTCCTCAAGCAGGCGGTTGAACACGGCGGGGTTGTCCAGGTTGGCGCAGTGACCCGCGTCCGGGATGATCTTTAGCGGGAAGCCGGTCCGTTCCGTCCAGGCGTGGTTGTACTTTTTCACCAACCCGGTGGTGTCGTGCTCGCCGAGCAGGAGCAGCACCGGGCAGTCGAAGCGAACCTCCTCCTTGCGCTCGAGGAAATCGCGGTAGGCGGCGTCCATGCTGCGCTGGATCTCCTTCTTGCTCAGCTTTGAGACGGCCGCTTTCAGATTCTGATAGGCGGCATCGGTGCGTGACGCGTTCCGGGCGATGCTGTGCACCAGGTAGCGGTACGGGTACCACCCGGCCATGGCGCCCGCTTTCGTAAGGAGCCAGCGCTCCCAGCCGCGGTAGTACACGTGCCCGAAGGGGGTGGTGCCCAGCAGGGCCATGCCCATAACCCGCTCCGGGAAGCGGATGGCGAACTCCTGGCAGACGAAGCCACCCATCGAGTGGCCCACCAGCACGGCGCGGTCGATTTGCTCGGCGTCCAGGATGGCGGCCAGGTCATCCGCCGCGGCGGCGTAGGAGAAGTCGGAATAGGGGCGGGATTCGCCGTGCAGGGGCAGATCCCAGGTGATCACGGTGTGCTGCGTGCAGAAGTGGTCGACCTGCGGGTCGAAGGCGGTGTGGTCGTGGGTCAGGCCGTGGGTGAAGACGAGGGGCGGCAGGCCGGCGGCCTGACCTCCGGTCCAGTAGTACACCCGGCCCCGCGGTGTCTGGATGAAGCGTTTTTCCATCTTGCTCCTCATGAAGGGGACTGCGCCATCCGCGCCCGGCTTTGATGACCGGCCGGGTTCAACCGGCGCAGTATATTTATACAGGAGATTGGGCGGGTGTGCCACCTGGGAATTGAAGAATCCCTGCTCTCCTCCTTAACGAAGGGGATGGGTGGAAGACTCTCCCTCTTTCCATTAGAGAATGGGGTAATTCTTGTGGCAGATGGAGTGATCTCCTCTACACGGGAGCGACTGGCTTCCCTACCAATCGGAATCGAAGAACCCCTAGCCTGGCCAGGGGTTCTTTGACATTCCACAGGAGTCTAGTTCGCCGGCAGTACCACGAACACGTTGAACTCGTTCGGGGTGTGCACGTTCGAAAAGTGCTTGATCTCGCCGTAGATGGGGGCGACGGCAGTCAGGTTCATCGGCAGGCTGACCGAGCCGCCATCATACGTCCCGCTGGCGACCGGGGCGCCGAAGAAGTTCTGCGCGTCCACGATCTTGTAGCGGTCACCCGGCTTGAGGATGCTGGACAGGTCCACGCTGACCGAGCTGCGCTTCTCCCAGTTGTAGACCACGATGTTTCCGCGGCCGGCCTCGTACTTGTTCGGCTTGACGAAGATCACGTTGCTGGTCGGGCGCGAGGAAGAGTACGTGGAGTTCTTGTCGAACCCGGTGGCGCTCTTCCAGGTGTCGAAGGTCTTGGCCGAGTCGTTCACCTTGAACAGGCTGCCGGAACCGGCGTAGTACTTGTTGTTGTCCCAGGTGATGGAGCCTTTGGAAGATGGCGTGTAGTAGGTCACCAGGTTGTTGGAAGAAACCAGCGTGTTGCCGGTCACGGTCAGGTTGGAGGCCCGCTTGACGTACAGCGCGCCCAGGTTGCTGGAGCCGTTGACCACGTAGTTGTTCTTGATCACGGCGTCGTGCTGGTCAACTGAGGCGTAGCCCACGGTCAGCGAGCGCTCGCTGTCGCCGGCAGGGCGGTAAGTCATGTTGCCGATCATCTCCAGACCGTTCAGCGGGAAGTCGCGGCCGGAGGCGAAGATGTTGCGGTCGTTGTTGGCGAAGAGCACGTTGTTGTAGAACTTGAAGCCGTTCACATACGCGCCTTCGGAGTAGGCCTTCATGCCGGTCGTCCAGTTGCGGAAGGTGATGTTGTCCGAGATGATGCGGGTTCCGGTGCGGTTCTGGGCGTAGATGGCCGAGCCGCGGGTCCAGTTGGAGTTGCCTTCCTTGGTGGTGGCGTCGTACAGGCCGACGCCCCAGATGATGGTGCCGTACACCTCGCCGCCGTCACCGATTTCTTCCCAGAAGCCGATGCCGGGGTGGCCGGTGTTGTCGATCACCATGTTGATCACCTTGGTGCCCGGGCCGAAAATGTTCAGGCCCGGGGGGCGGTCGGAAGGCGAGACGTGACGAGCCGAAGCGGTGTTGGTCACCTGGAAGCCCCAGTACCAGGTATGCTGGCCGTTGACGGTGATGGAGCCATCGACCACGGCCCACTCGCCCGGGTAGGAGCGCACGATGATGGGCTTGTCCTTCGTTCCGGCCAGATCGGCGGTGAACTTGGTCGAGCCGCCCTTGCCGTACTTGCCGCCGCGCAGGTAGAGGATGTCTCCCGGGCGGATGGTGGAGGACTTGCGCAGGGCGGTGCCCAGGTCCCAGGGCTTACCGATGGAGCCGTCGCCGCTGGAAGATCCGTTGGGGGCGGCGAACCACTGCTTGCCCGAGGTGGCCGGCAGCGTCGCGGTCGGCGCGGGCGTGGGGTTCTGCGTCGGCGCGGAGGTCGGCGTCTTGGTGGGGGTCTTGGTCGGAGCGGTGGTGGGGGCCGGGGTGGCCGTCACGCCGCCGCCGGAACCGCCGAACTCACCCGTCAGCCGCAGGCCGAAGATCATGTCCGAGGACGAAGCGGTGCACTGGTGCACCTCGACCGCGATCAGGTTCTTGCCGTCACGCAGCAGCTTCGGATCGATGCTGGCTTCGATGGTGCCGCCGTCGCAGGAGTAGCCGTCGGTGTAGGGCAGGCGGTCGCCTTTGGTCAGGTTGGAGGTGCGGTAGGCTTCCCTGCCGTTCACGTAGATGATGGCGCCGTCATCCACCTCCAGGCGGATCTTCGCCGCCGACAGGCTGGCGGTGCCGCTGAGATTCAGCTCGTGGCGGAAGTAGTAGACCGGGTACTTGTTGCGGCTGTCCAGCCCGTAGCTGACCAGCGTGGTCTGTTTGTCACCGTAACCCAGCAGGGCCGGGCCGGATTTCCATCCGGACACCGCCGCGGCGGGATCGATCCAGCTGGAGCCGGGGTTGGACCCGTTGTCCAGGTACTGCCACACGGCGGCGTCCTGCACCAGAACCTGGGTTCCGGTCGGGCCGGGCTGGCTCGTCGGAGCGGTGGTGGGCGCCTGGGTCGGGGCCTGCGTGGGAGCCTGAGTCGGCCCGGTGGTCGGCGCCTGGGTCGGCTGAGTGGGGGCCGGGGTGGCGGTCACACCGCCGCCGGAGCCGCTGAATTCACCCGTCAGGCGCAGGCTGAACAGAACGTCGGAAGAGGAGGCGGTGCACTGGTGCACCTCAACGGCCACCAGGTTGGCGCCGTCGCGCAGCAGCTTCGGGTCGATCGCCACTTCCTTGATGCCTTCGAAGCAGGTGTAGCCGTCGGTGTAAGGCAGGCGATCGCCCTTCTTGAGATTGTCGGTGCGGTAGGCTTCCTTGCCGTTGATGTACACAATCGCGCCGTCGTCGACCCGCAGGCGGATCTTCGCCGAGGTCAGGCTGCCGGCGCCGGTCAGCGTGATGCCCTTGCGGAAGTAGTAAATCGGGTATTTCGCCTTGGCGTTCGAGCCGTAGCTGATCCTGGTGGCTTCATCGCCGTCGCCGTAGCCCAGCGTGGCCGGGCCGGACTTCCAGTCCGACATGGCCTGGGCGGGGTCCAGCCAGGCGCTGGAGGGCTTGGTGCCGTTGTCCAGGTACTGCCAGACGTCTTTATCGGCGATCAGCACCACGCTGCCCACCGGAGCGGGCTGGCCAGTCGGGGCGGTTGTCGGCGCCTGGGTGGGCTCGCCGGTCGGGGCCTGAGTCGGGACTTCGGTCGGGACCTCGGTCACAACCTCAGTCGGGGCCTGCGTGGGCGCCGCGGTCGGCGCGGTGGTCGGAGCCTGGGTGGGGGCCTGGGTCGGTTCGGGCGCGACCTGGCCTTCCAGCTTCAGCCAGAACAGCAGGTCCGAGCTGGACGGGGTGCACTGGTGTACTTCGACCGCGATCAGGTTCTTGCCGTCACGCAGCAGTTTCGGGTCCAGTTTCACCTTGAAGTTGCCGCCCGTGCAGGCATTGCCGTCGGTGTAGGGCAGCTTGCTGCCCTTCTTCAGGTTGTCGGTGCGGTAAGCTTCCTTGCCGTTGACATAGACGATGGCCCCGTCGTCCACTTCCAGAACCATCGAGAGCGCCGTCACGCGCGAGGCGGACTGCACGTCGAACTCATGGCGGAAATAGGTGATCGGGTGCTTCTTATTCTTGTTCTTTCCGAAGCTGACGGTCGTCTTGACGTCTTTGTCGTCGTAGCCCAGCGGGGCGGGACCGCTCTTCCAGCCGGAAACCGATTTGTCGGGATCACGCCAGGCGGTGCCCGGGTTGGATCCGTTGTCGAGATACTGCCAGACGGCGTCTTCTTTGATGAAATTGGCAGTGGTCGTCTGGGCCAGCCCGGCGGGCTGTTCGCTCGCGTAGGCGGGGCTGGCGGGTAGAACGATACTGGTGATGATCATGATGCCCAGAAGGAGCGAAAGCACCATCCGGGATTTACGATGAAGGGGCATAGTGTCTCCTCATTGTTAACGGGAGTAGATTGACCCGGCGCGCAAGAAAAGGCCCTGCACCGGATGGCCCAGGGTCAGAGAGCGTCTGCCAGGTGGTTCATCGTTCGCTGTATGTTGGCTGTCAAGGTTTCGAATGAACGTGGGGAGGTCCCGTTCTTGACCGCAGTATAAAGGGATTTTGCCCTCGAGTCCTTTTCAATTCTGTAAGAAGTTGATTCACATTCTTAACAATTAAGCCAGCCACTCGAGGCGGAGAACCCTTGTTGTCAAATATGATCGAAAGCGTGTATAAAAAAGAGGGGTCGTTGTGATAAAGGGGTTTCGTATGGACCAGAGCCTTAAGCGGATAATTCTTCTCCTGGTGGCGGCGCTGCTGATCGCCGGCTGCCAGCCGCTGCCCGGGCAGACCGAGACCTACGTGCCCATCTCCACCCGCATGGCCGCGCAGACCGCGCAGGCTCCCACCCCCAATACGCCCGCCGCGGCCAACTCCGGGCCAGCCGGCCAGGCGGAGACGTCCGCCCCGGCGGAGACGCAGGCCCCATTCACCCCGGCGGCCCCGGAACCCACCCCGATTCCCTTCGTCACGGGCAGGGAGTGGTTCGCCGCACCGGACGGCAGCCCGGACGGTGACGGTTCCATCGAGCTGCCCTGGGACCTGGAAACCGCCCTGCACCAGGATGACCTGATCCAACCCGGCGACATCCTCTGGCTGCGCGGCGGCACCTACACCATGCCGGAAGGGGAGTGGTATATCACCGCCCGGCTGCGCGGCACACGCGAGCAGCCGGTCATCGTGCGCCAGTACCCGGGCGAGCGCGCCACCATCGACGGCAGCCTGGTTTCCCGCGCTGATTACACCTGGTACTGGGGCTTTGAGATCACCAACTCCTCCGGCGAGCGCCGGGCAGCGCACGACGGCCGCGGGCTGGGGCTGAACCTGCAGGCCCCCGGCAACAAGGCCATCAACCTGATCGTGCACAACACCGGTCACCCCGGCATCGGCTTCTGGGACGAGGTCGGCGACGGCGGCGAGATCTACGGGGCCATCATCTGGGGCAACGGCCGCTACGATTCCAGCAACGACGGCTGGATCCGCGGCTCGGGGATCTACGCGCAGAACCAGCAAGGCGAGCGGCTGATCAGCGACGTGATTTCCTTCCGCAATTTCTCCACCGGCATGAAGGCCTATACCGAGGAGAGCTACGTCAATGGGTTCACCTTCGAAGGGAACGTGATTTTTGACAACCGCGACCGCAACCTGTTCATTTCCGGGCGCGATCACCCGCTGGACCGTGTGGTCATCACCGGCAACTTCATCTACCGCGCCGCCGGCGACCCGGAGCCGAACGTGCAGGTCGGCTACCCGGAGGTGGACCAGGGTGAGGTGGTCATTCGGGACAACTACATCGTCGCCGGGAGCTACGAGCGGGGCGCGCTGTACCTCAAGCGGGTAACCGGGCTGGAGGTGGAAAACAACACCATCATCACCCGCGGCGGTAGACCGTTCGTCACCTACCAGCCGCCGCGCGGACAGGCCAGCGTGAACTGGGGCGCCAACCGCTACTTCGGCGGGGTATCATCAGTGGCCCGCCTGCTGGGAGGGCAGAATCTGGCCGGGCTGGGCGTGCAGATCAACGCCGCGACGGACGTATTTTCCAGCCAGATGCCGGAGGAGAACGCCGTGTTCGTGCGGCCCAACAAATACGAACCGGGCCGCGGGCATGTGATCGTGTTCAACTGGCAGCGGCTGGACGAGGTCGAGGTGGACCTGTCGGGCATCCTCAAGCCCGGCGATAAATTCGTGGTGGTTGACGCGCAGAATTACTTCGGCGAACCGGTGGCGGAGGGCGTCTACGACGGCAGCCCGGTCCGCCTGCCGCTGAACCTGACCGCGGTCTCGGATATCCCGGGCGAGCTGACCCATATGAAAAACCAGCACACTGACAAAGAGTTCAACGTGTTCGTCGTCCTTCCGGAGAGGCCGTGATGAGCACCCTGCTGTCGCTGTACCACCGCCTGCCGTACCCCCTGCGGGTCGCCGCGGCCAGCGCGCGCGGATACCAGCTGCGCTGCTGGCGATACGGGCCGGACCTGGAGGAGCAGGTGCAGGCCGCGCTGGAGCGCGAGACCTGGCCTGAGGAGCGCTGGCGGGCCTGGCAGGAGGATCGGCTGGCCCGCATCCTGCGCCGGGCAGCTGAAGACGTGCCTTATTACCGGGAGATGTGGGCGCGCCGCCGCCGGGCCGGGGACCGGGCCCCGGTCGAGGAGCTGGCGAACTGGCCCCTGCTGACCAAGGAAGCGCTGCGCCAGAACCCGCGCGCCTTCCTGGCCGAGGGCGCCGACCCCCGCAGGATGCTGGAGGAGCACACCAGCGGGTCCTCCGGCAAGCCGCTCACCCTTTGGACCTCGCGGGAGACCAGCCGGGCCTGGTACGCGCTTTTCGAGGCCCGGGTGCGCCGCTGGAACGGGGTCAGCCTGAAGGATCCCTGGGGGATTTTCGGCGGGCAGCTGGTCGCGCCGGTCGGGCAGGCCCGGCCGCCGTACTGGGTGTGGAACCGCGGGCTGAAGCAGCTGTATTTATCTTCCTACCACATCTCTCCCGCCGCCGTGGCGGACTACCTGCGGGCGCTGCGCGAGCACGGCATCGTGTACCTGCTGGGATACGCCTCCTCCATGTCCTCGCTGGCCGGGCTGGCGCTGGAGGCCGGTCTGGAAGCGGCCCCGCTCAAGGTGGCCGTCAGCAACGCCGAGCCGCTGTACGAGAGCCAGCGGCAGGTCATTGAGCGGGCCTTTTCCACCCGCGCTGTGGACACTTACGGCATGTCCGAGCAGGTGGCGGCGGCCAGCGAATGCGAGCACGGCCGGCTGCATCTGTGGCCCGAGGCCGGCTGGATCGAGGTGCTGGCGGACGATGAAGACCGCCCGGCGCTGCCCGGCGAGGTCGGGCGGCTGGTGTGCACTGGCCTGCTCAACGCAGATATGCCGCTGATTCGCTACGAAGTCGGGGACCGGGGACGCCTGCCGGCCGGGCCGGAGGAGGGGGTCTGCGCCTGCGGCCGCACCCTGCCGCGGATCGCCAGCATCGAGGGCCGCCTGGACGACGTGCTGATCACCCCCGACGGACGGCGCATCGGCCGGCTGGACCCGATCTTCAAGGCCGACCTGCCCATCCGCGAGGCGCAGATCATCCAGGAGCGCGTGGATCTGGTGCGCATGCTGGTGGTGCCAGCCGAGGGCTACAGCCCCGGGGCCGGGCGGGAGCTGGAGGAGCGCCTGCGCCAGCGCGTGGGCGAGGGGATGGCCATCCGGATTGAAGAAGTGGAATCCATCCCGCGCGGGGCAAACGGCAAATTCCGGGCAGTGGTCTCGCGGCTGAGCCAGAAGCAGGTTTGATGCGGCTCACATGCCCTATTGGGCGGAGAAAATGGCGGTGCCCTTCCGGCCCCCCAGGTGTGTTCGGCCCGCGTGGAGGAAGCTGCCCTTCCTAACCATGGGGTGGGATAGCTGGTGTGGAGGAAGGCGAGGGATATATCCCTCGCCTTCCTCCACGGAACCACTTCTCCCCCCTTCCCGGTCAGGGACAACAGGCGCGGAGACACGACCCTACGGGAAGGGGGCCGGGGGGATGAGCGGAGGATATCACCTCCCTTTCTGGATAGGGAAACCCCTGGAGCCTGTCCGCTGGCGCACTGGTGTACAGATAACGAGGCTTTGTCGGTCAGCCGGGCGTACGGACGGCCCTCGCATTTTCCAGAGAAAGTTCCATTTCCCCGTTGGGAAAAATTCTAAAAAGTTTCCAATAACTTTATGAAAATTATCTGTATTATCCGGGGGGCCTATTTTCTATAATATAGATAATCATAAGCACCTTGGGTAGAGACGAAGGCGCAAGCCTTCGTTGTCCTTTAGTTCTTTACCAGTTGCGATGCGTCAGGACCGGGGGTGGAATGTCAACAGAGGTCGTCATACGCAGGTTAGAGATCTCAGATCTTAAGGCGGTTGCCGAGGTCCACTCGCGGGCGTTTCCTGACAGCGCGCTTACTCGACTCGGACTGGAGGCCGTCCGCCGCTACTACGAATGGCAGCTCACCGGTCCGCACCAGGTCACGCCGCTGGGGGCCTTTACCGGCGAGCGGCTGGTGGGTTTCTGCTTCGGCGGCCGGTTCCAGGGCGCGCTCAACGGCTTTCTGCGAAAAAACCGCAGCTACCTGCTGGGGCAGGTGCTGAGAAAGCCCTGGCTTCTTGCCAACCCGCTGTTCCGCGACCGCGCGATCGCCGGGTTGAAGAATCTGTTTCGCCGCAAGCGGGTGAGAGAGGTGGCAGTGCCCGTCACCGGCAAGGTCTATCCCTTCGGCATCCTTTCCATCGCAGTGGACCCGCAGGGGCAGGGGAAGGGGGTTGGCAGGGCGCTGATGGCGGTCTCGGAGGAGGCCGCCCGGCAGCAGGGCTTTCGCGAGATGATTCTCACCGTGCACCCGGATAACGAGCCGGCGGTGCGCTTCTACCAGTCGCTCAACTGGCACCCGGTCCAGGAAAACGGTTTCTGGAAGGGGGAGATGCGCAAGGAGCTGTTATAGGTTGATACCCGAGCTGCCCTTTGTCACTGTGATCATGCCCATCCGCAACGAAGAGAAGTACATTGCCGGTTCGCTGGAGGCCGTCCTGAACCAGGATTACCCGGCCGGCCGCATGGAAGTGCTGGTTGCGGACGGCATGTCCACGGACCGCACCCGCGAGATCGTACAGCGGATGGCGCAGGGCGATCCCCGCGTTCGCCTGCTGGACAACCCCGGGCGGATCGTGCCCACCGGGCTGAACCTGGCTCTGCGGCAGGCTCGCGGCGAGATCATGGTGCGGGTGGACGGGCACTGCATCATCGCCCCGGACTACGTCAGCCACTGCGTGCGCCTGCTGCAGGAAGGGCGGGCGGACGGCGTGGGCGGCCCGATGGAGACCGTCGGCGAGGACCCGCTCTCGCAGACCATCGCCCTGGCGATGAGCTCGGCCTTCGGGGTGGGCGGCTCAGCCTTCCGCACGGTCAAGGACCGCGAGCTGGAGGTGGAGACGGTTCCCTTCCCGGCTTACCGGATGGAGACCATCCGGCGCATCGGCCTGTTCGACGAAGAGCAGGTGCGCAACCAGGACGACGAGTACAACTACCGGCTGCTCAAGCACGGCGGGCGCATCCTGCTCTCGCCGGCCATCCGCTCGCGCTACTACAGCCGCTCCTCGCTGAAGAAGCTGTGGCGGCAGTACTTCCAGTACGGCTTCTGGAAGGTGCGTGTGCTGCAGAAGCATCCCCGGCAGCTGCGCCTGCGCCAGTTCGTGCCCCCGGTGTTTGTGGCCGGGCTGGCCGGGTCGGCGCTGCTGGCCCTGCTGGTCCCCGCGGGGCGGGTGCTGTTCGGGCTGGCGGCCGGGTCGTACCTGCTGGCCAACCTGGGCGCGAGCCTGCTGACCGCGGCGCGCTCGGGCTGGCGGCACCTGCCGGCGCTGCCGCTGGTTTTCGCCATCCTGCACATTGGCTACGGGGCCGGCTTCCTGGTGGGGCTGGTCCGGTTCGCCGGCCGCTGGCAGCAGCCTTCAGCCGTCGAGCGGCTGGAGAGCGTGGGATGATCTTTACCGGTTGAGATGTCGACAGGAGGGTTTCATGACGGAACTGGAAGGCGTACAACAGAAAGCGATATCAGCTGAAGCCCGAAAGAGGCAAAACCGACTGCCCGGACCGCTTCTGTGGCTGGATAATTTCACGCGCCGCCTGTTCGATATCCTGGCATCCGGGCTGGCCATTCTCCTGCTCAGCCCGGTGTTCATCCTTATCGCCTTGCTCATCAAGCGCGATTCACCCGGTCCGGTGCTGTACCGCGGAAACCGCATGGGCCGCAACGGTAAGGTGTTCAAGATCCTGAAGTTCCGCACCATGTACGAGAACGATCGCTCGTACAAAGGCCCCTCGGTCACCGCGCAGGACGATCCGCGCATCACGCCCACCGGCCGCTGGCTGCGCGATACCAAGCTGAACGAGCTGCCGCAGCTGTGGAACGTGCTCAAGGGCGAGATGAGCCTGGTCGGCCCGCGGCCCGAGGACCCGGCCATCTGCGCCAACTGGCCCGAGCCGGTCGCCCGGGAGATCCTCTCGGTGCGCCCGGGACTGACCAGCCCGGCCTCGGTGCTCTACCGGCACGAGGAGACCCTGCTGCAGTCGGCCAGCGTGATGGACAAGTACCTGATGGAGATCCTGCCGACCAAGCTGCGGCTGGATTACCTGTACGTGCGCAACCGCACCATCCTGACCGATCTGGACGTGATCTTCTGGACCTTCGTGGTGCTGCTGCCGCGGCTGAACAACGTGACCGTGCCCGAGTACCTGCTGTACTGGGGGCCGCTCTCGCGCTTCACCGCACGCTACCTGATCTGGTTCGTGCTGGACTTCATGGTCTCCTTCATCGCAGTGGCCCTCTCTGGCGTGCTCTGGCGGCTCTCCGCGCCGCTGGATCTGGGCTGGGACGTGGCCGTGGTGGTGGCGCTGGGCATCGCCGCGCTGTTCAGCCTGGTCAACTCGATGATGGGCCTCAACCACGTGGAGTGGTCCAAGGCCAGCGTGGGCGGGGTGATGGACCTGGCCATCTCCTCCGGGCTGGTGACGCTGGCTCTGTTCGTGGTCAACCTGATGATCCCCTCCGGCTCGCTGCTGCCGCCGGCCATGCTGGTGGTTTCGGGCATGCTGGCCTTCTTCGGCTTCGTGTTCCTGCGCTACCGCAGCCGGGTGCTCACCGGAATCGCCTTGCGCTGGATTCGCCTGCGCACCGGCAAGATGAACGTGCTGGGCGAGCGGGTGCTGATCGTCGGCGCCGGGGAGGTCGGGCAGTTCGCCACCTGGCTGCTGCGCAACGGGGACCTGTCGAAGGCCTTCTCCATCGTCGGCTTTGTGGACGATGACCCCCGGCGCATGGGCATGAACGTGGATGGGGTCAAGGTACTGGGCACCACCGATGAGATCCCCGAGATCGTCGAGCGGTACGACGTGGGCCTGATCATGTTCGCCATTGTCAACATCTCGCCGGACGAGCAGGAGCGTATCCTGCGCCTGTGCAGCATGGACAACACCCGCCTGATCCTGGTGCCGGACCTGCTGGACAGCCTGCGGGCGCACTTCCCGACCCGCGACATGGACCGCTACGACCTGTTCAGCCGGGTGCTGCGCAACACCACGCTGGATAAGCTGACCGGCGTGTACAACCGCAACCACTTCTTCAAGCTGGCCGAGCAGGAACTGCCGCGCTCGCGCCGTTACGGGCACCCGCTCTCGCTGATCGTGTTCAGCGTGGAGAGCAAGCAGGCCGGAGGGCTGCTGAACGTGGCCTCGGTCTCCGCGCAGGTGCTGAAGGAAGTTGCCGATCGGGTGATGCGCAACATCCGCGAAATTGACATGGTCGGCCGCCTGGGAGAGTTCACCTTCGCGGTGCTGCTGCCGGAAACCGAGCTGCCCTTCGCCGAGATGGTGGCCGGTCGGCTGCAGCAGCAGCTGGCCGGAACGCCCTTCTGGACCGACCGCGGCCCGATCTCGCTGACCGTGCACTACGGCGTGGTGGCAAACAGCGAAGACATCATTGACGCGCAGAACCTGGTGGACGAGGCCAGGCAGCGCATGAACGCTTCCGCGGCCGCCGAGGCCAACCTGGAGCGGGATTAATCATCAGCCATACCAACACAACCTGAGGTAAGGAGCGGGCTTCATGAACGATTCATGGCAGGGCAAACGGGTTCTGGTCACCGGAGCCGGCGGTTTTATTGGCAGTCATCTGACGGAGACGCTGGTGCGAATGGGGGCGCGGGTGCGCGCTTTTGTGCGCTACAACTCGCGCGGAGCGGCCGGTTTTCTGGACCAGTCCCCGGCGGAGGTGCTCGAGGAGCTGGAAATCATCGGCGGCGACTTGCGCGACCCGGACGCGGTGCGCCAGGCGGTCGCCGGCGTGGAGGTGGTTTTCCACCTGGGCGCGCTGATCGCCATTCCCTATTCCTACCTGCACCCCCGCGAAGTGGTCGAGACCAACGTGATGGGCACGCTCAACGTGCTGATGGCCTGCCGCGATCACAGCGTCGCCCGCCTGGTGCACACGTCGACCAGCGAGGTGTACGGCACCGCGCTGCGCGTACCGATCGACGAGGAGCACCCGCTGCAGGGGCAGTCGCCCTATTCGGCGTCCAAGATCGGGGCCGACAAGCTGGCCGAGAGCTTCTACCGCTCCTTCGACCTGCCGGTGGTCACCATTCGCCCGTTCAACACCTACGGCCCGCGGCAGTCGGCCAGGGCGGTCATCCCCACCATCATCACCCAGGCGCTGACCCTGGACACGCTCAACCTCGGCTCGCTGGAGACGAAGCGCGACTTCACCTACGTGTCGGACACGGTGAACGGCTTCCTGCGCGGGGCCGAGGCGCCGGGGGTGGAAGGCGAGACCTTCAACCTGGGCACCCGGCGCGAGGTGAGCATCGGCGAGCTGGTGGAAATCATCGTCCGCCAGATCGGCCGGCCGGTGCGCGTGGACACCGACCCCGAGCGCCTGCGCCCGGAGAAATCCGAGGTGATGCGGCTGCTCTCGGACAACTCGCGCGCGCGGGAAGTTCTCGGCTGGCAGCCCGAAGTCTCGCTGGAGGAGGGCCTCAGCCGGACCATCACCTGGATCAGCGAGCATCTATCTGAGTACCGGGTAGGAGTTTACGAAGTATAGGAGGTAGAGATGAAAGCCGTCATTCTCGCGGGAGGAAAGGGCACCCGTCTCGCGCCTTATACCAAGATTCTGCCCAAACCGCTCATGCCCATCGGCGATATGCCGGTGCTGGAAGTGTTGATCCGCCAGATCAAACGCGAGGGCGTGGACGAGGTCATCCTGACGGTGGGCCACCTGGCCGAGCTGCTGCAGGCTTTCTTCAACAACGGTAAATCCCTCGGGGTGGAGATCACCTACAGCATCGAAGACGAGCCGCTGGGGACGGCCGGCCCGCTCTCGCTGGTGCGGGACCGCCTGACGGAGACCTTCCTGGTGATGAACGGCGACGTGCTCACCACGCTGAAGGTCGGCGACCTGGTGCGCTTCCACAAAGAGCAGGGCGGGATCGCCACCATTGCCATGCACCGCCGGCATGTGAAGGTGGACCTGGGCGTTATCCAGCTCAACGGCGGGCAGATCGTGCAGGATTACATTGAAAAGCCCACGTACGACTTTTCGGTCTCGATGGGCATTTACGTGTTCGAGCCGCGCGTGCTGGATTACATCCCCCACGGCGAGTACCTGGACTTTCCGAACCTGGTGCACCGGCTGCTGGATGCCGGCGAGAAGGTGGTCGGGTACCAGTTTGAAGGTTACTGGCAGGACCTGGGCCGCCCCGACGATTATGAGCAGGCGGCGCAGGACTTTGAGAAGATGCGGTCCGAATTTCTACCGGAGGATTAATCATGGTCGACTGGCTGGTCCCTCTCGCGGATTTGAATTTTGACGGCAGCGAAAAAGAGGCGGTGAACGCCGTGCTCGACAGCGGCTGGCTGGCCATGGGCGCCGGCGTGCAGGCCTTTGAAGAGGAATTCGCCCGCCTGGTGGGGGTAAAGCATGCCGTCGCGGTGACCAACGGGACCGTTTCGCTGCACCTGGCGGCGCTGGCGCTGGGCCTCGGGCCGGGGGATGAGGTGATCGTGCCCTCGCTGACCTTTGTGGCCACCGCCGCGGCCATCCTGTACGTGGGGGCCACGCCGGTCTTTGCCGACATCAACGGCGAACAGGATCTGACCATTTCGCTCGACTCGATCGAGGAGCGCATCACCGATCGCACGAAGGCGATCTTTGTCATGCACTACGGCGGCTATCCCTGCGATATGCCGGCGGTGATGGATCTGGCGGCCAAATACGGCCTGGGGGTGGTTGAGGACGCCGCTCACGCCCCGGGGGCGTCGATTGACGGCCGCGGCATGGGCGGCTGGGGTCACATCGGCAGCTTCAGCTTTTTCCCCAACAAGAACCTGACCACCGCCGAGGGCGGCATGGTGACCACCAACGACGACGAGCTGGCCGAAAAGCTGCGCCGGCTGCGCTCGCACGGCATGACCACCCTGACCTGGGACCGCCACCGCGGGCACGCCTACAGTTACGATGTCGTTGATTTAGGGTACAATTATCGGATGGACGAGGTGCGGGCGGCCATTGGCCGAGCCCAGCTCCGCAAACTGCCGGAAGCCAACCAGCGCCGGCGCGAGCTGACCGCCCTGTACCGGGAGCTGCTCGCCGAACTGGCCCCGGACGTCACCGTTCCGTTCCAGCATCATCAGGGGGTAAGCGCCGCCCATATACTGCCCATCCTGCTGCCGCCGGGCAGCGACCGGATCGCATTTATGGAGCGCATGAAGGCAGAAAGGATTCAAACCAGCATACACTACCCTCCAATACACACCTTTACGCACTATCGCGAGAATGACCAGGTGGTCAAGGTGGGGTTGGACAACACGGAAAACGTCGCCGCTCGCGAAGTGACACTGCCGCTGTACGCCGGCATGGGGGAGGAGAAGGTTGAACTGGTCGTCAGGACCGTTCAACAGGCACTACAAGTCGTCAGGGCCGGTTAACCACCGGCGCAGCCCGCAGGATCGACGCGGGCTGTCATTGGAGGTAATGCTTTTATGGAACCAAGACAATATCTGGTTTTGCTCCGGCGTTGGGCCTGGCTGCTCATCCTCGGGGTTGTGATCGGGGTGGCCGGCGGGTTCATCTTCAGCCGGTTTCAGACGCCCATCTACCGGGCCACAACCCGCATCCTGATCTCCCAGCAGGACAGCGCTTACGCCGAACTGCTCGGCTCCAGCCAGCAGATCGCTGCCACCTACACCGAGCTGCTGCTGACCCGGCCGGTGCTGGATGCCACCTCGGAGCGCCTGGGCGTTCCGGTGCGCTCCAGCAATATCCAGGTGCAGCAGGTGCGTGACGCGCAAATTGTGGCCATCTCGGTCGAGGACACCGACCCGAACCGGGCGGCCGATATTGCCAACACGCTGGTGCAGGTCTTCCTGGAACAGAACGCCGCCATGCAGCAGAGCCGCTACGCCGAATCGGAGCAGAGCCTGCAGAACCAGATTCAAAGTGTGTCGGACCAGATCTCCATGCTGGAGAACGAGCTCAGCAACCTCTCGGAGCAGGGGTTTGAATCTCAGCAGGAGGCGGTGACCACCATCATCGCCAACCTGCAGAACGAGATCAACCAGCTGAATGCGGAGATCGTCGCGCTGCAGTTCGACTATCCTCTGGTGGAATCGCGTGACCCCTTCACCGGGCGCATCGTCCAGCTGACGGCCACGCCGTCGGTCGAGCAGCGTCAGGAGCTGGTCGCCAAACAGACCCGCCTGGAAGAGCTGCAGTCCATCCTGGCCATGTACCGGCAGATTTCGGTGAACCTGTCGCTGGCCGGGGAGCCGACCAGCACCACCTCCTTCCGCACGCAGCAAATTCAGGCCGCGCTGAGCCTGTACCAGCAGATCTACAGCAACCTGCTGAGCAATTACGAGAGCATCCGCCTGGCGCGGTTCTCCAGCGCGCCCAACGTGGTGCCCGTGGAGGAGGCCCGCCCGCCGTTCGCGCCTATTCGTCCGCGGCCGGTGATGAACATGGCCTTCGGGGCCATCCTGGGTCTGCTGCTTTCAGGCGGGATCGTGGTGTTGATTGAGACCATGAACAACACCCTGCGCACGCCGGAAGACGTCACCGAGCTGCTGGGCGCGCCGGTGCTGGGCTACATCTCGGAGATGACCAGCCGCAAGAAGGAGGAGGCCCAGGCGCCGTATGTGCTTTTACACCCGCGCTCGCCGGTGACCGAGGCCTTCCGCTCGCTGCGCACCAATCTGCAGTTCACCGAGCTGGACAAGCCGCTCAAGACGCTGCTGATCAGCAGCCAGGGCTCTGCCGAGGGCAAGACCACCATCGCTGTCAACCTGGCCATCGTCATCGCCCAGACCGGCAAGCGGGTGATCCTGCTGGACGCCGACCTGCGCCGCCCGCGGGTGCACGCCGAGCTGAAGCTGCCCAACCGGGTAGGGCTGAGCAACATCCTGCGCGAGCGCATTCCGCCCGAGCGGGTCTACCAGCGCTACCGGGTGGACAACCTGTACGTGATCACCAGCGGGGGGCTGCCGCCCAATCCGGCGGAGGTGCTCTCCTCGGCGCGCATGGCCGAAACCCTGCGGGACCTGGCCAGCACGGCGGATATCGTCATTGTAGACGGGCCGCCGCTGGTGTTCGGCGATTCGCTGGCGCTGGCGGCCACCACTGACGGCCTGTTGATGGTCGTCCGGCCGGACCACACCGACGCCCAGGCGGCGGTCGCCACGGTGGAGCAGCTGCAGCGGGTGGGCGCGCGCCTGGTGGGCATCGTGATGAACTGGGTCAAGGTGGACGCGGTCAACAGCTACTACGGCCACTACAGGACCTACGCCCGCTACACGGTCAACGGTTCGGACCCGGTCATCGCCGACCTGGAGGAGACCCAGCCGACCGCCACGCCGCGGAAGTAGTACCCGAACGAACCAAAACAGGGGGATTCCGGGTTTTGGACGGTTACTTCGTCCATAACTTTATATAATAGATGCATAATTACAGGTAGCACCGCGTCTTTTCTTTAACATAAGGAAGGAGCTCTCATGGCCGCACCTGCCTGTCCATTCCTGGGCCTCAAAGATGATCCTGAGACCAAGCTGGAATTCCCGGCGGGCGCCAATTTCTGCCACCACGCCAAACCCGTTGGCCCGGTGCAGTTGGATTACCAGCGCTCTGTCTGCCTGACGGACAGCCATGCCCAGTGCCCGGTATACCTCCGGCGCACGCTGGGGCCGCTGCCTGGCCATATTCTGGCTCCGCAGGAAGGAATTCCGCCCGTGATCAAGGGAATGGGGGCGCTGGCAGGATTCCTGGTGCTGTTTGCCGTGCTGCTGGCCTTCGGCGGACTGGACAGCGTCCTGGCCGGCCTGGGCTGGCGCCCTTCCGGACCGGATGTGCAGCCGGTGGTGGTGCCGGTCATCCCCAGCGACACGCCCTTCCAGCCGGTTCCGCCGGTGCCGATGACCGGCAGCACTGAGGAGGACCCGGCAGAGGCGGTGGACACGCCGGTGGTGATCCTGCCGGCCACAGACACCATCGAGCCGACCGCGGTGGTCTGCATCCCGCCGGCCGGCTGGGTGGTCTATGACGTCAAGCCCACGGATTCGCTCCTGCGGCTCAGCCTGATTTACGGGCTGGAGGTGGCGGACCTGCAGGCGGCCAACTGCATGGGCGAGGAAACCATCATCCGGCCGGGCGACCAGATCTACGTGCCCCAGCTGCCCACCGCCACGCCCACGATGACGCCTTCGCCCACGGTGCGCGTCATCTACTTCACCGCGGCGCCCACCGAACCCCCGGCAGAACCGCCGCCCCCATCCGTTCCTCCGACCTCGGCCCCGCCGCCGCCGACCCAGGCGCCTCCGCCCACTCAGGCGCCGCCAACACAGCCTCCGCCGACTCAGCCTCCTCCCACGCAGGCGCCGACCCGGGCGCCCACCGAGGCTCCGTAAACCACAACAGGTTCATTCCAGTACAGGAGAGGGGAAATGAAGCCATTATCTCTGGGAGCGCGCGCGCTGCTGGCCTTCTTTTTGATTGTCACCCCGGGCTGGCAGGGGGAGCCGGAAAGCGCACCGGCCGCGGCAGTGGAGCCGCAGCAGGCCGGCACGGACTTGATCCTGGTCAGCCTGGATGAAGACCCGATGGTGACGGATGAATCGGGCGATACAGCCGTGTTCAGCGTGGTGCTGGCACAGGCGCCGGCCGAGGGGACCAGCGTGATCCTGCCGCTGTCCGTCTCGGATCCCACCGAGGGCCAGCTGTCCGCCAGCCAGCTCGAGTTTACCCCGGAAAACTGGGATGTGGAGCAGGATGTCACTGTCACCGGCGTGGATGACGGCCTGGTGGACGGCGATCAGGATTACGAGGTGGTCTTCGGTGCTGCGGTCAGCGATGACCCGGTCTTTGCGGGCCAGGATGCCGGGAGCATCCCGGTTACCAACCTGGACGACGATGAGCCGTCCATCGAGGTGAGCAAGACCAGCCTGTCCACCTCCGAGGGCGGGGGGAATGACTCGTTCACCGTCTGGCTGGGCGCCGAGCCGGTCTCATCGGTCACCCTGCAGGTGACCAGCTCCGACACCGGCGAGGCCAGTGTCTCTCCGTCTCAGCTGACTTTCACCACCGAGAACTGGGACAAGCCGCAGCAGGTGACTGTCACCGGCGTGGATGACCTCGTCGTGGACGGGAATCAGGCCTACACGGTCACCGTCGCGCCGCTTTCCGGAAATGCGCTGTACCAGGCGGCCGCGCCGAAGGTGCTCAACGGAACCAACGCGGACGACGACGAGGCCGGGATCACGCTTTCGACCTTCGAGCTGACCCTCAACGAGGGGGAGACCTCCGGCTTCTCGGTGGGGCTGACCTCCGTACCGTTCGCTGAAGTCACGGTTCAGATCAGCGGCGTAAGCCAGGACGATGCAGAGATCTCTGCGTCGGTGATCCAGTTCATCCCTCCGGGGATCAGCGGCCAGTTTGTCACCCTGACCGCCGTGGAAGAGGACATGGTGGACGGCACGCGCTCGTTCACACTCGAAATCACCACCTCCAGCGCGGACCCGGACTATGACGGCCTGACCGGCGAGGTGGAGGTGACCGTGCTGGACAACGATGAGGCCAGCCTGGAGGTGAGCCCTGCCGGACCGATCTCTCTGGAGGAAGGCCAGGAGGAAGATTTAGAGGTGCGCCTGGGGGCCATGCCGGCTGGAAGCGTTACGGTGAGCGTTACCAGCTCCAATCCCGATCAGGCCACCGTCATGCCGGATACACTGACCTTCAACGGATCCAACTGGAATGTCTTCCAGACGGTCACGGTCAGCGCGGTGGCGGACGAATATGACGACGACGCCAGCTTTGAGGTGATCTTCGAAGTGATTGACGAGCCGCCCGGGGTGGGCTTCCCCGCGCCTCCGGTGAGCGTGTCCGGCACCGCCGAGGATATCGATGAGTCCACCATATCGATTGATCCGACCATCCTCACCACCAGCGAGGATGGCACCAGCGCCACGTTCACGGTCAGGCTGGGCAGCCGGCCCTTCCCATCCTTGCCGGTGACCATTGTTTTCGACCTGCAGGATGAGGCAGCGGACGAAATTACCCTGGTCCCAATGCAGGTGACCTTTACCAACGCGGACTGGGGGCCAAAGACCGTGACCGTCACCGGCCTGCCGGACGGGGTGATCGATGGAGACCAGCAGATCACCATCGAGTCCTTACTGGACACGCAGGATGTGAAGTACCTGCAGTTCGGGCCCCCTCAAAATGTGATCGTCACCAACCTGGACATTGAAGCCGTGCCGGTCGGCCGGGCGTACACCTATGAGTTTGTCGCCAATTACTTTTTCATCCCGTCGACGCACGGTGTGCTGAGCGCGGATAACCGCGCTCATGTGACGAAGCTCAATGTTGTCACGCCGCCGAAGTACGGCGAGGTGACCCTGAACGACGACGGCAGCTTCACCTACATGTACGACAGCCAGAAGAACACCACTGGAGCCCTGTCCGACCAGTTCACCTATGAGATTGAGTACCGGGTGGAGGGCGGAACGGCAAAAACCCGGCCGGCCACCGTCACCATTCGCTTCCCGGAAAGCGATAAACCCCTGCTGCACTCCTGGGTCCAGCCGGTCACCCAGGCGGACAGTCTGGTGCGGGTGGAAGCTGCGCAGCAGCTGGTGCTGGAGGTGGCGCTGCAGCCGGGCCTGCCGGGCGATGTCTGGGTGCAGTTCTACCGCTGGGACCACCAGGTACTGAAGTATGTGGTACTGCAGAGCGTGACCGGCGCGCCGTACCGCTATGTGCTGGACCTGACCACGCTGCCCGACGGGCCGAACCAGATCTACGCCATCGTCTATGATCCCAGCGGGCAAATCGGCAAGCGATCGCGCATTCTCCTGCTCAAACAGGGCTACGTGAATTACGTGCCTTACGTGATGAAATGAGATCATAAGGTGAGCCATCCGCCGCCTGACCGGACCAGCCCCGCCGCAAGGCGGGGTTTTTCTTTACCCATCCCCCACCTGTCCCCATGGGGACAGGTGGGGGATGGGTGGGCAGGAACCTTTCTCTGTGCGAGAATGAATCATCCAAATGGGGACAGGGGAATGGGTCTCCCGCAGATGGGGGTGCGATCCACAGGCTCCGCCCGTGGGGTGGGGATATTCCCCATGCAAACCCGGGTGCTGAACCGATAGAATGTTTTAACCGCTGAACCCCGGCCGTCCGGCCGGGGTAAGGGCCTTAGTGGTTCGATCATTACTGGAGATTTAGCGGATGAATGATGGCGGCTGCCCTTTCCCGGGTCTACAGGGGGACCCGAACACCCGGTTAGCGTTCGCTTCGGATGGTAACCACTGCCACCACGCTGATCCGGTCGAGCCGGTCGCGCTGGAGCATCAAAATCAGACCTGCCTGAGCGGCGATCATGTGCGCTGTCCGGTGTACCTGCGGGCAGGGCTGGCCTCGCTGCCGCCGGAGCTGGTCCTCTGCCCGGAACGGCACGCTCCGCGGATGCCCGGGCGTGCCCGGCTGGCCGCCGGCGCGGTGACGGCGATGATGACGACAGGGATCGGGATGGCGACGACCGGGGCAGAGGCCGGGGCGGGGGCTGAGCCCCTTCCGCCGCCCGGCCCCGGCTGCGCAGATAGAGAGTGAGCCATGGCTGTCAGGAGCTGCCCTTACCTCGGGCTTCCGGATGACCCGGAAACCCGGCACCAGTTTCCCTCCGGTGACAACACCTGCTACCGGGCGCACCCGCCGGAGCCGGTGTCTTTCGAGCACCAGAAGAAGGCCTGCCTGACGGAAGCCCACGCCGTCTGCCCGGTCTACCTGCGGGCCTTCCGGGAGCCGCTGCCGCCGGAAATTTCCGCCCGGCCCCGCCGCCGCAGCCTGGGACGCCTGACGCGGCCTCTGCTGGCTGCCGCCGCCGTGCTGCTGGTGGTGCTGGGTCTGGCCACCGGCCAGTTCGAGCGCGCGCTGGCCGCCTTTGGCCTCTCCCGGCCGGAGGCCATTCCCAACACCGGCGGCGTTGAAACCACGCCCACGCCCTTCCAGCCTGTTGCCGGCGCGCAGGGCGGTGCCAGCGCGATCCCCGGGCTGCTGCCGGACGGCGCCACCCCGGACGGCGCCGGCTCTGCCTGCCCGCTGCCCGAAGGCTGGGAGACCTACGTGGCCAGCCCGACGGATTCGCTCCTGCAGCTGAGCCGGCTGCTCAATGTGCCGCTGGCGCTGCTGCAGCAGGCCAACTGCCTGCCCGGCGGCATCGCCCTGGACCCCGGGCAGGTGATCTACATTCCTTCCCGCCCGACACCCACGCCGACTCCCACGCCGTCGGCGACGCCCACCCGTGTGGTGGTGATCTCCGGGCCGGTGAACGATCCGAACCCCACCGCGCGGCCCGCGCAGCCGGATCCCACGGATACGCCCGCGCCGAGCGACACGCCTGTTCCGCCAACCCTGACTCCTCCGCCGACGGATACGCCGGTCCCGCCGACGCTGACTCCGGCGCCGACGGATACCTCCGTCCCGCCGACGAACACGCCCGAGCCGACCCCGGACCCGGAGCCGACCGATTCGCCAAAGCCGACCAAAGAACCCAGACCAACCAGGGAACCCAAACCCACCAAAGAGCCGAAGCCCACGAAAGAGCCGGAGCCCACCCGGGAGCCGGACCCGACCCCCGAGCCTGAGCCAACGGAGGACACCGGCCCGCCGGCCAATCCGGGCCCGCCCGGCGGTCCTGATCCCACGGATGAGCCCAAGCCGACAAAGGAGCCCAGACCCACAAAAGAACCCAAACCGACCAGAGAACCCAGACCCACGAAAAAACCCTGACCGAAACCCCGGACCTGACTGTAATTGAGCCCTGCGGCAGATGGAAGAAATTTCTCCTGTAGAATCAGGGAAATCGCAGCGAGCTTTATCTTTCACCGGTAGCCTTCTTATCCGTAGCAAAGGACCTTTCCATGGCCACTTACACGTGCCCGTATCTTGGTTTAAAGGACGATCCCGACACTCCGCTGCAGTTCCCCGCCGAAGACAACCACTGCCATCATGCCCGCCCGGTCGCTCCGGTGCGGCTTTCCTACCAGCAGACCACCTGCCTGACCGAGAATTACCGGGCCTGCCCGGTCTACGTGCGGGCCGGGCTGTCGCCCCTGCCCGGCCAGATCGCCGCGCCCCGCGCGCGTTCCCCCCGGCCCTTCGGATGGGTGACCGGCCGGCGTCTGGCCGTGGGGGCCGGCGCGCTGGCGGCGCTGCTGGTGCTGGCCCTGCTGGTCAGCGGCGCTGCCGGTACGGTGCTTTCCTGGTTCGGCCTGCCGGACAACCTGCCGGTCACCGGCGGGGGCGGGGGAGTGGTCAACACCCCCTTCCAGCCGGCGGACCGCCTCTCGCCCACGCCGCTGCCGCTGGAAATGCTGCTGGCCCTGACCTCCTCGCCCGACCCCACCCTGTCCGCCTGCCCCATGCCCGACGGGTGGACGCTGTACCAGGTCAACCCCACCGACTCGCTGATGCTGCTCAGCATGGCCTACAACGTGCCGGTCGAGATGCTGCAGCAGGTCAACTGCATGGGCGACCGCCGTCTGCTGACCCCCGGCGACCTGATCTACGTGCCCGCCGTGGCCACCCCGACCTCGCCGGTGATGGCCGGCGGGCCGCCGCAGGTGCCGATCACTCCGGTGACGCTCATCCCGCAGAGCCCGTTCCGGCCGGCTGCCACGGCCAGCCCGTCAACTACGGCCAGCCAGCCGCCCGATGACACCAACACGGCCCGTCCATCGGTTACCGGGACGCTTACCCTCACCATCACGCCCAACGACACGCTCCCGGCCGCCACGGTGTTCCCCGGCCAGACGCTGACCGCCTCGCTGACCGTTTCGGTCACCGCGGGTACGGGCACCCCGCCGGTGACGCTGACCCCATCGCTCAGCCCGCCGCCCGGCCGGACCCCGACCGCCAGCCGCACCCCGACTCCATCGCGCACGCCCAGCCCCACGCTGACACCCACCCCATCGCAGACGCCGCCGGTTTCGCCCACCGGCCCGACCCCGACGTGGACCGTGACGCCCTCGCCCACGCTTCCGGAGCCGACTTCGACCTGGACGGTGACGCCGTCGCCTACGCTCACACAGGCGCCATCCTCAACGTTTACGCCCTCGGCTACATCCACGCCCGAGCCGTCCTTTACCCCTTCGGCGACTTCGACCCCGGAGCCCACATTTACGGAGGCAAACACGGCCGCTCCGTCACCCACCGAGACCCTGATGGCGGCGACCACGCTGCCGCCCGCCACCACGGAGCCGCCCGAGCCGGATGATCCCACACCGCCAGTGGAAACCGAGCCTCCTGAACCCACCCTCACCGACACTCCCATGCCTGTTGAGACTGAAACGCCTGAGCCGACCGTTACTGAACCGCCTGAATCAACCGAAACCAGCCTTCCCGACCCGACCGAGACCGATCCCGCTGAAACAGCACCTCCCCCTGACCTGACCGCCACCGAAACCGCCTGAAGCGCACCGCCCCTGAACAGCAGTTCTGCCGTCACCGGCCGACCAGGCGACAAAAAAAGCCTCCGCAGGATGGCGCGGAGGCGGCCTTAGCGCGGATTGGATAATCCGGGCTTACTGGCTTTTCACGGCCAGCAGCGCCTTGACCTGGGCCTGGCGGGCCAGGTCGGTGGCGTTGGCCAGGATGCGCAGCGCTTCTTCAGGGTTGTGGAAGCCCATGCTGTTCTCGGCGGCGATGAAATCCCAGCGCAGCTGCGCCGCCCGGTGAAGCCGGCGGGCCTCCTCGATCAGGTCCGCGTCGGCGGCGGGGTTGGCGGCCGCGGCGGCGATGCTGTCGATGGCCTCCACGATGGCGTCCTCACAGCTCATCATCGTGGCGTGCACCGCATCCTGGATCTCCGCCACCCGGTAAGTGACGTAATCCACGTCGGTGTGGCAGGTGCCGCAGGAGCGGGCCGGCTCCAGCAGCGGCGAGTGCACATCGTGGGTGGAGAACTTGACCGCGCCGTCTCGGGTATAGGGCATGTGGCAGTCGGCGCAGGAAACCCCGGCCAGGTAATGCGTGCTGCTGGCGGTGAAGAACTCGTATTCGGGGTGCTGCATCTTGATCATCGGGGCCTGGCTGTCCGGATGCGTCCAGTCTGTGAACTGCAGGGTCTCGTAATAGGCCTCGATGTCTTCGATGCGGGTGCCGTTCTTCCAGGGGAAGGTCAGGTATTTGCCTTCGCCGGCGAAGTAATACTCCACGTGGCAGTTGGCGCAGACCACGGTGCGCATCTCCTGCCGGGTGAAGGTCGTCCAGTCCTTGCCCTGGGCCTCCAGCGCTTCTTCCAGCGCGGGGTTGGTGACGATCAGGCGCATAGTGCCGGCCTCATGGCAGTTGGCGCAGCCGATCGGCTCGTCGATGTTCGCCGTCATTTCGCTGAACAGCATTGCGTCGTACGCGGCCATACCCATCTCCTCCCACAGCGCCGGGTTGTCGGCGGACTTGCAGGAGTAGCAGGTAGCCGGGGACTTCTCGTTGATGCGCTGGATCTCGCGCACGTCGGTCAGCGCATTGCGGTGCCCGCGGTCCTCGTTGTATTCAATGCTGAAGGCGTACCCGGCGAACAGCCGCAGCAGGTGAGGATCGGCTTCCAGCTTCGAGTATGGCTCTGAGCCGCCGTACTGCGTGCGGGTGTTGTTGGCCTCGGTGCGCAGCAGGGTGGTGTACTGGTTGGGGAAGTTCTGCCCCCAGATGCTGCTGTCCGGCTCGTGAGCGCTGACTTCCACCATGGGCGGAATGCCGCGCACCTGGGGCGGCTGGTTCTTCAGAAACACCAGGAGGACGATGACTGCGGCGGCGAGAATCACAATGATGGCGCTGAGCAGCCAGGGAAGCCAGGGTTTTTGGGCAAGCGACTTGAACACGGTTCAGTTCTCCTCAACAGGATGGGCGGGCGGCAGGTCACGGACCCGGTACAGGCCGGTGTCCTGGTAGGGCAGGATGACAATCCCCCGTTCGCCGTGAGCGATGGAGCGGTGGCATTCGGCGCAGAAGCGGTCGCCGGTGCGGGCCGGGTCCATCGACCCGTCGGCGATGGCTGAGACGGTCTCTTCGTGGCAGCGCACGCAGTTGGCCTGCACGATCTGCTTCGTGTCGTCTTTGGCCCGCAGCGGCTCGGGGATGTGGCCCAGGGTGAACATGGTGACGTGGTTCATCCCGGATTTGGCCTTGTACAGGTACTTGGGGATCAGGTTGTGCGGTACGTGGCAGTCCACGCAGCCGGCCCAGGACTGGTGCGCGGCGTGGTACCAGCCCTCATAGGCGTAATCCATCACATGGCAGTTGTTGCAGGCGGTGGAATCGTTCCCCAGGTAAACGGGGAAGTCGGTGGCCCACAGGCCGGTTCCCAGCACGGCCACCAGGGCGAGGATCCCGACGATCAGCGGAAGCTTCATGGACCCGTCCTGAAGATTAAAATTGGATTAATTGGATTGTAGCAGAAATCGAAATTCGGGTAATTAAAACGAGATAGAAAAACATTGCAAATTCGCTGCGCCTTGGTGCAGGCCGGTCCGGAGCGGAGGAGCTACCCGGCGGTCCACTGGATCAGCCAGCCGGTCAGCGCCAGCAGCAGCCCGGCGGCGTTCATGACCATGGCAAAGCGCAGCGCGCCGGTCAGCGGGGCCTGAATCCAGCCGCTGCGGCTGGCCTTGCGCACGGTCTGGCCGGTCTCCTCCCAGGCGCTGTCGGCGAACAGGCTGGCCCCGCCGACCAGCACCGCGCCGAGCGCCAGCCAGAGCAGCCCGCCGGCGAAATCCTGCACCGTCTGCCAGCGGCCGAACAGGAAGGCCAGCCAGTTGATGCTCATCAGCAGCAGGTAGACCAGCAGCGTCCCGCCGGCGCCGGACAGGATGGGATGCTCGCGGACAAGGGTCGACAGCGTTTTCATGGTTTCCCCTCTCTTTGCTAGGTTGGTGACTGGTAAGGCGCTGCTTCTGCCGGTGAACCGGCGGCGGAGATCCGCTTTGAGGAACGGTTCACCTGATTTGATATACGGCTAACCCTCGTTTGCGTTGTGCATTTATCGTAGCACATTCGGTCCTCCGCGGAGCATCGTTGACCATCCCACGCTACAATTAACCGAAAACGACAGGTGGTGGTCTGGCGGTGAAACGGCGCGGATGGCTCGGGCTGCTGGTCCTTCTCTTACTGGTCGCGTGTTCAGGACCGATCGGTCTTAGCACGCTGCCTACGCCCACGCTGCCTTTGGATCTGCAGACCCGCTTCCCGAAGTCCACGCCCACGCTGCTGCCCCGCTACCAGACGGCCACCTTCGAGGCTCGCCTGGCGGACACGGTCGAGGCCGCGCTGACGGCGACCGGCCGGGTGGTCACCCTGCTTCCCCCGGCGCTGCCCGTCCCGACCGGCACTCCGGATCCGCCGGCGCCTGAACCCACGCCGACTCCGGCCTTTTCGCCCATGCCGGACCGCTTCGCCGGGCTGCGCATCGAGGAGCTGCGAGCGCGCTCCTACGGCGAGGGCGAGCTGGTCGTTGAGGAGGTGTGGGGCGAGCTGGACGGCTTCACCCGCAGCATGGTGCGCTACGACAGCGACGGGCTGGTGCAGTACGCCTTTATGAACGTGCCGGCGGGGGAGGGGCCCTTCCCGGTGGTGATCGTCGTGCACGGCTACGTGTCTCCGGCGAACTATAACATGCTGGCCTACACCACTCCCTATGCCGACACGCTGGCGCGGGCCGGCTACCTGGTGATCCATCCCAATCTGCGCGGGTACCCGCCCGCGGAGGACGGGCCGAACCTGCACCGGGTGGGCTTTGCGGTGGACGTGCTCAATCTGGTCGGGCTGGTGCGCCGGCTGGGCGGACAGCCCGGCCCGCTGGCGCAGGCGGACCCGCAGGCGATCGGCCTGTTCGGGCACAGCATGGGCGGCGGGGTCAGCATCCGCGCCGCGGTGGTGGACGGGGGCATCGACGCGGTGGTGCTCTACGGCTCGATGAGCGCGGACGAAGCGCTGAACACGGCGCAGATCTACAACGTGTTCATGAACGCCGCTTCCCGCATCCCCGAGCTGGACACTCCGCCCGAGGTGGAGGCGGAGATCAGCCCGGTTTACTACCTGGAGGGGCTGGCGGCGGCCGTCTCCATCCACCACGGCGACGCCGACCCGACCGTCCCGGTGAGCTGGTCGAAGGACCTGTGCCTGCGCCTGCTGGACCTGGGCAAGCAGGCCGAGTGCTTCTTCTACCCGGGAGAGGGTCATTCCTTCCGCGGCGAGGCGAACGCGCAGTTCCTGGAGCGGGTGATCCAGTTCTTTGACCGCGAGCTGAGGGGCGCAGCCGGCGGGCAGTAAATGAAAGCCTCCTCCGGGAGGCGTAATCCGGAGGAGGCTGCGAGGGGTTGGGCTGCCCTCGAAGAAGTCTGTTACGGCCTGAAGACCTGATCCTTGACCGGCCGCTTGATCATGGTGAACTTCACCGGGTGCGAGGTGAGCATGGTGCGCTCGACCAGCGCGGCGGAGTTCTTGAAGAAGTCGCGGCCTTTCTTGAGCACCACCCGGTTGAACGCGGCCACCACCTGCGGGTCGAACTGGGTGCCCGAGCAGCGCTGGATTTCCTCGTACACCTGCTCGAAGCTGACCGTCGGGCGGTAGGGGCGGTCGGAGACCATGGCGTCCAGGCTGTCGGCCAGCGACATGATCCGCGCGCCCAGGGGGATGGCCTCGCCCGAGAGGCCGTAGGGGTAGCCGCCGCCGTCCCAGCGCTCGTGGTGGTAGCGCACGTAGGGGATCAGGTCGCGCAGTTCCTCGTTCTGCTCGAGGATGCCGACCGCGATCAGCGGGTGGCGTTTGATCAGGTTGTATTCCTCGTCCGAGAGCCGCTCCGGCTTGCCGACGATCGAGTCCAGCACGCCCACCTTGCCGATGTCGTGCACCAGCGCGGCCTTGTACAGGCGGGCGATCTCCTCATCCGGCAGGCCGAGCTCCTCGGCGATGGTGGTGGTGTAGAGCGCCACCTGCCGGGAGTGGCCGAAGGTGTACACGTCGTAGGCGTCGATTACGGCGCCCAGCGTTTCCAGCAGGCCCAGGTTGGCTTTCTCCAGCCGCATGTTGGCCTCCTCCAGCTGCTCGTTCACTTCCTCCAGCTTTTCCATGTAGACCTTGGTATTCTTCACATACAGCCGGAAGGAGTAGGAGATGGCCAGGATGGGCAGGAAGAAAACCGCCACGCCCAGGTAGGTGAACAGCTCGTACGACAGCGCCAGCATGCCGCCGCCGATGGTGCCGCCTCCGACGGTGATGGGCACCGCCCAGAGGAAGTCCTCGCGCCAGATGGCCCAGGTGCGCTTCCCGCTCTGCAGCGAGATCACTCCGGTCAGCAGGAGCAGGTTGACGATCACGTCCGTGGTGGTGGCGGCCACCAGGGGCAGGATGTTGGAAATCTGCCCAATCTGGGTGTGCGTGCCGCCCAGCAGGACGTACACGCACCCACCCAGACCGGAGGAGATTGCCAGCATGCCGGCGTTGAAGAAGGATCGCTGCAGCAGGGTGGCGCGGCCTTTATCGGTGCGCCGGCTGCGGTAGGTGGTCGACGCCGCCGAAGCGGCGCCGGCCAGCATGTGGGTGAAAGCCCCCGCCAGCGGGCCAAACAGCACCATGCTGGCGATGGCGATGATGACGGATACGGAGACGCGGCTGCGAGAGCTGGGGAACAGCTCCACATCCATCAGCTGGCAGACCACCGCAAGGCCGCCGAAGATCAGCAGGCCAATGCGGTCTTCTGGAAACTGCAGGATTGCCAGAACCAGAATGGCAAGCCCGCCCAAGGCCACCGTATTGATGTAGGGGGTTAACCAGCGGGAGGGCGATGAGGCCATAGGTTCTGTGCTGCTCCTGTTATGAGGTGTGCCGCGTCATCCAGCAGGGTTATTCCTGAGGAACGCGCGAACCGACACTGACGATTCCGGCGGGATCACCGTCCCAGATGAACCCTGCCGGATCACCATCCCAGATGAAGCCGCCTTCCTGGATGGCGCCATCCCAGATGAAGCCGCCATCCCAGATGAAGCCGCCGTCCCAGATAAACCCGGCCGGGGCGCCGTCCCAGATGAAGCCGCCATCCCAGATGAAACCACCGTCCCAGATGAAGCCAGCGGGGCTGCCGTCCCAGATGAACCCGCCGTCCCAGATAAAGCCGGCCGGTTCACCATCCCAGATGAAGCCGCCGTCCCAGATGAAACCGGACGGAGCGCCGTCCCAGATGAAGCCGTCAGGCCCGACCAGGACGAACTCGCTGGTTTCGGGGTTCCAGCGGGTGGCGCCCTGGAAGTGGATGGGGTTCTCCGGATCCAGCTCGGCGTTGACGTCCAGGCCAATGTTGGCCGTGCCATCAAACTCGCCGAACACCGCAGCCGGGGCGTAGACGCGGCCCGCGCCCTGCTGCCAGATCTTCAGGGTCAGCTCGTCCGCGCTGCACTTTCCGTCGCCGTCCTCATCCGGACCGCAGGCCGGGATCGCGCTGCGCATGATGCGGTACTTGACCTGGTCGTTGGTCAGCTCGGGGTGCTCTTCCAGGATCAGGGCGGCCAGGCCGGAGACCACGCCGGTGGCCATCGAGGTGCCGCTCATCTGGAAGTAGAAGTTGTTGATCTGGTAATCTTTGTTCTCGCTGGCGAATTTGGTGTTCTTGAACATCGAAGACACGATGTGACCGCCAGGAGCCAGCACGTCCGGCTTGACGAAGGCATCGTGGGTGGGGCCGGCTGCGGAGAAGGTGGCAATCTTGTCATCGCGCGGGTCATCCGGCGTGTAATTGTCGGTGAACGCGCCCACGGTGATGACGTACGGGTTGTTGCCAGGCACGGTGATGGTCATCGGGTCGGGGCCGGTGTTACCGGCGGCAGCGACCACCACGATTCCGGCCCGCCAGGCTTCCATCACCGCAATGTTCAGGGGATCCTCCCAGTAGTGGCTCTGGGGAATGGCGAACAGAGACAGGTTCATCACGCGGATGTTGTATTCATCCCTGTGCTCGATCACCCACTGGATGCCTTCGATGACCTTGCTGTACTTGCCGGAGCCATCGTCGCCCAGCACCTTGACCACCACCAGGTTGACGTCCGGGGCGATGCCGCCGAACATGCCGTCCGGGGTCTTGCCGCTGTTGGCGATAATGCCGGTGACATGGGTGCCGTGACCATGCCCGTCACGCGGCTGTACGATCTGGTTGTTCTCCACCACGACCAGCTGGCGCTTGTTGCCGGCGCTGTCGAACTTCAGCTCGGTGTAGCGCTGGTCGAGGCCGGTGTCCAGCACGGCGACGGTGACGCCCTTCCCGGTGACGCCGTTCGCCCAGACCTGGTCGGCGTCGATCACGGCCGGAAAATCGATCTCATCCGGCAGGGCACTGCCGGCCGTGATCACTGTCTGGTCAATGCTCACCTGCTTTACGCCCGGAAGCGCGCGCAGAGCGTCCAGTTTGTTGGACGGCAGGCGCGCGGCCAGCGAATCGATGATATACAGGTCGCCGGTGACTTCACCTCCGGCCTGGCGGATGAAGTCCGCCACGGCGGTTGAGTCTCCCTCGGTCTGCACCAGCACATCAACGTCTGGCGCGGCGGCCACAGCAGGAATGGAACCGCCAGGGACGATGAGGCCGATCACCAGCAGCATTACCACTGCGATTTGGATGATTCGACTTGCTTTGAGCATGTTACTCCTCCGATTACAAATCCTGGATGGCGTGAGGTGGGGCGAACCCGGGCTGTATTGTTGTTCCAGTAACGCTTCGAAGGAGAACCTGTAAACAGGCTGGGAAGCGTGGAAGTGGTCTGGTCAACCTAACCGATAATGGTTTGAAATTCTACCATTAATTCAGCTAAATTATAACCACTCGAGAGAGAAAACTCAATTGCCTGACCACTCTGGCACTTTACAAACAGCCAACAGAATCCGCCGCCTCGCGCGGCGAAATATGGCAGGGGATATGTTGCAGTAAATATGCCACTATGTCAGGCAGCTTTGATCCGGTCCAGAGGAGGGCCTGTGCCTGTCGAGGGCCGTGCACCGGCTGTAAAGGGGTTGTAAGGTAAACCGTTCAGTAATCAGACTATAATAGTGCGAATTACTTCTGCGGTACCATTTTATGACCCTTCATTTCCCTACAGCAAGCTCAAACACGTTTTTCTCCCTGGGCGGATACACCTGCGTGCGGCCCGGGGCCTGGCGGCAGCACCTGATCCGCCTGGCCGGCGGCCGCCTGGCGGCCCCTCAGCCGGAGCAGAATGACTGCGTGCTGCGCTCGCTGGAGGAGTACCTGTTCTTCGAGTTCGGGGTCTTCGTCCCGCGGGAGACGCTGTTTCCGTACTACAACCCGGACGGGGAGGGGGTGGCCGCGCAGCGCATGGTGGAGGCCATCTGCGCTATCGTGGAGCCGCTGGGGTTCGAAATTGACCGCATCCTGGTGGCCGACGCCGGGCTCCGCCAGGCCATGGGCGGCCCGCCGCTGTGCGTGGACAGCTCCCAGGCTGCCTATTTCGACGGCAAGCCCGGGATCTGCATGATCAATATCAAGCCCGGCTACTCGCACGCCTTTTACTGGGACAAAATGGACGCCAGCCGCTTCCAGGAAGACCGCTTCCGCATGGCCGTCATGCTGCGCCCGCGGGACGGGCAGCCGCGCAGCCGCTCGGCGCTGGCGGCGCTGCTGCAGTACGCCGAAGTGGCCGCAGGCTGGGCCGGGTCCGATCCGGCGCAGGACGCGCTGAAGGCCGAACTGGCCCGCTGGAGTGAATGGGCAAAGGTGAGCGGCGCTCAGGCCACACCCGAAGACTGGGCCTGCGTGGAAGCCTCGCTGGAAGACCGCCTGGCCGGGTGCAGCGGGGCAGGTCTGGCCGAGCGGAGCGAGCAGGACCGCTTCGTGCTGCAGCTGGGCGAAATTCTGCTGCGGGTGCTGGCCAGCCAGGCCAAGCCGGCCGCCGGCTGAGTAAACCGGGCCGTTCAACAGGAATAACGCCAGCCTCACACTGCATGGGCTGGCGGATTTGATTCTGGCCGGGCTGACATCCGCCCGCGGGCGTTTCGCCGGCAGGCCTTCACCGCGCCGGTCCGGGCGCAGCCTGGATTAGCGCCAGCGGAAGGCGGCGTACTTCAGCGCCTCGATCATGGTCTCGCGGCTGGGCGGGCGCTGCCAGATGTAATCGCGCCGGCCGTCCGGGCCGCGAACGGGGACGGGGGTCTGGAAGGTGGGATCGACCGCATAGACGGCGTCCGCGAAGTTGATCAGCGGCTCGCGGACCAGGACAAAGGCCTGCACGTCCTCCCAGGTCTCCACCGTGGGGGTCTCCAGGCAGGTCAGCACCATCTGCCGGCCGCGCTCGCCGAACGGGCCGGTGGTGGCTTCCAGTAAATTGAACAGACAGGCCAGCTCACGATAATTCATGGATGCAACTCCTGCGCGGGTAGGGGGCTGTAACGAGTAATGCGCGTCCGGATGTGTAATCCGGAGGCCCTGTTTGCACCGCTCGCCGCTGTGAGAGATATGCTGTCAACCCTCGCCGGGGTAAATGATGACAATACGGCTCAATTATATCCAGCCGGACCCGCCCCGGTCCTTTCAACTGGTTAACACTTCGGCCTGCCGGCAGGTACGCACCTCAACGCGGAAAATCCTACCGGGTGGATGGGGATTTTCCCCATACAGGTTTTCCCGGCCTTCATTAAGCTAAAAGAGCGGCCTTTTGCGCCGCATCTTTATCGCTGGACAGGACTTCCGCATTCAGTCAGGGGAGAAAACCATGAATATTCGTAAAGCGCTGGTGATTCTTACGGGTTTGATGCTGCTGGTGAGCGCCTGTACGCCCGGTTTCGGCCTGCCTTCCGCCGCCACGCCCACCCGGGCGACTGAGGAGGCACAGGTGCCCGTCACCGGGGGGACGGAGACCGGGGAGACACCGCCCCCGGCGCTGAATTTGACCATTGTTCCGGGAACAGAGTCTCCTCAGAAGACTGAGACCCCCGGTGGATTGAGCACGGCCGAGTTCCCCGCCGAAACCGGGACCGAAGCGGCTGAGACAGGAACGGCCGAGGCCAGTCCGGGCGCCAGGGCGACAGTCACACCGGCCATCACCCAGGCCGCTCCGACCGGGCCGGCTGAAACGATCGCGCCCACCGAGGTGATCGGCGGGGGGCTGCCGCTGGAGGCCTTCCTGCTGGTGCAGCAGCTGCTGACCAACACGCTGAACGTGGCCATGGAGGCCATCCAGGTGCGCGCCTTCGAGCAGGTCGACTGGGCGGACGCCTGTCTCGAGCTGCCGGCCGAAGGCGAAGCCTGCGCCGAAGCCGTCACGCCCGGATTCTGGCTAGTGCTGGAGGTGAACGGCGAGCCGTTTGAGTTCCGCACCGACACCTCCGGGGGGAACATCCGCGTCGGCGCAGGGGGGAGCCGGCTGCAGTCTCTGGCGCTGCAGGCCCAGCTGCTGCTCTCCACCCAGTTCGGCGTGGACATCAGCGAGCTGCGGGTCGTTTCCCTGCAGCGGATGACCTTCCCGGACAGCTGCCTGGGCGCCGGCCAGCCCAACCAGAGCTGTCTGGCGGAACCCACGCCCGGCTTCCAGTTGGTCTTCGAGGCCGGCGGGCAGACGTTCGAGTTCCGCGCCTCCGAAACCGGCCAGCTCATTCTGGTGCCCGGGCAGTAGACCACCCGGGCACCTTCATTTCGTCTATTCCGGCGGGGTTCAGCCGCTCTAGAGCACCTTCTGCACCGCCAGCGGCTCGTCGAGCTGCTGGTTGGCCTGGCTGACCTCCGCCGGGGAGCCGAGCACCACCACCACGCTTTCGTCCATGGCCGCTTCCAGCGCGTCGCCGAAGGCGTGGAAATCGTCCACGGTGGTACCCAGGACCTCGTCCCGCAGCCGCTGGCGCTCCTCGTCGGTCAGGCCGGTCAGCCGGCGGACCATGGCGGTGTAGCCCTTGGCGTCGGGCAGCTGGTACTGGTCCAGGTCGCCGATGGCGCCGATAATGGCCTTGGTCAGCTCGGATTCGCTCAGGTCCAGGTTCTGCAGGTAGTGCGCGGTCTGGTCGTACACCTTCAGCGTGTTCAGCAGGTTCGGGTCGCGGTAGGAGAGGAAGGAGAACACGCCCGAGTTGCGGTCGAAGGCTGAGAAGGCCCCGTACGCGCCGCCCTGAACGCGGATCTTATCCCACAGGTAGGTGCTGCGCAGGTAGGGGACGATGACCAGCGCCGAGCCGTGCAGGCGGTAGCCTGCGCGGTAAAGGTCGGCCGCCTTGCCGACGAAGTTGATCTGGGCGGGCAGGGTGAGCGCCTCATGCCCGGCCGGGGCGCTGAACTCCCACAGCGCCGCGGGAACGGTCCGCCGGGGCAGCTCGCCCAGGAAGCGCTCCAGGGCAGGGCGCACTTTCGACCAGTTCTGCCCGTCGACGGTCACGTTGGCCAGCGCGCCGGACTGGTGGAACAGCAGGCTGCGCAGGGTCACCAGCGCCTGGCGCACGGAATCCCAGTCGCTGTCGATGCGCTCGACCAGCTTTCGCAGGAAGAAGAGCTGCTCCACGCCGCCCATCTGCTCGGAGGCCCAGTCGGCGCGGTTGAAGCGCGAGCGCAGCCGGGCGTTGACGAAGCGGTGCCCGGCGTGCACCAGCGCGGATTCCATCCCGGCTTTTTCCTCGAGCACGATCTGGCGGATGCGCTCGCGGTCGTCGATGCGCGCGGTGGTGATCACCTCGCGCAGGATGTCCAGCAGCTCTCCGGCCTGCGGGACCATGGCCTTGCCGCGCAGGAAAAGCCAGGCGGCGGTTTGCTCGCCTTCGTGCACAGCCGAGGTGAAGGTCACCGGGTAGATGCCGCCGGTGCGGGCGCCGATGCGCTGCAGCAGCTGGACGAAGGATTCCTTTTCGGTGCCGGTTTCCAGCAGGGCGCGGGAGAAGACCGGCAGGTAGGGCAGGTACTTGGCCGGCAGGTTCTGCAGGTCGAAGCCCAGGTCCAGGTAGAGGATGCCGTTGGTGAACAGGTCGTGGTGCCACAGGCGGGCGCCGCCGGGAACGTCGTTCTCTTCGTGCGGAATGGTCTTGATCTTCGGGTCCAGGTCGGAGCGGGAGAGCACGGGCAGCGCGGCCAGTGCCTCGGGCGCGTCCGGGGTTTCCTGCAGGCGGCGCAGCTCCAGCGTGTCACGCACGGCCTGCTCGAGCTGCTCCGGGGTCATGGACTGGCGGGCTTTCTCCAGGCGGGCCTGTTCGGCGGCCTCGCGCTCCTTACCGACCTTCGGGTCGGGATGCAGGACCACAACGGCGCGGTGGGGGTTGTTGAGGAAGTGATCGCGGATCAGGGTTTCGAAGACCGGCTCGCCGCGGGCCAGGCGGTCCTTGAGGGCCTGCAGGGGTTTTTCGAAGGCCAACAGGGCGAGGGGGTCTTTTTCGTATAGCCACGTCTCCAGGGCGTTGATCATGTTCACCAGGCCGCGGGGGTAGGCGCCGGTGTTCTGCTCGCGCAGGTTGAACTCGACCGTGTTGAGCGCGGCGGCGATGTCCTGCGGGTCGATGCCGCCCTCGGCCAGCTGCTGCAGCGTGTCCAGCACCAGCTTTTCCACCGCGTCGGTGTCCTCTGGCTTCACGCCCTTCAGCCCGGTGGAGAACATCATCTGCAGCAGGCCGGAGTCCAGCCCGCGGCCGGTGAGATCCTCGCCCAGCCCGGATTCGATCAGCGCCTTGCGCAGCGGGGAGGCCGGTGTGCCGATCAGCAGCTGCTGCAGGGTGTAGAGCGCGATGGTCAGCTCGGGGTCGCCGGCTTCGGCCAGCATCCAGTTAACCGCCACCAGCGATTTGGCCTGATCGCCCTCCTCGCCCGGGTCGTAGGCCTGTTCCAGCCGGCGGGGGGCGTCAAAGCGCGGCTGCGGCGGGATGTTCGAGTCGACATGAATGCGCTCGAAGTCCGACAGCCAGACGTTGATGTAACGCAGCCGCTCCCCGGGGTCGTCGTCGCCCCAGAAGAAGATGCGCGCGTTGGAGGGGTGGTAGTAGAACTCGTGGAAGCGCTTGAACTGCTCGTAGGTCAGGTCAGGGATGAAGGCCGGGTCGCCGCCGTAGTCCTGCCCGTAAGGGCTGTCGGGGAACACAGCCTCCTGCGAATACTGGTCCAGCAGGCTGTCGGGGGAGGAGTAGACCCCCTTCATCTCGTTGAACACCACGCCTTTGAAGGACATCTGACCGTCGGGCTGCTCCAGCTCGTAGTGCCAGCCCTCCTGCTGCAGTGTGTGCAGAGGGATCAGCGGGTAGAAGACCGCGTCCAGATACACGTCGATCAGGTTGTAGAAGTCCTTCAGGTTCTGGCTGGCGACCGGGTAGACGGTCTTGTCCGGGAAGGTCATGGCGTTGAGGAAGGTGTTCAGCGAGCCTTTCAGCAGCTCGACAAACGGTTCCTTGACCGGGTACTTGCGCGACCCGCACAGCACCGAGTGCTCCATGATGTGCGCAATGCCGGTCGAATCGTAGGCCGGGGTGCGGAAGGCGATGCCGAAGACCTTGTTCTCGTCGTCGTTTTCCATCGAGAGCAGCTCCGCGCCGGTCTTCTGGTGGCGGTAGAGCCGTGCCCGTGTGTTCAATTCCGGGATCTGCTCGTCGCGCAGCAGCTCAAATCCGTGGATCAGGTTCATAGTCACCTCGAAAATCTCCTCATACAAAGGTGCAGTCTGCTTCCCTAGTTTACAATAAGACCACGTCGAGAACACGGGGGTTTCAGGGTGCCTTCCGCCCATCACAGGAGGTCATGATGAACGTGCGCATAACCCGCGGCTGCCTGATCCTTCTTCTGGTCTATCTGCTGCTGGCTGGCAGCCGTCCTCCGTCTGTGGCGGCGCAGGCGCCCGGCCTGACCACCCCGGAGGAGCTGGAAACCTTTGTGGACGGCCTGATCGCCGCGCAGATGGAGGCCTACCAGATCGCCGGGGTGACCGTCTCCGTGGTCCGGGACGGGGAGCTGTTCTTCGCCAAAGGGTACGGCTTCGCGGATGTGGAGCAGGGCCGCCCGGTGACGCCGGAGGAGACGCTGTTTCGCGTCGGGTCGGTTTCCAAGATGTTCGTCTGGACGGCGGTAATGCAGCTGGTTGAGCAGGGCCTGCTGGACCTGGACGCGGACGTGGAGACGTACCTGGACTTTGAGCTGCCGGACGACTCGCTGGGACCGGTCACGCTGCGCCACCTGCTGACTCACACGCCCGGGTTCGAGGATAAGGCGCTCGGCCTGTTCTCGCACGACCCGGCGGACCTGCGCCCGCCGGGCGAGGTGCTGGCGCAGGCCGGGATAAAGCAGGTCTACCCGCCCGGCCAGATCTCCGCCTATTCCAATTACGGCGCGGGGCTGGCGGGGTATGTCGTCGAGCGGGTTTCGGGGATGCCGTTCGAGGCGTACGTGGAACAGAACATCTTCCTGCCGCTGGGAATGGAGCACTCCACCTTCCGCCAGCCGCTCCCCGAAGCGCTGGCGGCGGATATGTCGGTCGGGTACCTGTTCAAGAACGGGCAGTTCGCCCCCCAGCCCTTTGAAATCGTGCAGCCGGCGCCGGCCGGGTCGCTCTCTTCCACCGCCGTTGACATGGCTGCGTTTATGATCGCCCTGCTGCAGGAAGGCGAGCTTGACGGGGAGCGCATCCTGCAGAGTGAGACGGTGCAGGCCATGCGCAGCCCGCAGTTCCAGCACGCCGCAGGCCTGGACGCCTGGGGGTACGGCTTTGCGCTGAGCCAGATCCCCGAGGGCGGTTCCTTCGGCCACGGCGGCGATACGATTTACTTCCACACCGAAATGACCCTGCTGCCGCAGCACGGCGTCGGGGTGTTCATCTCCACCAACACCGACACCGGCTCGCTGGCGCGGTTTGACTTTATGACTGCTTTCCTGGAGCGGTACTACGGTGCGAAGGGCTTCACGGCGGCCGATCCGGCAGGGCAGGGGGATCCCGCCAGCCTCGCGGCATACGCCGGGACCTATTATTCCGCCCGGTCGAACTACACCGGGCTGGAGAGGATCCTGAACCTGCTCCAGCCGCTGGAGGTCAGTGTCAGCCCGGACGGGCGCCTGCTGGTGCAGGGGCAGTTCACCGCCTGGCCGGTGGCCTTTGTCGAACAGGAGCCGGGGAGGTTTCTCGCCGCGGACGAAGGCCTGCCCGACCGGTCACCGCTGGTGTTCGCTCCGGCTGAGGAGGGCGGCCCGGTCCGCTACGCCTACTGGAGCCAGCTGGCGTTCATCAAACAGCCCTGGTACGCGCAGACCGGATTCATGTTCCTGGTGCTGGGGGTGTCGCTGGCCGGGATGGTGGCGGCGCTGATCGGCCTGCCGGCCGGAGCATGGAGCCGGCGGGTCTACGCCCGCCGGCTGCCTCCTGAGGAGAGGGCTCCGCTGTCCATTCCGGAAGGCCTGATGCGCTGGGTCGCCTGGACCCTGGCACTGCTGGTGGTGCTCTTCTATCTGGCCTTCATGCTGTTCACCGCGGACGTGAACGCGCTGCTGTTCGGCTTTCCGCCGGGGCTTCAGGCCGCGCTGGCGCTGCCATGGGTCATCGCCGCGCTGACAGCCGTTCTGATCGTGCTGGTCATCACGGCCTGGGTGCGGCGGTGGGGGACGGCGGCGTCCCGGATCGGGTTCACGCTGCTGGCGCTGCTGGCCGCGGCGCAGGTGTGGTTCCTGGCTTACTGGAACCTGCTCCAGGGGCTCTAGAGCACGTTCTTCTCCACCAGCCACACCGTCTGGAACGGATCCAGCCGCATCGAAAGGCGTCCGTTCTGCAGGGTGCAGTCCTGGCCGCTGATCAGGTCTTGCAGCGATTCGGGCATGGAGGGCAGCTGCAGCTCCACGTCCTGCGGCGCGTCCGACAGGTTGTGGACGGCCAGCACGGTCTGGCGCTCGTCGCGGCGCAGGTAGGCGGCCACGGCCGTTGACCGGGCCGGCAGCCATTCCAGCGAGCCGTCCGCCAGCACGGGCAGCCGCTTGCGCAGGTCGATCAGCCGGCGCAGGAAGTGCCACAGCGAACTGGGGTCGACCATCTGGTCGCGCACGTTGACTTTCGCCGGGTTGTAGGTGTCGTCGTCGATCACCGGGGCGTACAGCCGGTCCGATGGAGCATCGGAGAAGCCCGCGTTGGGCAGGTCCGGGTCCCACTGCATGGGCGTGCGCACGCCGTTGCGGTCCGAGAGCCAGATGTTGTCGCCCATGCCGATTTCATCCCCGTAATAGATGATAGGCGCACCCGGCAGGCTGAAGAGCAGCGAGTTGGCCAGCCGCAGCTTACGCGGGTCGTTGTCCAGCAGGGGGGCCAGGCGGCGGCGGATGCCCAGGTTCAGGCGCATGCGCGGGTTGGGGGCGTACTGCTCCCACATCCACTGCCGCTCTTCGGGGGTGACCATTTCCAGGGTGAGCTCGTCGTGGTTGCGCAGGAAGGTGCACCACTGCGACTTCGGCGGGATGGGCGGGGTCTGCTCAAACACCCAGGTGATGGGGGTGCGGTCGCCCTGCTTGAGCGCCATGAAGATTCGCGGCATGAGCGGGAAGTGGAAATTCATCTGGAACTCGTCGTCGTCCCCGAAGTAGTGGCGCACGTCCTTCGGCCACTGGTTGGCCTCGCCCAGCAGGATGCGGCCCGGGTAGTGTTCGTCCATGAAGGCGCGGATTTCCTTCAGGTAGGCGTGGGTTTCGGGCAGGTTCTCGCAGTTGGTGCCGTCGCGCTCGAACAGGTAGGGCACGGCGTCGGCGCGGAACCCGTCCACACCCAGGTCCAGCCAGAAGCGCATCACCTCTTTCATCGCCTCGCGCACGGCCGGGTTGTCGTAGTTCAGGTCCGGCTGCTCGGCGTAGAAGCGGTGCCAGTAGTACTGGCCGGTGGCCGGGTCGAAGGTCCAGTTGGACGGCTCGGTGTCCAGGAAGATGATGCGCGCGTCTTTGTACAGCTCCGGCGTGTCACTCCAGACGTAGTAGCCGCGGTAGGGGTTGTCACGGCTGGAGCGGGCCTGCTGGAACCAGGGGTGCTGGTCGGAGGTGTGGTTCATCACCAGGTCGGTGATGATGCGGATGCCGCGTTGGTGGGCGGCGCTGACCACAGCCTTGAAGTCTTCCAGCGTCCCGTAGGTGTCCAGCACGTTGAAATAGTCGGCGATGTCGTACCCGTCGTCTTTGAGCGGGGAGGGGTAGGTGGGCATCAGCCAGATGCAGTCCACCCCCAGCGCCTGCAGGTAATCCATCTTTTCCAGTAAGCCGGGCAGGTCGCCGTGCCCGTCGGCGTTGGAGTCACGGAAGGCGCGCACGTAAATTTGATAGAAAATCGCGTTCTTATACCAGAGAGAAGAGTCCGACATATACCGATCCTGATAGGGAGATAACCTGCCGTTCAGGCAGGGGACGGCAGGCAGGAGGGTTCCCGCCTGCCGTTGAAAGCGAACGAAGGGCCAATTTTACCCTTTCACAGCCCCGGCCAGCATGCCGCGCACGAAGTAGCGCTGGAAGGCGAAGAAGACGATCAGCGGCAGGATCATGGAGATGAAGGCCGCCGCCGTCTGCAGCTGCCAGCCCGCGCCCAGCGAGGTGACCATGTTGGAGATCTGGTAGGTGACCACCGGGTTGGAGGAGCCCAGGAAGACCAGGGCCACCAGCAGGTCGTTCCACACCCAGAGGAACTGGAAAATGGCCAGCGATGCGATGGCGGGCATGGCCAGCGGCATGGCCAGGCGCACGAAGGCCGTCCAGTGCGAGGCGCCGTCCAGGTAAGCCGACTCGAACAGGTCGCGCGGCAGGCCGCCCAGGAAGTTGCGCATCAGGTAGATGGCGTAGGGCATGCCGAAGCCGGTGTGGAACAGCCAGACGCCCAGGAAGGTGCCGTTCAGCCCGAGCTGAGAATAGATGCGGAAGATGGGCACCAGGGTCATCTGCAGGGGGACCACCTGGAGCGCGACCAGGATGGCGAACATCACCTGGCGGCCGCGGAAGTCCATCCAGGCGAAAGCGTAGGCGGCAAACCCGGCGAACAGGATGGGCAGGATGGTGGCCGGGATGGTCACCAGCAGGGAGTTGACGAAGGCCCGGCCCATGCCGCGGCGGTTGCCCAGGTCGCGCAGGAAGTTGCAGGTGAAGCCGGAAGGCGGGGTGCCGTCGGCGCAGTCGCTGGTGTAGGTTTGCAGGCCGCGGTAGCCGACCAGCGCGTCGATGTAGTTATCCAGCGTAAAGCGCGCGCTTTCTTCCTCGCCGGTCAGGCCCTGCAGGGTGGCGGCGATGTCGGCCGCTTCCTGGCTGGTGGGCATCTGGCCGTTCTGGCTGATGTCGGGATGGCCGCGGCGCATGAAGGCCAGCAGGCGCAGGGCGCTGTTCAGCTCGCTCACCACGGCCGGGTCCGAGAGGTCCACGCCGGCCACGTCCTGGCCTTCACCATGACAGGAGGAGCACCACTGGTCGTAGGCCGTGGAGGTTTTCGTCTCGCGGGAAAAGACCGTCCACCAGCCGCTGGTGTTGATGTCTTCCACCGGGCGGAAGGAGGTGACCAGCAGGCCGATGGTGGGGATGATCCAGATGAGCGTGAGGGCCAGAACCACCAGATGGAGGGGGATGCGCCGGAGAAGTCGGTTGAGCTTTGGCAGGTTCATCGGGTGGCCTCCTGCGCCAGGAAGCGCCGTATGTTAAGGAAGATGAAGGGGGTGATCAGCAGGATCAGCACCACGGAGACAGCCGTGCCGACGCCGGTGTTGTAGTTGATGTACATCTCGCGGTACATGCGCACGGCGATCACATCGGTGCCGAAGTTGCCGCCGGTCATCACATAGACGATGTCGAACAGCTTCAGGGTGTTGATCACCATGGTGGTAATCACCACCGTGATGGTGGGCAGGATGATGGGCACCATGATCTGGAAGAACACCTGGAACTCATTGGCGCCGTCCACCCGGGCGGCCTCGATGATCTCTTCCGGCACGTTGCGCAGCGCGGCGGCCAGAATGGTCATGCAGAAGCCGGACCACATCCAGATGCCCACGATGATCAGCATCACGGTGTTGATGGGGATGGTCTGCAGCCAGGCGATGGGCTGCATGCCCAGCGCGGTGCGGATGGCGTTCAGCAGGCCGATCTGTGCGCCGCCGGTGTTGTAGTTGTAGACGAAACGCCAGATAACGCCCGCGCCGACGAAGGATATGGCCATGGGTAAAAAGATGATTGCTTTGGCGAGGGCCTCATACCGCACGCGTTCCGCCAGGACGGCGAAGGTCAGACCCATGATCACCGTGCCGGAGACCATCAGGGCGATCCATTTGATCATGTTGCCGAAGGAGGAGGTCCAGAAGGTCCTCCAGGCAGCTCCCGGGGAGGTGAGGTTAATTTCGTCTAACAGCGCGTGACGGTAGTTTTCAAACATACCCCAGCAGGGCTGGTTGGCCCGGCAGGTGGTGCTGGCCGGCAGTTGGCCGTTCCGGTCCATAAAACTGAGGTAGATGGTGTTGAAAAAGGGGTAAACGATAAAAAAGGACATCACGATCAGGGCGGGCGCCAGGTAAAACCATGGGATCACGCGCCCTTGTTTCATGATCTGGGGGACAGGGGCTGCCAAGGGAGACCTCCTCTCTGGTTAATGTTAAGAGATCGGGGCGGTCTGTTGGGAAGGGGAGGGGCGCCCCGAAAGGCGCCCCTCGCAGGAGCAAAGCGTACTACTGGCCGGTGTTCTGGGCCTGGATTTCCGCCAGGTTGTCCAGCAGCGGCTGCAGATCAGCGCCGTTCACGAAGTCTGTGACCGCGCGGAACTCAGCGGAGCCGAAACCGCCGGGGATGGCGTCGCCGACGTCAGCCACCAGGGTCGCGGCGTTGTAGAGCATGTCAGCGCGCTTGGCCAGCGATTCGTTGGTGTAACCCTCAGCGCCGGCCAGGTTCGGGGTGATGTCGAAGCCGACCTCAGCCCACCGGCGGGCGCCGGTTTCGCTGCTCAGGTAGGCGAAGACCGCCTGCACAGCCGGGCTGTCCGAGAAGGCCATCATCCAGTCGGTGCCGCCCTGCAGGCCCTGCACACCGGGCACCTGGAAGAAGTCATAGTCCACGCCGTACACCAGAGCCGGGTAGGTCTCAGCGATGGTGCCGCCGGCGAAACCGGACTGCTTGACCATCATCGCCAGCGGGGGATCGGCGAAGACCGCCAGGATGGCATCGTTGAAGCCGGTGGACAGGGTGCCCTGAGCGCCGCCCACGGTGTAGGCCTCGTCGCGGGCCCAGCGGCCGTACAGCTCATAGGCTTCGGCCACAGCCGGGTCGTTGTAGGCAACCGTGCCGTCGATCAGGCCCTGAACGAAGTTGGGCCCCTGGGTGACCAGCAGGATGTCCTGGATGAAGTCGGTGCCCGTCCAGCCAGTGGCGTCACCGGACTCAAAGCCCATGGACCAGGGGGTGTTGCCGTCGGCGACCATCTGCTCGACCAGCGCTTCCAGATCATCCCAGGTCTCGGGAACGGTGTAGCCGAAGGCTTCGAAGGCCACCGGGCTGTACCAGATGATGGATTTCACGTCCGCCTTGACGGGCAGGCCGTACCAGGTGCCGTCAATGGAACCCAGCTCGCGCCAGAAGTCAGCGTAGTTCTCCTGGGCCACCGGCAGGTCGTCGATGGCAACCAGCAGGTCCGCGTACTGCTCCAGCTGAGCGATGTTCCAGAAGGCGATGTCAGGCGGGTTGTTGGCCTGCACGCGGGTGTCCAGGATGGCCTGGTCGCGGGTGGACTCGACTTCGAGAGTGATGTCGCAGGCGTCCAGCAGCGGCTGCAGGATGTTGGTCAGGTTCTCTTCTTCAAGGCCGGACCACTGGTAGAGCAGGGACACCGAGGTGCCCTCAGCGCCGAAGCAGTCGATCTCACCGGCGACAGGTTCTTCCGTCGCAGGCTCGGTGGGTGCTTCGGTTTCAACCGGGGCTTCGGTGGTCTCTTCCACCGGCGGTTCGGTAGCGGCCGGAGGCTCAGACGGCTCAACAGCCGGGGGTTGGGTCTCGACCGCGGGCGGCTCGGTGGTCGCGGCGGTGCCGCAGGCGCTCAAGGTCAGGGCAAGGACCAGGAGCAAGGACAACCAGACAAACGGTTTTTTCATCTTTCTCTCTCCTTGATTGATCGAACTAACACGTGTTACTAGCGTTCCCTGTCCGGCTCGTCAGGATGGCGCGCCGGTCGGTGTTGAGCGAGTGGAATTTACCGGGTAATCACCTCCTTCCTGTACAGGACTGGCTATTCGATTTTCCCTGGATTATGGACCGGCCGTCTGCGGGCCCGGGCAGCTGGCAAATCACCTGCGTACCTCAGTTTGATCACTGCCCCCGTGAGGCGCTGTCCCTCCGGCGCGCGGAGAGACCAGGCGGTGGAAAGCCTTATACGCTCACCCTAGCACTCTGACGAAACCGCGTCAATCGGGAATCACCCACGTTCCTGTTGGGACTTTCCCTATCCGGGTAACGACTTCTCCCTCCTCCCTGAAGCTCATGCTCCTCCAAGGCGGACCGGTTGGGTCAGGCCTCCGCAGGACTGGCGCACGACCAGCTTGAAGGGCAGCACCTTCTGCCGCTCCGGTGGGGGCCTGTCACTGATGATTGCCAGCAGAGCCTCGGTGGCCTGGCGTGTGATCTGCTCAAACGGCAGGTGAATGCTGCTCAGGGGCGGGGAAGTGTAGCTGGCCTGCGGGACGTCGTCAAACCCCATCACGGCCACGTCCTCGGGGACGTTCAGGCCCCGCTCGCGCAGCGCCGCCAGCGCGCCAATGGCCACCACATCGCTGGCGATGAAGACTGCGTCAAACTCCTGGCCCGAATCCAGCAGGCTGAGCATTTGCTCGTAGCCTGATTCGGGGACGTAGTTCCCGTAGCGGACCAGGCAGTCGTCAAAAGGAATGGAAGCCGCCTCCAGCGCCTGGCGGTAGCCTTCCAGGCGGTCGATGGAGGCCGCGTAAATGGGCTGGGCGTTGGTGATGCAGGCGATGCGGCGGCGCCCCAGGCTGATCAGGTGGGCGGTGGCCTCCCGCGCGGCGGCGACGTTGTCGATGTCGACCGAGTACACGGGAGAGCCGGGCAGCCGTCCGATCAGCACGGTGGGGAAGCCGTCGTCCATCAGGCGGCCCAGGGCCTCGTCGTCGAAGCGCGGGCCGCACAGGATGATGCCGTCCACCTGCCGCGAGCGCACCAGCTTTAAATAAGAATCGTGGTCAAAGAAATCTTCGACCACGTCAATCATCAGCCGCATGCCGGCCGGGTGCAAAGTGTCCAGCACGGATTCGATCATGTGGTTGAGCACCACATCCGAACCGATGTTGTGCCGCTGGCGCGAGAGAACCAGCCCGATGCACTGCGAGCGGCGGCTGACCAGCGCCTGAGCGGCTGCGACAGGAACGTAGTTCAGTTCCTGCGCGGCCTGAAACACTCGCTGCGCGGTTTCCGGGCTAATCTGGGCGGACTCCACCTGGTTGAGGACCAGGGAGACGGTCGCCCGGGAGACACCTGCCCGGCGTGCCACATCCTGGCTGGTAATTGGTTTGCTTCGCACGATCTGCCCTCGCTGTATCGCCTGGCATTTATATTTTACGGTACCAGGGTTAACGTGTGCGGCGCCCTCGAGAAGAGCGTGCTGGCACTCTTACGTAAGCTTAGCACAATCACGATTCTCCGTCAATTGTATTGGGCGGAGAATCGGGAGAGAAAGCTGCAGGCAAAGCGGGTGGAAGCGGCTGGCCGGCGAGCAGTCTATGAAACTGCGCATAGCCACTAGGGTAATCGGGCTGAAAAATTCGATTATTGCCAGTAAAATCCGGCTATGTTATAAACAATGGACAGGACGCGCGGCCGGCCTACTCGCCGCTGGAGAAGGGGAGACCATGAGTGGCTTAAACCTGACGGTTCGCAGAGACTGGCAGGAGCAGCTGTACCGCAAGATGACGGAAAACACGCACCTCTGGCGCACAGGACAGGTGCTCATCCTGCTGTCGGCGGTGCTGGTCTTCTGCATCACGCTGCTGAACCTGCCCCGGCTGTGGGTCAACGTGCTGCGCTTCTCCCTGTCCTGGTCGCTCTTCCTGGGCTTCGCTCTGTGGACCCTCTACCGCCGCTCCCGCGGGCGGGTGACGCTGAGCCTGCTGCTCATCCCCATCCTGTTTGCTCTTGCAGCTTCGGCCGCCTACCTGGACCCGCGCGTGCCGCAGGGCGTCTCGGACATCCTGCCGTACTGGGCGGTGGTGATCAGCCTGATCATCCCGGCGGTGAGCTGGTCGATCATGCTGCCCATTCTGAGCCGTCACCCGGTGGAGGCCCGCCGCCTGGGCCTGCACGTGAACGAATGGCTGCCCAACGTGGTGATCGGCGCGATGAGCGGGGGCGCGCTGGCCGTGCACCTGCTGTTCATCACCGAGTTCCTGCCCGGCGACGCGGTTGCCCGGCTGGGGTTCTCCGAGTCGGCGCTGTTCTGGTCGTTCAGCCTGCTGGCCGGGCTGTGGGTGCCCGCCGAGGAGTTCCTTTTCCGCGGGCTGGGCTTTCACCTGCTGTTTGAGGAGGCAGGCAACTCCTACTGGAACACCACCCTGCGCATCACCGTGCTCAACGTGCTGCTGTATCTGGTGCTGGCGCTCTACACCCCGTCCATCACCCTGGGGCTGGTGGTGCTGGTCTACCGCACCGGGCTGTCGCTGATCAACGTGTTCCTGCTGTACCGGCGCAAGAGCCTGCTGCCCTGCATGGTGGCAAACCTGGTCTTCACCTTTGTTATGATGCAGCTGTTCCCGCTATGATTCGAAACGTCAACCCCAAACTGCTGCGCGAGCCGCGCCACTGGGGCCGCCGGGACCGGCAGGTTCTGGCGCTTACGGTGCTGACCATCCTGCTGTGGATGATCATCATGTACCTGGCGCTGCTCAGCGGCGAGCAGTCCATCGGGCTGTTTCCGCTCCTGCGCTACGGGGCGGTCATCCCGGTGGCGGTGACGGCCTACTATTATGGAGTGGGGGCGGGGGTGACCGTGGCGCTGTTCTTCAACAGCGCCTTCTGGATGGAGCTGTACGCGCTGTCGCTGCGCAGCGGGCTGTCGCTGATCACCCTCGAGCAGGTGGCCATCTCGCTGATCCTGTTCGTGGTTGCCTACGTGGTCGCGGATTTATCCTCCTCGGTTCAGTCGCAGACGGCGCTGCGCCTGGCCGTGCGCGATCGCGAGGCGCTGCTCAGCCGCACCTCCAACCTGAACAAGGTGACCGGGTTCATCCTGCGCTCGGCCCGCCAAGCGCTTGACGCCGACGAGGCGGCCATCATTCTCTCCAACCCGCTGAACGGGCAGTGGGAGCTGATCACCAGCGACACCAAACACCCGCTGCCGGAACCAGGCGAGCAGTCCTCCGGCAGCCTGACGCTGGCCCAGTGGCTGGTAGAGCGCAGCAGCCCAATGTACCTGCAGGATCTGGACGCCCCGGACTCAATCCTGCTCCCCGTCCCCGGAGGGGAGCGGCCGCCGCGCAGCCTGCTGACCCGGCCGCTCAAACATTCCAACGGCTCGAAGCTGGGCTGCCTGGTGGTTATCCGCGAAAACGGCTACAACTTCGCCCAGTCCGACATGCAGGTGCTGGACGATCTGGTGCTGGCCGGGCAGAAGGCGCTGGAGCAGGCCGGGCTGTACGCGCGCACGGACTTCGCGCTGGAGCAGCGCATGTCACAGCTGGCCGCCATCCAGCGCACCACCCGCGAGCTGAACTCCAACTTCGACATGCGGAACATCATCGACCTGACGCTGCAGTGCGCCATCGAGATCACCGGGGCTGAATCCGGCACCATCATCCTGGACGTGGACGACCTGATCCAGCTGATCCACACCCGGGCGATGGAGGTCACCAACCGCCAGGCGCTGCTCAACCTGGAGCAGGCCATCCTGAGCGGCAAGACGCCGGTGCTGCTGCACGACGAGATGTACCTGCCGCCGTTCTTCCCCCGGACCCAGTCGCAGTCGCTGGCGCTGATCCAGCGGCGCGGGCAAACGCTGGGTGCGGTGGTGGTTGAATGCCCCCAGCCTCAGGCCTTTGACGAGACTTCGGACTGGGCGCTCTCGCTGCTGACCGATCACGTGGCCATCGCGCTGGAAAACGCCCGCCTGTTCTCGGAGATTCAAAAGGAAAAACAGCAGATCGGCCTGATCATTGACTCGATCGCCGACGGGCTGATCACTTCGGACTGGGAAGGCCACATCCTGACCATGAACCCGGCCGCCGAAAAGCTGACCGGCTACACCGCCGGCAGCCTGGCCGGCCAGCATTTGAACAACATTTTCCGAATCAGCGACGAGATCAAAACCTCCGAGCTGCAGCCCCCTGAGCGGCTGCTCAACCTGCTCAAATCCGGCACGGTGGACAAGCTGGTCGTCCGCCAGCGCCTGGGCAGCAAGCTGGTGGCCTCGGTGTCGGTCGCGCCGGTGGTCGACGAGCAGGAAAAGCCGGTCGGCCTGGTGGTGCTGTTCCGCGACATTACCCGCCAGGAGGAGCTGGACCGGCTGCAGCAGGAGCTGATCGCGGCCATCTCGCACGAGATGCGCACCCCGCTGACGAAGATCTCCTCGATCGCCGAGACGCTGCAGGACCAGATGGCCCACCAGCTGACCGGCCGGCAGGCGCAGCACCTGGAGATCATGGTGGCCGAAACCCAGCGCCTGGCACGCTTCCTGGACCGCATGCTGAACGTACACCGGCTGGAATCGGCCAACTTCGATTTCCAGATCCGGCCCATCCCGATCAACTTCATCATCGAGGAGACCATCCAGCACTGGCGAAAAACCGTGCCAAACTTCGAGTTCGTTCTGAAGGAGTCCGGCACGCTGTGGGTGCAGGCGGATGAAAACAGCCTGTTTCTGGTCCTTAATAATTTGCTGGACAATGCGGTAAAATATTCACCGGGGGGGACAAGGATTGAAGTGAGCATGGAAGCCACCCCGGACGAGCGGGTCCTGGTCAGCGTGAAAGACCAGGGCAAGGGGATTCCTGCGGAAGCTCAGACCCGGATTTTCGAACGCTTTTACCGCGTGGACGGCGGGGATGCCCAGGTGGTTTACGGGCATGGTCTCGGCCTGTACATTACCAAAATTCTGGTGAACGCGATGGAAGGCGACATCTGGGTGGAAAGCGAACCGGGACAGGGATCTCAATTCACCTTCAACTTGCCCATGGCGCGTACCAGCGCCGTGCTTGAGGAGAAGCCAATTGAAACCCAAAATCCTGGTCATTGACGATGACGAGACATTGACGGAGGTCCTCGAGCTGAACCTGCGGGCCAAGGGCTACCAGGTGATGACGGCCAACACCGGGCTGGACGGCATCAAACTGGCGTATGAAACCCACCCGGACCTGATCGTGCTGGACGTGATGATGCCCGAAATGGACGGGTATGACACCTGCAAGCGCCTGCGGGAAATGTCCGACGTGCCCATCCTCTTCCTCACCGCCAAGGGCCTGGAGCAGGACCTGATCAAGGGCTTTGAGGTGGGCGGTGACGATTACGTGCGCAAACCTTTCAGCCTGCGCGAGGTGGAGGCCCGCGTGCAGGCGCTGCTCAAGCGGCGGGTGAACAGGGACAAATCCGACAACCACTACGACGACGGCCGGCTGCGCATCGACCTGGAGACCCAGCACGTGTACCGCGACGGGGAAATGGTGCACCTGACCCCGACCGAGTTCCGCCTGCTGCGCGCGCTGGTGAAGAACATGGGCGCCGTGGTGACCCACGAGGAGCTGCTGCGCGAGGCCTGGGGCGAGGGCTACACCGACGCCACCGCCAGCCTGTCGCTGTACATCCGCTACCTGCGCGAGAAAATAGAAGACAACCCCGGCGACCCGAACTACATCCTCACCAAGTGGGGGATCGGCTACTGGTTCGCAGACCGCCGCCAGCAGTGAGACCGCCGGCTGAACCTCATCGATTGGTACCCCCGCGCGGCCGGGGGTTTTTCATGCGGAGGGATTGAAGAAGGCTGGAAAAATGCCCGCAGCCGGAGGGCTGAAATATTTTCCAAACCGGGTACTCTCCGATATAATCCATAATCATGAGCCGATACCGCTTCATCCTCATCATCCTCCTGGCCGGCCTGCTGCTCACCGGCTGTCGTGGAAACCCCGGCGGAGAGAACGACGCCCCGGCCAGCGCAAACACCATCAACAACAAAGGCTCTGATACCCTGGTCAACCTGGGCCTGGCCTGGGCGGAACAGTACCAGGCGCTGTACCCGGAGGCGCGCATCTCCGTCACCGGGGGAGGGACGGGCGTGGGCATCCAGTCCCTGCTGAACGGGACGGTCCAGCTGGCCAGCGCCTCGCGGCAGATCACCGAGCGGGAGCTGCAGACGGCCCGCGCCGGCGGCATCGAACCGGTGGAGTTCGTGGTCGCGCAGGACGCCATCGCCGTGATTGTGCACCCCGACAACCCCGTCGAGCAGCTCAGCCTGCAGCAGATTTCCGACATCTACAGCGGAAAAATCAACAACTGGTCCGAGGTGGGCGGCGAAGACCGGCCCATTGTGCGCCTTTCGCGCGAGTCCAACTCGGGCACGCACGTGTATTTCCTCGAGGCTGTGCTGCGCATGGGCCGCGAGGACGACCGGACCCTCTTCGCGCCGCAGACCCTGCTACTGCCTTCCTCCGAAGGCATCATCGCCGAGGTCAGTGACAACCCCAACGCCATCGGCTACGACGGGCTGGGATACGTGACACCGAACGTGAAGGTGCTGGCCGTCTCGGCGGACGAAGACGGGCCGTACGTGCTGCCGAGCGAGGAGACCGTCAATAATGGTACGTATCCGATTGCCCGCGACCTTTACATGTACACCGCCGGCGAGCCGCAGGGCATGCTGCTGGACTACCTGAACTGGATCCTCTCGCCGGACGCACAGCAGATCGTGTCCGCGCTGGGCTTCGTACCGGTACCTGTTGAATCGTAGGGGTGGGCATTGATCGCGAGAAACCGTCTCACTGAAATTGGCGTCACCCGGCTGATCCAGCTGGCCGGCTTTTCCTCGATCATCTTCATGGGGATGATCCTGTACTTCCTGCTCACCGAAGGCGTGCCCGCGCTGGGCGAGGTGAGCCTGAGAGAGCTGTTCAGCTCGCGCTGGTACCCGATCGAAGGCTTCTACGGCATCCTGCCGCTGATCACCGGCTCGCTGATGGTGACCATCGGGGCGATGCTGATCGCCGTGCCCTTCGGCCTGTGCGCGGCGGTGTACATTTCCGAGGTCGCGCCGCCCCGACTGGCCGCCGTGCTCAAGCCGCTGGTCGAGATTCTGGCCGGGCTGCCCTCGGTGGTGCTGGGCTTTCTGGGGATCGTCATTCTCTCGCCCTTCCTGCGCCGCTTTCTGGACCTGCCCACCGGGCTGACGGCCTTCACCGGGTCGCTGCTGCTGGGCGGCATCGCCATTCCCACGGTCATCTCCATTTCGGAGGACGCGCTCAACAACGTGCCGCGCTCGTACCGCGAGGCCGCCCGCGCGCTCGGCGCCACCGGCTGGCAGACCATCTGGGGGGTGACGGTGCCTGCCGCCCGCTCCGGCATCCTGACCGCCGTGATGCTGGGGGTGGGGCGCGCCATGGGCGAGACCATGGCGGTGATGATGGTCACCGGCAACGCGCCGGTGCTGCCATCTTCACTGGGGGCGCTGTTCGAGCCGGCCCGCACCATGACAGCCACCATCGCCTCGGAAATGGGGGAGGTGGCCACCGGGTCTGAGCATTATCACGTGCTGTTTTTCATCGGCATTGTGCTGTTCCTGTTCTCGCTGGTGGTCAACCTGATCGCTTCGCGGCTGGTGTTCCGCTCCAAGGGCCGCGCGGAGAGGGTGCTCTCATGAACCACAACGATTTCAACAAGCTGTACCCTCGCCGCACCGGGCTGCTGACCCCGCGCAACATGGAGAAGGCGGGCTACGCCGGCCTGACGGTGCTGACCATCCTGACGGTGCTGCCCATCATCGCCGTGGTGATCTACATCCTCGTGCAGGGCGCGCCGGCCATCTCGCCCTCGTTCATCTTCGATATGCCCCGCGACGGCATGCGCGCCGGGGGCATCTGGCCGGCCATCGTGGGCACGATCTACCTGACGGTCGGCACGGCGATTTTCTCCGTCCCGCTGGGCATCGGCGCGGCCATTTACCTGGCCGAATACGCGCCCGACAACCGGGTCACGCAGATGATCCGCATCGCCATTATCAACCTGTCGGGCATCCCCTCGGTGGTCTACGGGCTGTTCGGCCTGGGGCTGTTCGTGCTTTTCCTGAAATTCGGCTCGAGCATCCTGGCGGCCTCGCTGACGCTTTCGATCATGACGCTGCCGGTGATCATCAGCACCACCGAGGAAGCGCTTCGGGCCGTGCCGCACGCCTTCCGGGTGGTGTCCATTTCGCTGGGGGCCACGCGCTGGGAGACCATCCGCCGCATTGTGCTGCCCCAGGCGCTGCCCGGGATCGTCACCGGCGTGATTCTCGGTCTGGAGCGGGCTGCCGGCGAGACCGCGCCCATTTTGTTCACCGGCGCGGCCTTCTTCCTGCCGCGGCTGCCCCAATCCCCGCTGGACCCGACCATGGCCCTGCCTTACCACCTGTTCGTGATCTCCACCCAGGTGCCGGGCATGCCCGTCCAAATCCAGTACGGCACGGTGCTGGTGCTGCTGGTGTTTGTGCTGGGCATGAACCTGATCGCCACCTGGATCCGCTCGCGAGCGCGCGCCCGCCGGCAGTGGTAGGGGAGGAGGAGCGATGAGCCTGTTCGAAATCTACGATCTGACCGTGGAATACTCCGACGGGACCGAGTCCCTGCAGGGTGTGACCATGAATATCGAGGCCAACGAGGTCACCTGCCTGATTGGCCCCGCCGGCGGGGGCAAGTCCACCTTCCTGCGGGTGCTCAACCGCCTGAACGATCTTGCGGATGTGAAGAAAGTCAGCGGCAAGGTGATGTTCAAGGACATGAACCTGCTGGACCCGAAGATCGATGTGATTGATTTGCGCCGCCGCATTGGCATGGTCTTCGCCCGCCCGCTGCCGCTGCCTCTGTCGCTGTATGAGAACGTGGCCTACGGGCTGCGCACAGCCGGGGAGCGCTCCAAAGCCAAACTGGACCGCGCCGTGGAGCAGGCTCTGCGCCAGGCCCAGCTGTGGGACGAGGTCTACGACAGGCTGGACGCCCCGGCCAGCCGGCTCTCAGGCGGGCAGCAGCAGCGCCTGTGCCTGGCGCGCACGCTGTCGCTGGAGCCGGAGGTGGTGCTGCTGGACGAGCCCACCTCGGCGCTGGACCCGATTTCGACGGCCAAGATCGAGTCCTCCATCCTGGAACTAAAGGAGCGCTATACTTTCATCGTGGCCCCGCACTCCATCCAGCAGGCCGGGCGCATCGCCGACCACGTGGCCTTCTTCCTGCAGGGCGAGCTGGTCGAGTACCAGCCGGCCAGCGAGATCTTCACCCGCCCGCGCGACAAACGCACCGAGGACTACCTGCAGGGCCGCTTCGGATAGCCCGGCCCATTCCGCCAGCCCTTCCGCCCGCCGGCAGCCGCCGCGGGCTTTTTTTCGGCGGCGGTACAGAGGCCTGCCTGACCGGCGGGAACCCGCGCGGGCGCTCAGGCGTCTATAGTGGGAAAAACCGGGGCATTACGCCCCGGAACGTATGGAGGAGAAAATCATGTCTGTTCGAAAAAAACTCCCGCTGCTGGGATTGATGCTGGTTTTACTGGTGAGCGCCTGTGTTCCGCAGACGCCGGGCGCGTCCACGCCGCCGGCGGTTACCGAGAACCCCGAAGAGACTCCCGCCGAGACGGCTGAAGCCACCGAGCCACCGGCCGAGACTGCGCCCGCCGGTGAGAGCCTGCTGGCCGGCACCGGGTGGACGCTGGTCTCCATCGGCGAGACGCCGGTGGTGGCCGGATCGAAGGTCACGCTGCGGTTCGGCGAGGACGGTCACGCGGGCGGCAGCGCCGGCTGTAACCAGTACGGCGCACCCTACGTGGAAGGGGAGGGGACCCTCACCTTTGACACCATCATCTCCACGCTGATGGCCTGCGTGGATGAAGACGTGATGGCGCAGGAGATTGACTACCTGGCCGCGCTGCAGCAGGTGAGCGCTTTCACCCTGGACGGCGACCAGCTGGTCCTGACCGGCGAGGATGAAGCGAAGCGGCTGGTCTTCACCCGCGGGATCGAAGAGGCGGCGGAGGAGCCGGTTGATGGAACGGCCGAGCCAGTGGAAGAGACGGGCGAGCCAACCGAAGAAACCGGCGCGAGCGCCCCGACCTCGCCGGCAGAGATCATCGACAGCGAGTACCTGGACGACCGCTCGACGCCGACCGGACTGATCGCCTCCTATTTCAACGCGGTCAACCGGGGCGAATACCTGCGGGCGTACTCCTATCTGAAAAACCCGGAGCAGTCCTTCGATGACTTTGCCGCCGGGTATGCCGACACCGCCTCGGTGAGCATCGAGTTCGGGCAGATCGGTTTCGGCGTGGGCGCCGGGCAGATGTACTGGTCCGTTCCGGTGGTACTCAACGTGATCAAGACCGACGGCAGCCCCGAGCGCTACGCGGCCTGCTACACGCTGCACCTCTCCAACCCGGCGGTTCAGGCCGTGCCGCCCTTCCAGCCGATGGGCATTAATGAAGGCAAGGCCCGCCTGGCCTCGTCCGGGCAGCCCTCGGAGGATCTGCTGGTCGGGCTGTGCGAATCGCTGGACATGCCGATCGGCCAGCCGCTGGACACCGCCCCGGTGACCGACCCGAAGGACATCAGCGCGGACAATTACCTGGATGAGCGCAGCAGCGCGGTAAATTTGCTGGCCTCGTTTTTCAACGCCATCAACCGCAGCGAGTACGCCCGCGCCTACAGCTACTGGCGCGAAGGCGCGCTGGAGCAGTCCTTTGAGCAGTTCGCCGTCGGGTATGAGAACACGGCATCCGTCCGCATGGAAACAGGGGAAGTGACCACCGACGCGGGGGCCGGCAACTATTACGCCAGCGTGCCCGTGGTGCTGGTGGCTGAAACCCGGGACGGCCAGACGCAGACCTTCGCCGGCTGCTACGTCCTGCATCTGGGCAATCCGTCCGCGCAGGCCAGGCCGCCTTACCGCCCGATCAAAATTGACGCGGGCGCCCTGGAGCAGGTGGACAACAGCGCCGACCATGCACAGCTGCTGGACGCCGCCTGCCGCCAGTAGGGAAAATGATGACGAAACCGGCCCGGGGTTATGCCTCCCCGGGCCTTTTTTCGATATCCGGACGGATGGAAGCGCGGAGCTCGGAGCGCAGCCGGGCGATCTCGTCGGTCACTTCCTGTATGCGGTCGAAGAGGGCCTGGTTGGCCTGAATGCCCTGGCTGATCAGCAGCGCGGCCGATTCCGAGCGGCTGCGGGTGATCTCGGCCTCGACCAGCATGTCCAGGTGGCGCAGGGTTTCGTTGTTCACCCGCACCATGACCACATTGCCACGCCCCTGCAGCGCCGAGCCGAGCGTCTGGCCCAGGTTTTCCACCTGCTTCCAGGCATCCTTGAGCGGCAGGGAGGACGTCCGGGTCCGGCCCGGCTGGTCTTCGGCGGCCTGGACCTCGTCGTCGAACATTTCCGCATCTCCGGCGTCAAACCGGGGGTCGGATTCGGCCGTGTAGCCGGCATCCTCGAATGGCTCCGGCTGGCCCTGCGGCTGGCCGGGCTGGTTTTCGGGGTCCCAGACAGGATAATCGCGTTCGTCGGTCACAGAACACCTCCTGCTTACGTGTAATTTAATTACATGTAAGTATAGTCATTTACCAGCATCTGTCAACAGGGTAGGGGTCCAGTTTTGGACAATCTCGACGGTTTTCGGTTACAATGAGTGCCAATGACAGCATCCTCAGGAGAGCGCATGCCCAATCAGTCCATGATCAGCCCGGATGGGGACCGGCCTGCCATCCGCATGGCGCAGCTGCTGGAGACCCTGGCTCAGACGACAGAAGAACAGCAGCGGCAGCTGCTCCCGGAACTGGAGCGCCTGCTCGCCGGGCTGAACGGCACAGAAAGGTCCCGTCAGGGGCCTGAGGGACACTACGCAAGCCCGGCGGCGGAAGAGGGCGGGCAGCCGCAGTACGACGGCGAGCTGTTCGAAAGGCTGTTTTCGCAGTCGCCCAACGGCCTGCTGGTGGTCAACGAGCGCGGCGAGATCATTCTGACCAACCGCCGGCTGGTGGAAATGTTCGGCTACACGATAAATGAGCTCACCGGACAGCCGGTGGAGGTACTCGTTCCCGAAACCGACAGAGAACGGCACACCCGGCTGGTGAACCGGTTCATGATGTCGCCGCGGCACCGGCCGATGGGCAGCCCGCTGTCGCTGGCCGCCCGGCACAGGGACGGCACCATCATCCCCGTGGACATCAACCTGGGGCCGGTGGAGACGGGGCAGGGGAAGTTTGTCATCGCCACGGTGCGCGACATCACCGAGCGCACGCAGATGGAAGCCGAGCTGGCCGAAGTGCAGCGGCGCCTGCTGGACAGCACTGAAGCCGAGCGGCTGAAGCTGGCCCGCGACCTGCACGACGGGCCGATGCAGGACCTGTACAGCATCTCCTTCCAGCTGCAGAGCCTGCAGGCGGCGTTTCCCGAGGCGGACCCCGAGCGGATACGCGAAATTCAATCGATGATCGAAAAAGTCACCGGAAACCTGCGCGAGCTGACCGGTGAGCTGCGGCCGCCGGCGCTGGCGCCGTTCGGCCTGGGGCGGGCGATCCGCTCGCACGTGGAGAAGCTGCGCCAGCAGTACCCGAACACGAACTTCCATTTTGAGCTGGCCGAGGACCACAAGAGCCTGCCGGAGAAAGTGCGCACCGTGCTGTACCGGGTGTTTCACCAGGCGGTGGCCAACGCGCTGCGCCACGGGCTTCCGGCGGATATCTGGATCGTCTTCCAGCTGGAGCCGGAGAGCGCGTACCTGGAGATCCGTGACAACGGCCGCGGCTTCAACGTGCCGGCTCGCTGGGTGGAGCTGGTGCGCGACGGGCACTACGGCATCGTCGGTCTGGTCGAGCGGGCTGAGTCCATCGGCGGCACGCTGAAGGTGGAATCCACGCCGGGCATTGGGACGCAGGTGTCGGTGCGCATCCCGCGACGGGGTGAAGACCAGATCGCGGCGAAGAGAGGGCTGCAGCCGCGCTGAGCGCGAAAGCGAAAAAACGCGGGCCGGGAAGGGCTTTTCCTCCCCGGCCCGATGCTGTTTATAATGATAGTTATCAAAACCATAAGATGGGAAAAAAGCATCCCCTGGCGGCTTATTACCAGGGGACGTGAAATACTGATCCCCTACTGGCAGACTGCGCGCTCGATAGCCTCTGAGACCCAGTCGTTGAGGCTCTTGTGTTCCCTGGCTGCGCAAAGGGCTGCGCGCCGGTGCAAATCAGGATCCAGCCGGACATTGAAGCGGCCGGAATATGGTTTTTCCGGCTCCACCCCATCTTCGGCGCACATCGCCAGGTAGAGTTCCACCGACTCGCGCAGGGACGCTTCCAGCTCATCCGGATTCCTTCCCTGGAAGGTAATTACATCTCTCAGGCCGATCACCTCGCCTGTAAAAATCCTTCCCTGCGGATCATATTCAATCAGACCCGTATAACCTTTATATTTGATCTCATTCTTCATAATTCAGTGGGTTCCTTCCCAGGCGGCTGCACACCGGCATTGATGAGAAACCTGCGAATCCGCTTTAAATCCGTTACATAAATATATCTGCCAGGATGAGGAGCATGGAAAACAGCATAAATACCGTTAAGTCGAATCCCCACCATAGACCCGCCGGTTTTACGAATAACTGCTCCCAGAGCGACACACAGCGCTTCAAAATCTTCGAAAGGAATGCTGCTCGAATCGGGTTTAGAGAACAGTTTCTCGAGGGTTCGGAGATGTTTTTTGTTCAGCATGGTGATAGTACCATAATTTAGTACCACCGTCAAGAGGTCTTCATCCCGGGGAAGGCTGGAAATATGCCTCCCCCGGATAACTGCTGCTACAGGGCAGACCTGGTCACGGAACAGCTCCTCGTGGCGCCGCGGAACTCATAAGCGCCAGCGTCACTGCCATCCAGCTGCGGACGGCCACGCCGCGGGTGTCGGTCTCTGTGCAGAATTCCGCTTCCGCAGCATCAATCGCCACGCTGCCGGTCAGCAGCGGAATCACAGGGATCTCACCACCGTAGGTGTCCGGTTCACCCAGCACCAGATCCTCAAACGCAACCGGCTCACTCTGGCAGGACTCATCGGTGGACAGATTGCCCATAACCGATAACAATTCCACTTCACAGTTACCCTGCGCCACTTCGCTTTTAGCCGGACTGCCGCCCAGGGCGATGATGTTGTTATTATACAGCGCACCTTCCCAGGCATAGACCTGCGCTTTGCCTCCCAGACCACCCCAGATGGACAGGTTATTGACCAGAGTGTTGTTCCTCATTTCCAGACCGCCGTGCAACGTGTTGACCACAATCGCGGCGGCTTGAACCGGCTGCGCCGGCTGAATCATCAACCCTGCCGCCGCAGCGGCGCAGGCGAGCAGCAGTCTGCCCAATACACGCAAAGCTAAGCCCACCGGCCGCAGACAGGTAACCAGTTCGCCGGTGGGTGCAAGTCTTATTCCCGCCGCGGCCAGGTTTACCAGTTGAATAAAAAAAGCCCGGGAAATCCCGGGCTTCTCGGGTAGATCTCTCATACTTTATGGCGTGGGCAGGACGTTGTCCACATCCAGGCGGAAGCTGGTCTCCTGATCCCCCACACGCACGGTGTACTCGCCGGCCTCCAGGCCGTAGACATCCAGCGCGACTGACTCTTCAAACGGCACCAGGGCCTCGGCGCAGGCGGCGTCGACAGGCCGGGCGGTGATTACCCGCACGGTGAAAACCTGGCCCTCGCGCTCAGGCAGGATCTCGTGGATGGTGGTGCAGCCGTCGGGCAGCTGGCCGCGGATCACCAGGCGCACCTGCACCGGGAAGGACTCAAGGATCAGCACGTCTAACTCTTCGATGTAGGCGTTCTCACCCAGGGTGAATTTGTCCGGGTCCAGGGTGGGGCCGGGCTCCGGGGTCGGGTCATCACTGCTCACCGGGGCGTCCGGGTCCAGGGTCGGTTCGGCTGCGGGGGTCGAGGGCGCCTGCTGCGGCAGGCAGCCGGCCAGCAGGGCCAGGATCAGAAGGGCCGGTACGGGGAGGATGGTCAGTTTTTTCATCGTTTCTCTCCTCTTTGTTCGTCATCCGGCGTCCGGGTGTGGAATTTCGGCGTCACTCCCGGCCAGCCTGAAACGAAGACGGCGCGGCGGAGAGAAAAGTTCCCCGTCTATTACGCCCGCCAGCGCAGCCGCATCCAGATGCCCTGCGCCGGGCGCAGGGTGAAGTCGTTCATGGCGGTCACCGGGCAGCCCGGCGCCAGGTCCAGCTCCGCCTGCTGAGCAATCATCGCCAGGGCGATGGTGGCCTCCTGCAGGGCAAAGTTGTTTCCCAGGCACAGGCGCGGCCCCCCGCCAAAGGGGATGAAGGCATACGCCGGACGGCCGGCGCTGCGATCCGGCTCGAAGCGGTCGGGGTCAAAGCCCTCGGGGTTGTCCCAGTATTCGGGCGAGTGATGTGCCACCAGCGGCACCAGCACCATCCCTGAGCCGGCCGGGATGGTGTACCCGTCGATCTCGTCCTGCCCGATCGCCTGGCGGGCCAGCGCCCAGGCCGGCGGGTACAGCCGCAGCGATTCCTGCAGCACGTTGAAGGTGTATGTCAGCTGCTCCAGGTCCGCCAGGTCCGGCGTGCGGCCGCCCAGCACCCGGTCGACCTCGGCCTGCAGCCGGCGGCGGGACTCGGGATGGCGGGAGAGCAGCACCAGCGTCCAGTCCATCAGCGCGGCGGTTGTCTCGTGCCCGGCAAGGAAGATGGTCATCAGCTCGTCACGGATCTGGCGGTCGCTCATGGCGGCCTGACCGGCCTCCCGCGCCGCCAGCAGCATGCCCAGCAGGTCCGGGTGGTCCTCGCCGCTGCGCCGCCGCTCTTCAATCAGGCGGTAGAGGATCTGCTCCAGCGCCTGGATGCTGCGCCGGTAGCGGATCACGCCCGGAAGGGGCAGCCGCTCGCGCAGGCCGGTCAGCGAGGAGATGCGCCGGTTGGTTTCTCGCATTAACTCGGGCATCACCTGCGAGACGGTGTCCGCCTCATCCGGGGTCAGCCCGGTGCTGAACATCACCCGCGAGATGATTTCCAGCGTCAGCCGGGCCATCTCCCGGGATATGTCCACCACCTCGCCCGGCGGAAAGCGGCGCCAGCGGCCCAGCATCTCCTCCACAACCGCCACCATAACGGGCAGAAAGCTGCCGATGCGCTGGCGGTTGAACATGGGCTGGATCAGGCGGCGCTGCCGGCGCCAGAACTCGCCTTCGCTGGTCAGCAGGCCTTCGCCAAGCAGCGGTTTGGTTTTGTCAAACGTGCGGCCCTTGATGTAGTTACGGTTGTTGTCCTGCAGTACGTACTTGAACTCCCCTGCCCCGAAGAGCAGGTGCACCACCCGGGGACCGAAGGTAAGCCGCACCAGATTGCCGTACTGCCGCTGCAGCGCGGTCATTTCCGCCAGCGGATCGGGGCTGCGGAAGACGTCCAGGTTTCCCAGAAGCGGCAGGCCGCGCGGACCGGGAGCCTGTCTCTCAGGCCGGGTAATCGCTCTGGTTCCCATTCCATCCCCCTTTCCAGTATTTCACCCTTAGAACAGGCTGAACCAGTCCGTGTTGCAGATGATGCCGACAGCCAGCACCAGGAAGATCACCATCAGGATGGCGCCGCAGCCCAGACCGGCGCAGCCGCCGCGCCTGTAGCCGACGTTCCCCTGCAGCCAGTCGAAGAGCTTGTCCAGCAGGAACAGCTGCAGCAGCCCCCACAGACACCCCTGTCGATCACGCATCCAATCCCTCCTCGAATCCCTCAGTCCAGTTCGATAAACTCCGCTTCGCCGCTGTCCAGGTCCAGCAGACAGAAGGAGCGCGGCCCGACCCGCAGGCCCCCCAGCGCCCCGGGATTGATCACCCGGGTGGAGCCGGCGCGCTCGTCGCGGCGTCGGTGCGTGTGCCCGTGAAAAACGAACTCAAAAATTCCCGAAGCGGCCAGCTCCTCCACCTTGCCCTTTAAATGCCCGTGCGTCACCGCCACGGACCGGCCGTTCACCTGCCCGGTGAAGACCGGCTGGCTGCTGCTCTCGGGGTTCAGCTGGCGCAGCACGGCGGCGATCTCGCCGGAGGCGTAGTCACCGTTGCCGGTGGCGTGAATCACCCGGAAACCGGCCAGCCGGCGGGCAGTCTCCGGGTCGGTCATGTCACCGCAGTGAACCAGCGTCTCCACGCCGGCTGCACGTAGATGCGCCAGCGCGCGGTCCAGGTTTTCCAGATTGTTATGACTATCCGAAATTATGCCGATTTTCATTGCCTTCCCACGTCCACAAACTCACCTTCGATTACATCCGGCCGGCTGAACTCGTCCGGCTCGCCGCCGGTCTGCCGCAGCCCGTAGTAGGTGGCCAGCCCGCTTGCCAGGTAGACCAGCAGCTCGTCAAACGGGAGGGGAAACAGCCCGCCGACCCAGGTGTAGACCACCGCTGCCGCCAGCGGTATCACGATCCACTTTGGAATGCGCGGCTGCTTGCGCAGCCAGAGGAAGAAGGACACCCCCGCTCCCACGGCCATGTTGATTCCGTCGTCCACCGGGAAGGGGATCAGATCGGGCAGCAGGGCGTAGAGCGCGCTCAGCAGCAGCGGGGTCGAGGCGGCCAGCCAGCCGTAGCGCTTCATGGTCCCGAACAGCACGGCGACCAGCGCGATCAGCGCCAGATACAGTCCCCCTGCCGCCAGCACCGCGGTCAGCACCTGGTCTGTTCGGGCATAGACGACCAGCCCCGTCACCAGCGGAGCGACCATCCCCAGCGCGAACAGCAGCACCGCCGCGCCCAGTTTCAGCCTGTCCACCGTTCTCAAAAGGCACTCTTCCTTTCTGCGTACCTGCACTTCATCTACGCGCGGCAGCGAAGAAAGTTGCGGGACGCCCGGCTACCAGACCTCGATGGTGCCCAGCGCCAGGCCCGAGGTCCGGAAGGCCTCGCGCAGCTGCGCCTTCCCCTCTTCGTCCAGCCCGCGCACCACCAGGCGGAGGGTGAACTCGCCGCCGGCCATGGTGTTGTTTACCGAGCGCAGGATGTTGCCCCCCAGCCGCGAAACCAGCCCGGCCAGCTGCACCAGCACGCCCGGCCGGTTGGCCTCCGCGCTGCCCATCAGGAACACGGAGGTCCATTCGCGGGTGATGCCGGCAATGCCCGATTCCTCCAGCGCCTTCACCAGGTCCTCACGGCGCACAGCGCCGTCGCCGTAGGCGGCGTACAGGTCGTCCAGGCTGGCCGCGCCGGCCATCTCCAGCAGGGTGTCGAACTCGTCGTGCAGCAGTACCTGCACGTCCTCCAGCGCGACCAGCCCCATGTCGATCAGCACCTCGCGGATCTCCCGGCGGCCCTTTTCCGCCGCCGCCCGCAGCGCTTCGGTGGCCAGCACCGAGCGCAGGGTGCGCCGGGTGGTCGGGTTGGCGAAGTTCAGCCAGTCCGGGTTGGGGACCAGGCGCTTCTGCCCGGTGATTACCTCCACCACCGAGCCGGGCTGGATCTTGTCCGAGAGCCGCGCCAGCGAGCCGTTGACCTTCACCGCGCTGATCTTGTCCAGCAGCCGCTCCTGCTGAATGGCGGCCACCGCGTCCAGCACGGTGGAGCCTTCCTGGACGAAGCGCGCGCCGCCGGTCGGGGTCAGGATCTGTACCGGCTGGTACAGGCTGAGGTCCTTGTTGTTCTTGATGGCGTACACCACGCCCCAGGTGTTCTCGCCTTCCATCTCGCGGGTGGCAATGGCGAACTCGACCGCGCCCAGCTCGGGCAGGTAGGCGGTCACCTGCAGGGCGCGGTAGCCGTTCTGAGGGCTGGCGATGTAATCGTCGAAGCGGTTGTCGTCCAGATAGGCGCTGAAGAAGCGGTTGACCGCGCCCAGCAGCACGTAGCACTGGGCGACGTTCTCCTCTTCCACGATCAGGCGGAAGCTGACCAGGTCGTTGACCATGGAAAAGTCATGCATGGAGGAGCGCCGCTGCAGCGCCATGCGGCGCAGCTTCTGCCAGGTCTGCCAGTAGCCGTTGATAGTCAGCTCCACCCTACCCGGGATGCCGGTTTCTTCCATCAGCCGGCCCAGCTGGCGCATGATGGAATTGAGGAAGTCAACATTCAGACGCGGGTCGCTGTCGATGCGGGAGCGCACGAAGGCGAAGGTTTCCGGCTCGGCATGCGGGAAGGCGGTGTCCTCCAGCCAGCGCCGCCAGCGGTAGCAGTTGAGGATGCCGGCCAGCTTGCCGTAGGCGCGGATGGCCTCGGTGGCCTTCTTCACCCGCTTTTCGGGCGGCATGTGCTGCAGCGTGAGCAGGTTGTGGCTCTTATCGGCCAGCTTGACCAGATACACGGCCGGGTCACGGAAGCGGGCGATCTTCTGCAGGGTGGCCAGCTCGCGCGAGCGGCCGTCACGGGGGTGGCTGATCTTGGTCACCCCGTCCACAATGTGGGCCACTTCCTCGCCCAGCGGGCCGGGGAAATGCTCGCGGATGCGCTCCAGCGTCTCGCCGCTGTCCTCGACCGAATCGTGCAGCAGGGCGGCAATGGTCCAGGCTTCGTTGCACACCAGCCGGTCGATGAACATGCCGACCCAGGCGCAGTGGGTCTCAAAATACGGATCGCCGTTCAGCCGTTTCTGCCCCCGGTGCAGCTCGCTCCCCCAGCGGTAAGCCTCCGCGATGGCGTCTGTCCGGGCGACGAACTCACCCGGGTGGAACTCATCCGGCAGGCTCGGTCTCAGCTCGACAATCTCTTCAACCTCTACCATATAATCCCTCGCCCCGCAGTTTACAGCCCATGCAGTTAGTGTAGCACATGCACAGAAGGCGTTCTCTCTGTATGAGGGGGTTGAATTCCCTTCCCTTTATGCTATAGTAACAATGAGGGATTGTTAAGTGTGCTCGGAGAGGTAATATGAAACTATCCGACCGCCCAACCTTCTTCGCGCTCTCGGGGGAGTACATCGCGCTGCTGCCCATGCCGACCGGGGAACTGCGGCTGGTGAAACACGGTTTCCGCCCCATCAGCGCCTTTCTCAGGCACGGTTCTGTGGTTCCCTTCGACAACCTTCCCACGCAGTTCCGGGCCAGAGTGCTCGAGGCCTGGCTGCACCGCTCCCCCACCCTGATGCACTAATCTGGTGCGCGAACCCGCTCGCTGCCAGCCCGGACCGATCAGCGGCGCCCGGGCCATCACCACGCCGCGCTGTTCTTATAAATCTCCTACACAAATTCGATCATCTTCTAATTCTGCCCGGGCATACTGGAGGCTGAAGAGAGCAGCCGGACCAAGCGGCTGCGAGCTGAAAAACAGGTTTTGGCGATCAGGAGGGTAGTCATATGTTGAGTCGCAGAGATCCATTCCGCGAGATGCTTTCGCTCCAGCGCACGCTGGACCGGTTGATGGAGTCCACGCTGAACGCCGATTCCACCGATTGGACCGGCGCCACCTGGGGTCTGGCTCTCGACGTGCTGGAAGAGGAAGACGCTTACATCGTGAAGGCCAACATCCCGGGGATCAACCCCGAGGACCTGGAAATCACCTTCAATAACGGTACCCTGACCATCCGCGGTGAGGTGAAGGACGAGAGCGAGACCGAGAAGGGGCACTACCACATCCGCGAGCGGCGCTACGGTTCCTTCGCCCGCTCCATCAACCTGCCGAACTCGATCAAGTCGGACGATATTTCGGCGCAGTACGAGAACGGCACGCTCAAGCTGGTACTGCCCAAGACCGAAGAGGTCAAACCGCGCCGCATCCCGGTGCGCGCCGTCTCCGGACGCAAGACGATCGAGGGGTAGGCCGAGCGGCCGGCCTACCGGCTTTCCCATGACCGGCCCTGAGGGACATGCCTCAGGGCCTTTTTTATGCCTTCACGCAGGCGCACAACCCATGTTGTATAACCTGCCGCTCTGTATAATCCTGAGGTTACACATGAGGTGGTACCCTCTGGCGGCAGCGGTCCGTGAAGTTTGTTTATCGATTCCGTCAAAGCTGGTACAATAGGGGCCAATTCCGCCGGTTGAAAACCCCATACAGGCACATTATCTTTTCTTCCAGGAGGAAAACCATGGACCACTCCGACACCGTCACCGCCGTTCAGGTTTGCCAGGCCCCCACCGCACTTGACGCCGACGACAACGCCGAGCGTATGCGCCGCTGCCCCTACGTGGCCAGCTACACCAGCACGGGCAACCTGTGCATCGGCGTCTTTGTGATCCCGCCCGAAAAGCGCAGCTGGCTGGAGAAGCCGGCCAACGAGCCCGCCCTGATGGGCATGGAGCAGATCCACCTGAACTATGTGGAGCGCGGTGACGTCAGCAGCCCCTGGTCGCGGGGCGAAGTTCGCCCGGTGCTGGACACCCCGCCCTGCGGATCCGACTGCCTGAAGTGCCCGGAATACGAGTTTTCCTGCCGGGGCTGCATCGCCACGGTGCTGTATCTGGATAAGTAGGCCCGCCCGGCGCGGGATATGTAACCGCGGTTACTTGCCTTACTGGCGCCACAGGCTCATCAATAATTGATCACCAGTATGGCTATACGTAATTTGGCTGATTCTCTGTAATACCGGAAGGCGTAATCTCCACAAGGTCGTAAGCTCCGTTCTGCCTGACACGCCGGCCCGTACAACTGGATCAGCCTGGAGCCACCAGGCAGCCGATACCAGCCACAGCCAGTAAAAACTTCCCGGGACTTTTCTTCTAACAGCCCCGGCATCCTCCTGGAACCTGCCCCCCCTCGCCCCTCCGGCCCGTCTCCGCCGCCCGCCGTTATTGCTCTACAGGCGCGGTCTGACACGCCCACTCCGTCCGGGGGCGCACCCTCAGGCAAGGCGGCCGCCGTAAGGCCGCGGAGCCAGCTACTCCTCCCCCTGCCCTTCCTTCTGCCCTTCCCTGCCGCCCGAAGCCCCGTTCAACCGCGCCGGGTCCAGGCGGACAAACGCCTCCACCACCTGCGGATCAAAGGCGATCCCCGCCTGCGAGCGGATGTAGTCCATCGCTTCCTGCGGGTCCATGGCGCCCCGGTACGAGCGGTCCGAGGTCAGCGCGTCCCACACGTCCACCACTGAGAAAATGCGCGCCGGCAGCGGGATTTCCTCCCCCTTCAACCGGTTGGGGTACCCGGTACCGTTCCAGCGCTCGTGGTGAAAGCGCGGAATCTCCAGCGCTTCCTGCAGATACGTGACCGGCGCCAGCATCTCGTAGGCCCAGTCGGGGTGCTTCTCAATCAGCTCCCGCTCGCTTGGTGAGAGCGGGCCTTCCTTCATTAGAATGGCATCCGGCACGTTCATCTTGCCGATATCATGCAGCAGCGACCCGCGGCGCATGTGCGAGAGGGTCTCTTCATCCAGCCCCATGGCCTGCCCCAGGCGGAGCACCAGCTCGGTCACCCGCAGCGAATGATCCTTGACCTCGCGGTTGCGCATTTCCATGGCCCGCGCCCAGCCTTCGATGGTCTCCTCGTAGGCCCGCTCCAGCTCGTCGTGATTGCGCTGCACTTCCCGGAGCAGCTGCTCCCTGTCGCGCAGGTATTCCTTCCACTCTCTTTCGCGCTGGTTCACCTCGCGTGAAAGCAGCAGGTACACCAGCCCCCCGCTGAAGAGCACAAATACGACACCCTTGTAGTTCTGGAACCAGGTCAGCGCCCGCACGTCGGTCACCGAGCTCTGCAAGAAGTAATCCGTAACCAGCACCCAGAGCACGGCCAGGACGATGTAAGTAATGGCTACGCGAAAAACGCGTGAATTGACTGATTTCATATACCTTTTGACGCCCCTGGTCCCACCCGCTTCGCGGACGGGATACAATAACTTACCAAATCTGACTAATCATATTATATATCTTCGAATTTTGACACCCTTTTCACGGCCTGCCGCACCAGATTCATGGGAACCACCAATTAGCAGGTATAATCAGGAGACTGGATTGCGAACTCCCCAGACTTCTAACAACAGGAGGTAGTATGGCCCCTGAGATGACAGGACAGGAACGTGTACTGGCCGCCCTACGCAGACAGGAGCCCGATCGTGTGCCCACATTTGAGTGGGAAGTGGACTCGAACGTTGTCGCCCGCATGACCAACGGCGGTAACCTGCTTGATTTCGTTGATATGTACGATCTGGATGCCGTGGTCACCCGGGCAAATTACCGTAAAGAAGTGATCGGTCCCAACCGCTTCCTCACCGAATGGGGCATCACCCAGCAGAAAGGCCTCGAAGAGCACCCCGCCTCGGTCGATTCCCTGGCCCCGATCAAATCCTGGGCCGACTGGGAAAAGTACCAGATCCCCGACCCCTACGCCGAAGGCCGCTTCGAAACGCTGAAGGAGATGGTGAAGCGCTACAAGGGCCGCAAGGCGATCATTCTCCAGACCCGCGACGTGTTCGCCCACCCGCGCGATCTGCTGGGGTACGAGAATTTCCTGGTGGCCTGCCTGGAACAGCCTGACCTGGTGACCGATATTATTGAGAAGACCCTGGACCACAACATTAAGATCGTGCAGCGCGCCGCCGAGCTAGGCGCGGACCTGGTCTACACCGGCGACGACCTGGCCGACACCCGCCGCCCGCTGGTTTCGCCGCGCCTGTGGAAGAAGATCTTCCAGCCCTACTTCGTGAAGTTCGTTCAGGCCATTCACGACGCCGGCCTGCTTTACTGGAAGCACTCCGACGGCAACCTGATGCCCCTGCTGGACATGCTGGTCGAAGCCGGCATCGACGGGATCGACCCGATCGACCCGCTGGCCGGGATGGACATCGCCGCCATCAAGCGCGATTACGGTGACCGCGTGGCCATCAAGGGCAACGTGGACTGCGCCTACCTGCTGGTCTCCGGCACGCCCGAGCAGGTGGAATCGGCGGTGAAGTACTGCCTGCGCGTGGCCGCGCCCGGCGGCGGGTACGCGCTCTCCTCGAGCAACACCATTCATTCCGGCGTCAAGCCCGAACTGTACCTGGCCATGCGAAATGCGCTGCGCAAATACGGCACCTACCCTCTGGATATGGATGCCCTGGCCGACGGACGCCCGCCCGAGTTCGTCATGCAGCAGCCCTGAGATCAAAAGGCGGCCTCCGGGCCGCCTTTTTTTATTTTTCCGCGCACACCGCCCGTTGAGAGAGGTGCGCCTCTGCCATGAAAGGCCAGGGAATTGCCAGCCCCTCTGCCCACCTGCCCTGATAGGGGAACATTTGGGGGTGCCCCTTCACCCATAAGGAAAACGATAGTCTTCAACCCATCCCCCCTACCCCCATGGGGGTGCCCCCACCTGCACCCACGCAGTGGGTGTTCCTGTAGGGGCCGGGTTGGTGGCTCCCATCTCCGTCACTGGGAAGGGGGGAGAAGATGACCGTGGAGGAAGGCGAGGGGTATACCCCTCGCCTTCCGGCTGCAAGTTGACTGGCAGCATTTCCAGACAAACCGCATCCAAATCCTTGACAAATATTTCACAACAGCGATATACTACAGGTACCCCCCTCCCCCCGGGGGTGGGGTAACCCGGGAAACGGGGACATCTCCCCGATACAGGGCAGGCTCCCGGGATGGCGGATCACCCCCTTCCGAGGGTATAAGGAGAGCCAGGAGATGCACGACCGAACAGACCACATCAACCGCCTGAAAACCGCCGAGGGACACCTGCGCGGCATCCAGCGCATGCTCGCCGAGGACGCCTACTGCATCGACGTCATCCGCCAGATCCAGGCCGTTCAGGCGGCCCTGTCCAAGGTCTCCGCTTCCATCCTGGACGAGCACCTCAACACCTGCCTGATCACCGCCGTGCGCGGTGACGACCCGGCCGAGCGCGAGCGCGTTCTCAAAGAGATCAGCTCCGTGATCAGTGAGTCCGGGAAACTGTAAACCCAAAACCGTTCATCACTGGAGTGTACTGATGCAAAACCTTACCTTCCGCATCCCCAATATGTCCTGCAGCCACTGCCTGCACACCATCAAGATGGAGCTTACCGAGCTGGAGGGCGTCAAGGACGTCACCGGCAGTCCGGCGGACAAGGTCATCACCGTCAGCTTCGACGCCCCGGCCGACGAGCAGCAGATCCGCGAGCTGCTGGAAGAGATCAACTACGCCGCCGAGTAACCGGGCCGGCAAAGCAGAAAAACCACCGCCGCCGGACGCCCCGGCGGCTTTTTACAGGAACACCGTATGGCAGAACGAACCCAGATCACCTTACCGATCACCGGTATGACCTGCGCCAACTGCGTCGCCACGGTCGAGCGCAATTTAAAGAAGGAAAAGGGCGTGCAGTCGGCCAGCGTCAACCTGGCCTCGGAGCGCGCCACGGTCGAGTTTGACCCGGCCGTCACCGGGCTGGACACGCTGATCGCCCGGGTGCGCCGCGCCGGCTACGACGTGGCCGCCGGTGAAGCCGAACTGGCCATCCGCCGCCTGTCGGACGACCGCGACGCCGCCCGCCTGGAGAAAGCTCTTCTGGCGGTGAACGGCGTGCTGGAGGCCCGCGTCTCCTACGCCTCCGAGCGCGCGCAGGTGCGCTACATCCCCACCATCGTCAGCCAGGCCGAGCTGCGCCAGGCCGTCGCGAAGGCCGGCTTCGAGGCCGTCGAAACCGGCGGCGAGGCTGTGGACGCCGAAGCCCGGGCCCGCCAGGCCGAGATCGACCAGCAGCGCCGCCTGCTGATCACCGGCCTGCTCTTCACCCTGCCGCTGTTCGTGCTCTCCATGGGCCGCGACCTGGGCCTGCTGCCCATGAGCCTGGGGCACTCCCCCATCTTGAACTGGCTGTTCTTCGCCCTGGCCACTCCCGTGCAGTTCTACGTCGGCTGGCAGTACTACGTGGGCGCGTTCAAAGCCCTGCGCAACGGCTCGGCCAACATGGACGTGCTGGTGGCCATGGGCTCATCGGCAGCCTACTTCTATTCCATCCCGGTGGTGCTGGGGTGGATCGACGGCCACGCCTACTTTGAAACCTCGGCCGTGATCATCACCCTGATCAAGCTGGGCAAGTTCCTGGAAGCCCGCGCCAAGGGCCGCACCAGTGAGGCCATCAAGAAGCTGCTGGGCCTGCAGGCCAAAACCGCCCGGGTGGTGCGAAACGGCGAAACGCTGGAAATCCCTGTCGAGGACGTGGTCCCCGGCGATCTGGTACTGGTCCGTCCTGGCGAGAAGATCCCGGTGGACGGCGTGGTGGTGGAAGGCCGCTCGGCCGTGGACGAGTCCATGCTGACCGGCGAATCGCTGCCGGTGGAAAAAGGCCCGGGCGATCCGGTGATCGGCGCTACGCTCAACAAACTGGGCATGCTGCAGTTTGAGGCCACGAAGGTCGGCAAGGACACCGCCCTGGCCCAGATCGTCAAACTGGTGGAGGACGCCCAGCTCTCGCGCGCTCCCATCCAGCGGCTGGCGGACCGCATCTCGGCGGTGTTCGTCCCGGCCGTGATGGCCGTCGCGGCGCTCACCTTCCTGGTCTGGTACTTCCTGATCCCCCTGCCAGCCGGCGCGGAGACGCCGCTCTTCACCCGCGCGCTGATCAACGCCGTGGCCGTGCTGGTGATCGCCTGCCCCTGCGCCATGGGCCTGGCCACCCCCACTGCGGTGATGGTCGGCACCGGCAAAGGCGCGGAAATGGGCGTACTGTTCAAATCTTCCGAGGCGCTGGAGCGGGCCGGACGGCTGACCAGCGTGGTGCTGGACAAGACCGGCACCATTACCCGCGGGCAGCCCTCGGTGACCGACGTGGTCCTCTGCGACTTCCCGGAGGGCGAAAATGAGCTGCTGCGCCTGGCCGCCTCGGTGGAATCCGGCTCCGAGCACCCCCTGGGCGAGGCCATCGTGGCCGCCGCCTCGGAGCGCGAGCTGGCCGTCAGCCGGCCGGCCGCCTTCCAGGCTGAAGTCGGACTGGGCGTGAGCGCCGAGGTTGACGGACGCGCCGTGGCGGTCGGCAACCTGCGCATGGCCCGCGAGCGCGGCCTGGACCTGAACGGGCTGGAGCCGGAAGTCCGGCGCCTGCAGGGCGAAGCCAAGACTGCCATGCTGGTGGCGGTGGACGGCGCTGTGCGCGGCGTGGTGGCCGTGGCCGACCCGGTCAAGGAAGGCAGCAAGGAAGCCATCCGCCGGCTGCACGACATGGGCTTGAAAGTGGTCATGATCACCGGCGACAACCGCCAGACCGCCGAAGCCATCGCCCGCGAGGTGGGTGTGGACGAGGTCCGCGCCGAAGTGCTCCCCGGCGACAAGGCCGCCGAGGTCAAAGCGCTGCAGGCCCGCGGCGAGGTGGTGAGCATGGTCGGCGACGGCATCAACGACGCCCCGGCCCTGGCCCAGGCGGACGTGGGCATTGCCATCGGCACCGGCACGGACGTGG
>ENA-UPSB01000094-UPSB01000094.1-bioreactor-metagenome-genome-assembly--contig:-NODE-94-length-162173-cov-25.255641_pt1 | contig 162173 bp, 125 predicted proteins | sample MGYA00238182_ERZ773286 | MGnify/ENA primary metagenome ERZ773286 (study PRJEB29026, sample SAMN07631240) | bioreactor metagenome | isolation source: Switchgrass digestor | place: USA: Dartmouth...
ATGGAACAAAATACCATTTATTTACCGGAATTTTTGGTGTATGGTAAACCCTGAGATTACCTGTTATGAAATCGAATCAATGATTTACAAGGGGGAAAACTTATGCCCAAAATCACATTCATGGGGGCAGGGAGCACCGTATTCGCAAAGAATGTTATAGGAGACTGTATATTGACCCCCGCGCTGAGGGACTCTGAAATCGCCTTGTATGATATCGATCCGCAGAGGCTGGCAGAGTCGGAAAACATGCTGAAAAACATAAACAAGAATAACGGAAGCCATGCGAATATAATCGCTTACACCGACAGGAAAAAGGCACTTGCAGGTGCGGATTATGTCATCAACGCGATCCAGGTCGGGGGCTATGAGCCCTGTACGGTCACCGACTTTGAAGTTCCCAAGAAATACGGGCTGAGACAGACTATCGGTGATACGATCGGGATCGGCGGGATCTTCAGGGCGCTGAGGACGATCCCGGTGCTTTTCGATTTTGCAAGGGATATCGAAGAGGTCTGTCCGGACGCATGGTTCCTGAACTATACAAATCCTATGGCAATACTCACAGGAGCGATGCTTAGATATACGGGCGTTAAGACAGTAGGGCTGTGTCACAGCGTGCAGGCTTGCGTTCCGACTCTTTTGAAGGCTGTAGGTATGGAAGAGGACATACAGGACGTGCAATGGAAGATCGCCGGGATAAACCACATGGCATGGCTGCTCGAAATAACGAAAGACGGCAAGGACCTTTACCCTGAAATAAAGAGGCGCTCGAAAGAGAAGGGCGCACCGGAATGGGACAGGGTAAGGCACGAGATAATGCACACTTTCGGTTATTATGTGACCGAATCAAGCGAGCATAATGCAGAGTATATGCCGTATTTCATCAAGTCCAGATATCCCGAACTCATCGAGAGATATAATATTCCGCTTGATGAGTATCCGAGGCGCTGTGTACGGCAAATAGAGGAGTGGAAGCGCATAAGGGACAGCCTTGTAAACAACGAAGACCTGACTCATGAACGTACGGGAGAATATGCGTCTTACATAATGGAAGCAATAGAGACCGGTAAGTTATATAAGATAGGCGGAAACGTTCTGAATAATGGTTTGATAACGAATCTCCCGGGTGAGGCCTGCGTTGAGGTTCCCTGCCTTGTTGACAGGAGCGGAGTCCAGCCTTGTTATGCAGGCGCGTTGCCGACGCAGCTTGCGTCACTAAACATGACGAATATCAATGTCCACCTGCTTACGATCGAAGCTGCGGTAACATTGAAGAAAGAATACATATATTATGCGGCGATGCTTGACCCGCACACATCTGCAGAACTTACGATCGATGAAATCAAGGCATTGTGTGATGATCTCATTGAAGCGCACGGGTCATGGCTGCCGAAATTCAGATAAAACAGGGTTTTGCGGCGGTCGTTGTCATGAAGTTTGTTCGGCAAAAAGGAGCGCTGCTAAGAAGTTCATTTTCAAAAGTATATAGATGAAGTGTGATCATGGCAAGAAAGAGGATCATATCGGTTCTTGTTTTATTGATCTTTACTTTGTATCTGTATGCCTGTTCAAATGATACTGCTCCCGGTGACGAATGGAATATCCCATAAGCAGTCGTACATAAGCAGCCGTAATGAAGTTCGAAAAGGCTCCGTGAAAGAAAGTATCATTTGACGAAAGTTCGTAGTGATATAAAAAAGCTCCCTCTCGGGAGCTTTAAGTTTATGTCCGAATCTTATATTCCTGTGTCTGACAAAAATCTGATGCTGCTTCAGATACGAAATTTGACACAACTACTTCCGGTGCGGTCTACGAATTTCTATTCTTTCTATCCACCAGGCCGCCGATGACCATTATCACAGCAAATACGATCAGGTACCAGAAGTTAGCCCATTTATGACTGATGATGCATGCCACCACCATGAATACAGATCCGCAGATAGCCAGGATCGGCAGTACAAAGCGCCGCATCGCCGGCTGATCTTTCTCCTTCCGCATCCACTGGATGAAAATAGGCAGGTACATAAAATAGATGGTAATGATGGGAAGTTCGGTGGAGTCGAAAACGAAGGGGCCTGTCCAGGTACCGGCAAGGTTGGACAGATAGAAATACAGGAACCAGGCTGCGGTGATCAGCAATGCAAATACCGATGAATTGTTAGGCATATTGGTGCGGATATCTACCTGAGAATAGACTTCGGTTGCGGGGCCCCTGCCGCGAACGGCTAAGGAATACATACCGCGGCAGCAGCCTATCATCAGCCCGTTCATGGTGCCGATGCAGGAGATGGCGACAAACAGGTTGAGGATGTTGCCCAGCACACCGCCGAAAATATTCGTGAAGGCCACGGTAGCGCCCAGGTCTATGAGTTGCTGGTTGGTTGCGCCACCGGCAACACCGATGTAATACAGAATATACACAGCAATGATGATGATCCCGCCCAATGCCATCGCCCGGGGCAGGTTTCGCTTGGAATCCTTCAGCTCGGAGTTGATGGAAGTTGCAATGATCCAGCCCTCATACGCAAAGGCGGTAGCGGTCACTGAAGCGAACAGGGGGTTCGAGGAGACGCCTTCAGTTTGAGCGATCGTGGAAAAATTACGGGTCAGGGTCCCGCTGGTCAATCCGTAGATAATGCCTGCCACGGCCATCAATCCCAGGGGGATCAGCTTGATGACAGTGGTGCTTGTCTGCAGCTTGCCTGCCAGCTTGGGGGACAGAGCGTTTATCGCATATGCGGCGCAAAGATAGAACAGGGTCAGGGCCATACACTCGGGGCCGATGATGTTGCCGCCTTCGGCGACGGGTATAGTCATTGGGAAATCGGGATTTACTGATGTAATGAAAACCAGGGTATACCGGGCAGATAACCAGGCCAAAGCAGATGTCATGGCGGGATAGTAGATGGTGGTAGCAAACCATCCCATGTAATATCCAAACCTGGGGCCCACTGTGGCTTCGGCATAATCCACCAAACCGTTGACCAGTTCATATTTCTGTCCCATGAACGCGAAGGTCAACAGGCATACCAGCATGATCGCGCCGCCGATAGCCCAGGCCAGGATACCCAGAGGCATATTTCCGCCGGTCTTGGTCAGGATTGTCTGCGCTTTGAAAAAGACACCTGAACCTATGACGATCCCTACCACCATACAGATGGCCATAAAAAGTCCGTACTTGCGTTTCAGTTTGTTATCCATATAATTACCCTTTTCTGTATTATTTTGTGCCGAAGGACATTATACTTTCTAAATATAAATGCAAATATATTATGTGTCAATACCCGCAAGTATGTGATATGCCTGCCAATAAGTCGCAAACGGAATAATACTGTGACTTATATGGAGACTAATATGGATTTGAAGCCCTTACAGCTGAAGCAGAAGGCAGTTATTATATGAAAAAGCCCCTGACAGTTGTCTTTCCAACTGTCAAGGGCAGTTTTTTGATGAGATGAAATGATTTTCTGAAGATATGTTTACTTGCCGAAATATCTCTCGAGCAATCCTTTGAAAGCCTTGCCGTGCCTTGCTTCGTCCCTCGCCATTTCATGGACCGTATCATGGATGGCATCGAGATTTGCCTCTTTCGCTCTCTTCGCGAGATCGAACTTGCCGGCGGTTGCTCCGTTTTCGGCTGCGACACGCATCTCAAGGTTCTTCTTTGTGCTGTTGGTTACTACCTCTCCAAGCAGTTCGGCAAACTTTGCGGCATGTTCCGCTTCCTCATAGGCGGCTTTCTCATAGTACAGGCCGATTTCGGGATACCCCTCGCGATATGCCACGCGTGCCATGGCCAGGTACATACCGACTTCCGTACACTCTCCGGTGAAATTGTCACGCAGGTCCTTTATAATGTCTTCGCTGACTCCTTGTGCAATACCGACGACATGCTCAGCGGCCCAGGTCATTTCTCCTGCCTGGAGCGCGAACTTCTCGGAAGGCGCATTGCAGACCGGGCACTTCTCAGGGGCGGAATCTCCTTCATGGACATAACCACAAACTTGGCAAACATACTTCTTCATAACGTTCTCCCTTTCTTATTAATAATAGTAATCATTACTGTTATTATTATATTTATAACACCTTGAATTGTCAAGGTGTTTTTATATACAATTATTACCAATATTTGCTGCTGGTTTCTTTCCTCCGGATAGTACTATTGACAATGCTGATCTATGCTAAGCTGATCTTAACTCACCGATCCCGGCATTATTTGCAGGATCTGCATTTGCCATAGAAATAGGCATAGTGACCGAGGATCTTCCCATCGAAATTTTCCGAAGCGATGTCATTTATTCGGGCGACATCATCCTCCGATATCTCCAGGTCATCAATGTAACCGCATTCGGTGCAGACAAAGTGGTAATGCGGGGTGATGTTGCCGTCGAATCTATCCGGCCCGTTCCCGAAAGAGAGCTTTACGGCTTCACCCTGGGAGACGAGCAGGTTCAGATTACGATAGACCGTACCAAGGCTTATGTTGGGTATCGTTTTCCTCAGATGGGCATATACCATATCGGCAGACGGATGATCCTTTGTGTTCGCCAGGTATTCTTTTATGGTTTCTCTCTGTCGACTGTACTTGGTAGTGTTCATATCAAAACCTCATGTGTGATTCCGACCGTTCATAGAGACGGTATTTGCTGTTTCTTCTATCATACATAGAGCAATAACGTGTTGCTGAAAGACACTTAATTATCAATATTGATAATTATTACTAATATTAACACAGTATGATCTCCTTGTCAAGATTTTAGTTCATATTGCATTCTTCTGTTAAGTGAAAAAATCTGCCAATCGATGTTAAAAACGTGTCAATACCTAAATAAACATCCTCCCAAAGCAGATTTGGAAATTCCGCGGCCTGCTTTGGGAGGATAATATCAAGTAACAGCTTTCATATTTTCACTGTCTGCCACATGGGAAGGTGTTCCTTTAGCCGGCAGAGAATTTGAGATATTTCTCCTTTACTTGTTTTGATATTGCAATGCTTTGTAAAGAAGGACATATGCTTCGATTTGTGAAATGCTCTTGTTTGGGTCGAGCTTTTTCCCGCTGGCGTCTACGATGCCTGCACGGACCAGGCTGGCTATGGGGTCACGTGCGTAAGCGGAGATCTTGTTGTGATCCTTGAAGACCTTAAGGTCGTTTGCCTTACCGCCTAAGAGGGTGATCCCCGCCTCTTTCATCGCCTCATAGACTATGACCATGGCATCCTGGCGGGAAAGCGCGGATTTCGGGGAACACTTCAGCATCGACTTGCTGCTAAGGGCCCACATGAACCTGAGCCAGTTGTTGAGTTTCCCGTTATTAACAGCTTTGCCGTTTACGCTGAAGGCAAAGACGGATGACGATTTTCCCTTGGGGTCATTCCCTTTACCGTTTCCATTTCCCTTGCCGTTGTCTTTTTTATCCTTCCTGTCATCATGTTTCTTGCCGGGTTTTTTGTCTGATTCCTCGAAAAGGTCTTCCCAATCATCCCAGTCGAACTGCTCAAACCACTTTTTCCATTCCTTGCTGCCAAAGAAGTCTTTCCAATCCTTCTTCCCTGTTGCGGGCAGGTCAACGGCAGCGGGTTCGAGGTCAAATGCCATGCTTACGAGGAGAATGAAGTCACCCTTCGAAATACCGGAGTTTGGTCGGAACTTCTTCAGGGATTCGTCCGTGATCATGCCGTTTTCATAGAAATACTGAAGCGCGTCGGCAGCCCAGGGATACTTCTTGATCAGATCCTTATACTTGCTTTTGAATGATTTGTCTTCGACGGTTATCTTTATCGTTCCGCTGAATGCGGTGCCTTCAACGTTGTAACCTGTGTAGGCGATGCTGATGGATCCCGCAAAGTCTTTGGCCGGTACAAAGTCAACATTGTCAAGCAGCGGCTCTTTGCCGACATTGTATGCGATATCTGGCCTGACCAATGAACCGTATTTCGAAACCGACTCGTACTTGTAATACAAAGTACCGTTGGATGCGGCAGGCAGCGAGAAGAAGACATGGGAAAGTTCTTTGCCGGTAGTTTCACGGCTCTTCTTGTTGAAATCGGATGCCGAGAATGAGAGGGGAGAGTTTTTCTCAGTCTTGTAGTTTATGTCCGATGCATTCCGGTTTGAAACGACAATGGTCAGGCTTCCGTTAAAGCCGATATTTTCATCGGTAAATCCTGTGAACCTTATCACTACCGATCCAAGGAAGGCCGGATCCGGGACATAAGCGAATTGCTTCAGTAAGGATGCGGAATACGCTGTGCCCGAGGTTACGATGCCTTCATAGTTCGTGGAAGCACCGTAATTATAGTAGAGTTTGCCGTTCAGTTTGTCGGGAAGGCTGAATTTTACATATGAAAGGGTCTGGCCGGTTTCTTTCTTAAATATATCCGCGAAATCTATAGAGCTGAACTGCAGTGGTGTGTTCTGCGTTGTCGCTGCCTTTATGTCCATTTTAGTGTCATGTGGCGCGACCGATTCGATCGTTAAGGTGACTGCACCGACAGGATTAAGCCCGTCCCCCGACTGATATGCTTTTACAATAAATGACACCGTGCCCGCGGCTGTGGCCTGATAAGTAAGTTTGCCGGCTTCCAGGTCCTCCAGCCTGATCAGGTTGCCTAATACGTACTCCGCATTGTCTATTTTGAGTTTTCCGAATGAGGGGGTGCTGCCGGTGATCGATATTGCGACAAGCTTACTTCCGCCGTTTTGCCTGTATAAGTCTGTGAAGTCTTTGGCAGTAAATCTAACGGTCCCCGGGAAGGTGATCTTTTTCGAGATCGTACCCTCAAATGCGGGCGGAAGCTTCTCGCGCACGACCCGGACCTTATAATCCGTTGAGTAATAGGCCCTGCTGCCCTTCTTCTGGTAGGTGACGGTCATCGTTATCGGGTCGCCGTCGACTATAGCTGTCGATGGTGCGGCCGATGGGAATGTGGCAGTTGCCGATGCATAGACCTCGGTATCGTACTGTATATCCAGCCCGATTGCAAGGTTCACTGTCCTGGCCGGGTAATCATGCGGCACCGTAAGGACCGCTGCAGTCGTGTTTTTGACATCAACTGCACTGAGCGCGGCGATATGGTTTATCGACGTGAGGACATATTCATTGTTTGCCGCAGCTGCCGTGAACGGGATCATACCGATCAGCAATATCGCAGTCAGGAATAATGCTGATCGCGAGATGGTTTTGCGGTTCATAATAATTACCTCCGAAAGTCGGTTTTGGTTTTTTCCTTCCCTTACCTTATTCGAAGGTGTATGAACATATTTTGGGGTACCTGTCAAAGAAATACAGGCAAAAACTCTGTGTCCGGAGCCTGGATAGGCTCACGGGCACAGAGTTTTCGCGATTTAGGCTTATTATATATAGGAAAGGCTGAGCATTATCAGTTGAAATGCTTTGCGGCATATTCGGCCCCGTATTTGTTGAGCTCGTCGTTGAGGATATCGGCCACCTTAGGATACATAGGTATGATGTTGGGCACACAGGGGATGAAGCTTCCAAGAGGCATATATGTGTCGATAGCTCTGCGGACCTCCTGACGGATGGCTTCTTCGTCCGGTTCCGGGAAATCGATCTTAGCCATGTCGATGCCGCCCATGATGCAGAGCTTCCCTTCGGTACGCTCGATAACTCCCTTGATGTCGTTTTGCGGGATGACTCCCTGCCACATGTCGATGCCGAGTTCGACCATGTCTTCCGCAATGACATCGCATACGCAGTCGGCGTGGTGCTGGACGAGTACGCCGCGGGACTTTATGTAGCCGTAGAAGCGCTCATAGTGGGGCTTGATCAGTTCGCGCCAGGTCTTCGGGCTCAGGAAGAGGCTGCGCTTGTTGCCCCAGTCGTCATGGGAATGGATGATGTCGGGCTTCATCCTGTCGATGACCTCGCCGATGACCTTGATCTTCCAGTCGGTATAGTAGGACAGCAAGTCATACATATGGTCCGGCTCTTCAAGGTAAGCGATAAGGGCTTCCTCGAAACCGAGCATATAGTGGGAAAACTCGAACATGCCCGTAAAGGACGGGGCCATGACAAGGAGGTTTTCACGGTCAGCCTTGGCGAGGTTCTCCTCAACGATGTGCCATGGGGCGTTGCTTATATCAGGCAGATTTACATAATCGCGCCAGTGTGTGATGTCCTTGACGACACGGTTTTCCTCCGTAATGTTCGGGACCGCACCGGCCTGGCCTTCGGGCCAGTCCATGGTCACACCCAGCAGGTTCTTGACTCCGCGCTGGCCCGGCTGCGGACCTCCCATCATCATCGAAACCGCGTCGAATGTGATGGGGCGGAACGGGAGATTTTCGGTAAAGCATGACCATGGGTCACCGAGCCATTTCGGGTCGTCGTTTCGCATCAGTCTCAAAAAGTTCTCTTTCGGTGTTGACATACAATTCCTCCCATTATGTTTCGCTGTCCGTAATGGATAATGATATCATCAGGGCTCGTGATATCCATTGATTATAATTATATACACTGGCTGTCCTGCCAGTAATCCGTATTTTGTTGCTATTTTATCAATGTGATGCTACAATTTGTAGCAGGGAGGGGATAAGTGTGAAAATAACACCTGGGATGATATTTCATTTTCTCTCAAAGCTGCACGGGATAAGAGTGCTAAATCCAAATGCCGGAACAGGCGGATGTCCTGAAAGCAACATGGCAGCCGGTTATCGGGGCACAGCGGATGATACGACGGGATTCGAACCGGAGATACAAAATGTTGCAGGTGCCTGCTGCATAAAAACGGCAAGGCTGCTACGTCACAAGAAATTGGAAGGGGGCCACATATACCTGTTCGATGACAGGGACCTGCTTCCGAAAGCGGATCTTTCTCAGGATTGCGTCCTGCTTTACTGCGGGGATACCGGCAAGCTCACTAGCGACTACGATAAAGTATTCTGTTTGGAAAGGCCTGCGGATAAATATCAGCTTCTTGAGAAAACCGTGGATATGATCCAGGCCCTGCAGGAATGGGACCTGGAACTTCTCAAAGCATTGGGAAAGAATACACCGATCCCGACGCTTTTTCGCATCGGGCAAACCATGATAGACCGGCCTTTTATGCTGATGAGCAGGACACAGTCGGTCGTAGCTCACACGGATGACATAAAAGATGTTTTCGAAAGCGGAATGACTGAAGCAGGAGAGGGACTGTTCAGCGAAATCAATGACCTGATGGTAGACGCGGTTTTCCATACCGGCTTTCAGCACGAGGGATTGTTTTACTACCCGGATTACAAATGCGAAGGCCGGTTCATTTGCTACAATATTTACAGCGGTGAACAGTACCTGGCAAGGCTGATTTCCCCCCTCCGAAGCGATGAACTTGAGCTTCATCCGGGCGAAGAACAGCTTTACCTCCACTTCTGCGGATACCTGAAGGAGCTCTATCTCAGATATGCCGATGACCGGCTCGTGCGCCACCAGGAGGACCGCCTGCACCAGGCGCTCAGGAGCCTGTTCACCGATAACGGCAGTCTGCCGGCACAGAAGATCAACGATATCCTCAAGGACTACGGATGGGCACGGGACCATGAATACCTGACGGTAAAACTCCGGTTCAAGGACGGGGCGGAATGGGAGAGCACGGCACAGTACCTCTGCAGCCGGCTTGAAGACGAGTGGCAGTATTCATGTGCGCTGAGGGTCGACGCCCATGTCCTGTGGACCGTGAATCTTAGCCGAAGCAGGGTGCAGCGTGACGCCCGGCCGTTCTATCAATCGCTGGCGTATATCGTGCGCGACTATGTTTGCCAGGCCGGTGTGAGCAACATATGGCGTGACTTATACATGGCTCCCGCTATGGCGCTCCAGGCCGAAAGGGCACTCGAATTCGGAGAAAAAAGGGACCCGCATTATTGGTACTACCGCTTTGACAACTATGTTCTCGATTACATAAGCGAACAGATCACGAGCCAGTTTCCCGAAGATCAAATATGCAGCAGGCATCTGTTCAGGCTCCTGGAACATGACCGAAACAACGGCACCGAATACGCAGAGACCCTTTTCGAGTATATACATTGCAGGTTCAATACTTCACTGGCCGCGAAAAGGCTGTTCGTACACCGGACCACCTTTATCAGAAGGCTCGAACGGATAAAGGAGATTTCGGGCATAGATCCGGATGATACAGACAAGCTGCTGCATTTGCTGCTGTCATTCAGGTTGCTGGGAATTCAAAGCGAAAGACAAAAGGCGCTCATTTGATGTCTCAGCTTTTCGTAATCTTGTTGAGCCTGTCGTTCAGGGCATAAAGAGCCGCTTTCGGGAGGGAAATTCCCCCGAGCTGGAAAATCCTTTCGACCGGCAGGCCTTCGATCATACCCATAATACCAATGTTCTTCGGGGGAAACGCGTCGCTGTTTCCCGTTATTTCACTCATGAAATCTCTGAAGGCCTCAGAGGCACGCTCGTTTTTCAGGATATCACCCAGTTTGTCCTTTACGGAGAAGCGGCCCTCGATGATTTCGGGCTCGCCTTTGCCACCGTACTCTTTTTCAAACCAGTTGATGACATTTATATTTCCGGCAAATGACCTTTTGGGCTCTTCCGGCAGCCTGTAACTTTCATTCGGCTTTTCAACCCGCGTAAGGGAAATTTCTTCTTTGCAGACCGGATTACCGTTCAGGTATCCTACCGCAGTGATCGAGTTTTCACCTGCTTTTAACGGTACCCCGCTGAACTCAAATACATGTTTTGAGAGGGTCGAACTGTCGCCGGCGGAGATCCTTCCGGCTTCGGCACCGTTTGAGAAGAGCCCGACGGAATCGACGCCCGTCGCATAAACCTTTACTTTCGTCGTTTCGCCGCAGCGTTCAGCGTAGCGGCGGCCGCATATATGCACGAACGGGTCTGATGTCCATGCTGCTTTGTAGATATAAAACGCGTCCTTTTTGACTTTTCGGTCAAAGGTGACAAGCCCCTTGTTGTTCCGGCCGGCGACTCCGCCTTCATTTCTCATGTCTGAGGCGAACTCAAACATGTTCCACACATGTGTTGCCCAGAGATACGGGCGGGACATTATCGTCTCAAGCATGCGCTCATGGTAATAAGCGTGGTATTCTTCAGAATAGTCGCGCACCCGCGGTTCGTCCGTGTGGAGCCGGATATTCCCTTCCGCGCCGTATTCGGAAAGCCCGAGCGGCCGGTCAGGATTCAGGGAGTGGAATTTGTCCAGCCATTCGCCTGCCTGAGATACTTCCCCGACATACCATCCGAAATAAAGGTTGTATGACAACACATCGGTTATATGGTTGTGTTCGCTGTCCATTGCGACCAACGACAAATTCGCGATCGTCGTAAGCCTGCTCGGGTCAAGCTCATGGCACAGGACGTTGAGGGCTTTCAGGTTATCCAGCAGGTCCTCGTTGTCTTCGCCCGACATCGTGATCTCGTTTGCGATCCCCCAGAAGCAAATCGAAGGATGGTTGATATTCTGCTTTACGAGTTCGGTCATCTGGAGGATGGTGTTCTCACGCGCCCGCGGTGATTCCATGAAGCGGGATATGAACGGGATCTCCGCCCACACGACCATCCCGTATTCGTCGCAGAGGTCGTAGAATTCGCCGGCATGCTGGTAATGCGCCAGGCGGACCGTGTTGCTGCCCATTTCCGCGATGAGTTCCATATCCTCCCTGTGTTCCCCGGAAGTGATCGCCCATCCCATGTTTTCCCGGTCCTGATGTCTGCATACGCCGCGCAGGGGGTACGGTCTTCCGTTGAGGAAAAAGCCTTTTTCCGGATCAACGCTGAAAGTCCTGATGCCGAATCTGGTGCTCACCTTGTCAAGAACTTTGCTATCCCTGATCATGCTGATCTCGGCAGTGTATAAGTAAGGATCTTTGACGCCATCCCACAGGCGAGGATTATCTATGATGAACCTGGCTATCGGCTGATCGGAGTGCTGCTCTGTTACAGTATTGCCGCTGCCATCGGATATTTTAAAGGTAAAACTGAGCCCTTCAATCTGACTTGCTTTTCCTTTTACGGTCACGATCGCCCTGCCGTTCCCGGTGTCAACGTCGGAGGTCACCACAAGCCCGGGAGAACCGAAGTCGTCCAGGTCGAAGTGTTCATCGGGCACTGTTATCAGATGTATATCTCGATATATCCCGCCGAAGAACGTAAAGTCTGCAAACTGGGGATATGTGTGATCGTTGGCGCTGTTGTCGGCAGAGACGGCGATCAGATTTTTGCCGATGCTTACAAACGGGGTGATGTTCACCCTGAATGTAGAAAAACCGTTTTCATGCGTGCAAACTTTATTGCCGTTTACATAGACACAGGCGATTTGGCTTACGCCTTCAAATTCAAGATATAACTGCCCGTCGACGGCGTCGAGTTCAAGTTCTCTTGCGTACCAGCAGAGACCCCGGTAGTAATCGGCTCCGCCGTCCTGGCCGTCGAGGGCGTTCCAGGTGTGAGGGATCGTCACGGGCTCCATTCCTGCGAAGTCGGGAGAAGCGGGATCTATCTGCCCCTTTGTAAAAAACCAGTTTTGGTTGATTTTCATCGTTGTCCTTGCCATGTGCAGCCTCCTTTATTCTGATCGGTCTTTTTGGGGATCGGCAGATTTTATATTGCTGCAGGGAAAGATCATATCTTATCTGTGGATCCAATAATTTGGTACAACAAATATAACATATATGACATTGCGTTTGTTGCTCAAATTTGGGACAATTATGCCAATTATGGTCGATCTCCATGGATCCGTCCCTATGATCGCAGGTTAACGTCCTCCGATAATGCATGAATTTCTTGCTTAATGTAAATTTTTATGTGAAAATATCAGTGATATCAGCAGCATAAATGATCTGCAAGTAGGTGAGCGCCGTGGCCATAACGCAAAAGTGGGATTCCCGCCAGCATATGCTTTCGGATAATTATGAGATATTCCACTACAAGGACTCATATCTTAAGGATGTAGCGCTGCATCATCACGACTTTTACGAAATTTACTGCTTTATCTCCGGTGATGTCAGCTATAATATCGAAAGCCGCAATTACGACCTGCAGCCCGGCGACATCCTCCTTATATCGCCCCAGGAACTGCACCAGCCCATAATCGAACAGAAGAAGCCATATGAGCGGATAGTGCTCTGGATAAACTGCAATTTCCTGAAGAAACTGTCCTCCGAGAAGAGTGATCTTACGCGCTGCTTTGATACCGGCGGGAAGGACCGGACGAACCTGCTGAGGCTTGACCCGGAGGACCTCAGGGCCGTGCGGGCATATTTTGTGGACCTGCTTGCGGAAACGAACAACCCAAAGGAGTACGGCGACCTGATCTGCCGGAGCCTGCTTGTCCGGCTGGTTGCCGAGCTGAACCGGCATTTTTGCGGTTACACCGGACACTTTGAAACGGACACGTCCCTTGGCGGTGTGATGAACGACATCGTAAATTACATAAACAAACATCATACCAGGAACCTGTCACTCGACTTCCTCTCCCAGGAATTCTACATCAGCAAGTATCATATGTCGCGGGAGTTTATGCGCCACTTCGGCATATCAATACACAGGTATATAACGAAAAAGAGGCTGATAACCGCGAAGCAGCTTCTTTCGGAAGGAATCACGCCCTCGGAGGTCTGTACCATGTGCGGGTTTTCTGACTACGCGAATTTCTACAGGGCTTTCAGGTCCGAATATGGCATCTCGCCGCGTGAGTTTGCGGAATATATCCGGGTAAGGGACAATACCACTTTCTAAGCAATATCTGCAATATAAGCAATATTTACAAATAGGCGCGATTTTTTCGCAATAACTGCAATTGTGTCCTGCCTTCATCGTGGTATGATAAAAAATGGACGAACTATGATATACATAACTGTTATTCTTCATTAGGTATGGAGGTCCATATGAAAAAAGCAGATATAGGTTTGATAGGCCTTGCGGTAATGGGGGAAAACCTTGTTATCAACATGGAAAGCAAGGGGCTTAGGGTAGCCGTATTCAACAGGAACACCGAGAGGGTCACGAACTTCATTGAAGGGCGTGCGGCGGGCAGGAATATAATCGGGACCTATTCGCTTCAGGAACTGGTGCAGGCACTGGAGAAGCCGCGAATAGTGATGCTGATGATCAGGGCGGGCAAACCGGTCGATGATATGATCGACCAGCTGATCCCGCTTCTTGAGCCCGGAGACATAATCATAGACGGCGGAAACTCAAACTACAATGATACCGCAAGAAGATGTGAGTACGTTGAGAGCAAGGGCCTGCTCTATATCGGCACGGGTGTTTCGGGCGGCGAAGAAGGCGCGTTGCTGGGGCCCAGTATAATGCCTGGCGGATCACCGGAAGCATGGCCGCGTGTCAAGCCTATACTCCAGGCGATCGCCGCAAAGGTCGATGACGGGACCCCGTGCTGCCAATGGGTCGGAAGAGGAGGAGCAGGGCATTTCGTCAAGATGGTGCACAACGGCATAGAATACGGAGACATGCAGCTCATTTCCGAAGCGTACCACCTGATGCGCGATTATCTTGGACTTACTGCCGACGAAATGCATGAAGTGTTCGCGGAGTGGAACAAGTCCGAGCTTGACAGTTATCTGATAGAGATCACTGCCGATATCCTTGCCTACAAGGACGAGGACGGGACTCCCCTGGTCGACAGGATTTTGGACGCGGCCGGCCAGAAGGGTACGGGCAAGTGGACTGCCGAGGCCGCTCTGAACGAAGGCATCCCTCTGACACTCATAACCGAAGCCGTTTTCGCGCGTTGCCTTAGCTTCCTTAAGGACGAGAGAGTATATGCGTCAGAAGTATTGCCGCATAAGGTCAGGAAGTATGAGGGCGACCGCAGGGCGTTCATAGAGCAGATAAGGCGTGCGCTGTATGCATCGAAGATCATTTCCTACGCGCAGGGTTTCTCACTTATGAGAGCCGCTGCAAAGACCTATGGCTGGGATCTCAACTACAGCGAGATAGCTCTTATGTGGCGCGGCGGCTGCATCATAAGGAGCGTATTTTTGGGCCAGATCAGCAAGGCGTTCCGGGAGGATCCCGATCTGAGCAACCTTATACTCGCTCCGTATTTCCGCGAGGCTCTGACCGAGTCGCTCGAGGGTTGGAGGAAGGTTTGCTCGGAGGCCGTTTTGAACGGTATACCGGTGCCGGCAATGACATCGGCGCTCAGCTATTTTGACGGCTACCGCTGCGCTAATCTTCCCGCGAACCTGCTGCAGGCACAGCGAGACTATTTTGGCGCGCACACCTATGAGCGTGTTGACAGGCCGCGGGGAGAGTTCTTCCATACAAACTGGACCGGTCGCGGAGGGGAAACGGCTTCGACCACTTATAATGTATAAGTAGTGTATAAGACACCGACAGTCTAAATATCCGGGTAAGCGGACAACATCCGGATAGATGGCCTGGATAGATGGACAATATGGTATGAGATTTTTTAGCAGTATATGATCAAAGCCCCTGCCCTGGCTTGGACAAGTATTTTTGTGATAATGCGATCCTGCAGTCGGATTTGCAAGGACAGATCTGAATTGCAGGGTGTCTGAGCCGGGCCGGGGTTTAATACGGGGGAGAGGGGAATCGGTTTGAAAGAGTTCATGGGAAGGGGATTCATGCTTTCAAACTACGCAGCGGAGCATCTGTATTACGAGTATGCGGAGCGGGCGCCAATTTTTGACTTCCACAGCCATTTACCTCCCAAGGAGATTTACGAAAATAGAAACTACGGTTCGATTACGGAGCTGTGGCTAAAAACCGACCACTACAAATGGCGCGCAATGAGGGCTGCCGGTATAGACGAACATTATATTACCGGTGATGCAGGCGACCTTGAGAAGTTCGTTATGTGGGCCAAAGTTGTGGAGCGACTGCCGGGATCCCCTCTTTACCACTGGACAAACCTGGAGCTGAAACGCTACTTCGGTATCGATACGCCGCTAACAGCCAAAAATGCAGCCGATGTGTTTGAAAGGTGCGGGGAAATGCTCCGGAGCGAAGCCCTGAGACCGGTTTCCATTCTTAAGGGATCGGGAGTAAAAACCGTTTGCACTACCGACGAACCGTATGACGATCTGATATGGCATATTAAAATCAGGGAAAAGGGTCTCCCGTTCAGGGTCCTGCCAACCTTCAGGCCGGACAAGTTCCTGCGTGTCGATAACAATGCATGGATCGAATCGGTCCGGAAATTAGGTGTGACGGAACGGACAGAGATCGGGTCATATGACGCATTGAAAAATGCACTGGGCAAATCTCTGAAACGCTTCAGGGAAGCAGGATGTGTCGCTGCGGATATGGGATTTTCGCGCTTTGCATATACCGGCAGTCCGGATATGGACGATATCGCGGAGAAGGTATTTGAAAAGGCCATGAATGGCGATGCTGTATCCGAAGCTGAGGCAGACGCTTTTGAAAGCAGCCTGCTGCTCTTTCTTGGAAAGGAATATGCAAGACTGGGGCTGTGCATGCAGCTCCATATAGGCGCGATGCGTAACGTCAACACTAAGATGTTTGAGAAACTGGGACCGGACAGCGGTTACGACAATGTTGGCCTGGCGACCGATCCCCGCAAACTGGCGGCGTTCCTGAATGACCTATGTATGGCTGACAGTCTGCCGAGAACTGTCCTTTACGGTTTGAATCCTGTGGATCTGCCTGTTATGACAGGTATTGCAGTGAGTTTCTGCGACGGCGAATGCCCCGGCAAAGTGCAGGTCGGAAGCGCCTGGTGGTTTAATGACACTGCTTCCGGGATCAAAGCTCAGTTAACCGAGTCGGCCCATGCCGGACTGCTGCGGTCGTTTGTGGGCATGGTCACGGATTCCCGCAGCTTTACGGCATTCGTTCGCCATGAATACTTCAGGAGGATACTCTGCAGCTTTTTGGGGGACCATGTTGGGAGCGGCGAATATCCTGCGGATTTTGAAGTGTTGGGCGAAATGGTAAGCGACATATGTTGTAACAATGCAGTAAGGTTTTTTGGCTCTGAATCAAAATTTTGATTTTGATAATAGTCAATAATCTGGGATCGGGACAAACACTCAAATAAGAGCAGAGAAAGTCAGCATAAAGTTTACATAAAAATATTTTATTTTAATCGACCCTTTAATGCGATTAATTTAGGATCCGAGGAGAGTATGCAATGAAGCTGCCCTTTCAAATCGATCTGGCAGGCAGGACCGCAGTTGTTACAGGTGCCGGAGGAGTGCTTTGCAGCGAGTTTTCAAAAGCGCTTGCAGCATGCGGAGCGAGCGTCGCTTTGCTGGATATGAACCTTGAAGCTGCGCGGAAACATGCCGATGAAATCGTCGCATCGGGAGGAAAAGCAAAGGCATATAAGGTCAATGTACTTGACAGGGACCAAGTCGACAAAGTGAGCCGTGAGGTCATCTCCGATTTCGGCGGGTGCGATATCCTCATAAACGGGGCCGGAGGGAACGATCCTGGAGCGACGACCGACAAGGAGTATTATGAGCCGGGAGACATCGACGCGGATGTGAAGAGCTTTTTTGACCTTGACAAGTCCAGGGTGGAGTTTGTCTTTGATCTTAACTTTTTAGGGACGCTGATACCCGTACAAAGCTTCGGAAAGTATATGGTCGAGCGTGGCGGCGTGATCATAAACATATCTTCCATGAACGCGTTTACACCGCTTACGAAGATACCGGCCTATTCGGGGGCGAAAGCCGCAGTATCAAACTTTACGCAATGGCTTGCAGTGCATTTCTCAAAAGCAAATATACGCGTCAATGCGCTTGCGCCGGGATTCTTCGCGACGAAGCAGAACAGGGCATTGCTGTTCAATGAGGACGGCACGCCAACCGAGAGGACAAATAAGATCCTGGCCGCCACACCCATGGGAAGGTTAGGCAGAAGCGAAGAGCTGATAGGTACGCTTTTGTACCTTGTAAGCGATGAAGCTTCGGGTTTTGTCACTGGCGTTGTCATTCCGGTTGACGGCGGCTTTTCGGCATACTCCGGTGTTTGATTTTCTGAAATAACGTCAAAAAACAGGATTTCTAATTAAAGAACAGCATAACGCGGCCCTCCTTAAGTGTTTGCCCGGTCACCTTACATTTAGCGTGTCCTGACGTTATGCTCTTTTTTGTCAATACGGCATAAAAGTATTGAGGTTCATTTTCTGAACCCCAATACTCATCAACATATGATATACCTGAGCTGTGTAAGTTGTGCTTTATCTCACCGGATCAAGACAATTATCCGATAATTTTGCGATTTTCACCTTACGACGCGGGCGTTGCCCTTGTAAATGCTCCACACCTGACTTTCATCGGCAGGGCTCGCATAGTCGGTGAGCATCGTAACGGCAAGTGCGCCGGTCGCCCATCCGAATTGGATCCACTTTTCAGGGGACCATCCTTTCAGTATGCCGTAAAGCAACCCGCCAACAAAGGCGTCTCCGCCGCCGATCCGGTCAAGGACTTCGATTTCGCGCGGCTCTTCGACGAACCATTCGTCCCCGCAGTTCAATATTGCGCCCCAAAGGTGCCTGTTCGCGCTGACGACTTCGCGCAGCGTTGTTGCAAAGACCTTAGCGTTCGGATACCTGGCTTTGACATTTTCGATGAGCCCTTTGAACGCTTCAATATTTTCGGCAATGGACTTTCCGCCTGCTTCGGGACCGTTGATGCCCAGGGCAAGCTGGAAGTCTTCTTCGTTTCCGATCAGGATGTCCGAGATGGACGCGATTTCTGAGAATATGTGCGATAGCTCTTCCTCTCTGCCCTTCCAGAATGACGCCCTGTAGTTGAGGTCGAATGAAATCAGTGTCCCGAGTTTCTTTGCCGCACGGGCAAGCTCAAGACAGAAATTCGAAGTTTGGGTAGAGAGAGCTCCGACCAGCCCGGAAATATGCAGGATGCCGCACCCGTCTGCCCCAAATATGCGCTCAACGTCGAAAGCGGATATATCGAGCAGCCTTCCCGCTTCGCCTGCCCGGTCGTTGTACACGCGGGGCCCCCGCGGGCCAAACCCGCTGTCGGCGATGTTGATCTGGTGGCGTGCTCCCCATGGGCCGTCCTGGATGATTTCCATTGCCTCATAGTCGATGTTTCTTGCCCTCAGCTCGCTTTTTATGAAGCTGGCGATCGGACTGTCCTTTACGAAGGCAGTAAGGGCTTTTACCGGAAGACCCAGAGAAGCCGAGACATTCAATACGTTTGTCTCTGCACTTGTGGCGTGCATTTCGAACAGTCTTGAAGTGTGGACAGGCTGCCTGTTGACGGGTGTGAGCCTGATCCCCATGCTGGTAGGCACTATGAGAGCATATTTGCAGTCCTTTTTGACTATCATTCATATCCCCCTCGTTGTTTATGCAGTTTTATTGTTGTCCTGGCATTATGTAATTCGATTGTTGACTTATCAAAGCGGTCGGTCTCAACTTAAAATACCGCTGCTTTCAATACTAGTCAATATGCTGCCGTTTCAAAAGGGCTAAGCTTGCTGATTTTTCCTGATACTATGCAAATATTGCTTATTTGGACGTCTTATGATTATAAACTGGTACTATGCAAATGTTGCTTATTCGAACCTAAGAATAGTAACCGGTACTATATGCGTTTTTACTGCCCGGTTATTTAGGTCTCTTGACTTTTGAATGATGCGTCAATATGAATTACAAAATGATACGTCAACATGAGTAATAAAAGGGAGCCGGATCGCTATGAACTAAGTCAATGCGAGCAGCTCCCGTTTGGTACCGGGTTTTCCTTATTGCTTTGCCCTGACCAGTGCAGTGAGGACATCCACCATCTTCTCCATGGCCTGCACCGGTATGAATTCGAAGCGGCTGTGGTAATTGTATCCGCCTGTCGAGAGGTTCGGGCACGGCAGCCCCTCGTAGGACAGCCTTGCGCCGTCTGTTCCTCCGCGTATGGGGACGATCCTGGGCTCTACCCCCTCACTCTTCATCGCATCGATCGCCCGGTCGATTATGTGCATGACCGGCTCGATCTTCTCGCGCATGTTGTAATACGAGTCCCTTATGGTCAGTTCGATCGTCCCGTCGCCGTATTTTTCGTTGAGGTAGTCGGCGACACGTTTCATATACTCCTTGCGCTGGTTGAATTTCTCCATACTGTGATCCCGGATGATGTACTTCAAAACGGCTTTCTCTTCACGGCCTTCCATCTGTGAGAGATGATAAAAGCCTTCATACCCTTCGGTGTGTTCCGGGGTTTCCGCCTGCGGCATCATGGACATCCACTCGCCCGCAAGATGGCAGGCATTTTTCATTTTATCCTTCGCCGTTCCGGGGTGGATGCTTATCCCGTTGATCACAACTATCGCCGAGGCCGCATTGAAGTTTTCGAACTCTATCTCTCCGACCGGCCCGCCGTCAACGGTGTAGGCGAAATCCGCACCGAACCCGGCTACGTCGAAGTGGTCTGCGCCCCTTCCGATCTCTTCGTCAGGTGTAAAGCCCACCTTTATTACACCGTGGGGAATGTCCGGATTTTGGATGAGTCTTTGCACGAGCGAGACGATCTCAGCGATCCCGGCTTTGTTGTCGGCGCCGAGGAGGGTCATCCCGTCCGTAACGACAAGGTCCATACCTATACAGTCCTTAAGATACGGATACTCTGCCGGACTCATGATTATAAGGGAATCATTGTTGAGAACTATGTCGCCGCCGTCATAATTTTCAACGATCCGGGCTTTGATATTTTCTCCGCTTGCCGCGTCAGATGTGTCCATATGCGCGATAAGGCCGATAACGGGCTCATTCTCATATCCTGGTGTTGCGGGAAGTGTACCGTAGACATAGCCGAATCCATCCATAAAAGCTTCGATACCAAGCTCGCGCAGTTCTTTGACGAGCTGCTCTCCCAGCACCTTTTGTCCCGGAGTGCTGGGGACATCGTTTTTCGTCTCGTCGGACTGCGTCGGGAAAGATACATATCTCAGAAATCTTTCAGTCACCGTCATTTTACAGATTCTCCTTGCTGTATGCAGTTTCAGTGAAGTATTCGCGCAAGAGGTCGATGAACTTTACCGCCGGCGGGGAAATGTATTTATTGCAATGATAAATGAGGCTGTATGGATATTTAGGAACATCTCCGGGTATTGGGATGCTTTTCAGCAATCCTGATTTGAGTTCTACCGCAACGGAAGTATATGGGACCAGTGATACTCCGATCTTTGCAAATATCGCGTGCTTTATGGCATCGATGCTCCCAAGCGATATGCTCACTTTTTCGGGAATGTTCCTTGATTCGATAAAGCTTTTGTAATATGCATAGAGCTGTGAATCGGGCTGATGGACCACAAATTCCATCTCTTCCAGCATCTCATCGTCGACCTTGTCTAGCGTTGCATAAATGGTGTCGGGTGATGCTATCAGGACCAGATCATCCTGCATCATTTCTTCGACGACGACGTCTTTGTGGTAAACGTTTTTACCGCCGTTGATCGCGAAATCCAACGATCCGTTGTTTACGAGCTGCGCTATCTCGGATGTATTTCCGACGTGCAGGTTTATGCTCACATCGGGATACCTTTTTCTATATTCCGCGATCACTATCGGGAGGATATATGTTCCCGGCGTGTTGCTGGCTCCTACATTGACTGTTCCGGTTATATGTTCAAGCTTGTTTTGAAGCATATGTTCAGCTTCGGAAACTATATCAAATATGGCCTGGGAGTACTTGAACAAAGTCTGGCCGTTTTCATTCAGCTTGATGCGATTCCCGATGCGATTGAAAAGCTTGAGGCCAAGCTCGTCCTCAAATCGCTTTATCTGTATGGAGAGTGCGGGCTGGCTGATCTTAAGTTCCTTTGAAGCCAATGTGAAACTCTCGTGACGGGCGACCGCATTGAAGATCTTCAGGTAATGCAGGTCCATTTAACACACCCCTTATAATATGCACAAACAGCACCATGATGAGTTATAGCAGCTATAATATTTATGATGAACAATTATATATATTATTTATAAAGATTGCAAGCATAAACACAGAAGGATGCTGAAGTGTATAAAAAATGGAAACGATGGGATAATAATTTGGTGTCCCATGTCAAACATCCGATTATCGGCATTACGGCTGATATTCGCAGGCATGGAAATGGGAGCAGGTTTATCGTGTCAGGATGAGGTGTATATGAGGATAGGGATCCCGAACGGTTTGCTATACCCGGATTTTAAAGTCTTGATAGAGACTTTTTTTCTTGAGCTGGGGCAGGAAATAGTCGTGTCGCCGAAAACAAACAGGACCATACTCGATTTGGGCGTCAACTGCTGTGTAGATGAAGCCTGCCTGCCGGTCAAGGTTTTTCACGGTCATGTCAGATGGCTTGCGGAACACGGAAACTGCGACATGATTTTCATCCCCAGGATAATGCGCCTGAGAAAGAATGAATCCATATGTCCAAAGTTTTGCGGACTGACCGAGATGGTTCAATACAGCATACCTGACCTGCCGCCGCTGATAGGAAGTCCCATAGACTGGAGCGATGATAAAGGACTGAGGTCATGGGCAAAGGCCGTTGCAAGGCGAACAGGCCGAAGGAGCAAAGACGGACAGTCGGCTCTGTCAAGGGCATTGGAACGGCACAACAGCGAAGCCAAAGGTTACGCGAAGCTATATCCGTATGAATGCTCATTGGGGGATGGGTCTGAGAGCGAAAACCATCCAAACATAACGAAGATCAGAAACGGAAGAGGCAAAACGTACGAAAAGCCGTTTTTGCAAAGCAGCAAATTACAAGGACAAAAGGAAAAAGACGCAAGCGAAGCGGAGAGTGGTACCCATCCTGTTCAATCGCCTGTCTTAGGACAAAGCGGAGGGGAAAAGATAAGGATAGCGCTGCTTGGACATCCCTACAATGTAAAGGACGCATTTCTGAATATGAATACCGCCGATAAACTGGCCCGACTGGGAGTACAGGTCATCACCGATGAGACAGTCTCCGAAGAGAGCGTAAACAGGGAAGCTGCTTCACTTTTCAAGAAGCCCTTCTGGACGTTCGCCCGTTATTCCTACGGAGCGGCATGCCACCTGTACAGAAACCGGGCTATTGACGGGATCATCTATATATCATCATTCGCATGCGGCATCGACTCTGTCGTAATTGAGCTGATACGCTGCGAAACGGATGGCATGCCCCTGCTCATACTGAAAGTCGATGAACACACCGGAGAGGCCGGTGTCGATACGCGCATCGAGGCATTTATTGACCTGTTGGGAAGGAGAAAGGCAATTGGTAGTGACAATCCCGCATATGGGAAACGTCTATCTTGCAGTTAAAGCCCTTTTTGACGATCTCGGCATATCATATGTGCTGCCGCAGCCGAATACGAGAGCGTCCCTGCAGCTGGGTTCGCTTTATTCACCTGAAGAGATTTGCCTGCCGTTCAAGCTGTTGATGGGGAACTTCATCCAGAGCATCGAAAAGGGCGCAGATACCGTACTTATTACTGGAAGCTGCGGGCCTTGCCGCTTCGGCGAGTACTGCGAGCTCCACATGAAGATGCTTGGGCAGATGGGGCACGACCTGGATTTCGTAGTGCTGGACTTGTCACCCGAAATAAGTAAGAAGGAATTTCTGAGCAGGGTAGCGAAGATCGGAAAGAACAGCAGGCTGAACAAAACCCGCAAGGCATCGGCAGTGCTTCGGGCAGTCAAAATAATGTCGATGTTGGATAAACTCGAGGCAAGGGCCCATTTTCTTGCCGGATATGAGATAAACAGAGGGGACTGCAAGCGGATATTGCACCGGGCGCTGAGTGATGCAAGAGGATGCCACGGCTCCGGTGAAATGATCAAAATACTGAAGGAAGCAAGGAAGAAGCTCGAAAATATCCCGACAGACCCTGACAGGGATCCTATAAAGATAGCTGTCATCGGGGAGATATATACGGTCATAGAGCCGTTCTCGAACCTCTTTATCGAGGACATGCTCATGGACTATGGAGTATGCGTTAAAAGGCATATGACGCCGAGCTGGTGGCTGCGGGATATGATAATGAAGCCGCTAAAGCTGAACTCACTCGACTTGCGCATAAACTCACGGGAATACCTGCCCCATTATATAGGAGGGCACGGACGTGAATGCGTCGGTGAAGCGGTAAAGGCCTGGCGTGAAGGGATGGACGGAGCGATCCAGATCTTCCCCATGGGCTGCATGCCAGAGATAGTTGCAAAGGCCATATTGCCCGCCATACAGAAGGACAAGGATTTCCCGATACTTACGCTGATCGTTGACGAAATGACAGGTGAGGCCGGATACGTAACTCGTGTTGAGGCCTTTTTGAATATGCTCGAAAAGAGAAAACTTTCCGGACGTGATAAGAAGAAAAGAGCGGAAAAAAGCCATGGACGGGAGGAGACTGACTTTGCGGCAGGAGTATAGCCTTGGAATCGATGTTGGTTCAGTAAGTACGAATTTTGTTTTGGTTGACGGATCGGGAGAAGTGCGATACAAGCTCTACCTGAGAACGGAAGGCAGACCTATCGAAGCCCTGATAAAGGGGATGAGCGATGTCGCGGATTTCCTGCAGCCGGGAGATAAAATAGTTGCGGCAGGCACCACCGGCAGCGGACGCAGACTGGCCGCCGCCATGGTAAACGCGGACATTATCAAAAACGAGATCACTGCACACGCCGCTGCTGCCTGTGCAGTGGAGCCCGGAGTCAAAACGATCATTGAAATAGGCGGGCAGGACTCGAAAATCATAATACTCGATAACGGGATCCCGTGTGACTTTGCAATGAACACCGTCTGCGCCGCGGGAACTGGTTCCTTTCTTGACAGGCAGGCTGCGAGGCTCAATATACCTATCGAAGAGTTTGGCAGCTACGCTCTTCGCTCGAAATCACCGGTGCGGATCGCGGGCCGTTGTGCCGTGTTTGCGGAGTCGGACATGATCCACAAGCAGCAGATGGGTCATCCGCTGGAGGATATCATTGCCGGCCTTTGTGAGGCGCTTGTGAGAAACTACCTAAACAACCTGGCGAAGGGCAAAAAGATTCTGGAGCCGGTCCTGTTCCAGGGAGGGGTCGCCGCAAACGTCGGGATCGTCGCAGCATTCAAAAAGTACCTGGGAACAGACCTCATAATCCCAAAGTATTATGACGTTATGGGGGCATACGGTGTCGCGCTGCTGGCAGGGGAAAATGTCAAGGCAAACGGCGGGAAGACAGGATTTTTGGGTGTGGATTGTGTCAACCGTGATTTCAGGGCAAGGAGCATAGAGTGTTCAGGCTGCTCCAACATGTGCGAGGTCATCTGCATTTTGTCAGACGGGAAGCAAGTGGCACACTGGGGAGACAAATGCGGGAAATATGCGTGAAGGTGCAAGTCGGGATCAATGTATCTATCTTCCTGACCCACAAAACAAGGGACGGTCAGAACCGTCCCTGATTATATATTTGCAATTTTGCTTCGCTCGTTGGAAATCTTTTTACTGTTCGTTGAAGTACTTCGAGCTGTTTTCGAGCATCTTGTCCAGGAGCTCAAGGGCTTTGTAGCACTCGTCGATAGTCAGATTTTCGGCCATTATCTGGCTCCATTCATGCAGGAGCTCGTAGATGTAAGGCACTATCTCTTCACCTTTTTTGGTCAGATACAGGTTGTTCTGGCGCTTGTCGTTGGGATCGGTTTCACGCCTTATGTAGCCAAGTTCTACAAGGCGTTTCGTGCCGCGAGCTACATTCCCCTTATCCATATAATAGCGTTCGGCAAGGTAATCCTGGCTTGAACCCGGGTGTCTATGGAGTGTGATCAGGAACATATAGTGGGACCCGCTAAGCCCGTATTGCCTGAGGTGATCATTCATGAACCTTTTACGCAGGCGGTTGAGACGTGATATGGTTCGCCCGAGTTCGCGGGAAAACTCAGCGCTGCGGTTAGCGTCTCTGTCGTGCGTATCCATAAAGCAAACTCACCTCCACATGAACCGGTTATGCCTGTTGACACCTCGCCATACTTTTGCATAGCAAAGATATCATATTACAAAATATATAAACTGAGCTCTATTAAGCGTTTTCAAGTTTCGGACCTTCACTCGCCGGAGCAGCGACCATCAGTCCCTTGATTTCTCTCAGCACCTTTATCAGCATGGGGACCGCAAGCAACATTGACATAAAATCCGCCACCGCCTGTGCTGCAGCAAGGCCCCAGACTCCGAAAATAATGGACATGAGCACGACTGCGGGAATGAGGCAGATCCCCTGACGGGACAGGCTAAGTATCGCAGCGCTGGTACCTCGCCCCATAGCCTGGAACAGCATATTGATAACTATGACCCATGCGTGAACTGGCATCGCCAGGCAATTTAGCCTTATAGAAAAGGCACCGAGGTCGATGACATCGGGATTGTCGGAAAATGCCATCATGACATTTGGCGCAAATATAGCAAGTATCGAACACAATACGGCCATTGCCACCACACCGACGATCGAACAGAACCAGAAAGCCTTCAGGACGCGGTCGTACCTTTTTGCTCCCCAGTTGAATCCTGCGACCGGCTGGAAACCCTGGCCAAAGCCTATCAGGACCGAGCCCATGAACATCATAAGTCTGTTGACGATCGACATAGCCGCCAGGGCATAAGTGTTGAAGCTGCCCGCGATGTTGTTCGTAACGATAGATGAAACTGTCAATAGCCCTGAACGTATCAGGGTCGGGAAACCCATCTTTGATATCTCGGTCAGGATATCCTTAGTAGGTGAAAACAGTTTCAGGCTCAGCCTTATGAGCGTATGCTTTTTTAAATACGGGTATAAAAGCACGAGGAAGCTGATAAGCTGCGAGAGCGCGGTAGCCGAGCTTGCACCTGCCACGCCCCAGCCGAAAACGAAGATAAAGATGGGATCCAATATGATATTGATGACCCCTCCGACCGCCATCCCTATCATCGAAAACAATGGGCTGCCTTCCGCCCTGAGGCCCTGGTTCAGGACGAAAGAGCCTGCCATGATTGGAGCGGCGTAGAGGATATAACTTGCGTAATCCATCGAGTACTTTATTATATCAGGGGTGGCTCCCATAAAGACCACCAGTTGCCTCATAAAAATAAAGCCGAAGGTCATAAGAAGTATTCCGCAACTTATAGCAAGCACGAATGCTGTCGAAATCGTTTTGGAAGCTTCTTCGTCCCTTTTGGCGCCCAAAAGGCGGGAAATATAGCTGCCGGCACCTACGCCGAATGCCATACCGATGGAAGTGATGATACTCATCAGGGAAAAGTTGACGCCTGCAGCCGCGGTAGCTTCACTGCTAATCTTCGAAACGAAGTAGGTGTCGACCATATTGTAAAATGAGTTTATGAGCATGCTGACCATCATGGGGAGTGCCAGCCTTGGGATGATCCGGTGGATCTTGCCGTTGAGCATCATGTCGCGCCTGTTTTCCTGGCGGCTTTTATTTTCCTGGCTCATAGAGTTCCTCCGACAATGGTTGTTTTTGCAACAATTATATCCGCGTGCAGATGAACTGTCAAGGAAAAGTTAGTTATTGTCGTTTGGCGCTGACAGGGGTCTTATGAACATAACGACTCTGTATAACAATATTAGGCTAAATAGATATAATTTTTCGACATTTTTCTGTAATTATTATTAAAAACAGTCTGGAAATGATTGTAGTGACATGTTATACTTCTTGTGCATATTTAACGTTGTTATCTCCAGCAAGGCTACTATTGTCGAAGGGGTAAACTTATGCTTGAGTTATACAAAGTTGCACATCACAATGATCCATATTTTACATTGAAAAACCTGTTGCTCGAACTGAGAAGTACATACAGGTTTGACATTGTTATGGCTATACAATTCACCCACGACAATGCAAATCCCTATGTGAGGATAAGCTCCAAACTTAAACAGCGGGCAAACCATATCGACTACAACTACATGCTCAATATCAGCAACTATGAACAGAGCCTTTTGCGTCTTATGTGTGAAAAAAGGAGTACTGTTTATTATAGTATTGAACCCGACGAGACTGTCGGGGCGGAGTCGCCGGACGGCACCCAGTGGCAGGTGCTGACCCCTGAAGCGAAGATGGAAATATACTACCCGCTGTATGATGAGGAAGGCATAGATATAATCGGATGCCTGTACCTGTGCTCGCTGTACGATACGAAGTATAATAAGGACCGGTTTGTCAGCGATTACAGGCTTAATATGATCAACACCCTGGTCTACAAACTGTACAACGAATCCAAAACTTCGCAGCATGTGATCACTTTGCTCAGGTTATTCGACGACTTCCTGCTCAAAAACAATCCCCATATGCTCAGGCACCACTACAATGTAGCATATTGGTCCTTGAAGGTCGCCGACGAGCTGGGCATGAAGCCTGAAGACAAGGAGGCGTTGTATTTTGCATGCCTGCTGCACGACATAGGCGATATATATATCAGCGGTGAGATACTGAATAAAAAGGGCAAACTGACCGACCTGGAGTATCAGATCGAGAAAAACCATGTAATATACGGTGCAAATCTCGTAAAGGAAATACTAAAACCGGAGCCGAAGAGGGAAGAGATCGCCAAATACATCCTTCAGCACCATGAGAGATATGACGGGAAGGGATATCCCTACGGACTGAAGGGCAAAAACATCGAACTTGCCAGCCGCATCATAATGGTAGCCGACGCCGTAGACGCCATGTTGTCCAAAAGAAGCTACAAGAGCGCGAAGACACTGGCAGAAACCATACAGGAGCTGAAGATCAATAAGGGCACCCAGTTCGATCCCGGTGTGGTGGACGTGATGATAAGGGTCCTGTATGAGCGGTCGGCGGCAAAGCTCAATATCAGGAACGTGCCTATCCTGATCTCAACGCTGAAGGTCATCACACCTTCGGGGTCGAGGCTTATACAGGGCACACTGATCCCAAAAGACAATAATTATGAGTTCCACCCCAACTACGTTTCCGAACTGGACATGCTGGACTGGGGCGAGATGATGACCATTACCCTTTACTACGTTGCAAGCCAGGACATAATCGAATATGATGCTACCCTGCAGAGAGTGGAGAACGGCATCATATATCTTTCCAGGCTGGAATCATCATATTCGTCCCTGTCATACAGTCTCTATTGGGAGCTGGAAGGGCTGCTGTATATAAACGAGAGCACGTTCATACAAATAAAGGGTACGAGGATAAGCAGCGAAGCTCTCTCATTCGTGGCATCCGAGGATGTCGCGGATCTGATACATGTCGAAGAACATTACGTGATCGAGCTATACTTCGAAAATAATGAGAGCGAGAAAATCCCGGGCAAGGTGACCCAGCACTTCAAAGCCGGCGTTGACGACCTGTTTTACTTCACGTATGAGAATATACCTGACAGTACCAGGGAGCGCATAATCCGCCAGATAATCAGGAAACAGGCCCAGCTGAGGCTGCACTTCCTCTTTGACGCGAGCGGCGATGAGGAATGAAGTGGAAGGGATACGCCATATCAAGCTATACTAATTTATGATATATAATTGGAGGCGAAAAACATGACGATCGAAAGCGCGCTGCAGCAGCTCAAAGACCTGCAGATGAAGCTGTGCGCATTCAGCCACGCTACAGGTGCCATTTACCTCGACAGTGTGACGGTAGCACCTGAGGATACGGCTGCCGGACGGGGAGAGACTCTTGGCGTACTCAGCAAGCTGAGCTATGAAATGTTTGCAAACGAAGAGGTAGCAAAGCTCCTGGCATTCCTGCGTGAAAACGCTGATAAACTTACCAGGCAGCAGGCAAGAGAAGTGGAGATGCTGCAGCGGGATTATGACGAGATCAGCAAAATACCCCAGGATGAGTACGTTCAATACCGGAAGCTGATAAACGACGCGCAGAGCGTTTGGCATAAGGCTAAGAGGGATAACGATTTTGCTTCATTCGCACCGTACCTCGAGAAAATCGTTGAAGCAAATCGCAGATTTGCGGGATACTTTAACAAAAACGAACACCCGTATAATGTCTGCCTGAACCAGTATGAATACGGGCTGACGATGGAGAAACTGGACATCTTTTTTGACAAGCTGAAACAGACTATCGTACCTCTTATCCGGCGCATACAGACCGAGGCGAAGCAGATAGACGACAGCTTTTTGCACGGTCATTATCCTGTTGAAGCCCAGAGGAAATTCTCCGACTACCTGATGGAGGTCATGTCGATAGATCGCAAACACTGCGGCATAGGTGAGACGGAGCACCCGTTCACGATCCACTTCAACAAATATGATGTCCGGATAACCACCAAATATCATGAGGACGACCCAACGAAATCGATGTATTCGGTCATACACGAGGGCGGACATGCTCTCTATGAACTCGGTACCGCGGACGAGCTGATGTACACGCGCCTTGCGAACGGAACTTCGATGGGTATCCACGAAAGCCAGTCGCGCCTTTTCGAAAACATCATCGGACGCAGTGAAAGCTTTATAAACCTTATTTTCCCGAAACTTCAGGAGCTGTTTCCCGAGCAGCTTGCCGGTGTGGATGCACACAAATTCTATCTGGCCGTCAATAAGAGCGAGCCGTCACTTATCAGGATCGAAGCCGATGAGCTGACTTATTGCCTGCACATCATGGTCCGCTATGAGATCGAGAAGATGCTGATGGAGGACAAGGTGAAGGTCAGCGAACTGCCGGCCGTTTGGGCTGCCAAGATGAAGGAATATCTCGGTGTGGACGTGCCCGACGATACAAGGGGCGTCCTTCAGGATTCCCACTGGAGCGGCGGTTCCATCGGTTACTTCCCGTCTTACGCGTTAGGCAGCGCCTATTCAGCTCAAATCGTTGACCGCATGAGGCAGGATATCGACATAGAGGCGACTATAGCATCCGGGAACCTCCGTCCGATAGTCGAATGGCTCGAAGAGCGCATCTACAGGTTTGGCAGCATGCTCGATCCTGATGACGTCATCATGAACTGCTGCGGTGAACCTTTTGACCCGACGTATTTTACCGATTACCTGAGCGCCAAGTTCAAAGCGATTTATGATCTCGACTGAGTGTCAGAACCATAGTCTTTCCGTTCGGCCTTCGGATGGATAGTGGTAAGTTATTAGTTTCTGAATGTTCAGAAGTAAAAGATGTTTTGCGTTTTTGCGGAATTGGAAAAGTAACTGAATAAACAAGAACACTGCTTCCGGGGTGAGTGGAAGCAGTGTTCTTGCTATTATGACGATTGCTTATGATGTATGTGATGGAGGTATTATCTGTCTGGCTATGTCAAAATCGAATTTCCTGCGGATATAAACAGTGAGATCAGGATACAGTGCCAGAACTTTGCGATCTTCATGACCGGTATCAGAACATCCACAAGAGAAATTACCGCGGCGTTGACTATCAGGCTGAAGAGGCCAAGTGTAGCAATGGTGATCGGGAATGATATTATATGCAGCACGGGTCGGACAAACAGGTTTGCGATCCACAGAGCTGTCCCCGCCGCCACGATGACGAGAAATCCTCCCTGAAATCGGACACCGGCCGGAAACAGAACGGATGAAAGCCACAGCGCTCCGATGCATATGAGCCATTTGGCAAATATCTTCATATCAGAACCCTTTCATTGAATGTTATTTCGTATACATAGGTTTGTATCTGATTTCATCTCAAAAGGCATTTTACCTGTATGTGTTCGTTATCCGAAGCGAAATCGACATCCAAAAGGTCGCAAGCGCCGCTCCTGAAACAAAGAGAAACCAGCAGTTGTTTGACTACTCCGGCTGCGGATGAAAGCACTTCCGGGGAAGGGTTTTTCAACTTCTCAACGAAGTTTTCCTTTGTAACCGCCGAATTATGCTGCCATCTGGCTGCTTTTGCTTTCTTGCCCCCGAAAAGGCGCCAGATGCAGGCAAAGTCTTCGACCAAATCGGCAAGGAGGAAAAGAGTGTAGATCGGGACCGGGAAAGACAGGCGGAACTTATGGTCTCCGTCGACCTTGATCGAGAACCACAGAAAGAAAGTGGGCCTACTCAACATATATGCGCACCTTGGCGTTTTCACCGTCTTCTCCGCCTGCGTCAATGTTCACGATATCTTCTTCCAAGCCGTTTTCGATGAGATACTCCACCGTGTTCAGGATCTCGCCGATGTTGACTCCCTGGTCTTCCAGTTCGCTCTTCACATTCGAGGGTATGCTGTTTTTTACGATGGGGCCGATCGATTTCAGCAGAGAGAGTGGGATCGTAACATTCACTTTCGCCTTATTTTTCCCTTTTTCGTCCGCGTCTACGAGTATACGGAGTTTTTTGGATTTGCGGCCGCGGTTGTCTTTAAGAGTGACCGGGGTCTCCACGGTCGGATTTTCCTGCGTTTCGAGGGCTTTGAGAAGCAGCTCTGCTTCCTCGGGTGAAATGGTTCCCTCCCTGACCATGTTCAGGATCCTCAGTTTTTCGCTCATGGTTTGTGCTCCTTTCTCAGTGTGGTTATAGGCCGATGGAATTTAGTTGTTGTTTTTGAGTGCTGCAAGCAACTCGGCTGCCTCGGAAGCGGTAAGTTCTTTCCTTTCAAGGCGGTCCAGGATTTCCGCCCTCATATCTTTGATCTCCTGCTGTGTTTCGTCGTTGCCCTGTGTCTGGAAAAGCACATACAGCAGTTCGTCAAGGAGACCTTTTACAGTGGGGTAGGAAAGGGAAAGGGTGCGTTCGACTTCTTTTATGTTTCCCCTGCACTTGAGAAAAGTCTCCATGAACAACCTGTGCTTGTCGCTGAGGGAACAGTATTTGCAAGGTGTGAAGTTGCCTGAGATTTGCGTGTTGCATTTGCTGCAGGATAATGTCATTACGGTCAAATGGTTCCCGCAAACGGGACATTGTGATGGCGGTGTATATGTCATAAAAATGCTCCTTGTCATGGTTGTGTGTTCCAATTGTGGTTAGATATTATCATACTATTAATATGATGTCAATATAAAAATTAAAAATATTAATAATAATATTAAAGATTTTAATATGAGCACTAAGATGTTAAAAAATAAGATAAATCATCCGCTCCCTTTATGAAGGTCGGAGATCGAAGTGATCCCGCTTGTCATAAAGGGAGCGGATATGTAGTCAGGAGGAAGAAACTTTCATTATTATCGCACTGGTACTACATAGGAATCGTCATACATGTTGCCGTCGATGATAATGGTTGCTTTTTCTGTGGCAGTGAGTTCGCCGGCCGGGGTCCAGATATCGAAAATGTTGTAGAATACGGTATATTGTCCGTCCGGATACCAGACGGGGGTTTTATGCATCCTGTTGCCGCTGATCGAATGCTGATCGGGCTCAAAGGTGAAAGTGTATTTTTGAGTACCGCCGGATAATTCCTTGCTTTGAAGCTGCAAGTTGTTAGACTTATCTTTTGCATACGTATAGTTGTATTCGGGATAGTATACATCGGCCTTTGCGTTTCCAGTTACTGCACCGCTGGTATTATTTACAGAGACAGTAAGGAGGGTGTTAAGTCCATATCCACTTCTTGTGCTCCATAAACCGGTCGCGTTGTTGTATACCCTGTATCCGGCAGTGCTGTCCGGATCAAGTGTTGCGGAGGTGTTAAGCATTGCGCTGTATGTCTTCTTTACAAATCCGTTGTCTATCCACTCCCAAACTTCCCAGGTCAATTGCGGGGCGGCTTTTTCCGGCGGATTTGGGACTCTGAATGCGGGAGGGGCACTTTTTTCAAACTCCGTTTTCGGAGATGAGCGGATCACATGATTGGAAACAGGGATAGTTTTGCTGGCTGAGACTTGCCGACCGGACATATTATCGGGAGGGGTTATTTTGCACTCCAGCGAAATGGAATCGTTATAATAATCCGATGCGGGCAGAGAGAATTCGAACCAGGCCAGGTTTGCTTCCCCACCGGGGATGATGACCTCTTTTTGCTGTGATGTAATGGTGGTTGTTACATAACCGCTGCCGCTTTTCTTAAGATATCTAGCGCGGAAAGTTACCGTTGCCGGATCGGTTGGCAGTATATCTTTATCAGATGTGCAAATCGCTGAAACCATGACTGTTGAGCCTTTTCGATATACTCCGTTCGCTTGGATCTCGATTCCGACCTCTACACCATTATCCTCGGCCGGGTTTTGCTGGACCCTCTGCAGAGGTATCGATATTGCCGAATTGGGATTTGCTTCTGTCAGTGTTGTTGTCCCGCTGCCGGAAAAATATCCTGAGGCGCTTGCAGTTGCGGTGTATGAACCTAACGGCAGATCGGCGAAAGTCGTTCCGTTAGAGCCTGATTTACCTGCAACTGAAACTCTTGCATTTGGTATAAATGCGCCGGTACTTGCATCATAGGCAGATACGGTTATGCTGCCGGTCTTTGTTTCTTTCGGATCTTCTCCGGTAGCTTCCTTCCAGTAGAAGTAGAAGGTACATACCGGAGTGTCTTTGTTGAAAGTAACGCTTACGCTTGTTTGCCCTACAGCGCTGCCGTTGGTGTAACCGTTACCTTGTGGATTGTATATCCATTGTACACCGTGGTATTGCATCCCTGCAGGTACCCCTACCATGTTGCTTGTAAACGCCACCGTATATGTTTCATATGGGAATATATACTGCGGTGCACCTAACTGTTGGGCAGTGATCGAGCCATAGATCGTTCCTTTGTCCTGTGAACAGTATGTTGCTGTTGCATTGATTTGTCTGGGTGCTTGATAAGCGATTTCTGCATTCTGCATTGTTCTAAAGTCCTGCAGCGTGTTCTGTCCCCAAGCATAGTCAGAAGTTAACTCGGAATAATCTGTGAGAACATCATACTCACCTAATGTTTTGCCGGTCTTGACGTTGTACACGCTTATTACGAGCGGCCCTCTGAGCGTATATGTTTTACCGTCATATTTTCCGATCAATGCAGCTATTTTGCTGTTTTCGCTATCCGGAATGATCGAAGCACTTTCGAGAGCGATACGAGCGTTGACCGACTTATAGAAGTTATCCCCGGATATTTCTTTTACATTCATGCCAACAGTCCGGTAACGTATGTCGCCGGCGCCCGGTGTCTGTGTTTTGATCGTAACGCTGATGGTTTTTGTGGCCCCATTGTTAGTTGTCGCCGTTATCGTATATGTACCGAGATTATCATTTGTAAGTTTGACATAGCCGCCTGAATGTGCTCCATCAGGACCGGTACAGGTTATTGATTTTATAGTATCGCTGCCGGCCGGCTCTACCCAGGCATCATACGCAAAGTAATCATTGATTGTTTTCGCGTGTTCTATGGACAATACACCGGATCCTGTTACGGAAGTCAGATCCGTCCATGCCGATATTACAACGGTTGAGGATCCTTGCGGCTTGCATAGTGAGCAAGTGCTGACTGTTGAAACTGCCTGTATCACATCAGAGCAATTGCGGCAATAGACCGCGTGAGGGTGTGCCGTATCGGTCCAAAATTCGCCGGTGTGCTTGCATTGAAGATCCGGATTGCATTGTTTGCAGTTGGATTTGAACCTGTTTGTCCCATCATACTGTTTATATGCACAGCGTTTACAGTAATTATAATTTGCGTGAGGGTGTTCCGCTTCGCAGTAATACGCGTAAAAGTCATGGCCGTTGGCGCAGGGATTGCACTGTATGCAGTTGCTCATCGTAGTCGTTCCTGCAGACTTTGAGGCTCCGCAGTTCCTGCAATAATAATACCCTTGATGCGGATGCGTACTTGAATAACTCGGGGATCCGTATGAGTGCCCGAGCGCACAAGGATTACAGGTTATACAGGATGATGATGTGCCGTAGCCTGTAACCGCACTGCAGGTCTGACAATATATCGGGTGCGGATGGACAGTATCAGTCCACTTCGATCCGGTATGTTTGCAGTTCAAAGCAGGGTTGCAGGTCGAGCAGTTAGATTTATACTGCGTGCCGCCGGTATATATCCTTGAAAGGCAATCCCTGCAATCAAAGAAAACATAATGAGGGTGTGCTGCATCACAGTATAACTGGCTTGTCCTCTGGTGAGAGCAGCTTGCGGCTTCCGCAGATAATGAATAATTTTCAAACAGCGTTCTCAAAAATCCTTTGCCGCATCTGTGATCCGGGCAGCATTCATCATCCCCACAATGTCGCAATAGGTCGTGCGCTTCACAGTGTTCATAAGAGCAGCATTTATGTAAGTGCTCATGACCGGCATCTATGTAGTTCAGCAGCGGAATTGCAGTATATGCAACTGCTAAACAGAGTAAATACGCCAGTCCTTTCTTGAACATTCTCAGTATCCTTTTCATCCCTTGCGACCCCTATTACCACTTGTCAAGTTCGTACTTTTCCATGTACCACTTGCCGGCATAATGATGTGCAACGCCGTTACTGATTTTGTATTTCAGAGCTTCTTCACTAAACAACGAAGGCTTTTCGGGATTTATATATCCTGCATCTTTTACCTGTATCTGTATATTATCAGTTGAAAACAGCTTGTTTATATGCACCTCGCGATTGTCGATATACCGATATCCAAATGTGCCGCTAATGGTTCCCGGCATTAATCCATTGTTCTCAAATATTTCCTCACGGATCGTTTTCATGAGGATATCGTATACTTCCTCATAGCCGGTCGGGTAAAATGTCATGAGCAGATCTTTTACTTCACGGCGTGTTTTGAGTGTCGGTTCCTTTATCAGGATGTATATATCAGATCCGTTTTCCCTGATGTTATATGTGGGATATCTTGTAAAGTATCTTGCGATAAGCCATTCGGCATCTAAACAGGCATCGTCATTCAATGCTTTCAGACTTGATTTTAGATATAGTTTACTTTCCCATCTTGGATTGGATTTATCTATCTTCTCATAAAACAGCTCTGACTGGTAGCAGCGATCGTATAAGCTGACTTCCTTGCCGTCGGGCAGCAGGGAGTTTATTATTACACTCCTGTTCGCGTTAAACCAGTCAACGGTACAGTTCAGGGATTCCGACACGAAGCGCAGCGGTACATATGTCCTTGTCATACCGTCAGTGACTATGAGCTTTGCCGGAACGTCAATTGTGACTTGCTTGCCGTTCACCGTAGCAGTTTTGCTTCCTATCGGGAGCAAGATCTGGCCGTTGTTGATCGTAACAGTCTTTGATTCCTGTATCCAGTCAACATCATATCCGAGCGCTTCCGCTATGAAGCGTACCGGCACCAACGTCCGGCCGTTTTCAATAACAGACTGTCCGTCCGGGAAGCTTATCCTTCTTCCGTTCACCTTTACAAATGAAACGGCTGAATTGGTTTTTCCTCCGGCAACCTCGGGAGTTGAGGCCATGGCTGTTGCGGTAGAAGGGGAGGGGGTATAGGCTAAGGCTGAAAAATTGGCTCCATCTCCAGGAAGCTCAGTGGCCAGGGCAGTCGCTGGGGCAGGTGAAATGTCAAAACCCGCATAACCCGAGACCAACATAATCATAATAACAGCAAGTAAAATATTAGCGGCACACCTTTTCATCAATGGGACCTCCTGTGTTTTCGTCGACACAATTTGGCAATAACTTCCATATTTCGCATTATACCAATAAATACCATATTAGTCAATACCCGGTGTGCAAGCGTTTCGATTTGCTCGGGGCTTTTGCCTGAAGAGCAAGTGCACCCAATATGGCAAAGCCTGTACATATGTGATAAAATGACCTCAGTATGGATGTTTGACCATGTAATGGGGTGTAAAGACAGAAGGGGGATTGGCATGGCTATAGTATTTGCGATGGCAGTTCCGCATCCGCCTATCATAATTCCGGAGATAGGACGCGGGGAGGAGCGTAAAATACAGAGTACTATCGACGGGTATGAAGAAGCGGCGCGCATGGCGGCCGGGTTTGATCCTGACACGATCGTGGTCCTCTCTCCGCATTCAACTGTTTACAGTGACTATTTTCATATCTCGCCCGGCAAATCGGCAAAGGGAGATTTCGGACGGTTCGGGGCACGAAAGGTATCGGTGGAAATGGAATATGATGCTGAGTTCGTACACAGGCTTTCAATGCTTGCTGAGAAAGAGGGATTGCCTGCCGGCACATTGGGAGAAAGGGACAAGGAACTCGACCACGGGACCCTTGTTCCGCTGTATTTTCTGCAGCCCTACAAGCTGAAAGCGAAATTAGTGAGGATAGGTATTTCCGGGCTGTCTTTTCCCGATCACTACAGGCTGGGAAAACTGATCGCGCGAATATCGGATGATCTGAACAGAAAAACGGTTTTTATAGCAAGCGGCGACTTGTCCCATAAACTGAAGGAGGACGGACCATACGGCTTTGCCGGGGAAGGCCCCGAGTTTGACAGGCAGATCATTGATATACTCGGCAGCGGCGATTTTGTAAAAATGTTTGACTTTACGCCTGCATTCTGCGATGCCGCGGGCGAGTGCGGACTCCGTTCCTTCATTGTGATGGCGGGCGCTCTTGACGGAAAGTCAGTTCAGCCAAAACTATATTCATACGAAGGCCCGTTTGGAGTGGGATACGGTATTTGCTCTTTTGAGATAACAGGTACTGACCCTAACCGTGAATTTGAGCGGATATATATCGAGAAGACAAGGCAGGAAGCGCAAAAACGCAGAGCCGAAGAAGACCCATATGTACGTTTGGCTCGCCTGTCCCTGGAGACATATGTCCGAACAGGGAAGCCTGCTTCGCTTCCTGATGACCTCCCACAGGAGATGCTCGGCAAGAGAGCCGGTGTATTTGTTTCCATTTACAAACACGGGCAGCTTCGGGGATGTATAGGAACGATAGAACCGGTTACGAATTGCGTCGCTGAAGAGATCCTGCGCAATGCGATAAGTTCGGGTACCGAGGACCCACGGTTTGACAGGGTAAGGGAATCCGAGCTTGATGACCTCATATACAGTGTGGATGTTTTGATGGAAAAGGAACCGGTAGAATCTTTATCACAGTTGGATGTAAAGCGTTACGGGGTCATTGTCACGAAAGGCTTCAGACGTGGGCTGCTTCTGCCCAATCTGGATGGGGTCGATGATGTGGAGACCCAACTGGCAATAGCAAAGCGGAAGGCCGGAATACGTGTCGATGATGAAGACGTAAAAATAGAGCGCTTTGAGGTGGTGCGGCACAAATGAGGGCAAGGTGCGGGATCTGTCATCACGGCTGCAATCTTTCCGACGGGCAACTTGGCGTGTGCAGGGCCAGGAGGAACCGGGGCGGCAAAATAGTCTGCGAGAGTTACGGCAGGATAACATCGATCGCCCTTGATCCGATAGAGAAAAAACCTTTGTACAGGTTTAAGCCGGGCAGCAGGATATTGTCCGTGGGGAGCTACGGCTGCAATATGCGCTGTTCGTTTTGCCAGAACTGCGAAATCTCCATGGCAGATCCCGAAAAGGCAGAAGATGAGGTACGTCGGATAGAATTATCGCCCAGAGAATTAGTGGATAAGGCTGTCGCGCTAAAACCTTACGGAAATGTCGGACTTGCATACACATATAATGAACCGTTTATATGGTATGAGTTTGTGATGGACTGCGCAAAGCTCATTCGTGATAACGGACTTGTCAATGTCGCAGTAACCAACGGGTGCATCCTGGAAGGACCCCTTCTTGAAATACTTCCGTTCATCGATGCCATGAATATCGATCTGAAATCCTTTAGGCATGAGTTCTACAAGCGCATGGGCGGGGATCTTGACACCGTTCTGAACACTGTAAAAACCGCTGCGAAGTATTGTCATGTGGAAGTGACTACTCTGATCATACCCGGTGAAAACGACGCTGAAGAAGAAATGGAAGAGATAGCATCATGGCTTGCCGGTGTGGACAAGAACATCACATTACATGTGACGAGGTTCTTTCCTGCGTGGAAAATGACCGACAGACCGCCGACACCTGTAAGGACGGTATATGCTCTTGCGGGAGTGGCAAAAAAATACTTGCCTTATGTATATGCAGGTAATTGTTAAAATGCAAGTGGTATCCTTGCCGGGGGTTTGGTGCTATTGATCTGGTGCTATTAGAATTTTTCGTCTGGAATCCTGATCGTGGGTTTGGGTCATTGATGTGTCAAGGCATACTCATGGATATGTCAAGGAATAATCTTTTATCTATATTTGTGCATTATAACAAGGAATAGATCTAAGATAACGCATTAATTTTATTGATATAGATTATTATAATCATTAATAAATTAAATTATGTTGTGGTATTGTTGGATTTTATCAGCAATTACCACAACATTTTATTTTATTTTTTAAGGCATTGCTTTTGATGATGTTGGATTGTCGGATATGTATAAATATGGTAAGGTTTATGGCTTATTGATAAATTTAGATATTATACACAAAGCAAGTTCAACCACGCCGAAAAATGTTTGTAGCAAGTCACATTGTTAAATTATTGACAATATTTTGCGCAATTGTTATACTCAAAGTGAGCCTAGAGACACAAAACGATAATTGTTAATGAATTAACAATAATTTATTTGCAGCAATAAGGTAAGCAACGGTTATCAAGGGAATAGTCACAGAAAGTTTCTGGTTTCATTTAATTTGACACTTTATCCGCAAAGGAGATCTTTGAACGAAAGAAAACCTGGATCAGTGAAGTTGTGATACATCAAGATAGGGTCAACTTATCTGAATATCAGTCGCCCTAAGCAACAGTTATCTGTCGATTCGAAAAGCCGCCAATAAATTGAGTATGCCGCTGAAACGTTGGGAGATAATAAGTTGCATGAGGTTCAGAAATACGATCAGATAATCATGTGAATTGAACGCAAATCACAATTACGATCCAGCAAGGCCGCGCGAAATATGAAACATATGTAACTCAAATATACGATTGCAAAAGAGGTGCACATCATATATGAAAGGAAAGAATAACACTGCAAGCAAGGTTTTGACGATCGATGAACTCGTCGCCAATGCGCAGCAAGCGCTTGAGGAATTCCTAAAAATGGATCAGGAACAGGTGGACAAGATCGTCCACGCAATGACATTGGCGGGCCTTGATAATTACATGTATCTGTCAAAGCTGGCGGTCGAGGAGACGGGCAGGGGCGTAGTTGAGGACAAGGCAATAAAGAACCTGTTCGCCACTGAATATATCTACCACAGCATTAAAGATCAGAAGAGCGTTGGGATAGTAGAAGAAAATGACCTGGAAGGGTATGTGGAAGTGGCTGAGCCTGTCGGTGTTGTAGCAGGTGTTACGCCTGTCACGAACCCAACATCTACTACGATGTTCAAGTCTCTGATCTGCATGAAGACAAGGAACCCAATCATATTCGCATTCCATCCGTCTGCACAGAAATGTTCGTCGGAAGCCGCAAGGATCCTCCGCGACGCGGCGATCAGGGCAGGGGCGCCCAAATATTGCATCCAGTGGATCGAGGAACCCTCGCTGGACAAAACGAACCAGCTGATGCAGCACAACGGGGTCTCTCTGATACTCGCGACCGGCGGTGGCGGATTAGTCAAGGCCGCATACAGCGCCGGAAAACCGGCACTTGGGGTGGGATCCGGCAACGTTCCCTGCTATATCAACAAAAATGTTGACATAGAGCGCGCATGCACAGACCTCATAATATCAAAGACGTTTGACAACGGAATGATATGCGCGTCCGAACAGGCGGTCATCGTTGACAGGGATATTGCCGACGAATTTGAAATGTACATGAAGAAATACGGCTGCTATTTCCTCAATGAAGAGGAGACGGAGCTCGTTACAAACTATGTGATAAATCGTGAGAAGATGGGGGTAAACCCCGAAGTCGTAGGAAAAACGGCTGACTTCATCGCGGAAAATGCCGGGATCAAAGTACCGAAGGGGACAAAGATCCTGCTGGCAAAGCTCCCGCGTCCATCGCTGGAATATCCGCTGTCACTGGAGAAACTCTCCCCGGTACTCGCTTACTTCGTCGTTGACGATCACAAGCAGGGCTTCAAATATGCTGCAGATATGCTCGAGCTTGGAGGGCTCGGACATTCTGCGGTCATACACTGCAACGATGAGGAGATCTGCCGCGAGTTCGGCAATGCCATGAAGGTCGGTAGGGTGATCGTGAACCAGCCATCTTCACAGGGTGCGATCGGTGACATTTATAATACCAACACCCCGTCACTGACTCTTGGCTGCGGTACCTACGGCCGAAATTCGACGACCTCGAACGTGTCCACGGTAAACCTTGTCAATAAGAAGAGGATCGCCAAGAGGAGAGTTAACATGCAGTGGTTCAAAATTCCCCCGAAGATATATTTTGAGAAAGGATCGATCCAGTATCTTGAGCAGATGCCGAACATCACACGCGCGTTCATAGTGACCGACCCGACGATGGTCAAGCTCGGTTATGTAGACAAGGCACTCTATTATCTGCGCAAAAGGAAGGTTTATTGCCACAGCGAGATATACTCGGAAGTCGAGCCGGATCCGTCCGTTGAAACGATAATGCGCGGAGTCCAGATGATGAACCAGTTCCAGCCCGATGTCATCATTGCCCTTGGCGGAGGAAGCGCCATAGACGCTGCGAAGGGAATGTGGCTGTTCTATGAGAACCCCGAAACGTCGTTTGACGGCCTGCGCCTGAGGTTCATGGATATCCGCAAGCGCGCGTTCCAGTTCCCCAACCTGGGCAGGAAGGCGCAGTTTGTAGCCATTCCTACGACTTCCGGGACCGGCAGTGAAGTGACATCTTTCTCGGTCATTACCGATAAGGAACACGGCAATATCAAGTATCCGCTGGCGGACTACGAGCTTACTCCTGACGTGGCGATCATCGATCCGCAGTTTGTGAGGACGATGCCGAAATCGATCACGGCCGACACCGGCTTAGACGTACTGACACACGCAATCGAGGCATATGTATCCGTCCTTGCTTCCGACTACACCAATGCACTTGCAATGAAAGCAATAGAACTCATTTTCAAGTACCTGCCAAGAAGCTACGACGATCCTGCAGATGAAGTGGCAAGGGAAAAAGTCCACAACGCCTCAACTATTGCGGGCATGGCATTTACGAACGCATTCCTGGGCATCAACCATTCATTGGCACACAAGCTGGGCGGTGAGTTCCACATCCCGCACGGAAGGGCGAACGCAGTCCTGCTGCCGCATGTTATCAGGTACAATTCGCAGATACCCACTAAGTTCACGATATTCCCCAAATATGGCAAGTTCGTAGCCGATTACCGCTATGCCCAGATTTCACGTCAGCTGAACCTGGGAGGAACGACGCAGGAAGAACAGGTAGAAGCTTTGATAACCGCCGTGAAGGACCTGATGAAGCACCTCAACATGCCTATGTCGATCCGTGAATGCGGTGTTGACGAGCAGACATTTCTGGCGAAAGTTCCGGAGCTGGCGCAGCGGGCATTTGAAGACCAGTGCACGCAATCGAACCCGAGATACCCGCTGATCAGTGAGCTTGAGGAGATTTACAAGAAAGCTTACTATGGTGATTGATTGGCTAAGGTTCCGGATGTATTAGATTAAGCGAATGTGTAAACGCTCGTATGCTTAACGCTGTGAAATGTAAGTATACTAGTAAATGTTAATTTACAGGCTTATAAAACTATAAAAAAGCAGGTGAAGAGTCGGGCTTTATGTCTGTCTCTTCACCTATTTATATGGAAACTGGGAATATATTTTGAACAGGAAATCTTCCTCGGTGTTCTAGCCAGTTTCTGCAATTCAGAGGAGATAGGAACCTGTCGGAGGCTTACTCTCACCTTGAGCGAGGCAAATATTCTGCCAAAATATGCTGTCAATATAGAATTCCTAAATAGACTTTCTGGTTTTACTTCAAAAAAATACATTCAAAATATACTACATATATGTTCGCCGGAAAAATATGCAATAAATATATACTATACCGCATTAAAAAGCCGCAAAATGACAAAATATCGCAATATTTCTGTCCGATGGTAGACGTGCCCCCGACTTCACGCTATAATGAGAGTCGGAGGCTGATATTATGCCAAGAGGTCCGAACCAAAAATCAAAACTGCTTTACCTCATGAAGATCCTGCAGGATCAGACTGACGAGAACCATGCGCTGACCGTTGCCGATATCGTCAGGGAGCTTGCCGCGTATGGCATAGTCGTTGAAAGAAAGACGATATATGACGATTTGGAAGAACTTAAGCTCTTCGGACTGGACATCGAAACGACCAAGGTAGGGCACGCGTACGGGTATTATATCGCCAGCCGTACCTTCGAACTGCCAGAACTGAAACTTCTTGTCGATGCAGTCCAGTCGTCGAAATTCATAACTCACAGGAAATCGGCCGAACTTATAAAAAAGGTCGAGAGCCTTGCCAGCGTTCATGAGGGTCAGCTGCTGCAGCGCCAGGTCTATGTTACCAACCGCATAAAGACCATGAATGAAAGCATATATTACAACATTGACGCCATCCACGAGGCAATATCGGTGGGTAAAAAAGTGAAATTCCAGTACTCCGAATGGGTCGTTGCATTTAATGAAGGTGAGCGGTTCCGAAAGCAGTTCAGGAAGGACGGCCAAAAGTACCTGATCAGCCCATGGGCCCTTATATGGGACGATGAATATTATTATATGGTTGGATTTGACGCGGAAGCAGGCATGATCAAGCATTATCGGGTAGACAGGATGTCCAGGATCGAGGTGGCTGACAGCCCGAGGGAAGGTCAGGAACATTTCGAAAAAATAGATCTTGCAGTATATACTCGCGGAGTATTTGGTATGTTCGGCGGAGAAGAAGTAAATGTCCGCATTCGGTTTGCAAATCATCTTATCGGTGTTGTGATAGACCGCTTTGGTGAGGACGTTTTCATAACACGCGCTGACGACGAAAACTTCATCGTAAATGTGAATGTCGCTATAAGTCCCCACTTCATGAGCTGGGTGTTTGGATTTGGGGAAGACGCCACAATATTATCACCGCAGGCTGTCGTTGATCAGTTTTGCGAACATATGAACAAGGTTATGAAGCGATATATGCAATAATTACCAAAATTAAAAATTTTTGTTAGATATGACTTAATAGATAATTTCGATTTGTCGATTTGAACTACAACTTGTGACCATATTTTTTATTTTTATGCAAATTTTTAGTCTAATCTTACTTTTTTTAACTTGCAAACGGAAAAACACTGTTTTATAATGTGTATAAATTTTCGAGGAGAAATTTGCACGCATGAACAACATCGAGGAATTTTTCGAAGAGTACATTGATTCTGAAGAGGCCGAAGAAATATTCAACAACTTATTTTCTGCAATAAGAAAAGCTTACATAGCCGGATACAAAGCCGGCAAAAGCAGTAAAAGCAATGGCCAGATAATCAAACTCGAACTTATCGACAACACAAAACTGATGACAAAAGCAGACAGTTCCAAGTAGTTGGCATAAACGATCTGAAAATTGCGGATCAATGTATTCACATAAAATATCCTACTACCTTAGTCTGATTCTGCAAATCGAATATTGGCAAGTATAGGCACATCTGTTATTGTCCGAAACCATATTTGGTTTGATGTGCTATTTTGCTGCGTAAAAATAGCATCACATAGAAATGGAATAAATTGCATCACAATATCACGTATAATTGCTTTCGAATTATCAATAATAGATACCGGATACAAGAGAATCAGATTTCTCGAGTATCCGTGTATAATTGAATATGGTAATGGGTAAGCCGGAAATTGGGAGACTGTAACCGGCCAAACAGTAGCCGTGTAGACGGCTTGTTTGAACCCGTGCAACGAGCAAAAGCTCAAAGGAAAGAGGGACTTTGTATCAAGTCCCTCTTTCGCTTTTGCTGTGACAAGAGTCGACGGATGCAGATATTATGATAATGCAAGTTATTATATTGGCCGGTTTACAACTGTGACCGGGCACACATTGGGGGCATTCGATGAATAAACTGGTTCGAAATATAAGAATTAAGAAATGTATTTTTTCAGTTATCATTATCATACTGTTTTCTGTCAATGCCTTGGCCGGGTGTGATCAGGTTTGGAACAAAGCCATTGAAAAGCCTGATGACAGTATCAGGATCATATACAATGTGTATGCCGAAACGTTCATGGACGACACGGGGTCTCCGGTTTTGGAAGCCAAAATCGTATATCCGCAGATTTTTAACGCAGATAGCAAAAATGAGATCGACATCATAAATCAGTATCTCTATGAGCAAATGAAAGCCTATCGTGACATCATAGCAACAGAAGGCGTGTATTATGCCCGGGAAGATAAGGATGCATCAGTTGCGGGTGAGTATGAATTCATGATACATACCTACACCCAAACACCAAAGATAACGTACAACGGAAACGGTTATCTTTCGATCGTATATTTTCGAATGGAAGTTACCGGAGGCGCACGCCCGAACATATATTTGAAGGCTGAGAGCTTCAAAGTAACTACCGGCGAGCGGCTCAGCCTGGAAGACTTTCTGGGCTATAGGGCCGAAAGTACCGTCGCAAATGTAGCCGCAAGAGAGATAAGACTTGCGAGACAAAAAGGCGATACCAGCTATTATGACACATACAGCCGTGATGTCAAGCGGTGGTACGACCCGGAGGACTTTTACCTTTCCGGCAAGGCTCTTACCGCATTTTATCAGACCGACACTATAGCGCCGTACACATCGGGGATCCCGAGTTTCAATATCTCTTATAATGATTTCAGGATGAGGAAAAGAGTACCGGCTATACCGGAAACCGACGAGCAGGCGGAACTCTACATAGTTGCCGAGGAGCTGCTCGAACGGAACCATTTCGTCTTCAGTGAAGTTTACGGCCTTTCCATGCTTGAAATGGATATGACGAAAGGAAATACAATAGATAAAGAGACATACTACCCGGTTATCGACCCCGGATTTGCCGAATATGAGGATCTTTTCACCTATTTGGGAAAGACATATACGACGGAAACGGTAGAAAAACTGTTAGGCAACGGTATGTACAAGGACGTATCCGGCAGACTGTACGGAAATCCGAGAGTCATGGACAGGAGCAGATACCAATATACCATAGACTGGTCCAATTATGGTTTTGAAGTCGTGTTGGAATCTGATATCAGGGCAAAACTGATTATATATAATAATGAAGATGATCCTGCCCGGCTGAAACATATTAATACATCAACCGAGCTGGTGAAAGAAAACGGGAAATGGGTTCTTTCCGGGATGATATATTGAGAGTCAAACTTTATTATGTTAAAATCAAGGACGGTAGCTGGCACTTGCCAGGTAACTTTTCGGAAAGCGGTGCTGAGAATGCGTTTGTTTCTTGCAGTAAATCCAAAAGAAAGCTCAAGGGACAGGATCATTGATATTATTGATGAGATGAAGGCGGCAGGAGTGCGCGGCAACTTTACAAAACCCGAGAACCTGCATATAACACTTGTATTCCTGGGCGAGATCCCGCCCGGGCGAGTCGGCGATATAATCGATGCAATGCGGCAAGTAAAGGAGAAGCCTTTTACGGTAAGGCTCTCCGGCATCGGCAATTTCTCCGACACCTGGTGGATAGGTGTTGAAAAGAGCGAACCCCTGTGGAGACTGCAGAAAAACCTCTCGGAAGCGCTTTCCGGCAAGGGTTTCAGATTCGAAAAGAGAGCATACAGACCGCATCTGACCATATGCAGAAGGCCCGTCTTTTCCGATACTTTCGACATCAACGCGATCAGGTCGAAGGTCAAACCCATGGTATGGGACGTCGACCGGTTTGATCTCATGCTGTCTGAGCGGATAGACGGGCAGTTGAAGTATTCGGTTTTACACTCACAAACGCTGGAGTAATAAGCGGTCCAGTGACATGACTTTATTGGTTGTCGGATGATATGATGCCATTCCCTGATGTCATGGCATCACACTTAGAGATCATGGCATCACACTAACCCAGAGAACTTCGTTTCATTGGAAATGATAATTCAATAATTCGTTTGAAAAGCGCTCACCGTATATGAACAGGTCATTTGCCGAGTTGATTTTGTCCGCGTGCTGCGCTATTTTATTTTGCACTTCAACTGGCAGCGAGTAAAAGTACATGTCAAGGTCTATCTGGTTCAGGATATCGTCTAAAGGCAATTTTGTCACCCCTGATAATATCATAACCCAAAAATCAGGAACGATTCAGGACAGGCAGGCTATTCAGCAGGCAAAAAAAGTTGATATATACAACTTTATCAATTATAATAACAGTGACAAAAATTCAGGCAAAAGGCAGGCATGATGAATGAGAGTACTTTGGAGGATGGCCAAAGAGGCGAAACGTCACAGATTGTTGTTGATCATTGCAGGACTGAGCACGATTATATTGACCGGTATCAACCTTATAGCACCGGGATTGTTGACGAAGATAACTGACATTGTTGCAAAGGGAGTAACAGAAGAGAGTCTGAATCAGATAATAAGACTTGTGCTGATCCTTCTGGGAGTTTATCTGTCAAGGATCTTGTTCCGTTATATGAGCAACTTCCTGGCACATAAGGCAGCCTGGGAGCTTGTTCAGGATGTCCGCATCAAGGTATACAACCGCATGCAGTCATTCTCAATGAGCTTTTTCCACAACAAGCAGACCGGAGATCTCATGAGCAGGGTAGTAAATGACACCGCAACCTTCGAGCTGATATATGCTCATCTGCTCCCGGAAACCGTTACGAACGCTATAACTTTAATAGGTGTCACTGTTATATTATTTACATATAACGCACAGCTTGCGCTTCTGACCTGCATTCCCATTCCGTTCCTGTTGGTATCTGCGTGGTTCTTTGTAAACAAGGTGCGCCCGAATTTCAGAGCAACGCAGAGGTCGCTGGCTGACGTCAACTCACAGCTTCAGGATAACTTTTCCGGTATTCAGGAAATACAGGCATTTGGCCAGCAGGAGCGGGAGTCAAACAGGGTGCTTGAAAAGGCTTCGGCATATACAAGGAATATGCTCAGGGCTCTGAACCTCAGCGCGATTTTCCATCCTGCCGTAGAGTTCATCACGTCCACCGGTACCTTATTCGTGGTCGGGTTTGGCGGATATCTCGCGTTCAGGAATCAGCTCAGTGTGTCGGAGATCGTAGGGTTTTTACTGTATCTTTCGCTATTTTACGCTCCGATCACTGGTGTGGCGCGGCTGCTGGAGGAGTCCCAGCAGGCATTGGCCGGTGCCGAGCGGGTCATAGAGGTGCTGGATACTCCGGAAACGATCGTTGACAGACCGGGAGCCGTTGAAATAGAAAACGCGGAAGGTCATATCCGTTTTGAAAACGTAGGTTTCAGTTATGAAGAGGGGAACCCGGTCCTTGAGGACATCTCCTTTGAGGTCAAACCGGGGCAGATGGTGGCGCTTGTGGGTCCGACAGGTGTGGGAAAGACCACGATGATTCAGCTGGTCGCAAGGTTTTACGATCCGACATCCGGCCGCGTGACCCTTGACGGCAGGGATCTTCGCGATATCAAGCTGGACAGCCTGCGAAGCCAGATCTCACTGGTGCTGCAGGATACCTTCCTGTTCAACGGTACGGTCGCCGAAAACATATCCTATGCCCGGCCGGATGCTACCATGGATGAGATCATAGAAGCGGCGAAGATCGCCAGGGTCCATGATGAGATCATGGAGATGCCGGAGCAATATCAGACGCGTGTGGGAGAGCGCGGAGTAAAGCTGTCCGGCGGACAGAAACAGAGACTTGCGATAGCAAGGGCTATCCTGAGGAAGGCACCTATCCTCATTTTGGACGAAGCAACGGCTTCCGTAGACGTGGAAACCGAATCCCAGATACAACAGGCGATACAGGATTTGGCGGGCACGCGCACCATAATAGCAATTGCGCATAGGCTGTCGACGATTCGGCGTGCTGACCTGATACTGGTGCTGGAGGAAGGCAGGATCGTACAGCGCGGGACCCATAGTGAGCTGATCAAACAGGACGGCCTTTACCGCAGGCTTTGCAAGGTCCAGGCTGAAGCAGACTATATAGCATCGTAGACATTGCCATATCCTTTTTTCGATTCGAATCAAATCTATATAGTTACTTCAATTATAAATTACGGGTTTAATTACCGGCTTTGAGTATCCCTTTTATTAGCACGGATCATATAACACCTGGATCATATAACATATAAATCTTCAACAGCGGAATGTTAGAAGTTCAAAAAAGTTCAAATAAACTAAAAACTGCATAAAAATGGGGATCGAATTATGACATCATGCGGCGAAACCATCAAGCCTGTCTCAGGCTTCGCAAATGCCAACGGAATCTCGATCGCGTACGAAAGTTTTGGGGCGGATAATGCCGATGCCGTCGTTTTTATTGCCGGCACAGGCATGCAACTGACGGAATGGCCGGATGAACTCATGGAAGGGTTGGCTCAAGCGGGGTTTAGGGCAATCAGGTACGACAACCGGGATTGCGGCCTTTCGGCTAAATTCAGTGATGCCGGAGTTCCCGATTCCGAGGCAATAACAGTTGCGTTGCAGGAGGGCAGACCGGTACCGATTCCCTATACGTTGACGGATATGGCGGAAGACGCTGTAGGTTTGCTTGATGCGCTTAACATTCAAAAGGCCCATTTCGTGGGAGTGTCAATGGGCGGTGCCATTGCCCAGCTGGTAGCCATCAACTTTCCTGAACGGGTGCTTTCCCTTTGCCTGATCGCTTCGGATTCCGGCAACAGGGAGATCCCGGTAATAGCAAAGCCGGAAGCGTTTGCAAAAGTACCGCCGGTCCCGCAGGCCGGAGATCGGGAAGGATATATCAAATATAATATCGAGACGCACAAGGTGCTTGACAGCCCCGGCTATCCCTCGTGCGAGTGTGAAATTGCCGAACGGGTAAGAAAGAGCGTCGAGCGCGATTATGACCCGGACGCACTCCTGAGGCAGCAAACCGCTGTTTTCCTTGACCGTTTTATCAGTTCATATAGACGCGATAACCTGAAGAATATTATTGCACCAACCGCGATCATCCATGGTGCCGACGATGTGCTTGTCGATACCGCAAACGCCGAAGACCTGGCATCCAGCATTAAAAACTCGCAGCTTGTTATAATACCGGGAATGAATCACAGTATCTCAAAAACTCTCGTACCGAAGCTTGTCGAAGAAATCATCAATAATATACACCGGGTATATTAGCGACCACGGACCGAACAGGGGACGAAAAGCCAGGGGGACGGTTCTTTTGGCTGAAAATCAGCCAAAAGAACCGTCCCCCTGGCTTTTCGCCACAAGAACCGTCCCCTTGGTCGCTTGGTCGTTCTTTATCTGCTGTTGAGTTCGGCGTACTCAAGCATGTTCCTGCTTGCGTAGGTTGCTATGAGAGTGACGATCGTGTTGAATATAGCAAGCGTGGAAAGGATGAGGATATTCTCCGGCAGCGGTACGACCTGAGTCAAAGAGAGAATGACTGTCACTGCAATACCGGGAACAGCGAAAACTATCATGCTCAGGAAGTATATCAATACCGCAAGTATCTTAACCGTGATTGTGCTGAAGAAGCGCTCAACAAATATGTTGGCCGACAAGAATAGCATGGCGAAGGACACGCGCGCCAGAACCGCCAGAATGAACTCCGGGAGCGAAATGTCGATTATAATAGAAACGATGGCAAATAGTATGAATGCCTCGAGAAACATTCCCTGCACTGCATGCCTGATGCAGTACAACAGCTTGCGGAACGGAGGCTCAGGTATCAGATAGATATAATGTTTTACGAGTTCCTTTACCCATCGGCCAAGCCACCCAACAAAAATCAGCATGTAGGTCGAAAACGAGAAAATCGCCGGCAGGCCGCCTTCTTTGCGCATAAAGAACGCAAAAATGATGTTCATTATCAGGAATATGATCGTATACGTATCAAAAATGAAAACCCGGGATCGCCGGTTCTCCAGGCGATGCTTATAGTACAGGACGCTTGCACCAAAACCTCTGTTTATGCCGGTTTTCCCAAGCTTTATGTTTTCCGGCGCCACTTCGTTAATTTGTCCCGACTTTCTTGCCGATATCACCTGGAAGGTGCGTTCTGTCGACTGAAGGACGTCCTCATAATATGAGTCACCTGTCCTGCTTATGAGCACGGCCAACACGGCAACATATATAACTATTGCACCAAATCCCATAATTGCAGACGTTGGTTCACCCTCGACAACTCCGACAATGGCATATCTAAGCCAGCCTGCAACAGGGAACAGAGATACCACCTTGCTGTTCGCCGCTGACACAATACCATTCAGCAATCCTGAACTGCTTGTAAACCCATGATATGCAATATATGCGACAAATACTAAGCACAGCCCCCAAAGAATGGCTTTGGCAGTACGCCTTTTCCTGATGGAGCTGCTCACATTTGCGTAAATAACCATCGATGTGACCTGTCCGCAGTATACACATAGCGCATAACCAAGCAGCACCAGAAGGATGAATGGATAATTGACGCCATATGTAAGATTCATCCATGAATATTGGAAGAGGATGAAAAGGCCGACCATGATCGACGAGCTTAATTGCTGGATAAGCCCGTAGAACAGGATCCTTGTGGGCGGAATGCTTGACACGAACAACAGGTTCACATCTGCCATAGAGAACAGCGAGCCGCCGCGGGTGATACCGTTAGAGCATATCATTATAAACATCAAAGCATATACTCCGGCGATCCCGGCGTATAGTTCCGAAATATCGCGATGCAGGGGCTGCTTTTCAAACCTGGGAGTTAAAATATTCATGATCAGCAAGCCTGCAAAAATCAGCAAAACGATCAGCTGTCCGGGACTTTTGACAAGCGACTTCAGCCTGTTTTTCCATCGGGTTAGATAGAGATAAGACAAAGCACCCATTACTGTCTCTGCACCCCTTCCGTATGCTCAAAGAAGAGCTCCTCAAGCGATTTGTCGCCGGAGGTGTCGCCGCCGTTTTTCTGCTTGGTCGCGACTATTTTGCCGTTGACCATTATATGAGCGATATCCCAGTAATCCTCGACACTGTCTATCATATGGGTGCTGATCAGGATCGAGCAGCCTTCCGCCCGAAGCTCATGGAAGACCTGTTTCAGCTCCTTTATGGCGTAAGGGTCAAGACCGACCATAGGCTCGTCGAATATGACTACGGAAGGCTTATGAAGCAGCGCGCAGCATATGGAGACTTTCTGCTGCATGCCTTTTGAAAGTTCCTTTCCGAGCTTGTCAGACAGTTTTGCGAGATCGAATCGCTCCATAAGCTTTTGTGCCAGGCCGTCGTCGTCGAGGCGATATGCCCTTCTCACAAACTCCAGGTGTTCTGATACGGTAAGAAGGTCATATACAGCAGGCATTTCGGGAATATATCCAAGCGCAGCCTTGGCTTCAAGCGACCTGTTCGGATGGCCGTTGATCTCGATGCTGCCATCAAACCTGAGCAGTCCGGCTATGCATTTGATGATAGTTGATTTGCCTGCCCCGTTGGGCCCGAGAAGGATCGCGATCTGCCCGTCGCCGACCTCAAAGCTTATATTGTCGTTTGCCTTGACCTTTCCGTAGTTCTTGGTAACGTTTTGTACACGCAGCATTTGCTTCACCTGCTATTATAATATTTTTGGCATTAGGGCTGTGGTATCGTGTTTCTGTATTGACTTTATACCATGAAACCAGCGGTTATGAGTCAATAAAGCTTCAAGCCAATAAAGTTTTAGTGTGGGTTTGATGTATCAGGCATGCCTTCATTTCCCGAGCAGCAATGCCTGGATCTCCGCTTTTGACGGAAGGGAAGGTATTGCGCCTTTTTTCATTGTGGATAAGGCACCTGCAGCGTTGGCAAAGCGCACTATCTCTTCAAGTGCTGAGCTGTCCATGTTCCTTATCTCTTCCGGGCTCATGCCGCGGATCCGGTAGAGTAGAGCTCCGAAAAACGCATCACCTGCTCCGGTGGTATCGATAGTGTCCACTTTGAATGTACCGACATGTCCATAGGACTTGCTGTTCCTGTAGAATGCCCCTTGCGGACCCATTGATACAAGGACCAGGGACGCATTACCGATCAGTTTTTCAGAACCTGTGACCGGATCGGATTCTCCCGTCAAAAGTTCCATTTCTTCATGCGAGACTTTGAGGATGTCGGCATATGGCAGTGCCGCATTGATCGCAGATACCGCCTGGTACTCGCTTGGGAATAACGGTTTGCGGTAATTTACGTCAAAGCTTACGATCTTTCCGCATCTCCTGGCATAGTCTACGGCTTTCATCGTTGCATCGACGGCGGTACCCGCACTGAGTGATACCGAACCGAAGTGGAATATGCGGCAGTTATCTATCAGTGAGCGGTCGACTTCTTCCGGCTGCAGAAGCATATCCGCTCCGGGATTCCTGTAGAAGCTGAAGGAGCGCTCTCCACCTTCATGCAGGTGGACAAATGCGAGAGTGGTGCGGGCATCATCTGTATAGATAAGTCCTTTCGTATCCACACCGTTGGTTTCGAGTGTCTTCTTGAGGAATTGCCCAAAAGCGTCTCTGCCTACCTTGCCGATAAACGCCGCAGATCCGCCGAGCTTTGCACAGGCAACGGCAACATTCCCCGGAGCGCCCCCGGGATTCTGCTCAAAAAGCTGTCCGCCCTGATCGCCCCTGCCTGTCGGGGTGAAGTCTATCAGTATTTCACCGATCGCAACAATGTCATACATATGGTTATCCTCGCCTTTATAGTACTTATCTAAGTCTCTCATAGTTTTAATTCTCTCATAGTTTCCTATATTTGTAAATATGCATGGCATATATAAAAAGAGAGCAAAATGGGTCGAACTAAGGATCATATGACATAAGTACAGGAGTATCAGGTCATATCAAAAAGCGAATCGCTGTTTATGAATTGCTCGCGACAGTAGAACGACGCGCCTATGGTTACCGCTTCCCGAAAGTCAAATTCGTCAAAAATAAGGCGCAGGCCTTTCGCTATGCTGTAAAGCGACAGTTCGTTTACGGCTTGGCTCAGCTTCTGTTTGAAGTAAGTGCCCGAGCTTGCATAGAGTCCTTGAATGATCACCATATCGGGATCATACATGATCTGCATATTATACAGCATGTTTGCAAACTGCTCTGCGACGAAATCAAGCTGGGACCTGGCAAATGCATCACCGTTATCGGCATGGGCAAAGAGGTCACCGATCCGCTTGATAGAATGTTGGGCGGACGAGGGTGTTTTCGCCGTGGCCAGCGCTTTTCTTGCCCGCTCAACGACCCTGCTCCCTGTTACGACTGTTTCAAAGCAGCCATATCTGCCGCACTTGCACTTTTCAGCCATTGTGTAGTTTGTCGTGATGTGCCCGAACTCTCCGATCAGCCCGTTTTTCCCGCGCGCGATGGTTCCGTTCTGGATGAGGCTTCCGCCGACCCCGTTTTCATCAATAAAGAGGCTCAGGATGGTCAGGTTCCAGTTATCCGGCCGCTTCAACAGTTCGAAATAACCGCCGAATCGGCAGACATTGTCCATATAAACCGGCACATCAAAATCAAGGGCGGACTTCAGATCCCGGACGACCGGCAAGTCATTGTCCCAATCGGAATGCGTTATGGGGCGGAGCAATACCCCGCTTTTGGCGTCGACTATACCCCCGGTATACAGCGCGATCGCATAAAGGTCTTTTCCGGTCAGCTTTGCTCTGTCAAGCACATGTTTGACCGCTATGGAAGCGCCCTCGATGAAGGCCTTATATGATCTGTCGTAAGCTCGATGCAGATAGAAATTTATCTTGTTCAATCGAAAATCAAGCAGTTCGGCCACGATATAATCGCCTTCGATGCCTGCGACGACGCTGTATTTGTAGGAAGGGTTGAGAGCATAGAGTGACGGTTTTTTACCGGATGTCCCGACCGGCTCGCCCTTACCGTAAAGATATATTATACCGGTCGACAGCAGGAAGTTTATGATATTCATCGTTGCGGTTTTGCTCAAATTGAACCGTTCGGTTATCTCATGGACCGACAGCCTGTCTGTATGACAGAAGAGGCCAAGCACTGCCCTGCAGTTGTTGTAACGGATGTTTTCCGGTCGTGAGCCGGAGGCTGCGCTCCCGTTTTCAAGCATGCTTTTGCTCTCCTTTCCATTCAATTCAATCCATTCATTTCTTCTTTTACACAGATTTGCTCATAAGATTTTTGTGCCTGGTTATTTGAGTCCCTGCTCTGACTCAAATTCTTATGGAACGTGCGAAAAGCCTTTTCATTTACACAGATTTACTATATGTGGTTTATGAAACAGTGTAAATTTTATAACATAAAAGTAGTTATTGAAAACCAAAAATCATGGCAGCATATTGTGAAATAATTGCCTGATACAACGATCCTATATTCCATTATATCATCCGATTTCAGGTCGGGCAAATTATAGCGAGAGCAGCGACGGGTATAGAGTTCCGCTGCGCACTGAACAAAACTGCATCCCCTTAGCCGATCAGCCAAAGCGCTGAAAAGAGGATGCAGTTTTGCCATGTGACCCGTCGGTTACGGATCATTATCCGATGTTACTATAGATATGTTTATCAACTACAATAGAGATGTTTATCAGTGGAGATCCCGTTCGGACCGATCCGGGATCGGGATGGGATCATTCTACCAGGCCGGACTCCTTCATTACCAGATAACCGACCTGCAGGGCTTCCATCGGCGAAAGCACGTGCATGAAATCCTGCTCTACGATAGCGTACTCGATCCCGATTTCGGCGCATGCCTTCAGACACCCGTGGACATCCAGGGCTCCGCTTCCCAGCGAGCAGAAATTTGGCATGTTATATTTTTCGACGCTGCCCCACAGCGGGACCTGCACATCGGGACCCGGGATGAAATCCTTGAAGTGTACCGCGGACAGCCGAGGGGCGATACGCTTCAGGACATCGACGGGATTGAGCCCCGCATATGTCGTCCAGCCTACGTCCAGTTCGATCCAGAGATCCGGCGCATAGGCCAGGAGCATATCGAATACCGTGAGACCGTTGAAACTTATGCGAAACTCAGGATCATGGTTGTGGTACGCAAGCTTGATGCCTTCCCTTTTGCAGACTTCGGCGCATTTCTGAAGGAACTCGATTTCACGCATGACCTCGTCATACGGAGCGGGCTTGTTCATCTTAGTAAAATAAACCTTTCCGTGGAACACGACTGCGCGCTCCAGGTCGAGTGCCTGCGCACGCCTGATCATATTTTCGATGCCTTCCTTCTCGAGCGTTTCGCATGACATCGTGCTTACCGTCAAAGGCTCTATGCCTATTGCCTTCATCCTTTTCCGGTTCTCTTCCACATTTCCGCTGCTGATGATCCGGTCCGCCATTTCACAACCGCGGTAACCGATCTTTGCGATCTGTTCGAGCTGTTCCCAGGGGTCCTTGCGCATATCCATAAATCCGATAAAACCGGCCTTTATTTTCGTCATTTGCGTCTCTCCTTCTGAAGATGATCCTATCCTACGAGCAGGTCTCAATTAACCGGGAGCGATAAACTGGCTATTGTACCAGCTCAGACCCATTAACGCCCACCGACTTAAGCTGCTTTGCTCCAATATCGACCCGCTCACTTAAGTTGGTTTGAACAATAGTTGGTTTGCCTAATTTTGTTTGCTGACTCAATTGGTATCGAATACCGCCTCGGGACAACCGATGAATCCGGACGGAAGCGCTTCGGGGCGTGCGGGGCGGGAGGTCATTTCATAGACCTTTCCTGTCCTGTCGCACTCGACCGCAGCATGCACGATTTCGATGGCATGCAGCGCAAGTTCTGCGGAGCAGCGCTGTGCACGGCCGTTGCGGATGGCCCACGCCATGTCTGCAACACCGATACCGCGGCGGCTGGCGGCCCACATCATCGACTCAAAGTCCTGCTGCTGAGCACCGGGCCTCATGAAAGAGCGCTCTTCGCCGGAGTAACCGTGGGTCAGGGGCATGGTGACATATTCATTTCCGCCGTTTGCGAGGAGTTTGACCGGACCGCCGAAAGTGTTCGGATCGGGACAAACAAGGATGCCGTTCGTGCCGTATACGGTGATCCCCTGGATATCGGGGCCGAAGAAGCCTTCGTCGCAGCAGGTCAGGGTCCCGTAAACGCCGCATTCGAATTCGAGGGATACCTGGATGATAGTCGGGCTGCTGAGCGGCAGCGGCTGCTTGTAGTTGGGATGGAACGGGTTGTGATAGATCTTGTTTTCATGGGGGCGGCCAAATCCCGCGACCCTTTTAACAGGCCCGAACAGGTTGACCATGGCATGGATATAATAGCCGCCCATGTCGAACGGGATCGTCCCGCCGTCGTCCAATACGAACGGTTTTATGTCATGAACGACCTTGCCGTTGTCGTGATACCCGCGGACGATGACCGCATGGACAGTCAGCGGGATACCTACGAAGCCGTCGTCGATCAGCTTGCGGCATGTCTGATAGCCTGCGCCAAGGAAAGTATCGGGCGCGCATCCGAGACGGAGGCCCTTCGATTTCGCAAGGTCATAGAGTTCTTTTGCTTCCTCGAAGGTCACGGCCAGCATCTTTTCACTGAACACATGCTTGCCCGCTTCGAGGGCAGCTTTCGTGACCTTATAATGCGAGCGCGGATATGTAGTGTTGACGACGATTTCGATCTCGGGATCGGCGAATATCTCTTCATTCGTCATCTGGCGGATGTTGAACTGCTTCGAGCGCTTCTCGCTTCGCTCCGGAATGATGTCGGAGCAGCCGACCACATCCAGGATATCGAAGCGCTTCGTCATGTTGTCGAGATAGGTATAACTGATCGCGCCGGAGCCTATCAGGCCGACCTTAACCGCTTTTGGTGCCATATGTCATTCTCCTTTTCACATTTTCGGTCCAGGGATCATTCCACGAATCCCGTTTCTTTCATATTGAGATATGCCGCAGTCAAAGTCTCATACTGCGTGAGGTTATACTGGAAGTCCTGCTCGACGATTGCCCATTCAAGGCCAAGTTCAAGTCCCGCATTCAGGCAGCCCGCAAGGTCGAGCTTGCCTGTTCCGGGCGTAGTGAAGCGGGGCATGATATTTACTCTGCCGTCGGGCAGGGGCTGTTCGACTTTTCCTTCTACAAAGTCCTTGATATGGAGGGCAAACAGCCTGTCGCCCAATTCCCTGATAACACGGACCGGATCGTTACCCGCGTAGGTGCACCAGCCGACGTCGAGTTCAAACTTCAGGTGCTCGGTGTTGGCCGCCATCAGGGAAAATGCCGGAACACCTCTGTATGTGGTAAGGAATTCGGCGTCATGGTTATGGAAAGCAAAACTGATGCCCTCTTTGGAGAGCTCGGCTGCGAGAGCTTCAAAGCTTTCTATTTCTTTCATGACCTCATCATATGTAGGTTTATCTTTCCTCATGCCGAATCTGTGCATAGCCACGACCCCGACGTAAGTGACGACCTGATTTACGCCAACCTTGTGCGCCCTTTCGATCAGCTCGGCAACTGTGGGTGCGGGACGGCCGGGCATATTCATGTAACCGATCGTAAGCGGTTCGACCCCGAACGATCTTACTCTTTTCAGGTTTTCTTCCGGGTCACCGTCGCGAAGCAGCACGTCGCCGTTCTCAAATCCCCTGTATCCCAGCTTCGCATAGGATTCAAGCAGTGCATAAAGATCGACGTCCGTCCTGCCATAGGGCATGAACCCGATAAAGCCGGCTTTCATTTTACTCATTGTCAAATTCCCCTTTACTACATGATCGATGATCCTTATTTCATGCTTTGAAGCAATGCTTCAAAGACAATGATACAACAGTGAAGACTTTCCTTCTTCCACGACAGCGATATCTATCATAGTCTCTTTATCTGCCTAAACTGCTCTCCCAGAGCCAATATCAGTTTTTATCCGCCAGCTTATGCATAAGGCGTTTGGTCACCGGGTAGAGCGCCGAGAACACTTCATAATTTGCCGAGTACTTCTCGGGCTCGATCGGCGCGATCACATCGGTCTCGGTGATGCATCGCACTCCCTCCGCAACATCTTTGAACAGTCCGACTCCGGTGCCTGCGGCGGCTGCTATGCCAAGCGAGCCTGCATCGTCGGCGGGCACGGACAATCCTGCAAGGGAAATGTTGCAGACATCTGCGATTATCTGCTTCCAGATTTTCGAGTTGGATCCGCCTCCGATGATCCTCATCTTACCGATGGGATGCCGTTCTCTCAAAACGTCAAGAATGCTTCGAAGCGCGAATGCCACGCCCTCAAGCGCAGCGCGCATAAAGTGCTGCTTCTTATGGACATTGGACAGGCCGAAGAACACGCCGCGGGAATGCGGATCGAAGATCGGGGACCTCTCCCCGTCTAGATACGGCAGGTATACTAAGCCGTTGCTGCCTGCAGGGACTGTCGCAGCAAGTGCGTCAAGGTTTTTGACGCTGTTTTCCGACAACAATTCCATCAGCCATGTAAGAGATGCACCTGCTGCCTGCATTGCGCCGAGTACAGAGTAGTTATTCCCTTCCAGGTCAGTGAGGTTGAAGATACGCTTCTTATCGTCGATAAACGGAGTTTCCGCGCACTCGGCGATCCATGACGTAGTTCCCAGGCAGCAATATGTGTCGCCGGGATGAGTGTTGGCAGCCCCCGCAGCCGCGCAAGCGCCGTCGCCGCCACCGGCTATGACGGGGATGCCTGCGGTCAGGCCCAGCTCCGCAGCGCTCTCCGCAGAGAGAGTGCCGACTATGTCGATGCTGCGATGCAACTCGGGCAGCTTGGACATATCGATCCCGAGTTCATTGAAGACGGACTCGTCGTACACAAACTTGCTTATATCCATCAGTTCGGCATGGCAGGCGTCGGAATAATCGCTTGTATCGATATTGCCTGTCAGCCTGGCGGTTATATAGTCTTTGGATTGCAGGAACTTGGCCGTATCCATGTAAACATCGGGTTCTTCTTCCTTGAGCCACAGGATCTTGCACAGGCTCGAACGGGCGTCGAGTATATTCCCTGTAAGGCTGTACATCCTGTCCGCACCTACAGAGGAGCATACTTTCTCAAACTGCTTAGAAGCACGGGAGTCGGAATGTATCATTGCGTTATACAACGCTTTGCCGGATCTGTCGACCGGGATGCAGCCCAGCATATGGCCGCACACCCCAATGGCTGCGATATTCCTTGCAGCCTCCGGGTTCTGCTCCGCCAGTAACCGGGTCGTTTTTACGATCCTGTCCCACCAGTCTTCGGGATTTTGCTCGGCATAGCCGGTTTTTGGGACCAGCGTCTTGTATGACAGGGAAGCGGAACACACCTGATGTCCGTCCGCTCTGAATAAAGACGATTTTACGCTGCTGGTGCCGACGTCAAAAGCCAGGATGATGTCTTTCAAGCAAACTACCCCCATACTTACGTGAGTTTCATCCGCACGCCGTAACCCGCAACAACAGACTTGCATTATGTTCAAATTATGTAAACACTACGGATATTCGTGCGATATTTTTATTGAATTGAACGAAATGCCTGAGTTGATGATATACCCTGGCCATCAATTTGTCAACATAGTTATCAAATTCAATGATCAAGGAAAATATTCTGTAAAAACAAGTAATTGACGGGCAAGAAATTTTGGTGTATTATAAGTACAACGCTATACTTAATTTATTATGGAGGGATAGTGTTGCGAAAAGTGATCATAGGCGGCGGACAAGGTTTTTGGGGTGACAGCAATGACGCTGCCATCCACATGGTCCGAAACAGCAATATAAATTATATGGCCTGCGACTATCTGGCCGAGCTGACCCTCTCCATCATGCAGAGACAGAAGCTCAAAAACCCGAAGGCGGGTTATGCAAGGGACTTTATAAATCTTATGGAAGAAGTTGCGGAAGAGGCTTTTCATAAAAACATCGGCATCCTCACCAACGCAGGCGGGATGAACATAGAAGGGCTCGTTGAAAGCATCAGGTCGATGGCTGAGCAGAAAAAGCTTAGCGGATACAGGATAGGATATGTCCTGGGAGACGACATTACGGACAGGATCCCGCAACTGCAGGCAGAAGGCGTCACGTTCGAAAACATTGACGGGACCGGCGATTTCAATGAGATCAGGGACAAGATCGTCAATGCAAACGTATATTTCGGACACGAGCCCTTAGTTGAATGCCTGAAGGGCGGCGCAAATGTCATAATCACCGGAAGAGCTGCTGACCCTTCGCTATTTCTGGCACCGATAATGTATGAGCTCGGATGGAAGCCCGATGACTGGGATAATCTCGCGCGCGGCATAATGGCAGGTCATCTCCTGGAATGCGGAGGACAGGGCTCGGGCGGCAATTTCGATTATGACTGGAGGAGCGTCCCCCGCATGGATGAGCTCGGATTCCCGATAGCGGAGATTTCGGACGATTCCTTCCATATCACTAAGGCACCTGACTGCGGCGGACTGGTCACCGAGCAGTCTGTCAAGGAGCAGTTCCTGTACGAGATACATGACCCCGCAAATTACATAACACCCGATGTGACTGTGGACATAAGCCGTGCGACTCTGACCCAGGACGGGGCGGACAGGGTCAGGGTAGACAACATAAAAGGAAAGCCCCGGCCGGAAAAGCTGAAGCTCAACATCGGTTATTTTGCGGGCTACAAGGTTTCGACGCTTATAAGCTATGCATGGCCTGACGCCTATGAGAAGGCACAGTATGCCGCGGAGATCATCATGAAGAAGATGAAGCGCAAAGGGCTCAAGGCGGAGGAAATCAGGATCGACTACATAGGGCTCAATTCGCTGCACCTCAATGTCGCAAATATGGATCCGGATTATGTCAGGGACCTCAATGAGGTCGTTCTGAGGATCTCGCTGCGCACGAAGGAAAAGAGCGAAGCGGAGAAGATCGTGCCCGAGATAGCCCCGCTGCAGCTCAACGGGCCTCCCGGATCCAGCTTCTTCGGGGGCAGGGCAAAGGTCCAGGAAGTTATCGGGCTGTGGCCAACGCTGGTCCCAAGGGATGCGGTCAAGTTGACCCCGCAAATCATAACAGTATAAACTCCCTGAGGAAGGACCCTGTTAATTGGAGGTGTTGATATGGCTGAGATATACCTGAAAGATATAGCCCACGGCAGATCGGGTGATAAGGGCGATACATGCAATGTCTGCATTTTTGCGCGCAACCCGGAGGATTACGAGCTGATAAAGCGGGAAGTTACCGTCGAAAAGGTCAGGGAACATTTTGGGGACATGGTCAAGGGTGAAATAATCCGATATGAGATCGAATCCCTCAAAGGCTTCAATTTCGTTATGAAGCACGCGCTTGACGGCGGAGCCACGCACTCCCTCAGGCTGGACAGTCTTGGCAAGTCCATGGCCTCTGCATTCATGAGGATGAAAATAAATAAAGACTGATGGTCCTTTGGGTACCGGTATTTTTAGAAAAATATATGCTCTGAATGAAGCTTGAGCAACCCTGTTTGAGCCGATATAAAACTAGAGATTTATGGATTGGAGAAATACATAGATGAGTCAACACTACGCTTTGGAAAATATAACGGTACTGGACCTTACCAGGGTCCTTGCAGGGCCGCTGTGCGGCGCGATACTGGGAGACCTGGGCGCCAACGTCATTAAGATCGAGATGCCCGGCGTCGGGGATGACGCCCGTGGTTACGGACCTTATATAAACGGTGAAAGCCTTTATTATGCGAACCTGAACAGGAACAAAACCGGTATCACTTTGAACCTGAAGACCGAAAAGGGGAAAGAGCTGCTGAAGAAGCTCGTGGAGAAGGCCGACGTCCTGATCGAAAACTATAGGCCCGGAGTCATGGATAAATTGGGAGTCGGGTACGATGTTCTTAAGCAAATCAACGAAAGGCTCATTTATGCTTCGGTTACCGGTTTCGGTACGTACGGTCCGCTATCCAACAGGCCGGGGTATGATATCATCTCCCAGGCGATGGGCGGGCTCATGAGCATCACGGGGCAGCCCGGAAATCCTCCGACAAGGGCTGGAAACGCAATGGGCGATGTCCTGGGCGGGCTCAACATGGCGATAGGCGTTCTTGCGGCATTGAACGCAAGAAACATCACCGGAAAGGGACAGAGGGTCGACATCTCCCTTGTCGACTGCGTCGTTGCCAGCCTGGAACAGGCCACCCAGCGTTACTTCGCTTCTGGCAAGATACCGGAACGCAGAGGAAACAGCTATGAAGCGATCGCTCCGTACGACTCATACGAAGCCAAGGATGGATACCTTGTTATAGGGTGCGGAAACCAGAAACTGTTTGAAGTTTTCTGCGATAAGATTCTGGGCAGGCCGGATCTGATAAAGGACGAGAGGTTCCTCGACGTACCGCTCAGGGTAAAAAACAACCTGGCCTTCAAAGAGATAGTTGAGGAGTGGTTGAAGGACCATACGGTAAAAGAAGCCGTTGATATGATCCTTGCGGTCGGGGTCCCGGCAGCTCCCATCTATACTCTGAAAGATATCGTAGAGGACGAGCATATTGCCAACGCAAGAGAGATGTTTGTAGAAGTGAACCATCCCGTCATAGGCGACATGAAACTCAACGGCAATCCTGTGAAGCTCCTGGACATGATGCCGTCAATCAGGAAGCCTTCTCCCACACTTGGGCAGCATAACAGAGATGTTTACGTTGGAATGCTGGGGCTTACCGAAGAGGAATACCAGTCGCTTATTGACGAGGGAGTCATATAACAGGGATTTCGCAATGTGGGAGAGGTCGAGCCTTTGAAAGTATGTTCAATGGCATTAACGACCTCTCCGCGTTTATTATTTCTCTTTTATGATCCTCAGGAAGCCTACACAGCAAACGAACTCCTTGAACTCGTCCGCCTTATGGAAAAGAATGATCCCGGCAATGTGGGGAGCAACTTCTATCCGCTGGTCGTAAGTTCCGGCTTTGCTTCCTTCCTGGTCCAGTTCAACAGCACATACTCCCTGTCCAACGTTTTCTACAAGGGCGATGACGGCTCATACCAGTGGGGACCGGCCAGCAATGATACGCTGGAAAGCCTGAAGGTATATAAAGTCTTCTATGACGAGGGTCTGTTACACCCCGAGTTCTATACGATCCAGGACCCGGATGACAGGGCGGCACTCTATGTAACAGGTTCTTCAGGCATGTTCATAGGAGAGGGAATGGCCGCATGGATGACCCGTATACTGGACAGTCACCTCATACGCCCGTGATGCGGCGCAGCTCGGAAAACACAAGGCGATTCTTCATGTCGGCCACTTCAGTATGGAGGAGTTGGGTATGAAGTACGCTGTGAATTGGATAAAGGAGCTGGTCGGTCCCGATATTCCTGTCCGGTTTGTCCGTTCCGGAGACCCGTATAACTATTTATTTTAGAAGTATTGGGTATCGTTCATTTATGAACTAATATGAAGAAAAACTATAAGGGCGTCATATCAGGAAGTTCAGGTTCTATTAACTGAAACTCCTGTTGTGACGCCCATGCTATTAGTTTGTCTCGGTGGTGAAGGGACTGCACACAGTGTGCAGTAGTCATATGCTTATATAGATATATATGTATATGTATGTTACAGGATCATGCGCTGCGGACAGTTATGTTTTGCTGGACTGCATTTTCTTTTCCTTGCCGCTTTTCACAAGATTTCTTATGTACGCGAATGTGTATTCTTCCCCGCGTTCTGCAAGCATCGTAAGCAGATCCTCTATCTCACGGGAGGTTTCTGGATGGATGATGCGCCTGTCTTTAGACTTGAGGAAATACTCAAGAGGACTGCGGTCGTTATATTTATCTTTCAAGTATATTTTGCTTGCGGCCACCCTGTCGCAAAACATTTCAACGACATAATTGAAGGGCATTTTAACGGGGCTGATGACACGCGTAACGGGGCTATAATCAGTCCAGTATTCATAGTGATGCTTGTTTCGCCCTTTGTGGTGCATCCATGCCGACGAAAAGCCGTAAGTTTCACGCTCACCTTCATTCGGGCTCCTGTTTCCCTGATAAAATTTCGCACCGACGAAAAACTCGGCAGGGCTATACTTTGACAAGTCATGAAGAAGACCCTGCAGGGGAATTCCTGCCTTGAAGCAATGCTGTATCACTTTGTGGCGGTGTTTAGTTATAGTTTTGAAATGCAACCAGGCTTTTCTCATTATTGACCTCAATGTCTTGCGAAAAGTTATTTCAATCAGACTCTGCCTGTGCAGCGATATAGGCAGACCGTTATAGAAGTACTATAAGATATTATCATAACGTATCGGCCGCTGCAAGCATGGTTGCCTCAAAGGTTCGCGTGTTATGATACTGGGCATATGCGCCGTCTTTCGGTATGCCGGATTTTAAGTTCTATCATAAGTGCGATTCCGCTCTGAGTAGTATATAATCTATGTAGCCGACGGCTTCGATAATGTCGTTATTGAGGGCGATGTAGGATAAATTGAGATCGTAGCGGACGATGTTACATTGATGGCTGTAGGTACAAATATAGGGTTTGCCACCATATCGGGAGTCTTAAGATCCTGGGCCTGCAAGCAAATGTTGAATCGAGGCCAAGCATGGTAACAACAAGGACCGATGATGAACTCGAAGCCATATTGACAGGAGACAAAGTGGATGACAGTGATCCAGCTTCGGCAAATGAAGCGAAAGAGGCAGGGTGGTTGGCTACGATATTTGAGATCTAAGTGGAAATACCTTCGGGCGACCAAGGGGACGGTTCTCTTGGCTGAAATCAAGCCAAGAGAACCGTCCCCTTGGTCTGGTCCCCTTGGTCTCCATCTGGATATTTGAGAAAATTCCTGTTATTATTAAGAGAGAAAAATAAGATTGGGTGTGATGTTATGGCGAATTTGACGCAAACAGCATTAAACCTGACACTTGAAGAAAAGATCGACCTTTGCGAAGGGAAAAACTTCTGGGAGACGAAGGATCATCCGGAACACGGCATACCGTCCATGTTTATGTGCGATGGGCCGCATGGCCTGCGCAAGCAGGAGGAAGGGGGAGATCATCTCGGTGTACACAGGTCGCGAACCGCGACATGTTTCCCTACGGCAGTTTCTACTGCCTGCAGCTGGGATGAGGATCTTCTCGGTAAAATCGGCGCCGCTATCGCCGAGGAAGCGGCAGACCAGGGAGTTGGGGTACTCCTGGGACCGGGTTTAAACATCAAGAGGAACCCGTTATGCGGAAGGAACTTTGAGTACTTTTCCGAGGACCCGTATCTTGCCGGCAAACTTACCGCAAGCTTTGTCAAGGGTATACAGAAAAACGGAATAGGTGCCTGTCTGAAGCACTTTGCCTGCAACAGCCAGGAATACAGGCGTTTCACCTCGGACTCCGTGATTGACGAGAGGACTTTAAGGGAGATTTATCTGACCGCATTTGAAATCGCCGTGCGTGAGGGAAAACCCAAGACAGTCATGTGCGCCTATAATAAAATCAACGGTGTTTACTGCAGCGACAACGAGGAGCTCCTCACAAGGATCTTGAGGGAAGAGTGGGGATTTGACGGGTTGGTCATGACGGACTGGGGTGCAATGAACGACCGAGTCGCTGCCTTCAGAGCCGGATGCGATTTGAACATGCCCGGCGGCAGCGGTTATATGAAGAAAGAGGTCATGGACGCGGTCGCACGCGGAGAACTCGATGAGAAAGATATCGATCGCAGTGTCGGGCGGGTTCTGAAAATGGTAATGGATGCCCGGGAAGCGTTGAAAGAAAAAGCGACTTGTGATTATGACGCCCACCACGAACTTGCCCGCATTGCTGCCGAGCAAAGTGCGGTGCTGCTAAAAAATGATGATAATATCCTGCCGGTCAAAGAAGGCCAGAAGATCGCAATCGTCGGTGATATGGCCGGGGAGATGCGTTACCAGGGAACGGGTTCAAGTCACATCAATCCAATAAGGCTTATAAACCCTGCAGACGTATTAACGGGAACAGCAAGCGTTGAAGAGGCCGATGTCGTTATCGTTTTTGCAGGACTGACACCGGATTATGAGAGCGAAGGGTTCGACCGCGACAACATGACAATGCCCCCTGAGCATATAAAGCTAATTGAGGATAGTGCAGCTAAGAATCCAAATACGGTCGTTGTACTGTTCTGCGGAGCGCCCGTTGAAACACCTTGGGTTGACAAGGTAAAGGCTGTTTTGTATATGGGGCTGCCGGGTCAGGCCGGCGGCGAGGCTGTGAAAAACCTCCTGTACGGAAAGGCAAATCCGTCAGGAAAGCTTGCCGAGACCTGGCCTAAAGAGTACAAGGACTGCCCGTCATCGGGATATTATGGACCGCAGGACGCGCAGTACAGAGAAGGATTATATGTCGGCTATCGTTACTATGATAAAGCAAATGTAGAACCGCGGTGGAGGTTTGGATACGGGCTCAGTTATACCCGATTCGAGTACAGTAATGCAAATATTGAAGGTGAACGGGTCAGCGTTACGGTGACCAATGCCGGAGACTGCGAGGGAGCCGAGGTGGTACAGCTTTATGTCTGTCCGCCGCAGGATGGTATATATCGCCCGCTGCGTGAGCTGAAGAGATTCACAAAAGTAAAGCTGCAGCCCGTCGAGAGCGTTGAAGTGAGCTTCGTACTGGATGAAAGGTGCTTTGCGGTTTGGGATGACGGATGGAAGGTACCGTCCGGTACATATACGATACTCGTCGGAGGAAATCCCGACTCGTTGATAACTGCCGGAACGATTGAGAAGACAGGGATAAGTATAAAAATACCGGAATGGCAGCCCGGAAGCTGGTATGAAAACCCTGTCGGGGCGCCCTCGCAGGAAGAATGGGAAAGGATGCTGGGCAGAAAATTTACTCCTCGTGTAGCTAAGAAGGGTGAATATACTCTTAACGATACGATCATGGACATGAAAGAGCATTCGTTCGTTATGAAGGCATTTTACTTCGCACTCAAAAAATATATATCCAGGGGTGCTAAACCCGGCACGCCGGAGTTCAGGATGATGATCGAGTCGAGCGCCGGAAGCCCTTTGAGGAGCCTGCAAATTACAGGAGGATTGAAACCTAATCTCGTCAAAGGCTTGCTGGAGATGGCAAACGGAAGGTTTTTCGGCGGTCTGAAGTTGATGTCAAAAAACAATCAAGGCTGATGATATGTAAATCAACGTTACTGTAAATCAGTGTTCGATATCCTCCCAATGTTTAAGGGGCATTGGGGGATATTTTTTGACTGCACATAATGGTATTGTTGATGTTTCAGGACATTTTGACCGCAGTCGATAATCAGCCTGAGGACGTATAATTCTCGTATTTAAGCTAAAGAATTTTTAAAAACTATTATTTGTGATCCTATTCGACGGAATTTTTACAGGCCATATGCTATTTTATGATGGACAGACAGTATCGATCCGTATCTCGATCATGAAATCTGGTGAAATATTGTGGCAGAGAAAATATGGCTTTCGTCACCTCATATGAGTGATGAAGGATATGAACTTGAATACATAAAAGAGGCGTTCTACACTAACTGGGTAGCTCCGCTGGGACCGAACGTGGACGGGTTTGAAAGAGAACTGGCATCATGGATAGGAGCAAAACACGCGGTTGCTTTGGTTTCGGGGACAGCCGCGATACATATGGCCCTGAAAGCCGCCGGGATAGAACGGGGAGATATTGTGTTTTGCCAGGACCTCACGTTTGCCGCTACAGCAAACCCGATCGTCTATCAAAACGCGACCCCTGTTTTTATTGACAGCGATTTTGAGACATGGAACATGGATCCGGAGGCGCTGGAAGCGGCTTTTGACAAGTATCCCGATGTTAAAGCCGTTATAGTAGTCCACTTATACGGTCTTTCAGCGGACATGGACCCTATAATAAAGTTATGCAGGAAGCATAAAGTGATTTTGATAGAAGACGCCGCCGAAGCGCTTGGAACAACGTATAAAGGGAAATTTGCCGGCACGATCGGGGATTATGGAATATTCTCATTCAACGGGAATAAAATAATCACCTCTTCCGGCGGCGGGATGCTTGTTTCGGATTATGAAGACAAAATAGCGAAAGTCAGGTTTTGGTCTACACAAGCCAGGGAGAAGGCGAGACACTATCAGCATTGTGAGGTGGGTTATAACTACAGGATGAGCAATATTGCTGCCGGCATTGGCCGGGGACAATTAAAGGTGCTGGATCGGAGGATAGCAAAAAAGAGGTACATATTTGAGTTTTACAAAAGACAACTTAACGGACTTGAAGGTATTCGGTTCATGCCCATCAATGACTGGAATGAGCCCAATTGCTGGCTGTCATGCATAACTTTGACCGGACAGGTCAGACCGGCGGATATAATGGAAGCACTGGATAACGAAAATATCGAATCCAGGCCGATATGGAAACCGATGCACATGCAGCCGGTCTTCGAAAAATGTGACTTTATTGGCGATGGAATCTCGGAGAAGCTGTTTGAGAACGGCGTTTGCCTGCCAAGTGATACGAAGATGACTGATGATGATTTGCTGAGAGTATGCAATGTCATTAAGGGGTTGTGGACATATTCATGACTAATGTCGCGCTTGAACCAACTCGACCTGAAAAGAAATGAAAATACTTATATCAATTAGCCCATGGGAATTGAATGTCATTCAATAAGTTACTGAACAGTATACCCGAGGGGGAGCTTGATTCCACCTCGTTTTTTACTTCCTTCGCCGTTGCTTTCAAGGCAAACATGTTAAGATCATGGAAATATAGGTAAATTACTTTAATTATTTAGCATGTACATAAACATGTATTGTAATATGTCGAATTTCGGTGATAAAATATTTCAAAATTTAAACCGCAATGAAAGGAGTTCTAGATGCTTAGCGACAAAGCAAATATCGTATGTTTGTTGCATGTTTTGGCGATCCGACGAAAATCACATTCTTCCCATGAAGGAGATCATATCCAGGCTAAGCGATGAATACGGAATCAGCCCCGACCGTCGGACTATTTACAGCCTGATTGCGACCCTCAAGGAGTTGGGATACGACATCTCCGGTTATGACGAGAACGGGGTAGGGTATTATTTGAGACAGAGGATGCTTGAGCTCTCTGAGATACGGCTCCTGATGGATGCTGTTTATTCTTTTCCGTTCATCACACCGAAAAATACCGAGGACCTGGTCGAGAAACTGCAGGAGCATTTGAGCATATATGAGCGAAAGAGATTTAAGAACATGATGTTGTCAAAACCATACATCAAAACTTCGAACCGGCAGGTGTTTTGGAGCATTGAGCAGCTTGATACGGCTATCACAAAAAAGGTCAAAGTCAGGTTCAAATACCTTTGCTATAATCTTGACAAACAACTTGTGCCGCGACGCAGTGAAGTTTATACCGTAAATCCCTACGGCATGGTATTCACCAACGAAAATTACTATCTCATCTGCATAAAAGAAAACAAGGATAACGTAAGTCTCTACCGTATTGACCGGATGCGGGATATTGAAGTGACTGACTCTGAGCTCGATCCTCGCGGCAAAGATTTCGATCCTCAGAAGTTCGTCGAACAGGCCGTGTATGCCTATACAGGTGAGCCTGAACCGATCGTGATGCATTGCAATCGTGAGATAATCGACCATATAATCGATAAGTATGGCACGGATATCGACATTACAGAACTGGATGATGCAAAAGTAAAAGTGCGCTTTACTGTACCGCCTAACGGCGTGAAATTCTGGGCGCTACAGTTTTTGCCGCATGTGGAGGTCGTATCGCCGCAATGGCTGCGTGATGAAATCATTGAGTGCATCAGCCAGAACCCGTATATGCAATAATAGCTTGTACAGTAGGAAGAAAACCGACTGGACTCCAGCAGGTCTGATTAGATGGGATCTCAATAACGTTACCTTGACGGTCCGGAGCAACACTAGATGAGGCTACGTGAGAAAGCAAACAGCGAAGCCCTCTCACGAAGCCTATTATGACCGGCTCATAAATACTCATGATATAACTGTAAAGTATGTCCTGAAATTGACAGCAAGATAAGAAAAGCAACCGCTTCGTTAATGAAACGGTTGCTTTTTTATATCCGGATTGCTTGACGTATATGAATCGCATCAGGCAACTTAATTGCTAAATGTTTTACATAAAGTGCCATTATTAGACTGTCCTTTCACAAAAAAACTTACCATTGATTTCTCCTAATATTCGACTGTCTTTGCCCTTCCATATGTTAAAAATTGATGACTGCTGTGCGACAGAAATCCGGAATAACGTCGGGTTTCGTCAGTAAACGCTGAACTGTTGCGGAAACTTGCAAAAATTATGCCCAATAAATCGACCGGAATATCGACCTGTCAAGATTATAATAAGGAAAAAATCCAGCACCTATTTGTCGGTACAAAAAAATGAGCATGTCATATTCTGTATTTTCATTTGGAGGTTTATATGATGGAAGGATCCATATTCAGCGGAAAGACTCTTCTGATCACGGGTGGGACAGGTTCTTTCGGAAATGCCGTTTTGAATCGATTCTTGTTTTCTGATATCGCGGAGATACGCATTTTTTCAAGAGATGAGAAGAAGCAGGATGACATGCGGCAGTTCTATCGTATGAAATATCCCGACCTGTATGACAAGATCAAGTTCTTCATCGGTGATGTAAGGGATATTTCATCGGTGAAAAACGCAATGTACGGAGTTGACTACATATTTCATGCTGCGGCATTGAAGCAAGTCCCATCATGCGAGCTCTTCCCGCTTGAGGCAGTTAAGACAAATATACTGGGAACAGATAATGTCATTACGGCAGCCATTGAATGCAATGTCAAAAAAGTCATTTGCCTGTCAACAGACAAAGCGGTATATCCGGTAAATGCTATGGGAATGTCAAAAGCCATGATGGAAAAGGTCGTGATCGCAAAAGCCAGATCCGTGAGCTCCAATGGTACTGTCATTTGTTGCACACGATACGGGAACATCATGTGTTCAAGGGGTTCCGTCATTCCGCTTTTCATAGAGCAAATCAAGGCAGGCAAGCCTCTTACTGTCACCGATCCCAACATGACCCGCTTTATGATGTCATTGGATGAGGCAGTCGATCTGGTGCTGTATGCTTTCGAGTATGCAGAGAATGGTGACATTATGGTCAAAAAAGCTCCCGCATGCACGATTGCTACCCTGGTGCAGGCGATCAAAAAGCTCTTTTGCTCGGATGTGGGGATCCAGATCATAGGGATCCGTCATGGCGAAAAGATATATGAGACCCTGCTTTCGAATGAGGAGTGCGCTCATGCGATCGATATGGGAGACTTTTACCGGGTGCCTGCCGACATGCGTGATCTGAATTATGACAAGTATTTTACATACGGAATAAAGCAAAACAGCACACTTAATGAGCTGAACTCCAACAACACGAGGATATTGGATCTGGAAGAAATGATGGAGAAGCTGCTATCGATTCAATATATTAGGGACGAGCTTTCAATGTGGAACAAGATGTATGGCAGCTTTAGGCTGAAAGCGAGTTCGTATGGCTGGAGATAGTTATGAAGATACTGATTACAGGATCGCAAGGATTCATAGGAAGCAACCTGAAGGAATCGCTTAAGAATATCCGACAGGGATATGATCATCGCTTCGCTGATTTGATGATCGAAGAGATATATGAATATGACCTGGATACGGACCCTGCGCTTTTAAGTGAATATTGCGCATCCTGCAGTTTCGTTTTTCATCTGGCCGGCGTGAACCGGCCGCAGAAGACTGAGGAATACATGTCGGGAAACCTTGCCTTTACAGAGACGCTGATCGATCACCTCAGAAAACGGAGCAACTATTGCCCGATCGTTTTTTCTTCTTCGATACAGGCATCCCTGGACAATCCATATGGCCAAAGCAAGAAGGCTGCTGAAAAGCTGCTGATCGATCATTCAATAGAGACGGGAGCACAGGTCATGATCTATCGTTTTCCAAACATCTTTGGAAAATGGTGCCGTCCGAATTATAACAGCGTTGTCGCTACTTTTTGCCATAATGTTGCCAGGAATCTACCGATTACGGTTCACGATCCGGAAAAGGATATAAATTTAGTCTATATAGACGATGTCATAACAGAACTGATCGATTCGCTCAAGTACACGCAAGAATCTAAAGATTTTTATCATGAAGTATCACCGGTTTATCGTGTTCGGCTAGGCTACATAGCTGAACTGATCCACTCATTTCGCGAGACGAGAAACACGCTTGAGTTGCCCGATATGGGAGATGAGTTTGTAAGAAAGCTCTATGCCACTTATTTGTCATATCTTCCTGAAAACGAGCTCAGTTATCCTTTGAAGTCCGCAGCAGATGAACGGGGAAGCTTCACAGAAGTGTTCAGAACGGAAAACAGGGGTCAGTTCAGCATCAACATAGTAAAGCCGGGTATCACAAAGGGCAATCACTGGCATTATACAAAAAATGAGAAGTTTATAGTAGTCAGTGGGCATGGGATCATCAGAATGCGAAAAGTGGGAAGGGATGCAAACGGAAGTTTGTACCCCTTGGTAGAATACGAGGTTTCCGGAGACGACTTGAAGGTTGTTGAGATCATACCCGGGTATGCGCATAGCATAACCAACCTGTCCGAAACTGATGATCTGGTTACATTGATCTGGGCAGACGAGTGCTTCGATCCGAAAAAACCGGACACATATCACTTTGAAGTATGATATCAGGAGGATAATCAGAATCATGGGAAAGCTCAGGTTGATGACGATAATCGGGACCAGGCCTGAGATCATACGATTGTCCGAGATAATAAAGCGCTGTGATATGTATTTCGATCACATCCTTGTACATACCGGACAAAATTATGATTATGAATTGAACCAGGTTTTTTTTGAAGATCTTGGTTTGAGGGATCCTGATCATTATCTGAATGCAGCCGGGAGTGATCTCGGAGAAACGATCGGCAACATCATCTCCCGTTCGTACAAACTGATGGCTGAATTGATGCCCGATGCAGTGCTGGTGCTGGGGGATACAAATTCCTGCTTATCAGTTATCGGTGCAAAGCGCCTGCATATCCCGATATTCCATATGGAGGCAGGCAACAGATGCTTCGATGAGTGCCTTCCGGAGGAAACAAATCGACGGATAGTAGATGTGATAGCCGACGTAAACCTATGTTATTCGGAGCATGCAAGGAGATATCTTAACTTTTCCGGTGTTCCCAGGGAGCGTACATATGTCGTGGGATCGCCAATGGCAGAGGTATTGGCGACCCATTATGATCGGATCATGTCAAGCGATATTGTAGAGCGGCTGGGCCTGGAAAAAGGGAAGTACATCCTTCTTTCAGCGCACCGGGAAGAAAACATCGATTCGGAGAGAAACTTCTTCATGTTGATGAATGCAATAAATGACGTGGCTGAAAAGTACGATATGCCTATTTTATACAGCTGCCATCCGCGTTCAAGAAAATTCATCGAACAAAGAGGGTTCACTTTTGACAGGCGGGTCATCCAGCATCGGCCGCTCGGATTTCATGACTATAACAATCTCCAGGTTAATTCTTTCGCAGTGATTTCGGATTCCGGAACCTTGCCGGAGGAGAGCAGCTTCTTCCTGTCCGTGGGCAAACCGTTTCCTGCAGTGTGCATCAGGACTTCGACGGAAAGACCGGAAGCGCTTGATAAGGGAAACTTCATATTGGCCGGTATCACTGCCGGGCAGGTCCTTCAAGCAATCGAAGTCGCTGTGGAAATGAACAGGAACCATGATCTCGGAACATCCGTTCCGGATTATACGGATATGAATGTGAGTGCAAAAGTCGTCAAGCTTATTCAGTCGTATACCGGCATAGTTAATTCCGTGGTATGGCGAAAGCAGATCGGATCAGAAATCAAAAGCCAGAGGAGACAGGCAGTTGCAAAGTACTAATTATGAAAAGTTAAGAAAAACAGTTTTGAATCTGGGTGTTTTTTTTACGATCATATCGCAGATGCCATTTCTGAGAGTACGGCTTCAAATAGATACCCAGTCTATTGCATATCCGATATGGATCCTGATGTTTTTCGTGACAGTCATTGCAACAGTCAGGATCAGGATACATGAGATCGTGTTCCCTATGTCAGTTTTCTCGATTTTTATCGTCGCAATGCTTCTGTTCGAGATGATCAGCGATAACGAGTATATATCATCAGTACTTGTTATGCCGATCATTATTTCGATCATGATGTTGATCATTGGGTATCTGAACGCAGATTTGTTTACGCCTGATTTTATAAAGAAGATCGCAGCTGTTTATATTTTTGCCACATTCCTCATGTGTGTGGATATTTATTTTGAGTATTTGCGCGGATATGATTTCGGAAGGGTCATATATGTCTACAGATCGAAGAACTCAGCGGGACAGCTTATCGTAACTGCGTTAGTGCAGCAGATTTTTATGTTTAAGCCAAGCGGAATAAAACGGCTTGTCAAATATGGTGTCATTGCATTCCTTTTACTGGTGATCGTACTTATGCGGTCCAGGGCCAGTATAGTGTCACTTATTTTTATTCCGATCACTTATGTATTTAACCGACATGTGAAAACAAGAAGCAAATTGCTGGTCATACTTGCGCTGATTGTCGCGATCCTTATAACTGTTTTTAATGAAACAGTATATGATTTTGCAATACGAAATCTCCTTCTAAATTCGCCAGATAAACGCTCGATCGGTTTCTCGGATCTAAACAGGATATCATCCCACAGATATTCGTACTTTGAAACATTTGCCACGCTGTTTCCGGGCAATGAGCTGATCGGCATCGGGAGTTACTACATGGACAACTTCTATATGGAAGTGATCCTAAACTACGGCATATTTATTGGTTTGATCATCATAGCATTAGCATTATTCCCGTTAAAAGTCGCATTCTCATTTAAAAACAGCAATATCGAATCCATTCTGGCAATCAGGATCATCGCGTTGTCTTATGCCTTTAATGGCATATTTGAAGGACTTGCTCCATTCGGTCCCGGTGCAAAATGCTTTTTCCTGTGGCTTATTGTCGGCGTGCTGTTGAATCGCAGCGGAAGATCGTCTGCACATAGTGACGGGTATATTTTGACTCATACAAATGTCAGTCAATGAATAGAAGGAAGTTCTGATACCGGAGGAAATGAAGTGAGTCAGGGAGCACTGGATACGACTGTTGATATCACATCCAATAAAGTAGGACTGGCTGCAAAATGGGCTATAACGGGTGAAATCATTGCGAAGATCGCCTCACCCTTAACGAATATGATCCTTGCACGAATAATCGACCATGAGATCTTTGGCATCATAGCAACGATCAATATGGTTACGAGCCTTTCGGAAATCTTCACGGAAGCGGGTTTTCAGCTCTACATCATCCAGCATGAGTTCAAAAGCAAAAAAGAGATGCATGATTATGCTTCAACTGCGCTATGGATCAGTCTGGTCATAGGATTAGCGATGTTCGGCATGATTTCATTATTCCGGCATTCTATCGCGGCCTATGTTGGCAGCCCCGGCTACGGCAACGAGATCATGGTTGCAGGGTTCTCCATCCCGCTGGTCTCCATCATAAGCATCCAACAATGTATTTACCGCCGTAACTTGAATTACAAACCGCTGTTTTTGCGGAGGATGCTGGGTCTGATCGTGCCGTTCGCAGTAACGATCCCCCTTGCTTTACTCGGATGGGAATGCTGGGCACTGATCCTTGGTACACTCACTGAACGTATCGTCAACGTGATAGTCCTGTCAGTGAATTCCGAATGGAAACCTAGGTTGTATGTCAACTTCCATTATATCGCTAAGATGGCCCCGTTTTGCCTGACCACTCTGTTAAGCTACGTAGCATCCTGGACAACGAACTGGATCGATATATTCATTACCAGTAATACGCTGGGAAGCTATTATACCGGGCTATATAAGAATTCTCAGGCGACGATCAACGGTATACTTGCAATAATCACGGCATCAATGACTCCTATAGTTTTCAGCGTATTGTGCCGTTATCAGAATGATCATGACAAATTTTGCGAGTCCATGGAAAGCTTCACTGAAAAACTCAGCCTGCTGCTGCTTCCGATAGGTTTCGGTACCCTCGTTTTCCGGCGTCTCATCACATATATAATGCTCGGTCCGAAATGGATGGAAACCAGCGATCTGATCGGCATTTTGGGGCTGAGCAGCGTATTGCTGAATGTCTATGCCGCTTATTGCCGCGAAGCATGCAGGGCCAGGGGAAAACCTTATCTGAACATAATCGCACAGCTCTTGTCCCTTTGCATTATCGTTCCCGCAAGTTATTTCGGCGCAAAAGCAGGCTTTGCGACTTTGACATATGCAAGGCCGGCAGCTTCCCTTACCTTGATAGTTTTCTATTACATAATCATCTATAGCAAATTAGGGATCTCACCGCTTCGCCTTATCCTGTCGACACTGATCCCTTTGGGATGCTCTGCTGCAATGGCGGTATGCGTTCACTTTCTCAAACTTTTGTCAACCGGTGTTTTAACGGATTTTCTTATCATACTGGCAGGTGTCCTGATTTATGGGATGTTGATTTATCTATTTCCCCGTTCAAGGAAAGTCCTGATCGAGGTGCTTGATGATCTCGCGATCAAGTCATTGAAACCCCTTACAGGTAAGCTAAATAATCACTTGCACTCCGGGAGATCGCTATGGTGGAACAGATCAAACTGAAATTGGCCAGACTTTTCAGATGCGCTCTTACGTTGGTTTCTCCAAGGCTCAACGGAATAGTGGTATTTTATTTCAAGTTTCGAAGGTTCCCTGATTTGAAGGACCCAAAGGAATTCAATGAGAAACTGCTGAAGTTGAAGCTGGATGACTATGACTGGAACCCTTTGGTAAGACAATGCGCTGACAAGTATGCGGTTCGGGATTATGTCAGATCTAAGGGTCTAGGCCACATACTGAATGAAATAATCGAAGTTTATGATGATGTTGATGATATAGACTTTGGGAGATTGCCGGTAAAGTTTGCGATGAAGTGGAACTTCGGGTCCGGCATGAATGTTATCTGCCACGACAAAGGTCAGTTGGATGAAAAGGCTGTACTAAAGCAGATGAAGAAATGGGGGAAGGGCAGATATTATCTGGGATATGCCGAAATGCAATACAAAGGCGTACCTAAAAAAATAATCGTTGAGAAATATATCGGGAATGGAGAAAATCGATTGCCATCCGATTACAAGATATACTGTTTCAACGGCAAAGCAAAAGCGATATTGCATATTTCGGACAGGGGAACGGCGGATAAAAAAGCCGCATTCTTCACAACAGACTGGCGCTACGTTGGCACGCCGAATGATAAATACAGCCGGTTCGATACTCCCCCGGATCCCCCCGAGTCGCTTGAGGTTATGCTGGAAGCCGCGGAAAAACTATCCCAGGGCTTCCCGTTTGTCAGAGTCGATTTCTATGAATGCAATGGAAAGGCCATATTTGGTGAGATGACATTCACACCGGCCGGATGCCATGATGTCTCGGACATGCTTATCGATGGCATAGAAATGTCTGACATGTTATGTGTTCAATGAACGCACTGAGTAACCGGGTCTCATTGGCGGTGTACTATACTAACATATCACTTGGGAATTCTCATTTGTTTGTTTAGTGCTACATTCCTGGATAAAGGTGAGCCGGAAGTGAAAAAGGGAAAAAACAGCTTCTACTGTCGTTTTATAAAGAGGATTTTCGATATCATCTGTGCGCTGCTGGCCATCATCGTTTTCTGGTGGCTGTTCGCCATAGTTGCGATCCTGGTCAGAGTAAAGCTTGGATCGCCCGTAATATTCAGGCAGATGAGACTGGGAAAAGACGAGAAGCCTTTCGAACTCTACAAGTTCCGGACGATGACGGACGAAAGGGATGAAAACGGGAGATACCTTCCGGACGATGAAAGACTGACAAGCTTTGGAAGATTACTGAGGAGCACCAGCCTGGATGAATTGCCTGAAGTTTGGAATATCCTGCGCGGGGATATGAGCGTGATTGGTCCCCGCCCTCTGTTGGTGGAGTATCTGCCATATTACACAGAACGGGAACGGCATCGCCATGATGTCAGACCCGGCCTAAGCGGCTGGGCACAGGTCAACGGTCGCAACGCCATAGGTTGGGAGGAAAAGTTTGCGTTTGACCTGGAATACATTGAGAAATGTTCATTTGCCTTTGACGTCAAGATCTTGCTTTTGACAATCGTAAAAACTATAAGGCGTTCAGATATCCTGATCGGAAAGCAGTTTCGGAACGGGAGACTGGATATCGAAAGGTCTCATCGATACGAGGGTGTCAGTTCGGTATGAATATTACTGTCAGAAAATTCGATGCGGGTGACATACAAAGAAAAGTCGATTGGATAAACGATTCGGATAACAACAAGTACCTCCATTATGATCTCCCTCTGGAATATCAAAAGACGCTCGACTGGTTTGAAAAAATCAAGGACCGCACGGACAGATATGATGCCGTTATCGAGGCCGACGGCGTACCATGCGGCCTGATTGGGCTGCTTTCGATAGACAGAAAGAACAGAAAGGCTGAATTTTATATTTGCATGGGAGAGGCTGCATATAAGGGTAAAGGAGTTGCCAGGCAGGCAAGCAGGCTTATCCTGGATCATGCTTTCAATAACCTTGGTTTGAACAGAGTTTACCTTTATACGGAAGTGGACAACAAGGCAGCCCAGAGGCTTTTTGAAAAGGTCGGATTCGTGAAAGAGGGGGTGATCCGATCAGATCTGCTTGTCAACGGCAGGTATGTCGATCGCATCATCTATGGAATCTGCAAAGAAGTAAATAAAAGAAAAAATAAGGAACCAACTCCGGTCCAGAGATTAGACTTGCCGGAGAATAATAATCACATCTATATCAAGAGAGATGATCTGGTACCCGTGTCCTTCGGGGGGAATAAAGCAAGAAAAGCTTTGCTGTTCTTCGAAGAGATAGATAAAGGAAGCTATGATTGCGTCGTTACATATGGAAGCAGTCGTTCAAACCACTGCAGGGTCGTGGCGAATCTCGCGGCAGCCAGGGGTATGAAGTGCTGCATTATCTCACCGTCTGAGGCATCTGAGGAAAGCAGCAACAGCATGCTTGTAAAGCTGCTGGGGGCTGAATATATTACGTGTCCTGTGGACGAGGTTCAAAACACTATTGAGAGAAAAATGGACGAGCTGAAGGCATTAGGGCATCGCCCATATTTCATCCCCGGAGGCGGGCATGGCGTGATCGGGACACAGGCATATGTGGATTGCTACGAAGAGATCATGGACTTTGAAGCCAGGTCCGGTATTCGCTTCGATTATATATTTCATGCGTCAGGTACCGGTACTACTCAAGCCGGCCTTGTTTGCGGAAAACTGCTCAATAAAGGAAAAGAGAAGATCATAGGCATCAGTATAGCGAGAAAGAACCCTAGGGGCAGGCAGGTCGTTGTCGACAGCGCCCATGAATATCTGAAGAGCGTAAGTTACCGGGGAACAGAAGGTATAGAGGAAGAAGTTTGCTTTATCGACGATTACACGGCTGATGGTTATGGAAAAAGTAGTGGATCGATACGGGAAATCATCAGACATATATGGATGAAATTCGGCATACCTATGGATTCGACATATACTGCCAAAGCCTTTGCAGGCATGCAGGACTATATAAAGAAAAATGATATATCAGGGAAAAACATCCTTTTCATACATACCGGCGGGACACCGCTGTTTTTCGATGATCTGTGCGATTTGTGAGGTTGGATCGATGAACATATTGATATTGAGCTGCGGCACAAGAAACAAAATAGTTAGTTATTTCAAAAAGGCCCTGGGAAACGCCGGTAATGTTATCGCGACTGATATGAGCAGGATGGCTCCTGCATTGTATGAGGCTGACAGGTATTACATAGTGCCTGGCATAACAGATGCAGGGTATATTGATGGTATCATAGATATTTGTCTGAAAGAAAAGATAAACGGAGTATTGAGTCTTATCGACCCGGAACTAAGTATTCTCGCAGAGCATGCTGACAGGTTTGAGGCAGTGGGAGCTACGTTCATAGGATCAAGCTTTGAGCTGTGTGAAATATGTCTGAATAAATATGAAATGTATAAGTGGCTTGACGGGCACGGATACAAGTGTGCCAGATCGTTTGTTGATTTTTCTGAATTTCTGGACTCCCGCATTGAGTATCCGGTATTCATAAAGCCTGTAAAAGGCAGTGCTAGCATAGGCATTTCCAGGGCTGATGACGAGAGGACGGCAAGATTCCTGTTTGACCAGAGGGAAGGAATGATGATCCAGGAGTTTCTGGACGGACAGGAAATAGGCGCCGATGTTTATGTCGATATGATATCGGGTGAAGTCGTGTCGATATTCACAAAGAAGAAGCTGGTCATGAGATCCGGTGAAACGGACAAGGCCGTTTCTTTCAAGGACAGCAAGCTGTTTGACCTGATCGAGAAGTTCGTTAAAGAGGCAGGGTTCAGAGGACAGATAGATATAGATATCTTTGAAGTAGATGGTGACTTTTATATCTCCGAGGTAAATCCACGTTTTGGCGGAGGCTACCCGCATGCATATGAGTGCGGCTGCGATCACATCAGAATGATAATGGAGAATCTGTCGGGGAGGATCAATGAACGGAAGATAGGCTGCTATGACGACGGGATCGTTATGATGAAGTACAACGATGTGATGATAAGAAGGATCTGATTATATGAATGTGCTTTTTCTTACGATCGGACGAATGGAGCATATTGAAGAACATGCTTTATACACTGACTTGCTGCGTTGCTTCAGGGATAAAGGCCACAATGTATATGTAGTCAGTTCTCGGGAAAAAAGATATGGTTTGCCTACCGAGTATGTCGAGGAATCGGGAGTCCATGTACTTAGAGTAAAAACAGGAAATATAACTAAATGCAGTGCGATCGAGAAGGGGATCTCGACGGTTCTCATTGGGAGAGAATATAGGTCTGCCATAAATCAATATCTGTCAAATGTCAAATTTGATCTGATACTCTACTCCACTCCGCCGATCACTTTCGTCAATGTAGTCAAGTATGTCAAGCGGCGCGACGGCTCAAAGACATACTTGCTGCTAAAGGATATCTTTCCGCAAAATGCCGTTGATCTGGGCATGCTGAATACACGGGGATTGAAAAGCCTGCCGTATAGATATTTCAGAAAACAGGAGCAAAAACTGTACGCACTTTCTGACCGGATTGGCTGTATGTCAAAGGCAAATGTACGCTATGTGATCGAACATAATCCAGATTTGAATCCCGATACCGTTGAAGTGTGTCCGAACTGCGTCGAGGTTCGGGATGTAAGCGTTACCGGGGAGGAAAAGCTGGAAATAAGACAGAAGTACGGGCTTCCAATCGATAAGAAGATATTCATTTACGGCGGGAACCTGGGGAAACCTCAGGGAGTACCGTTCATAATTGAATGCCTCAAGCGTTGCGAAAAAATAGAAAATGCATTCTTCTTCATAGTCGGTTCCGGAACAGAGTATAAAAGGCTGGATACATATGTGACGCAAGAAAAGCCTCGGAACGTGAAATTGATGAAGAGTATCGCAAAGGATGAATTTGATCATATGATCGCGGCATGTGATGCCGGATTAGTGTTTCTGGACCATAGATTCACGATCCCTAACTTTCCAAGCAGGATATTGAGCTATATGCAGGCCGGTTTGCCCATTATTGCTGCAACGGACAGATCAACTGATGTGGGAAAGGTGATCACTGACGGTGCTTTCGGTTGGTGGTGTGAGAGCGATGATGCGGGAAAATTCGTCGAATTGGTGCGCTATGCTCTGACCGAGGATCTCGAATCTGTTGGGAAAAAAGGACTGCAATACCTTCGGACCGAATATGCGGTAGAAAAAGCTTATGAAATCATAATGAAAGGTTTGGATGAACATGATGAGGTCGTGAGCAAAACTCTTGTCTTTCAATAACATCGCAAAAATTTGAAGAATAAATACGAAAAACCGCTGTGAAATAAGTGGTTTTATTCTTCAAATCGACCGATATTTCACCAGGTATGATGATACAATTCGTTAATAAAATAGCATACGTGCTGAAAGAAGAATTTGTCATAACAAGACGACAGAAGTTGCCACATAAGTGCGGAAAGATCATCAAGAGTCGGACAGCTTTATTTAACATGACTGTTTCTAATACTCTGACAATTATTTTATATAGAGGGAGTAGCATGCAATTGTTGAAGAATGTCAAACTCGTTATAGCAAAGGGACTCAAATGGATCCTGAATCCACCTGCCCTAAGGGATTGTCAAATCGACAAGACTGCACGTGTTTGTCCAAGAAGTGAACTGACGAACGTAAAGGTTGGAAGATACTCATATGTTGGGAGTCAGTGCTTTGCCGTCAATGCTTCGATTGGCCATTTCTGTTCTATTGCAGACAGATGCTGCATTGGTGGCGCGACTCACCCGATGGATTATGTCTCAACAAGTCCCGTTTTTCATGCAGGCAAAAATATTATGAGAACGAACTTTTCTTCACATTCGGCGCCAAAGTCAAAAGTTACTGTAATCGAAAACGATGTGTGGATTGGAATGGGTTGTTATGTAAAAGCGGGGGTAACGATCCATACAGGAGCTGTAGTCGGTATGGGAAGCGTAGTTACTCACGATATACCCCCTTATGAAATATGGGCAGGAAATCCAGCACGTTTCATTCGCAAACGGTTTGACGAGAACACGATTGAGAAATTGCTGAACAGTGAATGGAGGGATTGGTCTGATAGTAAAATCGCAGAAACAGCTGTAATGTTTGACGATACAGAGAAGTTCATTCAGTACTTGGAAAGGGACAATTATAATGAGGATTCTAATGCTGACAACCGTATATCCGCGGCCGGATTCTAGCAAAGCTTCAACCGCAACAAAGGTTATCCACTATTTTACTTCCGAATGGAAAAAAGCAGGTCACGATGTCGTAGTGGTACATACAATAAATGCATTACCTAAGTTTGTTTACTATTTACCGGGCAAAATAAAGAAAATCATTAAAGCCAAATTATCGTTTGAGGTACCTGATCCGAAGATAAGAAAGAATATTGAGTATGATTACGAGGGAATACACGTATTCAGGGAAAATATCCGCAAAGTTATACCGCGGGGTCTTAGCAGTGACAAAGAAATATCTAAATGTGCCAAGTCTATTGTCGCATCGCTAAACGGCATAGGATTTGAGCCTGATCTGATCGTCGGTCACTGGGCAAGTCCAAATGCACAGCTACTTGCTGAGCTGAAGCGCTATTATGCCTGCAGAAATGCGCTGGTCTTCCACAGTGCGTTTTATGCTCAAAGATTTACCGAAAAGATGAAAGAATACATCAAGCACATTGATAAGATCGGAGGTCGTTCAGAAAAGCTTGCGGAAGAATTAAGAGATATCTTGCAGCTAAAGCAGAAACCATTTGTTTGTTATTCCGGTGTTCCGGATGAATATATCAGACAGTCTGATAGCAATGAAGATAAAGTGGCCGGTGATATCACTCGATTCTTGTATGTCGGTGAGCTTATTCGGAGAAAAAATGTTGATATCATCATACGTACATTGGCCGGGTTCAAGGACAGACCATGGTCGCTGGATATTGTCGGCGTGGGGAATGAGCTTTATACGTTGCAAAAGCTTGCAGTTAAACTTGATGTTGCAGACAGAGTACGTTTCTATGGGCGAATATCCCGGGATGAAGTGTTTAAGATAATGCACCAGGCACAGGTTTTTACAATGGTAAGCCGTGGTGAAGCCTTCGGTTTGGTATACCTGGAAGCAATGGCAAACAGCTGCCTAACGATCGGTTCTATGGGGGAGGGTATCGATGGTGTTATAGAAGACGAAGTGAATGGATTCCTCTGCGAAGCAGGAAGCGTTGATGCGTTGAAATGTGTATATCAAAGGATCTTTGATATGCCGCCCGGGGAGAGGAGAAGAATTGCGAGATCCGGATATGAGACCGCATGCCGGATGACTGATTCAAATGTGGCGTTCAACTATTTAAACGACATAATGGAGGGAGGTATGCTGATAGAGATGCTTCCGCCGAAGGATGGTAAAGCAATATAATCATAGTTTTAATATTTGTTTTAATAAAGGAGTAAGGCAAATGAGAATGGCAAAAAAGACATTGGCCTTCTTGCTGGTTTTTTGCATGGTAGCTGCTTTACTGCCGACTACGGTTTTGGTGGCGGAAGCAAGCGCTGCCGGAAGCATCGGCAAGGGGGACAGCATTGAAGGTACCGACTTATATGTTACGTCTGTTAAGAACTACTCCATTGCACCTGATATTACTGAGAAGGTGATCGTCACAAACAACAGTGCAGGTATTTCTCAAACCGTTGCAAATGTAATGGAGGTAAATGTTAGTAACGGCAAAGCAAAATTAGTCACCGGATACGGAAACCTTAATCCGAGTGTCGAAGGCTGGACATTGATGACCATGACAGGTCAGGCTCATCTTTATGAACAAGCTACGAACGAAAATGTTGTCGGAGGCGTCAATGCATCATGGTTCAATATTGAAACAGGTGAACCTTCAGGCAACCTGGTAATGCGGGGTGTAGTACATAAATCCAATACCAGCAGAACCTTCATCGCGGTTTTTAGTGATGGCTCGGTAAATTTATTCAAAGCCGGCACATCATTGTCAGCAGCGCTTGCGGAGCAAAAAAAACTGAGGGGTGACAATAGCCTCACTATAGTGGAAGCAGTTGACGGCAGCGATGGCATCCTTGTATGGGATGGTAAGCCCTATACGAGCGGTGGGAATGATGGGCCTTACTCACGTACAGCTATAGGTATCAAAGCGGACGGCACTGTTGTCCTGTTCCAGGCAGATGGTACGATGCCCCCTCGTTCTTTGGGCTATGATGTCTATGAAGAAGCAAACATGATGGCCGCCCTTGGCTGCGTTAAGGCAATTCGATTGGATGAGGGCGGTTCATCGACCTTTATTTCGCAGCGCGAAGGCGAAGCTGATCTGGCTATGAGAAACATACCTGCCGGAGGCAGTGAACGCAAGATCGCCGGCAGCGTGCTGGTCGTATCCACCGTAAAGCCGACCGGGGAATTTGATCATGCAAAAATCACACCTGACGCAGAGTACTTTACACCAAATTCCACGATCGAACTGACCGCAACAGCTCTCGACTATTCAGGCAGGGAAGCAAACGCAATGCCTTCCGATGCGAGGTTTGTGCTTGCAAATGACGGAATGGGAACGATCGGTCAGACGACGGTTTCCGGCAAAAAAGCGACAGCAACTTTCAGCTCCAACGGGAATACAGGCGATGTGATCGTCAACCTGGTATCTGAAAATGAAGTGGTCGGAACCGCCACGGTTCGTATTCAAAATCCCGATTTGTTGAAATTTACATCAAGTGAAATCAACCTGAACTATAAGCAGGTAAGTGATCTCGGGCTGAGAGCGACTTATCTGACTGAAACGGTGAACCTTAAAGACGGAGACGTCGTATGGGAGATCACAGATGAAAGCGCCGGATCATTCAACGGAAATCTGTTCACTGTGACCAGCAATGTGAAATATTCAGGCAGTCCCGTTGTTACTGCCCGTATCGGTGAATTGACCGCAAGCATTACTGTCAACATCGGTATGCAGCCTACAATGATCCTGGACGGCGGTGACGAAGACATTTGGGATTATTCCATGATAGGCACAACAGTTGAAGATTTCGAAGGGATGCCATCAAATGCCGTTGCAACTTATCACTATGCGGGGCGCGGCGGTAAAGTCGTCGGTTCGGTCATTTCCGACACTCAGGAGGAATGGGCGGATATCGTCCGTTTTGGGCATAATGCGATCAAGCTTGACTTTGACTGGACCGAACTTACAGGAACGGACGGCGCTTGCCTGGGGCTTGGAGACAATATGCCAATCGACGGTACTCCTACAGCCATTGGAGTCTGGGTATATATTCCTGAAGGAGTACCGGTACCATGGTTACGTGCACAGGTAGCCACAAGTACTGACGGCGGAGCAACATGGACTGACGCGTTTATTAACTTCACAACTGAAAGCGGCGAGGGAGTTGTTAACGGATGGCAGTATTTGGAGGCCGATTTGAGGTCATATTCAGGGTCTTTGATTCGCGTCAATCAAGGTATGCTGTTCCGGGCAATGGTTACTATGGCCGGGATTGGCTGGAAAACTGCTGATGGAGTCGTACTAAGCAAAAATCAGCTGGTTGGCTACATTATACTTGATAACTTGTGCATCATTTATGGCGCGAACAATCAGGATGTTACCAGCCCGGCGGTTACATCCATAGCGACTATCAATGAGGATGGAAGCCGTACTGAACTTGAAAATGGTGCAGTATTTGATAAGAACCATCTTAATTTCTATGTAACTTATAACGATTTTGAACTTTCGGATCCATTTGCCACAGGTGTGGAGTCTGCCTACTTCTATTTTGACGGTACATATTTTGGCCCCTGCGAAAAGGATAACCTTGGAAGCTGGACCACTGGGCTGATTTTCCCGAACGGTCAGCATTCAATTACCTTCTACCTGAAAGACGGGTACGGTAATGTGACTCGTGAAACCCGATACTTTACAGTCGCTGCAACAGAAGAAACCGACGAAAATTACGACATGACAAATGTCCGGCTTATAGCAGATGAGAAGCCGGAAGTAGGGAAGAACTGGAAACTGCATCTGGTGACAAACAGATCAACTGACATCAGCTCTGTGGAGGCTATATTAAGCATCACCAGAGGTTACAGTGTGAGCAATGTTCTGTTTGCAGAAGGTATTACGAATGGTACTTATACATATGACGCAAACAAGGGTACTCTGAATGTTCAAATCCCGTTTATCGGCGACAATCAAATAGACACTGAAACACTTGCTACTATAGTTGTCGGTATTCCGGAAAATGTCATAGAGGGGACTACTGTCAGCGCTCAAGTAACAAAGGGTATATTCGGAAGCTATCAATACAGCAATGAAAACGGTTATATAACACAGTTCAGCACACCCAGGATCAGTTATCCGATCGCTGCGACTTATCGTATCATTGCTGATACCATCGTCAAGGATCATCCTGCTTTTGCAACAGTAACCGTGATCGACGAAGCATCAGGAAAAACAGCGGAAGGCGTGAGTGTGTACGCAAACGGTATGTTTGTCGGGAAAACAGACAGCAACGGGGAGGTCGATATTTCCGGCCTGAATACAGAGATCGGTTCGTATACGTTAATTGCAAAGGACGATGACGGTAACTGTTCGTATCAAATAACAGTCTCTTGTTTTGCACCGATCGGCAACGAAGATGGTACTCCATATAACATCTTGTTTAATATGGTAGACAATGCGTCCTGCGAGAAGAATATCACATGGATGAGTAACCCGGATTACAGCGACGCAGTCGCGCTGATCAAGTATTCAACCAGTGAAGACCTGGCTGATCCTGTTTTGGTTGAAGGCTCCAGCAGACTCGTTTCTTACTCCGTGAGCAAGGTGATCAATCGCGTCAATCAGGTTTATCTGACTAACCTCGCAGCCGACACAACATACTATTTTGTGGTCGGGGATGGCAATAGCTGGTCCGAGGTCAGGAGCTTTACCACACCTGCCGCAAAAGATGAAACAACAAGGATCTTTATACTGGGAGATATCCAGGGAGATGCTGCCGATCTCGGTATGAGCCTTGTTGCGGACCATATCTTGAACGGCCCATTTGATTTTGGAATCCAATTAGGCGACGCTATTGATAATGTCCGCCAGTACGACCGGTGGGAAGAGGTTCTCGATCTCTTCAACATTGATCGTCTGAATACTAACATCCTGCATGTTATCGGCAATCACGAAGCCGATGATGACGGCAACAACTCATATGCTGCGAAGAGCGTGTTTGGCATCAAAGATGATTGGTATTCGTTTGAGTATGGTGCCGTATATGTTGCGGTATTGAACCACACCTTAGTGCCTGATGAACTGCAAGCATTTGGACGCTGGCTCGTCGAAGATGCATCCGGGAGCCGTTGTCCATGGAAGCTGCTGATGCTGCACGTGCCGGTTTATTATACGAACCCGACCGGCGGAGGAGAGGTCATTTTAGCAAATCTTCGTGAGTACATTGACGCTGCCGGCATTGACTTCTGCTTCTCGGCCAACGACCATAGCTATGCCCGCACAGCACCTATGACCAACGGGGTGATCGATGAGACTAATGGCACGGTGTACTACGTTGCAGGCAACATCGGCGGAAAGTCCTATCCGGTTGTCAACAATCCAAGTTTCAATTTCCAGATCGCAACTATTGCCTTTGATCATGTGTATTTGGACCTGACTGCTGATAAGTTTAACATTTCCATTACTGCATATAACGTTAACAATAACGGAAATGCTGCGGTTCTCGACACCTATTCAAGGGCAGTGATAATCTGCGAAGAAGGATATCATACTTATGAGTATGACCGCGTTACTGACGAACTGTTCTGTACCACTTGCGGTCATGAGACGACAGCTGCCGCCGACTTCTACAACGATTGGGCGACAGACAGGGAAACCGGAAAACTGATGTATTTTGAGGCAGGCAAGTACGTCGTTGGCAGCACCAAAATAGGGACTGTCCCTGTCTACTTCGACGAAATTGGCTTAGCGCTTGACGGGCAATATAACATTTGCGGCGAGACAGTTACATTCAAAGACGGGTTTTATATAGGCTGCGATAATCCAAATGTAGTCGTAGCGGGATTTTCCGGTGTAACTGTAGAGTGGATCATTTATAACGACGGTACCTTCAAAACCGGCGGCTATGGACCTATGCAGGACTATGCCCGAGAGGGGGTCGCGCCATGGTCTGACTATAAGACCCTGCTTAAGACCATTATCATTGGTGCTGACATTACTGAGGTAGGTTCCCTCTCGAAATCTTTCTATGTTACCTCTATCGTATTTGAAGAGGGAAGCAAACTGGAAAAAATCCAGGACGGGTGCTTTACGTATCTGTCGTCACTGAAGTCCGTCACACTGCCTGAATCGCTGGTGACATTAGGCTATTATGGATTCAAGCAATGCAATAACCTTACCTATGTGTATATCCCGCAAGGCACGAAGAATATACATATGACTGCTTTTGATGAAAGCCCGAATGTTGTTCTTGATGTGGCGGAAGACAGCTATGGCTATGATTATGCAATAGCCAGGGGTATACCCTACACGACCAGGCCTTTTATTGATTCAGTCGTTGACAGCGGCATATGCGGAGACGATATCACCTGGACGCTGTTCGCAAGCCGCAAGTTAGTGCTGAGCGGCAGCGGAGCGATGCATGACTTCGGCAGTCAGCACGAACAGCCGTGGGCAGCGAACCGCTTGAACATCAGAAGTGTTGAGGTCGACGCCAACATTACGAGTATCGGTGCTTATGCGTTCTTCGAAGCAAAGAACCTCAGGTTTGTAACGTTCGCAGAGGGCAGCAAGCTTGGGAGCCTCAACAGGATGGCGTTCTGCTGGTGCAGCAGCTTGACAAGGATCGATCTGCCGGAGAGGGTCAAGACGATCGGAGACCGTGCACTCGCATACAGCTCAGCACTAGTTGACGTGTATGTACCGCAGTCTGTTAATAACATTGGCAGCTTGTCATTTACCGGCAGCGGCAAAGTGAAGCTGTATGTAGCAGAGGGCAGCTATGCACATGAGTATGCTTTAAGCAAAGGCATTGCTTATGTAACAAGACCATTTGATGATTTCGTGGTCGACAGCGGCATATGCGGAGCCGATATCACCTGGACACTGTACTCGAGCGGAAGACTTGAGTTGAACGGAAGCGGACCGATGTATGACTTCGGCAGCCAAAATGCACAGCCGTGGGCAGCGGACCGCCTGAGCATCAGAAGCGTTGAGGTAGATGCCGACATCACAACCATCGGAGCATATGCGTTCTATGAAGCGAAGAATCTAAAGGACGTAACGTTTGCAGCGGGCAGCAAGCTTGAGAGCCTCAACAGGATGGCGTTCTGCTGGTGCAGCGGCTTGACAAGGATCGATCTGCCTGAGAGTGTCAAGACGATCGTAGACCGTGCACTCGCATACAGCTCAGCACTAGTTGACGTGTATGTACCGCAAGGTGTGAATAACATTGGAAGCTTGTCATTTGCAGGCAGCAATAATGTGAAGCTGTATGTGGCAGAGGGCAGCTACGCGCATGAGTATGCTTTAAGCAAAGGCATTGCTTATGTAACAAGACCCTTTGATAATTTCGTGGTAGACAGCGGCATATGCGGCGACGATATCACCTGGACGCTGTACGCAAACGGAAGGTTCGTGCTGAGCGGAAGCGGAGCGATGTATGACTTCGTCAATCAGAACACACAGCCATGGGCAGCGAACCGCCTGAGCATCAGAAGTATAGAAGTCGATGCCGACATTACAACCATCGGAGCATACGCCTTCTATGAAGCGAAGAATCTAAAGGATGTAACGTTTGAAGCGGGCAGCAGGCTTGAGAGCCTCAACAAGATGGCGTTCTGCTGGTGCAGCAGTTTGACGGGCATCGATCTGCCGGAAGGAGTCAAGTCGATCGTAGACCGCGCGCTTGCATACTGCGGAGCACTATCTGACGTGTATGTGCCGCAGGGAGTGAATACCATTGGCAGCTTATCATTTGCAGGCAGCAATAATGTAATGCTGTATGTGGCAGAGGGCAGCTACGCGCATGAGTATGCTTTAAGCAAAGGCATTGCTTATGTAACAAGACCCTTTGATAATTTCGTGGTAGACAGCGGCATATGCGGCGACGATATCACCTGGACGCTGTACGCAAACGGAAGGTTCGTGCTGAGCGGAAGCGGAGCGATGTATGACTTCGTCAATCAGAACACACAGCCATGGGCAGCGAACCGCCTGAGCATCAGAAGTATAGAAGTCGATGCCGACATTACAACCATCGGAGCATACGCCTTCTATGAAGCGAAGAATCTAAAGGATGTAACGTTTGAAGCGGGCAGCAGGCTTGAGAGCCTCAACAAGATGGCGTTCTGCTGGTGCAGCAGTTTGACGGGCATCGATCTGCCTGAGGGTGTCAAGAAGATCATAGACCGCTCACTCGCATACTGCGGAGCACTAGTTGACGTGTATGTACCGCAGGGTGTGGATACCATTGGCAGCTTGTCATTTGCAGGCAGCAACAATGTGATGCTGTATGTGGCAGAGGGCAGCTATGCACATGAGTATGCTTTAAGCAAAGGCATTGCCTATACAACATATTAAATCTCTTACAAATGATGGCGAGCAACACAAGAATCCTTTGAGGTTTTACGAGTGGCGACACTCTTGGCTGAGTGTCGCCACTCCTGTAAAACTCCATACATGGTGCGCAGCCTGGCAGGATAAAAAAAGTTGAATTTGGAGGGTTTAAAATGAGGATTGCTGTAGCAGGAATAGGATATGTGGGGCTTTCAATGGCTGTATTACTTGCACAACATAATACAGTTATAGCAGTCGATGTAGTCTCCGAAAAGGTTGATATGATAAACAACCGCAAATCGCCAATAGCTGATAAAGATATTGAGCAATATCTCTCTGAAAAGCAGCTTGATTTAACAGCTACGACAAACGGTGATGATGCTTATAAAGATGCTGAGTTCATCATAATCTGTACCCCTACAAACTATGATACTGATATGAATTATTTCGACACATCAACGGTTGAAAATATAATTCAGCAAGTTATTGATGTCAACCCTGACGCTTTTATAATAATAAAATCGACCCTGCCGGTCGGATTTACAGAAATGGCAAGGTCCAAGTATAGCTGTGATAATATTTTATTCAGTCCTGAATTTTTGCGTGAGGGACATGCCTTGTATGATAACCTCTACCCAAGCCGCATCATTGTCGGGGCCCCGGTCAAAAATGCCCGGTTGAGGAAAGCGGCCGAGGTATTTGCGAACCTGCTCAAACAGGGAGCAGCAAAAGAGGATATTCCGGTACTTTACATGGACCCGACAGAAGCTGAAGCTGTCAAACTTTTTGCGAATACATATCTCGCGCTGCGAGTGGCATTCTTCAACGAGCTTGATACATATGCCGCCATGCGGGGGCTAAACACAAAATCTATAATCGAAGGCGTATGCCTTGATCCCAGAATAGGCAACTTTTATAATAACCCTTCGTTCGGTTACGGCGGGTACTGCCTGCCAAAGGATACAAAGCAGCTTCTCGCGAATTACAATGATGTCCCGCAGAACCTTATCGGAGCGATCGTTGAGGCTAACAGGACACGTAAAGACTTTATTGCCGATCAGATCATCGCCCAAAAGCCGAACATTGTCGGTGTATACCGCCTGACGATGAAAGTCGGATCGGATAACTACCGTTACAGCTCGATCCAGGGAGTCATGAAACGCATAAAAGCGAAGGGCATAGATGTTGTCGTATATGAGCCGACAATGATCCAGGACAGATTTTTCAACAGTCGGGTGATACGTGATCTCAATGAGTTTAAAAAAATATCCGATATTATAATCGCAAACAGATATAGCGAAGAAATATCGGACGTAATGGATAAAGTCTATACAAGAGATCTGTTTTTCAGAGATTAGACATTATTGCGCATATCCGAAACGTATCAAATATCTTGTAATTTGATTTCTCCCCGGAGATTTATTTATGGGAAGTTGGATATATCTTATTTTCGCAGGAGAAAGATAAGGTAATGCCTGAGAAGAAACGCATTCGTATATAATATCTGAGCTGCAATTGCGTAAATGATGGAATCATGCTAGAATTAACCTGTGTATAGTCTGAACAGTCGTATGATCATTATACATAGGGAGATCAAAACCATGAAAGAACTGTTGAATCATATACTGCCGGTTGCGAAGAGTGTTCTTTTTGCGCTTGTTGTGTTCGTAGCGGGACATTACATGATCAAATATGCAACCGGAAGGATAAACAAGATCGTTGACAAGGGTAAATTTGACGATACACTGAAGCCTTTCATCAAGTCATTTACCAGTGCAGCTCTAAAAATCCTGTTGATAGTCGCAGTGATCAGCATTCTCGGGATCGAGACTTCATCGTTTGTGGCTCTTTTCGGAACTGCAGGCCTGGCAATCGGTCTTGCATTTCAGGGGACACTGTCCAACTTTGCCGGTGGTGTGCTGATCCTTATCACAAAGCCGTTCAAAGTCGGGGACTTTATAGAAGCCAATGGATTCAGCGGCACTGTTGAAGGGATCCAGATTTTGTACACGAACCTTGTAACGCCTGACAACAGGGTGATCCATATACCCAACGGAAGCCTTTCCAACGCAAGCATCATGAATTATTCTGAAAAGCCTTTCAGAAGGTTTGAGCACAATTTCAGAGTTGCGCATGATGCAGACCACGAAAAAATCGTCAGGGTATTGACTGAGGTCGTTGAAAGCCATCCGCTGATACTGGATGATCCGAAACCGTTCGTCAGGATGACAGCACACAGTGAGAGCGCGTTGATATACACCGTCAGGGCATGGGCTAAGTCGGAAGATTTCTGGACTGCAAGCTACGATGTGGTTGAACAGGTTAAAAAGCGGTTTGACGAAGAAGGCATTTCAATACCTTACCCGCAGGTGGACTTACATATAAAAAGCAAAACAGGATAGTCTTACAAACACCTGTTAATGCAGAAAGTAAATAAAAACGCAGACAAGAAAGATCCGAACTTCTTAAGCAAGCATGGCTTGTTTGAGGAGTTCGGAATTTTTATAGACTATTAAAATGCAGAAATCATGGAGACGAAATAGAAAAGAATTTATTTTCTGATTATATCAATTTCATTCCTATCCACATCGGGATAAGGTTCGTAAAATATGAACAGTGCAGCAAACATTTTGAGTATTGCCGCATGGCATCAAACCATCTGTTTATTAATCTGGTGATGTATTTGACCGTAATTTTCGGTATGCGGATGGCGAAAGCCCGGTCATGCTTTTGAATACCCGTGCGGAATGACCGTTGTACTCAATGTTGCAGGCTGCAAAAGCCTCCGCTACTGACAGGTTTGCATCCTGAAGCTTTTCCATCAGTTTGCCGATCTTATAGTTGACATAGTATTGATGCGGGGTAACACCTGTGTGTTTTTTGAAAAGCCTCGTGAAATGAGCTTTGCTGAGACAGGCGGCTTTTGCTATTTTGTCTATGTCAAACGGTTCGCGCCAATGGGCTTCTATGTATTGCCTTCCCAGTGTGATCTCTTCTTTTCCCCTGTATATGTTTCTTATTATAAAGACTGCAACAAAGCATATCAATTCACCGCCTGCGTTCATCAAAGGGAAACAGGTGATGTCTGCGCTTATGGACTTGATGTCTCTATCGACCGCATGGACATACCGATAAATGCCCTGGTAAGGTGCATTGAAGTCGGTCAGATATATGGTTTTTCCGTCAAGTACTTCTTTCAGCTGGCACATCACGCCGATCGAACTTATGACCGGATCCGAAAAGACGTTATACTTACCTACATGATCTTCCACACTTTTTATGCCCATTATTTTTATCGCCGCTTTATTGACCATCATTGAAGTCCCGTCAGGGGAAAAGATCTGGATCGGATAGGGGAAATACTCTATGACCCTGGCAAGCAAGTCCTCATTTCCGATGAGCGATCGAAAATATTCTTCAGCGCCGTTAAGCATGTTATCCATTTTGCTCCCCACTTTACCGCATTTTTGCATTCGCAGCTCTCAAAAGCCCATTTTCAACAGTATATTTATGATTTGAATCACGGCTGCATCACGGTAAGCTTTGTGTTTTTCATTATACTACAGAGCCTGCCTTATTGCCATATTGAATTCGGATGCTGATATCACTGTTTTCTCGCAAAAAAGAATTTTTTCTTACTAATAATGAGTATATCCGACCTATGCTTCTTAATGTACGGACCATACAATAAGGTTAAGTGAAACAAAACACAGCGCATCTGAGGGGGTGCTTAAGTACAAGCTGCCGCACAAATCATTCTTTGCGAGTCTACCGTAACATAGATATAAGTATAATAGGAGGATTTAACAAATGCTGATAAGCAAAAAACGTTTTAGAAGGATCCTATCAATCTTCCTGGCAGTACTGCTGCTCTTAGTTGCGTCAGGGTGTGGCAATCCTGTAAGAAAAGGTGTCGAAAACATGGTGAAGGATGCCATATCGGATGCCATTGAAAAGGGTAAGGATGCCTTGGCGGAAGGTGACAAAGACGATTCCGGGTACGAAGACGACTCAGATTACGAAGATGATTACAGCGATGAAGATGACGATTACAGTTATTACAACGATTCAGACGATTATGGCTACGGCAGCCCGGCATCGAAGCTTTATCAGGAATTCGTAGACAAGAAATCGGCGCTGGCCGCAACAATTGCTGAAGCATTAGGGTCCCAACCTGAACTTAGCCTAAGTGTGCTGTCCCTGTTAGGCATCACGATGATCGATTTGGCTGCTCTGCCTGCCAGCGTTCTGGGTTACGGACAGGGAACGGTCCAAGCTACATTGAACTTTTTCATCGACGGCGCAGTGGATTATGCAGAAAACGGCAACCATTATGAGGTCAAGTATACGAACACCGAAGAAGAGGAGATAGTGTTTATAGCCGATTATGATGAGGCTGAGGAAGCCCTGATCATTACAGTAACCGAGGACGGCAAAGATTACATCCACTACGATTATCGCAGGACGCCTTACGGATTTGCCGGTCAGATATACTCTGTCACAGACAACAAAGTGACCGAAATGTATCAGATCGCGATCCATGAAAACGGCGGCGCTCTCGGTATATCGACCGATCTGTCCGGCAAGCCGGGTGGCCTTTCGGGAAATGTATCCGTTGACTTCCCGAAGGATAGCCAGCAATGGTACTCGATCGACGGCAAACTGGTTACCGGCGTGACCGGCAGTGGCAATAAGTTCGAATTTGAGTACACTCCTCAGTCCGAGTAGAGAAAATTTGATGGATTTTAACAAAATAATGCTTGCTTTCTGAGCCATGGTACAATACAATCAAGTTGCTGCAAAGTATCCATTGAAACGCAGCTGAAAATGAAGAACCCCAACTCCAGAACAAAAGAGGCCGCTTAACCACGTTGTGCGTTAACAACGAGGCTGAAAACGGAGAGCCTCGACTCCAGAACAAATGAGGAAACACTTATTTGTCTGGAGGTTCTGAAAATGAAAAAGATTTTATCGATCGCACTTATTTTCGCAATCATATTCTCGTTCACAGTTGCGGCAATGGCCGCCGGGGGAGTTACTCTTAGAAAGACCTCAGATTCCTGGTACATTGATGTTGCAAACGGCTATATAGGTAATGTCACGTACCAGGACAACAAGGGTACCTATAGTACTTTTGTAAATGGCAACGGCAAATTACTATGTCGGTCTTCAGAGAGATTTTACCGGTCAGCTCACCTTAGTTGGGTCTTACGGGACGGATGATCCGGAAGTACCAACCATCATCGGTACGCGTACGATAACCACAATCACATTCAACGGTTATGTTGCTTCTGTCGGCTTCCTGGCTAACCAGAAATATCAGCAGGGGCCCAAGGCTAACTACATAACAGCGGTTATCAGGGAAACATATACTGTTGTTATAAGTGTGTATGACGTGTGGAGCAACGGTGATCAAACGCTCAACGAAGATAAATCTTCAACTTACACCGATACAGTCGTCATTGACGGCAGGTCCAATGCCCTTCCCAATGGAAGCGAAAGCAACCTGGTACCGACCTTTGAAGGTGGTCTTGGCGGATATAGTGTTGTAGTATCTTATAACGGTAATGGTAATAAGTTCAGCTGGAGCATCAATAATGCTCCTATACGGGAAACTGTTATAGTTGATACTGGTATCGTTCTTAACTAAATGAACGGGAAGATCCGGAAATAGCTGGCTTCGCCTGCAAGTGTTGATGATTAGACATTTGCAGGCGTTTTTGCATTATTTCGCGAATTTTATCAAGACCTTGCTTAGGTCGTAAATATCCGGTTATCCGGATAAGTTGTTAGGCGCAAAAACACTATGTGCTCTAGCAAAAAAGTAAAGCGTACATGGGGAGCAAGTCCCTTGTCCGTTTCTCCAAATGCAAAAAACCCTGTAGCCCGCATGACTACAGGGTTTTGCATTTAATGGTGCGGGTAACAGGACTTGAACCTGCACGGGGTCACCACTGGAACCTAAATCCAGCGCGTCTGCCAATTCCGCCATACCCGCGGATATTGCGCAGTAAAGCGCTTTTTAATGTTAACACAAGGCGGGTTGAATGTCAATAAAGTTGAGCCGCGGTCAATGCTCGGCCGCAAGCGACTTGGCGTACGGTTTCCTGCGGTAGATGATCAGGAAAAGCAGGAAGCCGATCCCGCTGCCCATTATGACATCTACTATCGAATGCTGCTTAACGAATACTGTGGACATACATATTATGACCATCAGAACAAACGAAGAAATGACGATCCAGCGTCTTTTCCTGATCGGCTCATATTCGGCAAGCGAAACGTGTGTTGCTATGGACATCAGTACATGCAGGCTGGGCGCGGAGTTTACCGGACTGTCTTTCAAGTATGTAAAAGCTACCCAATTTCCGAATATGTTGTCGGGCAATACCGTCGGTCTGAGGAATATGCCGTTAGGATATAACATGTAGACTGTGTTCGCTATAGTAAATGACAGTATCGAAAACAACATCAGTTTGCAGAAGCTGTCATATGATTTGATGTAAAAAAACAGCATCGCGCCTGCCTGATATGCGAACCATATGTAATAAGGGACGATGAAGACCGGGACGAACGGGATCATATCATCAAAGGGGGAATACATGTAATGGCTTGGGACCCGTATTTCGTCTTCGATAAGTACGAACCAAAGGTTGACCAGCCCGAAAAGAGCAAACAGGAAAGTCATTGTGAACCTTTGCTTCCTGGTGCAATATAACATTATTACCTCCGGCTTACCTTTTTGTCAGTTTCCTTATATCACGCCGGATCCGGGGGGATCTGCCGGCAATGAAAATGTACTTTATGGAGTAAAAGGCGTGCGAAAAATGAGCAAATGCCTTACATCCAGGAACCGATTATATGATAATATTAAAATCTAAACTCTTTATAAACAAACGGTAAACAAAAAGATAAAAAGATTGATTCGAAAAAAGGTTCGTGTTATAATAATTCACGAAATATTGACGATACGCCATATGGCAAGACCGCACTAGCCGGGGAAGCAGCGGCTCCCTGTACCTGCAATCCGCTATAGCAGGGGTGAATTCCCGCCCCCGGATTTTGCGGGTTTCTGTCTGCCCCATGCAAGAGGTGTTGAGGATCCGGTCCTGCGCAATCCGAGCCCGTGAACCATGTCAGGCGGGGAACCGAGCAGCATTAAGCGGTGTTTTCGGGTGTGCCGCGGGGAAGCCGGGTCTGAGCTGACTGTATGGGTAACGGGAGGTTCGCATATTCAAAGGCGGGTGTGCGGTCTTGCGATATGGTGTATTTCTAATAAAGGCTACGGAGGCAGGGTTATGTACCAGGCGCTATACAGGAAGTGGCGTCCGATGGTTTTCTCGGATGTTGTCGGACAGCGCCACGTGACAGACACGCTGCGCAAACAGGTTGAAACAGGCCGCCTGTCCCACGCTTATCTGTTCACAGGTACACGGGGAACAGGAAAAACGACATGCGCAAAAATACTTGCAAAGGCTGCAAACTGTCTCCGTCCGGTGAAAGGTGAACCCTGCAATGAATGCCCTTCTTGTGTCGGAATCAACAACGGGTCCATAACGGATGTAAGCGAAATCGACGCCGCATCATACACCGGAGTGGACAATATACGCGCAATACGTGACGAAACTGCCTACACGCCTTCCGAAGCAAAAATGCGCGTGTATATCATAGACGAGTGCCACATGCTTTCGACCGGCGCAAACAACGCGCTGCTCAAGACTTTGGAGGAGCCGCCGCCGCACGTCATTTTCATATTGGCCACAACCGAGCTGAACAAAGTACCGGCTACGATCCTGTCGCGCTGTCAGCTCTTCACATTCAGAAGGCTGCAGCCGGAGGATATAGCGGTTCGCCTTAAGGAGATAGCGGCTGCGGAAAAAATACCTTTGGAACCGGACGCTGCCGAACTCCTTGCCAGGATCGCGGATGGTGCGATGCGCGATGCCATATCCATGCTGGACCAGTGCGCGGCGTCTACGACAGGGACGATCGGGACAGAGCAAGTCCTTTCGGTGATCGGCCTGTCAACGGTCTCGGAGACTCTGCGGCTTGCCAGAGCGCTGGCTGCCGGTGATTCGGGAACAGCGCTTGATATGTTGTCCGAAATGTATTCCGGGGGCAAAGACCTCGTGGCGGTGCTGAACGAGCTTGCCGCGCTGTTGCGTGACCTGCTTGTCCTGAAGACCACTAAAAACAGCAAACTCCTGATCGGGAACTACGACAGGAGAGAGATCGATGGTATCGACATTGGCCGGATCAGGCTGATGAACATGATAAATACGATACAGGACACTTTGTCCGGGATGAGGCAAAGCCCCAACAGGCGGATCGATGCGGAGCTCTGCCTTATAAAGCTGTGCGACCCGACTCTTGCCGAAGGATATGACGGCCTGGCAGCAAGGGTAGAGCGATTGGAAGACATATACAGGAATCTGGGTAACGTAAAAGTAAGCCCGGCATATGTTTCTGAGGGACCGAATGATCCGAGTTTTTCTTTGGACAGATCGCAACAAGCCCAGCCGGGTAAATCAGTTGACAACTACATTGACAACGAAAATCGCAAAACTGGCGATATCATAGGCAATATCAGAGATAATGCTGACGGTCCTGGAGATAATGAAAAAACTGTCCGGGATGAAGACGTCAGGAGAAATATTAAATCATATAATGCCGTGACTTTAGAACGAAATGGACCTCAAATTGAGATGTCCGGGCAGGATCCGGTTGCCCGGGGCAGAGACAGTAAAGCTGCTTCTGAAACTTCAATGACTGATGGGGATCGCGATCCCGCGAGTCCTGCCAACATAAACGAAACGCAGTTGTGGAAAAAGATCCTGCAGAGAGTCAAACCAAAACTGGAAGTTTCCAAGTTTTCTTTCCTCAATACCATACAAAATACGGTATTGCAGGGATCCCGACTGTGTATAGTAACCGATTCGCCGATGATAAAGAATGTCCTTGACAAGCCCGAGATCAAGAAAGCGATCGGTGAAGAAGCAAGCATAATACTTGGGAAAGATATATCGGTTGATATAGTCAACAATCAAAGGCTTGAATATGAGCAGACCAGGATGGAGAACGATCCTCTGAAAAAACTGATAGACCGGAAGAATGAGCTTGATAACATAAGAATCGAAGATTAAGATAGAAGACTAAGATAACTGTTTAACGAAACGAGGGATATTATGGCGAGGAAGTTTCCAAACATGCCGAGCGGCGGCCAAAATATGATGAAGCAGATCCAAAAGATGCAGCAGGACATGCTCAACCTGCAGCAGGAAATGGAAGAGCGCACCTTTACAGCTACAGCCGGCGGCGGAGTAGTTTCCGCGACGGTTACGGGAAAGAAAGTTCTGACAGCCGTTGAAATAAAGCCGGAAGCAGTGGATCCAGATGATGTCGAAATGCTGCAGGACATGATCGTCGCCGCCGTAAACGAGGCGATCAGGATGGCGGAGACCGCCATGGAGGAAGAGATGTCCCGCATCACCGGCGGAATGTCGATTCCGGGGCTGTTTTAAACTTTATAAACAAAGGAAGTTAAAGCATGCAGTTTTTTCCCGCTCCGGTTGAAAATCTCATAGATCACTTTGCCCGTCTGCCGGGTATTGGCCGGAAGACAGCTCAGAGGCTTGCTTTCCACATCCTGAACATGCCCGAACAGGAGGCAAAATCGTTTGCCGAGGCGCTCGTGAACGCGAAGGCAGAAGTCAGGTTGTGCAGGTCCTGCCAAAACCTCACGGTAGACGAGCTGTGCCCCATATGTTCGGCGCCGCAGCGGGACAAATCGACCATTTGTGTGGTTTCGGGTCCGAAGGACGTCGTTGCCATAGAGCGCACTTGTGAGTATAAAGGGCTTTACCATGTGCTCCACGGTGTCATATCACCCATGAACCATGTGAGTCCCGACGATATTCGCATCAAGGAACTGCTTGCCCGCGTAAGCAACGGTGGGATCAGCGAAATCATTATGGCCACGAACCCTGACACCGAGGGTGAAGCTACCGCACTGTACATCGCCAGGCTCCTCAAGCCTTTCAATGTCAAAGTCACGCGGCTCGCTTATGGCATACCGATGGGCAGCCATCTGGAATTTACCGATGAGGTCACGCTCGGGCGCGCACTTGAGGGGCGCAGGGAAATATAGCAGCTTATGCAATTGCTGCACATGTAAGGTTGTTCTGGGAGACCATAGGAAAAAGGCATTGCCTTTGAACTATGGTTTTTACATTATGTGTGATTTTCATTTTGGGCGATGTCTGTGTCCCTGAAAGACAATAATTACTATCATATTGGAATAACGGAATCGGAAAATTTGAGATCGCACAGATGCATGCAGAACGTTCTGAGAAATCGAAATAATTAGAAGGTGAAGGACCGATGACAGAAAGTATTTTGAATCTGGTCAGAGAAGAGTTGAAACGAATTCCCGGTATAGTCGGGAGCAAATAAGGATGATGCATTGGAAGGAATAAATGTGCTTAGGGGCCTTGTTTCCGAAACAGAAAGTAGTCGTCATAATTTTAGGTCATCATGATTTCAGGCCGACGTAGATAGCAGGAAGTTGGCGCATCAACATACACAGAATCAACACTTAATTATCAGAACATGATAAATTTACTTCTGAAAGTATTTATTTTGATAAATTATTATGAGATAATGAGAGAAATAAGCGTACTATCATCACATAACTGCAGGAAGGCCTGCAAGAAAAGGAATTGAATATGATCGAATACAGAACAACGCTTGATGGCATAAGTCCCGAAGAGCTGGAAGGATTTTTTGCAGGTTGGGCAAAACCGCTTACCCCGGAGCAGCACTTTACGATACTCAGGAACAGCAGCTTCATTGTGTTGGCTTATGATAAAGGGCAGTCGAAAGTTGCGGGATTTATAAATGCGCTGAGTGATATGGTCAATTTTGCGTTTATCCCGATGCTTGAAGTACTTCCCGAATATCAGCATAAGGGGATCGGGAGCGAACTTGTCAGGATTATGCTGGAGCAGCTTGAGGACATAACTTGTATTGATCTCATGTGTGACGAAGACATGCAGGGCTTCTATGAGAGATTTGGGATGCTGAGATCCCATGGTATGATCATTCGCAAGTATCTTTGATCCGGGCCTTGCTTTTGGTTTTATCGGTGCCCTGATCAAAGAGATCATCTTTATTCAACAGTTTCTCCGGGCGGTACATAATGCAAAGGCCATGGCTCATGTAAGGAACCAAAAGGATCTTATCGAGTCATACTAATATGTATTCAACTTGTGGGAAAAGTAAGGATAGACCAATGAGCTGTCTGTAATTCATATACCTGTTGATTTTGTGAAAGGAAGTGACTGATATTAGATTTTTCAAGAACGTTCTGATCCTTGCGATAATAATTATTGCGTTTGCGCTGATATCATCCTTTTTGTCCTATATGAAGCTTGAAGTGGCAAATCCGCTGGCAAGCGGGCTTGGACTGGCGAAAATCCTGTTTACGGACACGGAATATGTCGAGGTGCAAGATTCGCCGAGGGTCATTTTGGCAAAGCCCGACAATGCCTATGATTTGCTGATCAGAGTCATGCAGGAAGAGGGATATACCCATGTAGAAGAAGAGACGATGGGAAGCATGCAGGTTTTTGAGAAGGACAGCAGGAAGGAAAGGATGTTTTTCTCGGTCAACAAGGTTTTTTCGAAATGGATATGGGAGAAGTAGTACATATCATCCGCTTGCATGCATATCACTGCAAAATCACAGGAGTGGTATAAAAAATGGCTAGATACGTAATCGTGGGCGGGGTAGCGGGCGGAGCTACCGCAGCCGCCAGATTGAGGAGACTTGCCGAGCATGACGAGATAATCGTTCTTGAGCGTGGGAATTTCGTATCCTTTGCCAACTGCGGCCTCCCGTATTATATCGGCGGTACGATCAAAAGGCGCGGGGACCTGATAGTCCAGTCCCCTGAGGATCTGCGTGTCCGCTTCAATATCGATGTCCGGGTCAACAGCAATGTAACCGGGATCAACAGGGACAGGAAGACGGTGACTGTCGAGCACGACGGCGAAACATATGAGCTGCCTTACGACAAACTGATCCTCTCACCCGGATCTTCTCCGGTAAAACCGCCGATAAGAGGTGCTGACGGCGAAAACGTATTTACGGTCTGGACAATACCCGATACTGACAGGATAACATCATATCTCAGGTCCCATAAGTGTGAAAAGGCCGTAATCATAGGCGGTGGCTTTGTCGGGATCGAGATGGCTGAAAATCTGAGGGAAGTCGGCCTTGATGTCACCATTGTCGAAATGCTGGACCAGGTAATGAGCAACCTTGACTTCGAAATGGCACAGTATGTTCATAAGGAGCTCAATTCCAGGGGTGTAAAGCTGGTTTTGCGCAAAAGGGTAGAAGAGATCGAAAGTGACGAAAAAGGCAGCAAAGTGAGATTGGGGGATGGGCAGGAGATACCCGCCGACATAATAATAATGTCCGTCGGTGTGCGGCCTAACAGCGAGCTGGCAAAGGATGCCGGACTTGAGATCGGTGTAAGGGGACATATCGTTGTAGATGAAATGCTTCGCACATCCGATCATGATATCTACGCTGTAGGTGACGCAATTGAGGTCGTTGACTATATAACCGGGCAGAAAACTGCCGTGCCGCTGGCAGGACCGGCCAACAAGCAGGGCAGGCTCGCAGCCGATAACGTTGTGGGGATGAACCATCCGTACAAGGGCACCCAGGGCACTTCGATCGCAAAGGTATTCGGAAAGACGGCCGCTTCAACGGGGATAAATGAAAAGCGGCTCATTGCCGGGGGCAAAAAGCTGCATGTGGATTACGAAGTCATCTATACTCATGGCAATAACCACGCAGGGTACTATCCCGGAGCGGACCCGATACACATGAAAGTGATTTTTGAGCCGAAGACGGGCAGGCTGCTGGGCGCTCAGGCTGTCGGTGAAGACGGTACGGACAAGCGTATCGATGTGCTCGCTACCTGCATCAGGCTTGGCGCAACCACTGAGGATCTGCAACATCTTGAGCTTGCATATGCTCCGCCATATAACACGGCAAAAGACCCGGTCAACTTTGCCGGTTATATAGCCGAGAACATAAGGAGCGGATTGGTAGAGCCTATACTCTGGCAGGAGCTGGACTCGCTCGACAGGGATAAATACCAGATAGTAGATGTCAGGACCAAAACTGAACACGCAAAGGGTTCTGTCGACGGAAGTATATTAGTGCCTGTGGATGATTTGAGGCAGATGCTGGACTTCATAGACAGGAACAAGACGGTTGTCGTATTTTGCAAGTCCGCCGTACGGTCCTATATCGCTGCGCGCATTCTGATGCAAAACGGGTTCAGGGTAAAGAACGTGATGGGCGGATGGCTGACATATGAAGCGCTGAAATATAAACCTGTCTGATCAGCGTTTCGGCATCAAGCCGATAAATGAAAAACCGATAAATGAATCTACCCACTGATTGGCCAGGCGTAAAAGGAGTACGATCTTAAATTTGATCTCCTGAAGTATATGATTTGATTGATAATGAGACGAAATCTACATCTGTTTCTTATGATTGCCTGCAGGCAGATGGAGAGCTTTGGAGAGGTCAAATCATATAACCGGCGATATCTCAAAGGTCAGGGATGTCTCTAAGATCAAGATAATAGTTGATATTTATACCGCAGAATAGCATTTCCGGTTTGTTGAAATCCTTCCGTTTCCATGTTATAATACTTCCGGATATGGAATAAATTGGAAACTTCCTTTGCCGGAGATGAACATGGAAACAGGGTATCTGCAATACTTTACGTATGAGGATTTTAAGTCAAAGTACGATATCAGATTGAATCCGCAGCAGGAAAGGGCTGTCCGAAAAACAGACGGTCCCGCCCTGCTGCTTGCCGTTCCTGGCAGCGGAAAGACGACCGTTATTACGACACGGGTCGCGTATTTGATATTCTGCGAACGTGTTCCGCCCGGACAGATCCTTACGTTGACCTTCTCCGCTGCGGCGGCTGCAGAGATGAGGGATCGCTTTTCAAAAAAGTTTGGAGCTGACTTAGCGGCAAGTGTAGACTTCAGGACGATCCATAGCTTTTGCTATTGGGTGATAAGAAAGTATGCCGGACGTTACGGTTATACGATACCCGAACTTGTGACAGATAACAGCCGGATAATACGGAAGCTATGTTTAAGCGAGTTTTATCAAAACCCCGATGATAATGCGGTAAGGCAGCTTGCGCAATACATAAGCTACTGTAAGAACAGGCTGACCGAACCGATCGAGCTGGACAGCATCCAACTTGCGGATCTGGACTTTCTTCGGTTTTATGAAGCATATGAATCATTCCTGCGCAGGAATGATCTCATGGACTTTGATGACCAGCTTATACTGGCTGACAGGCTGATCGACGCTCACCCGGATATCCTTGCCCGGCTGCAGGACCGCTTTCGTTATATCAATGTTGACGAAGCACAGGACAACTCTTACCTTCAGCATAAGATAATCTGCAGGTTGTCATCACACTATGACAGGTTGTTCATGGTCGGAGACGAGGACCAGAGCATATACGGTTTCAGGGCGGCGTATCCCGAAGCGCTGGTGGACTTCGGGAAGGATCATCCAAATGCCGAAATCATGTTTATGGAAACGAACTATAGATGCTGTAAAGTGATTGCCGATGCGGCTCTAAAGGTGATAAGGAGCAATCAAAACAGGTACGACAAGCAAATGGAAACAGTCCACGCCCGGGGGGCAGTTGTTCGAAAGAAATTGCGGGACAGCCGAAAACAGTATGGATATCTTTTGCGGGAGATCGAAAAGTCATTGAAAAGAGGCAGGCAAGTCGCTGTGCTTTACAGGAACCATACGTCGGGGATCCCGCTTTTTGATCTGCTCGACCGGAAAGGGATCCCCTTCAGCGGGGAATTCGACACGTATTTCTTCGAAGACCGCCTGGTAAAAGATCTTGAGTATGCTCTGCGGCTTGCTGCAAATCCGTGGGATCTCGAAGCGTATTCACAGATCTACTGGAAACTTGGGCTAAACACAACAAAGAACCAATATATGAAAGTCGTATCGGATATCAGGAAGGGAAAACGGGGAACGATATTTGAACGTCTTGCAGAGGTAAGCGATGGAAGTTTCGCCGAGAAGATCCTTGAATTTGGCGACGATATGTCCGAAATAGGAGGTATGGAGCCATATGATGCGCTGGAGAATATAAACAGCCTGTTTTATCTGCAGTGGATAAGACATCAGGAAAATAAGGGGATCGAATCTTATGCCGGAATGGAAGAGAAATACCTGACCCTTCTTGCACTCGCGGCAGAGCAAAAGACGATCGGTGGATTTCTGGAACGGTTAAAGCAGTTGGGGAAGATAAACAGGAGGGAAGATGGCAGGAGTGTAACGGTTGCGACGATACATCAAAGTAAAGGAATGGAGTTTGACAAGGTATTCATTATCGATCTGTATCGGGGCATACTGCCCTCCGACAACAACACAGGGGTTACAGGAGCATTTCAGACTGACAGATATGAAGAGGAAACCCGCCTGTTCTATGTAGCACTTACGCGTGCACGGTATGAAGTTGAGATCGTCACCGCTTCAAGGAGGTTTGGCAGAGAACGGGAGCTTTCACCGTTTGTAGAAATCCTGTTTCCGAAAAAAGAAAGGGGGAAGGGTGGCGGCACTGTCCCTTTGAAGCTTAGGTCCGGTTTTTCTCGACCGTATTCTCATGATTCGGTCGTCAAATCAGGTATTAGTATATATGGCAAGGTTGGCAGCGATAAAATTACAATAGAGGACAACAGGTCATCTTCACTTTTGGGCATATCCGTGAGACCTTCGGGCGTATCACAGAAAGGCTTCGATCCGGGTGTGCGTGTAGTACACAAATACTTTGGAGAAGGGACAATAATAAACCGCACCGGCGATATACTTGCGGTACGGTTTGACGTTGAAGGTGACAAGAGGGTGCTTTTGTCTGCATGCCTGAAGTGGGGATATCTCAGCCTTGCTCGTCCTGACTGATGAGAAGCTTTATTGCCTCGACAGCGCATTTTATGGATGCTGAGCTGTCATGGTTGTCCGGTTCTTCATAGCCTGCTGCTTTCCGTTCCTGGTTCCAAACGACACTCAGGACAGTACCTGCCCTTACACCAAGAGAATTGGCTACCACATAAAGAGTTGCGCCTTCCATTTCGCTTGCCAGTACCCCGAGTCTTTTCCAGGCTTCCCATTTCTGCAGGAGCTCGTAGCTGACGGGCATGCGTTCGGGAGAATGCTGGCCATAAAATGAATCCTTGCACTGGACGATGCCGCAGTGCCATGTGTAGCCCAGCCGTGTTGCCGCGTTGACGAGGGCCTGCGTTACGAAAAAGTCCGCAGCAGCCGGATATTCTATGGGAGCGTAGTGGAGTGCGGTACCTTCCTGCCTTATTGCTGCGGAGGCGATGACCAGGTCCCCGCTTTTGACTTTCATGTTGATTCCGCCGGTAGTTCCGACCCTGATAAAGGTATGAGCGCCAAGTGCCGCCAGCTCTTCCATTGCTATTGCCGCCGAGGGACCGCCGATCCCTGTGGAAGTGACCGAAACCTTTTTACCCAGAAGTGTTCCGGTATAAGTCGTATACTCACGGTTCTCCGCCACCTTCTCCGGGTTGTCAAGCAAAGCCGCGATCGACTCGACCCGGCCAGGATCACCCGGAAGAAGGCAATATTCACCCACATCCCCCGGTCCGCATTGGATATGGTATTGCTTTTGAGACATCTGCATCACCCCGATTAGTATTGATTGTAACTATTATTTAACTATTTTGTAACTTTATGTGGTTGTAATCTTTCTTTATGAGGTTTAGAATATACAAGTGCAAGAATATGCACTTGCGCTTGTAAAATGCCAATTTATGCAATATTTGAATTATTTTGGTTTGGCAAAACAATGATCAAACTTGCTATAATATTTCCGGCATGACTGAAACATAGGAAAGGAGACGCTTTTCAAACCATTTATCTGATGAAGGATCAGCTGTCATCATGTGGTCATGAGGAGCATATTTCATGAGAAAAATCATTAAGTCTTTCGCATTGATCCTGAGCGGAGCGCTGTTGGCCGGTGCAGTTTTTATTTTGATCGATCATGTCAACGATAGGAAGATCGATCTGAATGCACCTCTCCTGACCGTCATGGCTGCCGAGTCAGCCGAAACGCCTGCAAATAAAGATTTGCTGGATGATGCCTACTCAGTATTGACGGCCATACGTGACAGAAATTACAGCGCACTGGCCGGATGGATCCACCCGGAACTGGGTGTTTTGTTTACACCGTATTCGACCGTTGAGCCGGATGTAAACCTTCATTTCAGCGCTGAGGTCGTAAAGGGATTTGAGACTTCTGAAGATACCTATGTCTGGGGTACTGTAGACGGGGTAGGTTCCCCGATCACTATGACACCTTCCGCATATTTCGACCGCTATGTGTACGACGCCGAATATGCCGAAGCGCCTGTCATAGGAATAAATACTGTTGTAAGGACCGGAAACTCCCTGGAGAATGTGAAGGACGTTTTTCCGGATGCCGAATTTGTTGAATTCCACTTCCCCGGAAGCGAGGAACACTCATACATCGACTGGAAGAGCCTCAAGCTTGTCTTTTCAGACACCGAACGGGGACGAAAACTCATTGCGATAATACACAGCGAATGGACGATATGAAAATAAGGCAATAATTGATGATTTCCCAAAGAATACAAAAGCCGACCTTAAGCCAGGGAGCGTAAGGCCGGCTGTTTTTGCCTGGTCGTTTAATAGGCCTCGTTGTAGAGCTGGAAGTATGCTCTCGGGTGTGCGCACAGCGGGCACACATTGGGGGCCTCGCTGCCTTCGTAAATATATCCGCAGTTGCGGCAGATCCAGAGGACCTTGTCTCCGCGCTTGAAAACAAGTTCATTTTCGAGGTTTGCAACCAGCTTGAGGTATCTCTCCTCGTGATGGGCTTCAACAGTAGCTACCCGCTCAAAAAGCTCTGCGATCTCATCGAATCCTTCTTCGCGGGCAACTTCGGCGAAGTTTTTGTACATTTGGGTCCACTCGTAATTTTCACCGGCCGCAGCGTCTTTTAGATTTGTGATAGTATCGGAGATGCCGCCCAGCTTCTTGAGCCAAATTTTTGCATGCTCCTTTTCGTTGTCTGCCGTCTCCTGGAAAATAGCGGCTATCTGCTCATAGCCCTCTTTCTTTGCGGTGCTTGCATAGAATGTATACTTATTTCTTGCCTGGGATTCTCCGGAAAAAGCGTCCCTGAGGTTCTGCTCCGTTCTGCTTCCTTTCAGTTCTGGCATAATGGTTCTCCTTTCTTTTGAGTTATATCGGATCATAGATATCTGACATATAAGAAATACTTTCAGAAACCTATAAATGATATGCGGAAAGTATAAGATCCTTCCGGTAGATCATAAGCGACCTGGCGAAATGACTGTGATAAACTTTGACCGAAAGCCTTTGCGCAGACCAGGTCAGAGTGTCAACTTCCACTTCATGACTATTTTATATTATCGTATTTACGGTTAAATGTCAATTATAAGATGGATGTTGCCCGGACCGGGCGATGATATTCAGTAAAAAGCAAAAAACCATTAAAAATATGTAAGGGATGTGCAGTTTTTGATTACACATCCCATATTGCTTTTGGTGGTAGAAATGTCATGCTGCAGGGGAGGTTGTTGGTGATGGAGAAATCCCCGGAGAAGTTCCAGGTGACGTATTGGGAGAGGTAGGTGGAGAAACCATTGGTGATGTCGTTACATTTCCCCCTGCACCCCCGGTACTGCCGGGAGTTGCTGTAACGCCCGGGCTTGCGCCTGTATTAGGTGAAACCGATGGCTGAACAGACCCGGAGACAGTGCATCCCGCCAGTATAGTGGAAAGCAATATAACCGCGATCCATACCGTCCATTTCTTTTTCATTCTATTTCCTCCTGATCATTCCCGCAGGATAGGGATTTTGATTGCGAGAATGTTGCGCTGTAGTATGTTTGATACACAACAATATTATTGTCCCGCAATTGCAATTTTAAACATTTTAATTTGATCTTATGCATTTTTCCGTTGCCGCGTTCATAATTCAGGAGCATAGAGAGATGTCAGATCTCCTTCTTCATGAGAAGCAGGTCGCTGTGGATTCCCGGACCATACCCGCATTCATAGAAGTCGTTCTTTTTGTAAAAATTTATTGCCCTGTGGTTATTCGGAGAGACATATAATTTAAGATATTTGCGCCCGAGCTTTCTGTAAATGCTGACCGCCTGCCCTAAAAGCTGTACGGCAAGGCGCTTTCCCCGGTATTCCGGTGCCATTGCGAACAGGCTTATATGCCCGCAGTCATCCTCCGTGAGGTCCGTAGTATCCAGGGCCAGGATTCCGATCTCCTTATCGCCCAGCATCGCAAAGCTTACCGAATCCGGGTTCCGGCGCAGCATGCGGATAGCCTCAGACCTGATTGCGGATCCGTCAAAGCCATGCAGGTTGCCGTGCACTGCCAGCCAGGAATCCCTCCAAAAGCTTTCCACCAGCGGAAGATCCTTATCCGGTTTCGCAGACCTGAACCAGAGCTGGGCTTTTTCATCGCCTTCCTTTAGTCTTGCCCTTAACGGGACGATATCGGACAAATGTGAAGTATCATTTACATACAGTTCTGTAAACTTGCCGCCGTCATAAGTAAAGCAGGATAATGAGGCATTGGAGACCTCGGGTGTAGACGAAAATCCGGTAACCGGAATGTCGTAGATCCTGCACATCAGTGCCCTTATCGCTACCGAATGCGATACTATGCAAATCGATTTCCCAAGGTTGTCGCCGAGGATCTCCTCCAGGGTATCTGACAGTCGTCTGCACAGCTGGGCAATGCTTTCCCCGCCTTTGACCTGCCATTCGGGGTAAGTGCCGTAGTTTTTTACGAGTTCACCATCATTCCTTAAGCAGTACCCCCAAGTGAGGTCTTCCCATTCTCCTGAATGGATCTCCCTCAGGCCCGGATGGGGGATTATCGGAAGACCGGTGGCTCGTGACACGGCACCTGCGGTTTCCATAGTGCGTATCAAATCGCTTGAAAAGATGACGTCGTAACCGGTCCCGCCGGCAACGTCGCTGCGGATACGCTCCTCAAGCCGCTGTATCTGCAATCTGCCTGTCGGTGTTATTTTGCTGTCAAACCAGCCGTGGCATCTCCGATACAGGTTTCCTTCAGCCTCAGCATGCCGGACAATTGTCAGTCTTGTCATAATAAACCCTCCGCAATCTATATATAACTTATTTTTACTTCTTATATATTTTTGCGTTTATATCATCAAGTGCATAATGTGTGCATCGGGCTTTCAAAAAGAAAAATCCGGGTGAACCGATATCCGGATGGATCACCAAATAAATGCAATAATAAAATGGCGGAAAATAAGTCTTAATAATATTATGAAGTAAAACTATTATATCATCTAAAATTATTATTTTGAATAGAGTATGCGCAAAGGTTTGTCCTGAATTGCAGGAAGTCGGTACTTTAATAATTCACAGGATATGGCAGTGATTAATTTTATTCTTTGGGAATAATAGTTGTGTATTCTCTCGCAAGGGAGTAAACCTAAAGGGGGGTTACATTCATGATGCGTTCCTTTGTAAAAGGTTTCGGTGTCGGTATGATAATCGGAGCCTCTGCAGGGATGATGCTGAGTCCCAAAACTAGAAAAAAAGTCATGAAGTCTAAACCTGTCAAAGCTATCATGTCCATCGGCGAAGCGGTCGAGGATCTGTTGCCGTGAAGAAAACAAGGCTTTCACTGACGATTTCCGATGAGAATGTAAAGAAGCAGGCGATCCAAAGCCTTACGGCCCTTTCCGGTGTTATGTCGGCAGACATCGACGGAAACGAGGCGGTTGTTTTTTGCGGAGACAGACTCGACAGCAGGACGCTGGTCGATACGGTAAACCGCTGTGCGGGATGTTCGTCGGCGGTTATCGGCGAAGAGTATATCTGACCGGGAACAAGACACGGGGACAGACGTGGACAGGGGGACAGGTACATTGTCCGCTCCTTGTCCCTGTCCGGGAAGTGGGCAATGTACCTGTCCCCCGTCCGTTTTCCCTTGTCCGGACTAACCTGCCTCAAGGAGGAAAAAATGCCATACATACGATCGAAAGCTGTTGAATACGCTCACAAATGGGCATTTTCGAGAAATCCTAAATATCTGAACTATGACGGTCTTGGCGGAGACTGTACGAATTTCATATCGCAATGCATATTCGCCGGCGGAGCCAGGATGAATTACACCCCGACATACGGGTGGTACTACATAAACGGGAATAACAAGTCGCCTTCATGGACGGGAGTGGAATTTTTATACAACTTTCTCACGAAAAATAAGGGTGTAGGCCCGTACGGCGTGGCTGCCGAACTGCATGATATCGAACCGGGTGACATAATCCAGCTTTCATTTGACGGAAAGAATTATACCCACAGCCTGTTTGTGGTACAGGTGGGGCAGCCGGTACCTGAGCGGGTCCTCATAGCTACCCACACTGCGGATGCCGATAACAGACCGCTGGCCTCTTACAAATTTACGGACTACAGGTGCATACATATAATCGGTTCGAGATAAAGTGACATCCTTATTATCCTTGACTGGTCCAAATTATAATGATATTCTCATGTTAGAATAAACTGACAGGAAGGGATGTTACAATGATCGAGGCTATTTATAACCGCCGTTCAATAAGAAGGTACAAAAGCGACCCGGTAAGTGACGAGCAGATAAAGCAGCTCCTGGAAGCAGCAATGATGGCCCCGTCGGCACGGAACTCCCAGCCCTGGCACTTTGTCGTATGCACGGATCGGGAGGTGCTGGACAAATTACGTGCGGCTCATCCCTATTCCGCAATGCTTGAGCAGGCGCCGGTATGCATAGTGGTCTGCGGCGAACCCGCCAAGTCCGAGTACTACCAGCAGGATTGCGGCGCAGCCACACAAAACCTGATGCTTGCCGCGTATGATATGGGGCTTGGCACATGCTGGATGGGAGTCGCACCGAAGCCGGAGCGCATGGAACCCGTAAGGGAAGTGTTGGGATTGCCGGAAGGCATCGTTCCGTTCAACATGATCGCTGTCGGGTATCCCGATGAGGAGAGGCCGAGGCCCGAGCGCTTCGATCCGGGCAAAGTGAGATATAACAAATGGTAATATGCGTGACGTAACGCACATCCTCCAAAATCCGATGCAAATCAACAAAAGAGGCGGCCGATGAGGCCGCCTCAAATGCTAGGAGGTAATGATGAAAAAATACTCACTTCTGCTGATTTTAATATAACCAAAGGTTATTAACTAATCGTATGAATAATATTAAATTTTCTTTAAATTTTTCCGCTGAAGTATTCATTTATTACAAATAACTGCAAAATGATAAAAATTTGTCATCTGTGTGGAAAAATGATAAATTGTATGCTATAGTTGATTAAAATAGTGTTGATATAGCAGAAAACAGTATTATAGCGGGGGTCTGATCATGAAGAAGCTGCGCAGCATGTTCATAATGTTTTTGATATGCCTGACTCTTTTCGGTTGCGGCAAGGATAAGGAGCCTGTAGCTACCCCGTCCGAAGAACCAAACGTAAGCGAAGAGCCTTCACCGGAACCTTCTCCGGAACCCGTCTATGTTCTTATCGGAACGGTGCGCAATGTCGATACGTTTTTGAACATCCGCAGCGGCCCGGGTACAAACTATGATGTTATAGGCCGCGCATATGCGAACGAGAAATTTACAGTGATAACTGAATATTATACGGAAGAATGGCACCAGGTAGAATATGACGGCGGTATTGCCTACATACATGCGGATTACCTGGCAGTAACGCCGGTGCTGGTCGAAGACGACGGATATTATGATGAAGAAACTCAGGGGAACGATTCCTACTATGGCGATGAAGGATCATCGGACGACGAAGGGGATTACTCCGGGGACATATAAGATCGATATAGCCGGCTTGTATTCCTATAGTCTGTAATTAAATGCAATGCATAAAGCCCGCAAGTTTGCAGCAAGCCTGATGCATGTTATGACAATATATGACATAATATAGAGAATAAAAAACGGGAGTAAGCGACATAGAGCTTACTCCCGTTATCGATTTTGTGACAACTATTTAACCGGTACTATATGCTTAGTTTATCACTGCCCGGCGGTTATTCAAGTTCCTACTACATTCAATCACAGTTCATCTGCATCAGTTGCAGAATCGATATGATAAAATGCGAACAGGTCAATATACGAATACTGCTTAGTTTATCACTGCCCGGTTATTTGAGTCTCTGCTCATAGGCTTGGATCATCTTTTTGACCATCTGACCGCCGAACGATCCTGCCTGATGGTTGTCAGGTCACCATTGCAGTCATGTTTGTCCGCTATGACCTTCAAAAAAAGAGTCCTGCAAAATCGCCAAAGAGCTATTCATCAACGAAAGCTTTATTTCTGCTGATCGATATTTTGCGAGGTCTCTCCTCCGTCGGTGTCCTGTGCCTGTGCCGGGCGCTGAGTGCCTTCTGAAGGCGGGGAAGGCGGTATTTCGGTCATGCCGATCTTCTCGATAGGAGAAACATATGGAGCGGGGGCGTCGGGATTGGGCCCGACCCTCAGGTTGTCGTCGACCAGCCTGCCGTCCTGAACGAAATCCGGATTTCCTCCAAGCTCGGCCTTGTCGGTATCTGTGATAGACACAGGCTCCGAAAACTCGGAGTCGGTCGGTGTGTCAGGAGCCGGTGAACCCGACGCCTTTTTGGCGTTATAAATAGCGACCTGCATGTTTTCAGGGTCATGGGTCCTGAACAGCGCGTTATATCCCAGTATGAGAAGGGCAGCAAGGCAGGACGCAAAAGCCAATACCTGGGAGACGCGGAGGTTCGCATTGAGGAAGTACAGACTGTCAGTCCTCAATCCTTCGATAAGGCCGCGACCGAGGCCGTACCATGCCAAATAGGTCAAAAACGTTTGACCGTCATATTTGCGGCGCTTTGATGCGAAGTGGAGGAGGACGAAACCCAGGGCGTTCCAGAGCGACTCATAGAGGAAGGTCGGGTGCACGGAGATCCGCCGCCCGACAGACCAGTCGAATATCTCCATCCTCCACGGCAGTGAGGTCACCGAGCCGTATGCTTCGCGATTTATGAAATTTCCCCAGCGTCCGATGGACTGGCCGATAAGGAAGCCCAGCGAAGCCAGGTCTAAAGCCGCCGTCACCTTTATCTTCTTGACTCTTGCTGCGATAGCCCCGGCAAGCAGCCCGCCGATCACCGCGCCGTATATCGCAAGACCGCCCGTCCAAATTTGGAGCATCTTGACCGGGTTGCCCCTGAACTGGTCATAACTGAATATGACATAGTAAGCCCGTGCGCCGATTATGCCTGCGGGGGTGGCCACAAACAGTATATCAATAAGCTGATCCTGATTGAAGCCGAATTCCTCGCATCTTTTCAAACCGTAAATGAACGCGAGCATGAAGCCGACAGCGATAATGATGCCGTACCATCGTATGCTGAACCCAAATATCGAGAAAGCCACTTCGGGTATGTCGAAGCTCAGACCCAGACCCGGAAAGGAAATAGCATTGCTCATAGGATGACCTCCAGACAATATCAAGGTCGGAACTTCCGATTGACACGCAAGCTCCTATTGCTATTATACATGGACGATTTTGATAAATAAAGCAGAAAGTGAAAGAATTGGCAATCGCTATGGCTCCGGTTTCGGAATTATCAGCTTTACGTTCTTTGCGGTCAGCGGGATCGGGCTGGAGTCCGGGATTTTTTCACCGTCCACGATAAGTTCGGGTCGATCGCCGCGAACCATATCAATGTTCCAGCAGGAGTCCATAAAGCGGATGCGTGCACTGTAACCATCCCAATGGTCCGGGATTTTTGGGGACAGATGCAGGCCTTCGCCGGATATGCGGATGCCTAGCAGGTTTTGGATCGTGACACGGTAGTACCATGCGGATGAACCGGTGTACCAGCTCCATCCGCCCCTGCCCCTGTGCAGACTGTTTGAGTATACGTCGGCCGCGAGCACATACGGCTCAATGAGATAAACAGACTCGTCGTGGGTCGAAGGCAAAAGCATTTCGATGATCTCATAGCCTTCGTTTATCAGTCCATGCTCGAGGCATCCCATGGCAAGCCAAATCGCCGCATGGGTGTATTGCCCTCCGTTTTCTCTGACGCCTTCCAGATAACCCATGATGTAGCCCGGGTTTTCTTTGCTGTCGCGGAACGGAGGCGTAAAGAGCTTGACCAGACGTGCATCCTTGTCGAGCAGATGTTCTATCGCACTTAAGAGCGCAGTCTTGCATCGCTCACGGTCAGCGCCTGCAAGCACCGCAAAGCTCTGGGCGATGGAGTCTATTTTACATTCTTCCGAGGAACTGGAACCGATCGGATCGCCGCTGTCAAAGTATGCGCGCTTGTACCAACTGCCGTCCCAGGCTTCCTCGGCGGCCTTCACGAGGTTTTCGGCATAAGTGGCGTAGAGCCGGGCCTTTTCTTCGTCCCCGCGATCCTTGCAGATGGGTACGAAGCGCTTCAGCACGATCGACAAAAACCAGGTAAGCCATACACTCTCGCCGCGCCCCCTGGCTCCGACCAGGTTGAACCCGTCATTCCAGTCGCCTGTCCCTATCAGGCAGAGACCGTGTTGTCCGGTGCCACGCAACAGTGCCATATCCAGTGCGCGAATGCAGTGGGAATAGATATCCGCGACTTCCTCGGTGCTTCTTACCGATTCGTACCTTTCATATTCGTCGGCCTTTAACGGTTCAGAAGCGATGAAGGGCACTTTGATGTCAAGGATATCGGTGTCGGCTGTCTTTTCGATATATTCACAGACGGTGTAGGGCAGCCATAGCAGGTCATCAGAGCAACGTGTCCGGACACCCTTTTCAGGTATGCCTATCTGGTATGAAGGGTGCCACCAATGCTGAACGTCGCCTTCAACGAACTGGTGGGCTGCTGCCCGAAGGATCTGCTCCTTTGCGATTTTCGGGTCTGAGAGCAAAGCAGCGCATGCATCCTGAAGCTGGTCTCTGAAACCGTATGCGCCGCCCGACTGATACATGGAAGACCGGGCAAGGATACGGCATGCGATAGTCTGGTAGAGAGCCCAGCCGTTGATATATCTGTTCAGGTGGTCGGAAGGAGTTTCGATGATGACAGGCTTCACGATATCAGACCAGTGATGTTTTACTTCTTCAAGCGCCTGTTCGAATTCGGAATCATCGAGCAGTTTGAGGCACTCACTCATGTCTGCCTTTTCGCTGTCGGCTGCGGTGACCAAAATTACGCTGCCATTATCCATATGAACGCTGAAACATACACATGGGTCCAAACCCGCACCGCAGCTTCCCTTGAGGATCCCGGAAAGCGCTTCGGCACGGTCGCATGTGAATTCATAATATCCGGGGCTTGATGCGAAAAGTACGACCTGGTCCCGGTATGATGAATTGTATCGGTTTATCGCCCTGATGATCCCGTCGTCCTCAAAGGTTATGACATGCCTGCGCACGGAAGGGTCATCACCAAGTACGAGTCCGGTAAAATAATTCAGTATCGCTCTGTCTGCTCCGTCGTACGTTATTTTCAGCGCACGGCAGGGCAGGTCCTTGTGGACAAAGGCAGTTGTCTTTATCGTACCCGACGGGAGCTTCTTTTCCCAGACGGCATACCCGGGGCCGTACGTGACCGTACAGGGAAACGAATCGTCGTCGGCAAAGACCGACACCGAGCCTTTGCCCAGAGTGAGGAATATCCGCTCGTCTCCCTCGATGGCGAGTGTGTCGTTCGTCCAGGCGTTGATGCGGTTTTCCCTCGCGTTCAGGTTCCACATGTATCCGCTGCCGCTGTCGGTGGCGATATAGCTGAAATCGCCGTTGGTCAGGATATTTGACCATGCAGACGCGGGAAGGCATGCTCCCGTTTCGAAGGAAACGCTTCCGTCGTCATGATACCTGAGATTTCTTTGATTTCGATATAGATTCTTTATGTCGGCATCCTGCTCAGGATACCGCTGCTCATCATGAAGCCTGTCAGGTGCAGGCACGTTGGCTTTGAGACGCTTTCTTGCCATTGGATAGTGGACCGAAGGGCGTTCGACAGCAACAGGTTCACCCTTTCCGTCTATGAGAACGGAAGCACATGAAGCGATCAGAGTAAAGTCACTGTCTGAAGGGACAAGGTCGAGGAGGTGTATGCCTCCCTGTGCCGAAAGGGCGTTCTCCATGCCGATCGAACGAATAAGGTCCAGCGCTGCCGTCCTCACAGGTCTTCTATAGTCGCTGCCGTCAGCCAGCAGAAGAACGAGATCGCATTTTATCCCGCCCAGGACGAGCAGTCGGTGCTGCCTGATCGTACGCGAAATGATGTCCGGCGGCGTATCTGCTCCGCATATCGCGGCGATGATGGGGATATCCCCCGAAATGCCGTATTTCCACAGAGCAGTTTGACCGGAGTACCGTATCTCATCGGATGGGGTATCCATGACCTGGTCGAACCTTATGCGCTGCCTGGGATTCGGAACGGCTATGTCCTGGTTCTGCAATATATATTTTGCGAGGGCGCGTCTGCCCGGGGTCAGGAACATGAGTTCCCTGGCGAACTCCAGCGCAGTGTTCACCTCGTTTTGAGTCAGCTCCAGCCTGCGGTACTCGCTGACAGGACGGCTGGATGCCTGGCGGTAGGGCATGGCCAGCGTCCTTGCGGCAGCGGAGACCGCGCTTTCGGGGTCGTCGGCAAAAGACAGGGCAAAACGTATGATTTTACTTTCGCCCTCCCTGATCTTTATCGGGATCTTGGTTATGATGCACGGATCTATGACCGGCCCTTCGGTTGACAGCAAGGGCTTGTCCGTCAGCTTTCGTATGGCATCGAAACCGCCTCTGCCAAGCGCTTTCTCCCTTGAGGTTGAAAAGCTTGCGCAGTCTTCGGAACTGATAAAGAACAGGTAGAGGGGGTCCCCTCCTTCTCTGGGTCTGCGACGCACCAGGATGCCGTTGTTCCGGGACTCCGTCTCGAGGAAAAGCTTCGAAAATGCCGGATGGGACCGGTATTCTTCAGGCTTTGCCAGTATTGGCTCGAAGTAGCAGATCAGTTCCCCTTCGATGGCGGAGGAAGACTTAAGCTTTATCTCCCTTAGCTCAGCTTTGTCCCTGTTCGGCACGCATACGGTCACACAAGTGCGCATGCCGTCAAAGGAAGCGTAGAGCTTTGCGCCTTTTTCTTCAAACTCGGCACTGTATTGCAGATTTCTGTCAAAGAAGGGAGCAGGGGTAAGAGAATACATCGCTTTCTTCGTTCTGAAGAAAAAGTAGATCCCGCATACACCTTCGGTAAGCATACCGTCAAAACGGTTGAGAGCTATACCGTCGGACACTGAGGCGGAAAGGCCCGTGTTTGTCATGAAGATCGAATATGAGCCGTTTGAGAGCAGGTGGCAGCGGGGACGGAACGCGTCAAAGCCGGCAAGTGCCAGTGACCATTCGCTTTCGGCCAGTCGCTTTGGTTTTTCGGGCACTTCGCTGAACGAGGCGCGTACCATGACGGCGTCCACCGGCGTGCGCTCCTGAAGCAGCTCGGAAAACGCGTCCATTTCGGCGTCAGACATGAACCTTTTTTGCATTATCTGGTCGTTGAGCAGGTTGTCGCAGGCAATGAGGCTCATGCCGAGGTGGTGCGCCATAAAGCACATTACAGGTTCGAAGGATTGCCCGCTTATTTGACGGTTGGGGGTGAAGTCGGCCGCTTCGTAGAGGCCGTATCGGCCCTCCAACCCGAGATCCCTGAGCCTGCGGAGGTTCTTTATGGCTGCCTCCGGCTCGACTTCGAGGGCAAGGTAGGTGGAATACGGCGATATGACGAGTTCCCTGTTCATACCGCGCTTGAATGCCAGCCTTTGCACACCGTGGGCTTTGTATTGGTAGTTGAGAGCGCGGTCAAAGGCAAAGAATGCGCTTTCGGATATGCCCCACGGGATCCTGAATGCATTGCCTCTGAGCTTCTGGCAGTAGACGCAGAAGCGGAGGCTCTCATATATAAGCGAGTTCGGGAATACAGGCATGAGGAGGTTTGGCATAAGGTATTCAAACATCGTACCCGTCCACGATGCCATCCCGGAATACCCGTTTTTCTGCACCAAAGCCCTTCCCAGCCTGCGCCAGTGCTTTTTATCGATTATCCCGCGGGCTATGCAGATATAGCTTGTCTGTCTTGCCTCACTTGCCATCAGGTCATACCAGCTCTCGGACGGCTGCCCTGTTTCCGCGTCTACGCTGATGTAGAACAGATTCCTGCTTTTATCGAACAGGGCAAGAAAATCCATGGCGTCAAGAAGAGAGCGGACACGTTCGGCAAGGGCTGCCGCGCGCGGTGTTCCGACCTCTTTGAGGCCGCCTATAAGGGCGATATAGCAGCCTGCCAGGTTGCCGCTGTCAACCGATGAAACGGTCATTGGGTAAAGAGGTTTCAATGTTGAGGTATCATACCAGTTCAACAGGTGGCCTTTCCACTTCTGCATGCGTTCGACGCTGTCGAGTATCGACTCGATTTTATCAAGCGCATGGCTGAGATCGGCCAGCTTGAGATCGTATGCCGCAAGGCAGCACAGCAAGGCAAGTCCTATGTTGGTAGGGGACGTCCTTCTGGCGACTCCTACCGCAGGCTGCTCCTGCCAGTTGTCGGGAGGAAGGTAGTTGTTTGACGGGTTCATGAAATCCTCAAAGTATTTCCACATCATCCCAGCCTGTCTTAACAGGAACTCTCGATCCTCCGGGGATATGCTCCTGTCATTCTTTGTCGGCCTGCTTATGAAGGCGCTGACAAGCGGGGAAAATATCCAGGAAACGCCCAGTACGTAGGCAAGGATCTTATCGGCAGCCAAAATGCACACGATACCCCAAATGACGGATATCAGCATTGTCCTGTACATGCCGATGATGCCGGATGCGGACTGCCTTTCGGTTTGCTCTGCCGTCACCCATTGCAGCAGGTGCCTCTTTGATATGAACACGCGGTAAAGTGAAGTGATGATAGCGTCAAGGCATACCATTGCATTATATGGAAGCAGCATGATTTGCAGAGCGGTCTGAGCGGCACTTCCTCGGACACCATACAGTATAGAGGAGTGGTAACGGCTTCCGAGTTCGTACCCGCCACGCATCAAAGCAGTAGCGGTCGACAGCGCAAGTTCTGACAAGGTGATGGCCACGGCCACACCTGTGGCTGCCCACAGGCCTTCAAACAACGTACCCCACAATATAGCAGCGAATGTGAATACCGGCACGAGGCTGCGGCGGAGGTTGTCAAAGATCTTCCACTTTGACAGTGGGGACAGCGGGTTGAAATCTTTTCCTTCGGGAGAAGGCACTTTTTTGAACAGCCAGGGCAGTATCTGCCAGTCACCGCGCGTCCACCGGTGCAGCCTTGAAAACCAGGAGCTGACTTTATACGGGAATCCGTCAGTAAGCTCCACGTCGCTTAGAAGACCTGCGCGAAGGTAGCAACCTTCAAGGAGGTCGTGGGACAGTATCCTGTTGTCCGGAAACCGATTATCAAGGCACAGCGAAAACACTTCGACGTTAAATATGCCTTTCCCTGTGAAAATGCCCTCGTCAAAGAGGTCCTGGTAAAGGTCGGAAACCGTGCTGCCATACGGATCGGTGCCTCCGAGTCCTGCGAACGCCCGGCTGAAAAACGATTTTGAAGCGGCCTGCAGGTCCACCGAGATCCTTGGCTGCAGGAGCGCATGACCTTCCCTTACTATTTTCAGATCAGGGTCGACCACGGGGCGGTTGAGAGGATGGAGCATGGTTCCCACCATCTCAACGGCGCTACCGATCGTGAGGCGGGTGTCGGAATCAAGTGTGATCACGTAGCGGATATCTTTAAGGTTATCGGGGTTTCCCTCTTCTGTGCGCAGTCCGCACTGCTTTCCGAGGAGCAACCTGGAAAGCTCGATCAATGCGCCGCGCTTTCGCTCCCATGACATATAGCGCTTTTCCGCAGGGTTGTAGATCCTGTCCCTGCAGAAAAAGAAGAACCGGGAACCGTATTTGCTGTTGAGCCGGGCAATTTCTTCCCTGGCAGCGGATCGTATCGAATCATCATTTTCCTCTTTTTCTTTGTCGGAATCTTTCATGTCCGCAAGCAGGCCAAAAAGCAGATTGGCACCTGCGTTGCGGTTTGCCAGCATGTAACGTTCCAGCAAATCAGCGCAGCGCTTGCAGTCTTTTTCGTTTGTCAGGAGTACGGATATCACGCAAAGGGTTTTGGCATGATCGGGGATCCCGTCTTTCAATTCCAGGCGTGGAAGTCTGGCCGGATGGACGACCCTAAGCGCCAGGGTGTCACAGAGGTTTTTTGAGACGCCTGTAAGGGGTATAAGCAACAACAAATCAGCAGCCGGTCCCGAAATCGACAGGACAAGCAAAGACAGCAGGATCGTCAGGACTATCAGCGAAACGAAGTATAACGGCCTATACCATATGGAAGGCTGCTTGCCGAGCGGCTTCCGGATAAGGTAGTATCCTACATGCCGGCATTGCGGGTCTGCAGAGCTTTCTGCCAGGCTGATCGCCTGCTCGGCCACGGAGGCTTCGCTCATCTTGTTCCGTTGGGCCAACAGGCTAACCATCCTGCGGTATTGCGCCCTGCTCTCTTCGTCCATTAACGGATATATCCCCGACGGGTCACGGCTGAGTATCCGTTCAACGGCGCTTTGGCTGTGGAGCATTTGCCGCAGGTCAGCCGTGGAAAGATATCTCAGGGATGTAAATATGTTGCCTGCAAGCGTTGAATATTCCCGGTGAGCTTTATCCGCCTCCGACGCCGCTTTCGCAAGTTCCTCGGGAGGTGTTCCACCCTCGGCGCGGATCCTGGAGATCTCAAGTTCTGCCGAATATATACCCTTTTTGAGACCCGAATACTCCAGGAATATCGGGTCGAACTTCCTGGAAAGTTCATACAGCTCAAGGGCCAGCGCCGCTTTCAGCATTACAGTAAAGAGCCAGAGCTCTTTTTCCGAAAAAGCCCCGGCCTTTTGAGCGCCCGATAAAAAGGTCTGGATGCGTTCCCTGGTGACGATGCCGTTTCCGGACTTGACCAGAGCCACGGCAAGGACGAATACTTTCGGATATCCTTTTCGGGACGCGGCCAGTTTTCCCGTTCTTCTCAACATCAGTGCTGCGCTGCGTCCTTCTCTTTCGGCTATATAACGGTTGTCGACGAACCACTCAAACTCCTTGGGCATTTTACCCGGAGAGAGTTTGTGCGACATTATGCGGTCAACCGTTGATTTTATGAAACCCAGACTTTGAACAAGTCGGCGGCGGACTTTATATGATGTACTTTTCTTTGAGGAGGAAAGATTGGCTGAAATGTTTTCCGCAAATAGTTCAAGCTCATTCAAATCTACAAACGCCATTGGTCGATTTGCTCCGTTTCTCTGATGGAGTCAGTTTATCGGTGTTAAGACCGATGTTTGTCAGTAAAGGTTATTCTTGCCTTATAAAGAGACAAATATTCAGCCCCGTTTCCCCTTGACAATTCGATCAAATTATTGTATCATTTAGCATGTAAAAGCAATCGACTTTACATACTATATATTTCGTATTTTTGACAAGAAAAGGGGTCGGTGAAAGCAATGGAAAAGAAGCCAATCGAGCTGGTACTGCTATTTGATTTCTATGGGAACATGCTCACCGACAAGCAAAAGGAATTTTTCGACCTGTATTACAACCAGGACCTGTCACTGTCCGAAATTGCAGAAAACGAAGGCATAACCAGGCAGGGAGTCCGCGACGCCATCGTGCGGGCGAAGAACCTCCTGTGCGAATTTGAAGAGAAGCTGGGTCTGTACAGGCGCTATGGCAATGTCGACGAGGCGCTTGAAAAGATCCTCGCATTGGCTGAAGATATCAAGAACATAAATGCTACAAATTTTCTCAGCACCGCAATAGACGACAGGGCGAGGGATATAATAGAGACAGTTCGAGACCTGCTCGAAGAAGGAGCAAATTATGGCGTTTGAGGGATTGACCGAAAAGCTGGCGGAGACATTCAAGAAGCTTCGCAGGAAAGGGCGTCTCAACGAGAGCGACATCAAGGAAGCGATGAGGGAGATCCGGCTTTCACTGCTTGAAGCGGACGTAAGTTACAAGGTCGTCAAGGACTTTGTGGCCGGGGTTTCCCAGCGCGCGATAGGCGCCGACGTGTTTGAAAGCCTGACGCCTGCACAAACGGTCGTTAAAATAGTCAACGAGGAGCTTACTGCTCTGATGGGGGGCGAGGTCCAGACCATCAGGTTCGCCTCCAAGCCCCCAACGGTGATCATGCTCGTGGGATTGCAGGGTTCGGGAAAAACCACGAACGGTGCAAAGCTTGCGGCATACATCAAAAAACACCATGGGCGCAGGCCGCTCCTGGTGGCATGTGACGTCTATCGCCCGGCGGCGATCAAGCAGCTTGAAGTGGTAGGCGGTCAAGTGGGGATCCCAGTGTTTCAGCAGGGGCAGGGGAACCCGGTAGAAATAGCGAAAGCAGCCATCAGGCACGCCAGGGACCACGGTAACGACGTTGTCATAATAGACACTGCGGGACGCCTGCATATAGACCAGGCCCTTATGGACGAGTTGAAGAGCATCAAGGCCGCGGTGGATCCCACCGAAATACTGCTGGTAGTTGACGCAATGACGGGCCAGGATGCCGTAAACGCGGCCCAGGCTTTCAACGAAGCTCTGGACATAGACGGGGTGATGCTTACCAAGCTGGATGGCGATGCCCGCGGCGGCGCGGCGCTTTCTGTCAAGGCTGTGACCGGCAAGCCGATCAAGTTCGTCGGCATCGGAGAAAAGCTTGACCAAATCGAGCCGTTCTATCCCGACAGGATGGCGTCAAGGATCCTGGGGATGGGCGACGTGCTGACGCTGATCGAAAAGGCCCAGCAGAGCTTCGACGAAAAGAAAGCCGAGGAGATGGAGCGCAAGCTCCGGCAAAACCGGTTTACTCTCGAGGATTTCCTTGAGCAGATGGAACAGTTGAAAAACATGGGGCCTCTGCAGGACATATTGGGTATGCTTCCCGGTGTAAACGCAAATGCCCTCAAGGGCGTTGCGATAGACGAAAAAGCCCTGCCCCGTGTCGAGGCAATAATCCTTTCAATGACGAAAGAGGAAAGGGAGAACCCTTCGATCATCAACTCGAGCCGCAAAAGACGCATCGCCAAGGGAAGCGGAGTCAGGGTCGAAGATGTCAACAGGCTTCTCAAACAGTTTGAGATGATGCAAAAGATGGTCAAGCAAATGAATGCCCAGCAAATGGGCAGGAGAGCCAGAAAGGCGGGGAAGGGCGGCAAGGGATTGTTCCCCTTTATGTGACCGGGAACTTCGCTTGATGCAAAAAGCAGGATGCTCAGCAAGCCTCATGGAAAAGATATGACGGAGGCTGCGAGATTGCAGGAAATCTTAAAAACAGCCCTGCCTGAGTATGTATACCAAGTGAACTTCGGAATGAAAGTTCAGCGGAACTGCCGAACATAAATACACAAAGATTTATCAGGTCGGCAGGGCCGAAGCAAAATTCCTTAACATATCCACCCTATTGCAGGAGGTGAATAAGCAGAAATGGTAAAGATCAGATTGAGACGTATGGGTGCGAAGAAAGCTCCTTTCTACCGTATAGTAGTAGCCGACAGTCGTTCTCCGCGCGACGGCAGATTCATTGAGGAGATCGGAACTTACAATCCCCTGACCGATCCGGCTGAGATCAAGATCGACGCAGAGCGTGCCAAGGCATGGATCAAGAACGGTGCCCAACCTACCGATACCGTAAGAAGCCTGCTCAAAAAGGCAGAAATCCTGTAATGTAGGATTTATGATGAAGCAAGGGATTTACCACCTACGGAGGTTACTTTAATGAAGAATTTGCTTCTATACATCGTCAAAAATATAGTGGACAATCCCGATGCGGTAACGGTTACCGAGGTTGAACGGGGCGACAATACTGTGCTGGAGCTGCGTGTTGCACCGGATGACATGGGGAAAGTCATTGGCCGCCAGGGTCGTACCTCCAAGGAGATTCGCTCAATAATCAAAGCGGCGGCCATGAAAGAAAACCGTAAGGTAATTGTAGAAATTGTCGACTAATGATGATTCACTCAGCAGGCGCGGGATGACCGCGCCTGTTTTGAGACACGGGGAACAAGTCAATGGCAAGTCGATGGCAAGGGCAAGTCAATGGGACGGTTCCTCTGTCTCGCGGTTGACTTAGGAAGACCGGGGACGATCATGCGGTCTTATAAATAATGAATGATCAGGTAAGGGGATCGTGCCGCTACCCATTCAGTGGCAGTTGGACTGTCCCTATGTTTATTTCTGTATTTATGTAAATCTGTCAGAAGGACCGTATCATTGACAGACTTTTGGTTTCCTTTAGCAAAAACCGTCCAAAAGACGTTCCCCTTGGCACTTGGTTGAGAAACCGGCCATAAGAACCGTCCCCTTGGCGACTTGGCACTTGGCTGAGAAACCAGCCAAAAGAACCGTCCCTTTGGCCTTTGGCTTACAGCCAGAAGAACCGTCCCCTTGGTCCCCTTGGTCTGATTGGTCTGACTTGAAAACTCGGAGATGAAGTATGAAAAACGGAAGAAAGCAATATCTTGAAGCCGGAATGATAACAAACACACACGGGATAAGAGGGGCAGTCAAGATCCAGCCGTGGACCGATACCCCTGATGTCCTTTGCGGTATTGAAAGGTTTTATATAGACGGAAAGGAAATAAGAGTACTGGGCTCTTCCGTTCACAAATCCGCTGTTATCTGCACCCTCGAGGGCGTAGAAGATATCAATACGGCTAACACCTTTAGAGGAAAGACTATATATGTCAACAGAGACGATCTCGAAATAGAGGAAGGCAGATATTTTATACAGGACCTCATAGGGCTTCGGGTAATCGACAGCAACCTGGGGGATATAGGTACAATCGTCGACGTATTGACGCTGCCGGCAAATGATGTCTATATAGTACACGGAGAGAAAAAGTATATGATCCCCGCCGTTCCGGAATTTGTAAAAAGGATCGACCTGGATGCCGGAAGAGCAGAGGTTGAGATCATAGAGGGGATGGAAGGATGAGGGTCGACATTATGACTCTTTTCCCCGACACTGTAGCGGCCGTAATGAATGAAAGCATTATAGGGAGAGCGCAGGACAGGGGTTATATAACGATAAAGTGCCACAACATCCGTGACTTTACATTGAACAAGCAAAAACAGGTCGATGATTATCCATATGGCGGCGGAACCGGTATGATCATGAATGCGGATCCGCTGTACAATTGTTGGAAACATATATTGAGCCAGGCCGAGGGCGAAGCTCATACGATATTGATGTCACCGCAGGGGAAGCGGTTCGTACAGGAGGATGCGAAGCGCCTGGCGACTTACGGGTGGCTCATTCTCGTGTGCGGGCACTACGAAGGAATCGACGAGCGTTTCATAGAGGAATGCGTGGATGAGGAAATTTCGCTGGGCGATTTCGTGCTGACCGGAGGAGAAATCCCGGCGATGGCGGTATGCGACGCCGTATGCAGGCTTGTTCCGGGGGTGCTGGCGTCGGAGGAAAGCTACAAAGGCGAAAGCCACTGGAACGGCCTTTTGGAATATCCGCAGTATACAAGGCCTGAAGTCTGGCACGGCAAACGGGTCCCGGAGATCCTTCTGTCGGGGCACCTTGCCAACATTCAGAAATGGAGGCGCGAACAGCAGCTCTTGAGGACGCTGAAGAAGAGGCCGGATATGCTGAAGGATGCCCCGCTTACCGAAGCGGATCGTGAATTTCTCAGAAAACATAGTGATACCGTCTAATATCTACCTAATATCTGCCGGTAAAACAGGAGGGTTATCTTGCCGGCAGTTGTTCAATTGCGATGACACGGCATAGATTCGTTCTTTTGTATAGAAACCGTCAGCAGTATAGATGCACCGGGCTTTTTCAGAGTCTGAACCAATGAAAAAAGTGCGCCGCAGTGATCAAACTACGGCGCGAAAAGCTTATGGGGGAGAGAACGGGAAAATCAGCTTTGCTGAGGATTCTGGGCGGAGGCGATGATCGAGTCCAGATTGTCCAGTATGAACCGCTGTGCCTCAATGTTGTACAGGTTCATCAGGAAGGGGCTGCCTGAAGAGTTCTTGCGTTCCACCTGGCTGATCCCGATCAGGTCGGCGTTGTCGGTGGGGACCCGCTGGTTCTTGCCTTCGGCATTGAGTACGGTGGTAAGGAAACCGGCCTGTTCAAGCCAGGATGTGACCTGTGTAGCCGTGAGCCTTCGCATGGAAGGATTGTTGACGGTTGAGTTTATGCTGCTTACAAAAGCAGTGATGGAAACCGGCGTATCGGACAGAGGGACGTTGGCCTTCTCCTCCTCTGTGATGGAGAAGGGCTTGAGGTTCCTCCTTCTGCCGGAGCCGACAACACCGCCGTTTTGCAGAACACGCTCAAGCACCTGGGATACGTGGAAAAAGCAGCGGATGATCGAGGCGTCGTTGAGCAAATAGTCCTCGTCGTGCGGGCAGTTGGTGAGCGGATTGATCCCGTCTGCGAGCTTGTCGATCAGACGCTTTGTGTACGTCAGTTTTTCAACTTGTGTCATACCGATTCTCCTTTATAGGAAATATTTGGTGATTTCACCGTGAGAATATGATACAATACTTGCTGTACAATAAAACGGACTGAAAAGGATAAAATTGGAAATTATATGTATTGATTTCGTGATTCATTAAACTGCAGGATATGAATAGCATTCATATAAATAACATTTATGATATAACCAAGCGTCACTCTTTCAGGGTGTCGAGCTTGACGTCGTGGTTGTGGTGGACGTTATGTTCGCTGTAGTAGATGGACGAACCCGAACTATAGAACTATAAAACATAGCAAAATTGGAGACCCCGCATGGTTTTAAGAAACAGTATTTGACCGGCATAATTGAAGAAACAGTGTTTGACCTGTATAATAGAAGAAAAAGAATATGACTGATCCGGAATGTCAAGACCGGGAAGCACATTGGTATTTAATTACATAAGCTACGTTATTATTTGATGGGGTGACGATATCCTTATGAACATCCAGATCTACGGAAAGTCCAAGTGTTTCGACACCAAAAAGGCGGAGCGTTTCTTTAAGGAGCGGGGGATCAGGTTCCAGTCGATAGATCTTCCCCGTTACGGCATGAGCCGCAGGGAGCTCCAAAGCGTGATGCAGGCCGTCGGGGGACTGGACAGGCTGATAGACGAGAAGGCAAAAGACGCGGTACTGTTGAAATATCTGGCTTATGAGGAGGACAAGCTCGAAAAAGTCCTTGAAGACCCATCCCTGCTCAAGACACCGATCGTACGCAACGGCAAATTTGCTACCGTAGGATACTGTCCGGATATATGGAAAGGCTGGGAGTAAAAGGATAGTGCCCCAATCTGCTGTGCAGGTATTGCCGAAAGTGCAGTGCAAAACGAAAGACGGCTTTCCTGCAATGGGACGAAACCGAGCACAAAGTCAGGTAAAAATCAGGCACAGCAGAAAACGATAATGGGTTTTGAATGGGTTTTTCTTGCCGGCAGTTTATCGAAACCAAACGAAGAAAAAAAGAATAGGGCTTTCCCGCAGGGACCGGATCCGGGATACTCCCTTTCAGGCTGTCAGATGTTTTCACATCTCAAAGCATTTGGGAGGGCGTCGGTCCAAAGCAGGAAAGCCCTATAATTTATCTGTTATACAACTGCAGGGATTATATACGGCCTGATATGGTCAGATTCGGGAATCGATCGGCCAATAGCCTATCCGATCATCCGGATTTTTTGAATACATGCGCGTAATAATCTTCATCAAGGATCCTGGCAGAGAATTTGAACTTGTCATTGACGATCTTCTGTATCCTGCGCGCGTAGCCGTCCTCGACTGCTGCACCTTCATTTACGATCAATGTGTCGGTGACCGAATTGTACTTTGCAACGTCGGTTATCCAACTGCGGTTTGAAAAAATCACAAGCGGCTCGGAATCGGACAGGATATCGCGCCCCATGAGAAGGCGGGAATCGTACTCGATGCCCATCAAATTGCATATCGTCGGCAGGATATCGAGCGCGCTGCACGGTTTGTCGATGACTATCGGTTCCTCCATGCTTCCGCTCCAAATTATAAGTGTGCTCTTATACAGCTCGAAGTTTTGCTCCAGCTCGTGGCCGGCGATTTCGCATTGCTCCTCATAGGTAAGTCCGTACGGGTAATGGTCTCCCGACAGAACTATGACCGTATCATCTGCGATCCCTGCCTGTTCCAATTGCTCGATCAGGTGCTGCATGGCGCGGTCCAGTTCAATATTGCATGCCAGGTACGCCCTGACCGGCTCGGAGTAAGGCAGGTCCTTGACGAATTCCCTGTTTTTCCACGACATGGAGTTTCCGACAAAGGTATAGCGGAGGTGACCGCTGACGGTCATGTAGTAGGTGTGGAAGGGAATGTCGTTTATATATTCTGGGATGGTTACCTGCATCATCTCAAGGTCGGATTCGGGCCATACTTTTGTGACTTCAAGCCCGTTGCCCACTCCCTTATAGTCATATCCCATATTCGGGTGGGAGATGTGGCGCTTGTAATATTGATAGTCATGGTTGTGATATGCCCTTGTGGAGTACCCGAGTTTTCTGAGCATATTGCCCATTCCGAATGGCATGTAGTTGCTCCCGGAGCGCGCAAAGCTCCAGACACCCGGCTTCGGAATAAGGCCTGTCAGGGTCACATATTCCCCGTCCGACGTGGATACTCCCCATACCGGATTATAAAAGTTTTTGAAGACAAAACCTTCGTTTGCGAGTTTGTACAGCGTGGGCGTAAGCTCCTCATGGACGGCATAGGACGAAAAGCCCTCGCCCACGATCCAGATCAGGTTTTTGCCCTTGAACATACCGGTGTACTCGTTTTTGCAGGTAGGTTCGACACCCGCAAAGTATTCGTGCATTTCAAGCAGGGTTTTGTCCTTCTCGTTTGTTATCAGCGAATCGAAGTCGATGTCCATTATATTTTTTTCGTACACGACAGGCGTTGGTGAGGGAGAAGGTGAATGCGGTTCGGCTGTCGGCGTGACAGTTGGGACGTCTATGCTGGTGTCAGTCGGAACGGGAAAATCGTCATCGTCCGGAAGTATGGTACTCGGCAGGATATCCCCAAGGTCATCTGTAATGTCCGGTGCAAGCAGCTGCCGTATATCCAGGCGAAGCGTCGTCAAGACACCGAAGTTTGACACCGTCAGGTTCGGAATGAATGAGTCCAGGTAGATGTGTTTTATCGACAGGACACCTGATGTCGAATTGACAGTGATGATACTTGCGAGGAGCTGAAGCAATATAGAGAACAGAACCAGGAGCACTGCTGCCTTTCCCGACGTCCGGCGGACTTTTTTCCCGTATATTATCCACAGCACCAGCGGCAGGGCCAAAAGTATGAGAGGTATTATCGATTTCAGGATGCCCATTATGATCTCCCGCCAGAACTGGAGGACCTGGCCCACGCCCGTTGCGGAATACAGAGTCGTAAAAGTGTTGAAGATGGAGTAGTACACCGTCTGTATCATCAATATCAGAGTAACGAGCGAAAGCAGGACAATAGATAAAACCCGATTCACACGTTTCGGGAAAACCGTGCAAATCGTGGCGAGAAAAAGCCCGATCGGCAGCGTGAATATCAGTGTATAGAAAAAGCCCCTATTCAGTATCGTCCTGAAGCAGAAAGCTTTAACAACGAGCTCCATGTAGAAGATCGAGATCGGGAAGAAAAGAAATGCCGCAGCCCGACGCGGCGCTTTTATTTTTATCATTCTTTACATGCCACCTATCCAGTATCCGATTCCCAAAACTAGTAAGGTTTTACTTGCCGCAAGGTCTTTTTCATCGGTTTATCAATGTGCGCGGCAAGTATTATTATTAGTCATCGGCAAGCTGATTAAATTATCATGCGTCCTTTTATATCTTGTAAGATATACCATATGTAAGAAATGACGCCGGATATACCAATAGCCGGATCTCAACTTATAATTATGTCAGCAGGAATTTGCAATGTCAAGGAAGTTGGAAAGTATTGGATGGGTGGAATTGTAAACAATTTATAAACTTTTAGGAGCGCACCTTGATTTGGAAGGGATATATGCGGCATGAAGATTTGGCAATAACAGAAGAAGTATAAGATGCGAGATAATAAGATACCCGATGTTAAGTCGATTAAATAAACTAATTAAAAAGCAGGTTCCTATATATCCTATCATAGAGAAACATTATGTTCCCAGCTGATATGTGCCTTTTCAAAAATGCTTTCTCCGTCCAGCAGAATGCCTGCATTCCTGTTCATAGCATCCATTTGACTTCCCAGTATTTTCACCGCTCTGGCAAAATCCTTATATTCATCTGCGGTGTTGTGGGCGTCGCTGCCAAGCAGATGGACAGCTCCCTCCCTTATCATCCTCATATACTTCGACCTGCGTGAGAATGGGATCAGTGCGGATGCGTTCAACTGGAGCGGTATCTTAAGTTCAATAAGCCGCCTGACGGTGTGGGCATCATAACGGTCAATATGGGCGATGACAGGGATGATGTTTCGGCCCTGGATGATTTGAGATAACGACTCGGCGGTCCAGACTGACCACCTGTATCCCGGCAATTCCAGCAGCATGCAGTTCGTGCCTTCGATGCAGAGCCTGTTAAGATCTTCAAGGCTTGGCAGATCAATATATAATGTGACCTCGGCTGCCTTGACGATATTCATACCCAAATCGACAGATTCGGTTGCATCGATCAGCATTCGATAACTGTGCTCCCGCCTGTTGATAAAGGAATCCACCGTATCGTGGTACATATAAAAATGCGGAGTTGCTACCACAGTAGTTATTCCGGCTTCCTTTGCCATTCTCAGCTGGTTCATTGAGGTTTCAAGCGAATCGCTGCCGTGATCGCACCCCGGCAGAATGTGTGCATGGAAATCTATAAGCATGGTAATTGCCTCTCTCCATCAATATACAAACATATATTACAACCGTATTTTATTATTTCAAAAATATGGATGTCGACGCGGGGCATGGATATCGATGCGGGGCGGCCCGGACCGACCCGGGCTGTTGATGGTTGATGCTGAGTGCCTAAAAGAAAGCTCAAAAAAACACTCCTGTCCTAATGGGGATTTGTGCTGCCAAAGGAAGGAATGTCAATATATATTGAGTGTTATATAGAGCTTTTGTTCCGGCAGCATATCAAAATCAAAAAGTGTAACATGATACCTGAAACGCGAACGTCCTGTATATGTATGTAGGGAAAGATATGGCCGGGATTTTTTATACTATTATAAATGACGAAAAATGAAAAATAAGTCAAATTATATCAAAAACGAAATTTTAATGTATGATTTATCATGTTGATTCTTGCCGGCACAACGCAACTTTTTGCATTAAGGATCTATCATCTTGAACTGTCGAACCATTATGTTTTTTCATATATTTTCTGTTCCTGATTCCCATATAGATCTTTGCGATTTCAAACTTCGTGATTACCTGCTTAAAACCTCCTGAAAAATTAAGGATCCCGATCAAGGCCTGGTCATTCTCACGGCAGTTGACCTGCTTTCCGGAAAGTTCACTGTTTTTTCAGTATCAGGCGGAATGTCGAGCCCTCGCCGGGTGCGGTCCTGACTGATATCTTACCGCCGTGCGAGGCTGCGATAAGGCGGGCTATGGACAGCCCCAGCCCATGGCCGGAAACCTGTGACCTGCGAGCCGATTCCGAGCGGTAGAAACGGTCGAATACCCGCATTGCCTCATCCCGCGTCATACCCGGACCCGTATCGGCGACCGAGATCCGAGCGGTGTCCCCCATGTCTTCGCATGATATCGTGATAGTGCCGCCTTTGGGTGTATACTTTATGGCATTGTCTATAAAGACCCTTACCGCCTGCTTGACGGCGCTGCGGTCGGCAAAAACTGCGGCGCTCTGTATTTGCCCCTGCTTCACATCGTGGTCCCTGGCTATGAGCTCCGTATCCCTGATCAGTTCCCTGCACAGCTCGGCAAGGTCGAATGTCTCCATTTCCAGCTTGAAGGTCTTTTTGTCGTGCCTTGCGAGAAACAGCAGCTTCTCGACGAGCTCGTTCATCGACTCGGCCTCCGATGATATGGCGCCGATCGCCTCCTTGGCCACTTCCGGGTCGGACATGCCCCACCTCTCCAGGAGCTGGGCATAACCGCGAATGACCGATATGGGGGTCCTCAGTTCATGGGAGGCGTCCGACACGAAGGCCTTTTGGCTCTCGTAAGCGGCTTCGATCCTGTCAAGCATGTCGTTTATGACCGAAGCCAAATCGCGCAGCTCATTCTTGGTGCCAAGTATATTTATCCTCATATCGAGATTGCTTGCGGATAAGTTGCGCGCAGCTTGGGCGATTTCGTCTATCGGCTTGAGTATGCTGGTCGCAAGACGTCTTCGGTTTGCGATAAGGGACAGGACCCGCAGCAGGTCGAGCGCGACTATGGTTATAAGCAGTATGATGTACTGCCTTGAATATTCACCTGAATTGGCGACAAATATATAACTCGTTCCGTCTTCGCCTCTGACGGTAAACTTTACATATAACGTTCCGTCAGAAAGGTCGATCAACCTGAAGTTATCGTCGCGGCTCAGACCGTCATAGGCAACAGTTCCGTCGGGCGCTTCGATCCTTGCCGACACAAGTTCCGTGCTGTGACCGACGGCTTCGTCTGCATACCTGCCTATGATCATGTCTACATGACCGGCATATTCAGGTATTAGAGCGGCGATAAACACGAATGTAAATATTATGGCAGCGGATACCGTGGATCCCAGCAAAAAAAGAGCATATCGCAACGCGATCCGAAGGCTGAGCGAAAAACGGATGTTGCTAAGTAACCTGTTCAGAATGGATCCCGCCTCTCTGTTTGGGAGGTAAATGAACGGCTATGCCTGGCTGCGGCTATGTCGCCTGTGTGGGATCATACCTGAGAGAATAGCCGACGCCGCGCACAGTGCAGATAAGTCTTATGTTATACTTCTGGTCGATTTTAGCCCTGAGATACCGGACATAGACATCAACGACATTTGCATCTCCGACATATTCATATCCCCAGACCTGGTCGAGGAGCTGGTTGCGGGTAAGTACGGTGTTTTCGTGCCTGGCAAGGTATTCCAGGAGGTCGTACTCCTTCTTGGTCAGTTCGATCGGCTCGCCGTTGCAAAATACCTGTCTGCCGGCAGTATGTATCTCAACCGGTCCGATCCTTATCATTTCCTGCTGTGCGGCGGGCCCGCGCCTTTTCAGCACGGCCCTGATCCGCGCCAGGAGCTCCTCTATGGCAAAAGGCTTGGTTATGTAGTCGTCGGCACCCGTGTCAAGGCCCGCGACTTTATCCGAGACGTCGTCCTTGGCGGTCAGAATTATTATGGGGACATCGCTTTGCCGACGGATCCTGCGGCAGACTTCTATACCGCTCATCCCGGGAAGCATCAGGTCAAGAAGTACCAGGTCAAAATTGCCCGAAAGAGCGGCATCCAGCCCGGCTACCCCGTCAAATGCCGTCTGTACGTCGTAACCCTCATGCCTGAGCTCCAGCTCAAGGTAGCGCGAGATCCTGGGCTCATCTTCAACTATAAGTATCCGGGACATCTACACCTCTCCCTTCATGACAGTGAAAACTAATGACAGTGAAAACGGCAAGGGGATGTACCGCCGGTACACCCCTGCGATTTAATCCAGTATATCATGAAAGGGAAGGGATAAAAAGAGCGATCGGCCATTTTCCTTTCTTCATCACTGCTCTATAATAATGTCTTCATCCTGAGAAGGGCGCGCATACCGGTTCGGATCTGTACTATGGGAAGTGCCCGCATTCCGGGATGGGTCCTGATCCTGAGCTGTGTTCGCGTTCCGGGATGGATCCACGGGGGCATCATCTGCCTGCCCGCTTTCGTCCTTGCTGTCCTTCCTGATTTCATCCCTGACAGCCTGGGCTGTTTTCTTTGCCGAATATACTATATTAGAGAAATCGCTGATCGCGTCGGGATCTTTCACGAAGCTTATCTTATAGCCGAGCAATATTGCGACGATCAGGGCGGGGATCGTGACATAGAAAGCGAATACTACGGCTATAAGCATGAATATAATAGAGAAGTTGGCAATGGTCTTGTTTTCCTTTCGAACGACCATGCGGTTGATATACCCCTTTCGGAGAAGGGATTTGAGCGCTTCCCAGAATGACCTTTCGGAAGAATGCTTAGATTTGAGTTTTCCCGAGCGTTCAAGCTCCGCCATCACACGGACGACATCGCCCTCGTATGCGTCAAGCAGACCGATGATCTCGTCGTAGGTGATGTTGGCTCGTGCACGGATGTATTCTACGTCTTCAAGGGTGTATTTTCGGTTCATATTCGATCCTCCGTTTCTATAGTGATGATGGGACAGATAAATTGTGAATGACCGGAATGCGGTATGCGTGATAAATGGAGAGCCATGATAATAGAGTGTTAATGGAGTGGAAGGGGATGAAGAGGACAGATCAGCAAAGGGGTATAATGGATGTGTACCGAGCTCCTGGCAATATAATAACCCGGCCATATGAAAGCGTAATTACGGCAAGATTAGAAAATGATTAAAATCCGGATTTTTTCGCTCAAAATCAATGAAAAAAGAGTAAAAAGAATCTCAGGAGCATTCACAGATTTCCTGCCGTCTCAATATAATGGAACATAAAGGTTGAAAGGCGGGAAATCCATGCGCGGCAAGTCTATTGGTGCGACATTGATTGCGCTTGGCGTGGGCATAGTGCTTACGCTCATTTGCCCACCCTGGCTTATGCTTTTGTTTATCGGGCTTGCGATGATAGCCGCGGGGGTATTGATATGCAGATAGGACGGCGCTGGATTTTCCGGAGATCATTCGGGCAACTGCGTGGGAAGGGATGAGTCTATGAAAGTGTTTATTCTTAAGGCCCCCAGGTTTCTCAGGGGAATTCTCAGAAAGCTGCTTGGCATTCAGACACATGAAAACTGAATTTTTCCGTCTGCGATTCCGGGGTCCCATATGGGATGCCGGTATTTTTTTGCCGCCTGCTTTGTATAATATTACCGGTCCATAACGTCAAAAGAGAACTGCAAAACTGCGGTTCTTTTCACATTTACAGGCATATCCATCTTTCCCGTGCATATTTATCATAGTGAACATGTCAGCGTTTTTTGGAGCGCGGGAGGAGTGTAGACAATGGAGTTGGAACTCAATAAGGAGAGTTACGTTTTTTACGATACCGGCCTGAACGTGACGGGCACCCGCGAGGAGATGTATGATGCGATAGTGCCGGATGCGCTGCCCGACATATTGAGGATCGTTGAAACCCACGGCGTGGCAATGATCGGTTCAAAGGAGATCCGCGACGGCCGGCTTACGGTTACGGGAGTCGTGCGCGCGAGTGTGATATACGTTCCCGAGACCGGGGAGGGACTTGAACACTTGGCGCTGACAATTCCGTTTTCCAACGTGTTCGACGTACAGGTCGAGCGGGGAGGGGTACTGCTCTGCAATGCCGACGTACAGTCGATCGACAGCCGGACCATCAACCCAAGGAAGATACTCGTCAGGGTTTCGGTCCGGGTCGGCGTCCGCTGCATGGAACAGAAGAGTTTCTCACTTTGCGCGGGTGTGAACTCGAAAGGCCGGGAAGACGTGCAGCTTCTTAAGCAAAGCCATATGGCAAAGCTGCCTTGCGCCGTAAAAACAAAATCCTTTACGGTAAACGACGAGCTGGAAATGCCTTCGTCCAAACCGGCGGCCTCCGAAATACTCAAGTGGAGCTGCAAGGCAACGGCCGGCGATTACAACATCATCGGAAGAAAAGCCGTGTTCAAGGGTACGCTTGCATTAAAACTACTTTGCAAGAGTCGCTCCGAGTCGGATGAGATCTTTGACACTGCCGTAGAGCTGCCGTTTTCCCAGATAGTCGAGGCGGATGGGCTTGAAGAAGGCGCGGAATGCACGATCGACCTGCAGCCGGAAGATATAAAGGTGGCGCTGATAGAGGAATCAGACGGAAGGCTGCTTTCAGTCAACGCATCATTGGAGGCGCAGGTCGCGGCATATGCCCCGAAGAGGCTGGAGACGATCGCAGACCTGTACAGCACTTCCATGAAGAGTTCGGTGGATGTACGACCCTACGCTTTTACAGAACTTGTCGATATTACTTCAAAGCGACAGACCATTCGCGACACTGTCGAAACCGACACCCCGGTGAGATATGTGCTTGATATGGAAGTACTGTTTGACGAAGCCTCGGTTTCCCGGGAGGGGAATATGGTCCGTGTGGACGTCAACGCCGATGTAAACGTTCTGTACGTTGCTGAAGACGGGGGGACCTTCCATGCGTGGCGCAGACTTCCCATATCGGTCAGGACGGAAGCGCCCGAAGGATGCGGCTGCAGGGTGAAGGTCACGTCGGCGTCGGAGGCTTTCAGTGCGGCAGCGGTAAGCGGGGCGGAAATCAGGTTCGACGCCTGCTTTGAATTGGAGATCACACTGAGGAAGAGCGTATTTGCCGTTCACTCCGCAAAACTCGAACCGTACGGGGAGGACGCACCGGTAAGGCCTTCAGTTGTACTCAAGTACCCCAACAAGGGCGAAAGCCTTTGGTCGATGGCAAAAAGGTACAACGCGACCGTAGACGATATTCGCGCCGCAAACGGGCTCGATCGGGACGCTGTCCCCGACCCGGATGAGCTGCTGCTGATTCCGAAACGGAGATAAGGGGGAATAGGTCGTGAATAACCGCACAATTTATGAAGACATTGCGCAGCGGACGAACGGCGACATCTATATTGGCGTAGTGGGACCGGTGCGCACCGGGAAATCTACGTTCATCAAGCGATTTATGGAAACGATGGTGATCCCGCGGATCGACAACGTGTATATGCGCCAGCGGGCTCAGGATGAGCTCCCGCAGAGCGGGTCGGGGAGGACCATCATGACCGCGGAGCCGAAATTCGTGCCCGAAGAAGCAGTGGAGATGACCTTTACCGGCGGCGAAAACCTGAGGGTAAGGCTTATAGACTGCGTCGGATATATGATCGACGGCGCGATCGGCCAGTTTGAGGGTGACCTTCCCCGGATGGTCAGGACTCCCTGGCTCGACCACGACATCCCGCTGATGGAGGCAGCAGAGATAGGCACGCGAAAAGTGATCGCGGAGCATTCGACCATCGGCATCGTCATCACGACTGACGGGTCCATCACCGATATACCCAGGGAAGACTATGTCGAACCCGAGGGACGGGTGATCCGGGAGCTTCAGGAGCTGGGGAAACCGTTCCTGGTACTTGTGAATTCCGCATATCCCGATTCGCCGCGGGCTCTCGCTGTAGCTGATGAGATCAGGGATAAGTACAATGTGACCTGCATGACCACAAACTGCCTGACAATAGAGGAAGAGGACGTCGAGAACATTATCAGAGGCGTCCTGCTGGAATTCCCGATCAGGGAGCTCGGGCTGTTCCTTCCGGCCTGGGTGGAAGCGCTTGACGAGTCGCACCCGATCAAGAAGGACCTCTACGAAGCCATGCTCAAGGGAGCAAAAGGCATGCGCAGGGTCCGCGACGTCGCCGGCGCCGTCGAGGCCATGAGGAACTGCGACATCATCAGAGGTGTGAGAGTGGGCGGCATAGACATGGGGGCCGGCATCGCAGTGGCTTCGGTGGAACTGCCCAGGGAACTCTTCTACAGGACGCTCGGTGAACAGTCCGGCTTTACGGTAACTGATGACGGCGACCTGATGAGCCTGCTGTGCAGCCTGGCAAAGGTCAAGAAGGAGTACGACAAGATCGAAAAGGCACTGGAGGAGGTCAGGAGGGACGGTTACGGCATCGTCATGCCGACGGCCGAAGAGCTCAGGCTCGAAGAGCCGGAGATCGTCAGGCAGGGAGGCCGCTACGGCGTGAGACTCAGGGCGAGCGCACCTTCGATCCACCTGCTGAGGGCGGACATAACCACCGAAGTGTCGCCGATCGTCGGCAGCGAAAAGCAGTCCGAGGACCTGATAAGGTACCTGCTCAGCGAGTTTGAGGAAAGCCCGGGCAAGATCTGGCAGTCCAATATATTCGGCAAGTCGCTCAACGACCTTGTAAGCGAAGGCCTGCACAGCAAACTGAAGAGGATGCCGGACGACGCACGCCTGAAGCTGAGGGAGACCCTGCAGCGTATCATAAACGACGGAAGCGGAGGCCTGATCTGCATCATCCTGTAATACATAATTTCATAGAGCATTATTTAAATAACGAGGCTGAATCACCGTCAACCGGTTAGATGGCCTCTCTTTTATTGTTTAAAAACGATGAATCGTTCACAAATACGACTGTAATGATTTGGTAGTTTATTATAATAAGTTGTCAGATATGAACACGGTCGAATCGATTATTTTGATACAGTTCCTTAGATATTCTGTCATTGTTTGAAAAGGTGTGTGGTGGTAAGCTGAAATTATACAATGTATACAATGCCCGTTTCATAATATACCGTGCACTTGTATTGAATAACAACGCTACAAAGGAGATCTGCATATGGAGAACCGAATAGCTAAGATAAAAGCCAATGTGGAAGCCCTGATGGACGCGGGGGTCAGGAAAACGACCTTTTACCCGCTGATCGCGGAGTCTTTGGCCCAGACCGAGGGCTTGCCGACACAAATCAGACGCGCGAAGGCCATGGAATACCTGCTCGACAACGTTAAGCTGGAAGTGTTCCCTTATGAACTTTTGGGAGGATCGATACTGGGGATGTGGCCGGTCGACCCGGTCCAGCCGAAATATGAGGATCTGATCGTGCAGGCGGAAAAGTTCGTGGAAGAATACATAAACCCAAGCCAGGAAAAAGAACCGGTATATTTCTACGGAAGGGCCCGGAGGAACGAGAGACCCGCAAGCGGTACGGCTCCCATGATGAAATCGCGTTTTGCGCTCATGGCGCGCGACCACTATGACGCAAACGTCGATTATCTGACCTTGCAGAAGCTTATCAGGGAAATGCAGGCGAAGTATGCCGATGACGACCGCATCGAGGACTATGAAATAGCGAAGGTGCTTGAGAACAGGTTCCAGTATGACTACGGCGAAGAAGTCATGAAACGGGTGCTCGGCCTGCCCTGGATGGCAGCCAACCACCTCAATCTCAATTACGGCAGGGCGATCAACACAGGGTACCGTGCCGTACTTGAGCAGATAGAAGGGTACCTGGAAAGGACAAAGGACGACCCGGAAAAACAGGAATTCTATACTGCGTGCAAGATCGTCATCGAGGCGGCGATCCGCTACATGAAGAGGTATGCCAGGGCATATGCGGACGCAGCCGAGGCCGAGCAGGATGCGGAACGGGCACGGGAACTCCGTGAGATCGCAGCCGTTATCGATAAAGTATCTACCGAGAAGCCTGAAACCTTCCGCGAGGCGATCCAGCTTGTGTGGCTTACCCATCTGATCGCCAATACCGGTTTGGGTTCCGCCCTCAGCTTTGCGAAATTCGATCAGTATATGTACCCGTTCTATAAGCGCGACATTGAGGCCGGGCGCATCACGTTTGAAGAAGCACGAGACCTCGTATGCATGCTGTACCTGAAGTGCAACGAGCCCAAAATGCGCACAGTGCAGAGCATGGCTCTCGGCGGACTGAATGCCAGGGGAGAAAGCACGGCAAACGATTTTACAAAGGTATGCCTGGCTGCTGCCAGGGTCACCAAACTGCCGTATCCGAACATCTCGCTCCAGGTTTCGCCCACGAAATCTCCCGAATGGTTAATGGACGAAGCGATGGAGACCATCAGGCTGGGATTCGGCATGCCTCAGCTCGTAAACGCTGACGTATGGATGAAGGCTTTCCTCGACCTGGGACACGCTCCCGAGCACGCGTGCAACTTCTACAACATGGGATGCGTAGAGACACTGGTAGCCGACGCATGTGCCGGTTGGCTCATAGTTCCGAACGGTTTCGTTTCCTTCTCGCAGATTTTGGATGAGATCCTTGACGATTACAAGGCCGGCAAAGTGAAGCTGGATTCATTTGAAGAACTGATGCAGACCATGGTCGACCGGATAAAGATCGCCATCGCCCAGAGAAAGGTGCCCGCGGATTACAGGTTCATGAACCAGCGCGGATATGACCCCTTTGGTTCTGTCTGGATCGACGGCTGCCTCGAAAAGGGCAAGGATATGTTCCATGGCGGACCGGCCGTTCCGGGCCATATTCCGATCACCGGATGCGGTCTCGGCAACGCCACGGATTCTCTCGTGACGATCAAGGAACTGGTGTTCGATTCCGGTAAGTTCACTTTGGATCAGCTCATCGACATAGCCCGCAGCAATTACGAGGGACACGAGTCGCTTCGCACATATATCAGGAATAATCTCCCGCACTACGGCAACGGCATCGGCTGGGTCGATGAGATCGCCGCAAAAATGTTCAATACGTTTACATCGGAAGTCAACAAACTCAATGACGGAACGCTTAAAGAGAAGTATGTAAGCAGTTTCTTCAGCTATACCCAGGCAACAAGTCTCGGCGAGGTCACCGGAGCGACGCTCGACGGGCGCAAGAAAGGCCAGCCTATCAGCGACGGTTTGGGACCTGTCCAGGGCCACGACACGAAGGGCCCGACCAGCCTGCTTAACAGCCTGTTGACTTTGGATTATTCCTTCCTCAACGGAGCGCTTGCGACTAACCTCAAGGTCACCGCATCCCTGTTCAGCACCAAGGGCGGCGTAGCGGCGCTCAAGAGCCTGCTGAAGACATATCTCGGGCAGGGCGGACCGCAGATCCAGATCAACTTCGTCACCCCCGAAGAGCTTTTGGATGCGAAAGTCAATCCGCATGCCCACCGCAACCTGGTCGTGCGAATTGCGGGATTCTGCGAGTACTTTATCTACCTGGACGACAAGATGCAGGACGAGATCATTTCGCGTACCGCTTACGCGACTGTCTGAGATGTATCTTTGACGCAGCAATAATAACCTCAGGGAGAACAGCATGGGCGAAAAGATTTTATACGGCAAGCTCCGGGACGGCAGGAAGGTTTCGCTGTACCGGCTGAAAAACAGGAGCGGCGCCGAAGTCGAAGTGCTTGATTTCGGTGCGGTCATAAGGGCAGTCAGAGTCCCGGACCGTGACGGGAAACTCGTGGACGTGGTAATGGGCTATGATACCCTGGAAGATCAGCTCAGTGCCTTGGGATGGAACTGCGGCGTCATGGGGCGCGTCGCCAACCGCATCGGCGGTGGAAGGCTGTGGATCAACGGCAGGCTCCATCAACTGCCGCTCCCCGAATGGGGAGGGAAAAAGGCCCCGTTCGTCATCCACGGAGGTGCAGGGTGTTACGCTATGAAGCTGTTTTCCGGAAGGCTGCATGAAGACGAAGAAGGAGATAAGGTCACCCTGTATCATCGTGACCGTGGAGAAGGCGGTTTTCCGGGTGAGGTTGACGTATGGGTCACATATATCCTGACGCCGGATAACGAGTTTATTTTACGTTACCGCTGCCTGCCGACAGAGGATACGATAATAAATATCACAAGCCATGTATACATGAACCTCAACGGGCACGGCAACGGAACGATACATAACCATATCGTGCGAATGGACGCGGATTTCTTCACGCCCGTTGCTCCGGGCGGATTGCCGACCGGTGAGGTCCTCAGGGTGGACGGCACGCCCTTCGACTTCCGCGGGACGAAGAAGCTTGGTGAGGGGCTTGACAGCGGGTTCGAGCAGATCGCCATCCAAAACGGATACGACCACAATCTATGCCTGTCGGGAACAGGATACCGCGAATGCGGATGGGTCTATTCCGATTTGACGGGGATAAGGCTGACGCTCCGGACCGACATGCCGGGGGTCCAACTGTACTGTTCGTGCAACGAAAGGGACACGGAGGGTGCAAAGGAAGGCAGGAAATACTCTAGGTTTGGCGCGTTCTGCCTGGAGACACAGTATTTTCCTGATGCGACGGCATATCCGCATTTCCCGCAGCCGGTCACTCCCGCAAACACTGTGTATCAGTCTCAGACAGGGTTCAGATTCAGTATAACGCCATAAACAGTATCAGCATCAAGCCAATACAACAGAAAAATACACAAAAAGACGGCACTCAAAGACATATTGGTCATAATCGATCCTGTACCGTCGCCGTCGAGATGGAGGATATTATGAGAGCAGTTGCGGTCATGGAGCCTAACAAGGTTCAAATGGTTACAGACGTTCCGATGCCCGTTATCGGTGATTATCAGGCGCTTGTCAGGGTCCGGGCGTGCGGCATATGCAGCAGCACCGACCTGAAGATCGTCCACCACGAGCACCCGGAATCGAGTTTTTTCAGATTTGTCTACCCGACGATACTGGGGCACGAAGCCGTCGGCGAGATCGTGGAGCTTGGCCCTAAGGTCAGGTATCTCAAGGTCGGCGACAGGGTGGTAAGCCCCCTGCCTTCCGGGATGCGTGACGCCAACTCCAAGTATACCAACAGCTATGGTCAAATGGCCGAGTATTTGACCGCAACCGACATCAGGGCGATGAAGGAAGACGGCGTTACCGGCGAAGGGCTGTTCATGAGGTTCGATGAGATCGACTACCTGACAAAGGTATTCCCAAAGGAAATTTCCTTCGTAGACGCGGCGATGATGCTTACATTCAAGGAAAATTACAGCGCTCTGATCAACTTCGGCGTAAAGGAAGGCATGGACGTCCTCATCTTCGGAGACGGTTCCGTTGCAATGGGTTTGTCTTACCAGTTGAAGGCTTACAACGTCAACTCGGTAGTAGTGATCGGCCATCATGACGACAGGCTGGAGCGCATCAAAAAGGTCTCCTCACCCAACATCCTTATAAACTCGCACAGTGAAAGCCCCGAGGAAGTATTGAAGGACCGCAGGTTCGACATTGTCATCGATGCAGTGGGGAAAGTCGAGATCATCAAGCGCGGCGCAAGGTTCCTCAAGCCCGGCGGCAAGGTCTGCGTGTACGGCGTATTGGCTGAGGGCAAGAGCACCATAGACCTGTATGAGCTGCCGAACAACGTAAGCGTCCATATAATGAGCTATCCATACCGCGAGCACCGCACCCATGACACCATCGTCAGGATGATGCTTGACGGCACACTGAAGGCAAGCGATTTCTATGACGTGGTCCTGCCGGTCGAGCGGTGCGCGGAGGCGATCCGGATGCTTGAACAGCGTAAGGCTTTCAAGGTCATACTGACATGGGATTGACATCATTATGAAAAATACGAATGATGTAAAAAAGATACCCCATGATGTGACAGGTCGAATTTTTGACATACAGTTTTTCTGCGTACACGACGGTCCGGGTATCCGCACGACGGTGTTCCTGAAAGGTTGTCCGCTTAACTGCATTTGGTGCCACAACCCTGAAGGTATCTCACGCGAGATACATCTCTCGTTCGTCGAAAGCAAGTGCATCGACTGCGGGGCCTGCGCGGCGGTCTGCGATGTGCACAGATTTGAAGACGGCAGGCATGTTATCGAACGTTCCCGCTGCACACTCAGAGGGAGTTGTGTCGCTGTCTGCCCGGCAGGCGCCCTCAGCTTTGTCGGACGTGACGTAACTGTCGGAGAGGTGATCGGAGAAGTATTGCGGGACAGGATGTATTACGGTCCGAGCGGAGGGGGGATGACCCTTTCGGGCGGTGAGCCGGCAATGCAGCCGGAGTTCATGCTGGCGCTCGCAATGGCAGCAAAGGCAGAAGGGCTCAACGTTGCGGTAGAAACAAGCGGTTATGCTCCATTCAGGGTTTACGAGGCAGTTTTGCCTTACGTAGACACGTTCCTCTACGATGTCAAGGAAACCGAGCCCGCGCTCCATGTGAGTTTTACGGGTGTAGGGAACAAGCTCCCCATGGAAAACCTGCGAAAGCTATATGCGGCCGGTGCTTCGATCCTGCTTCGCTGCCCGATAATACCCGGTCTTAATGACAGAGACGATCACTTCAGGGCAATAGCCGGTCTGACTAAGGAAATGCCGAACCTGCTCGGTGCGGAGCTGCTTCCGTACCACAGGCTCGCGGCATCCAAGAGCGGCAGGATGGGGCTTCCCATACAGGAAGAGTTCCGGCCGCCGTCCCCGGAGCTCAAGGCTGAATGGAACGAAAAGCTCAAAGCTTACGGAGCAAGGGTGTTCGACGCTTAACGGACAGGAGGTCGGAAGATATGCTGTTTCTTGCATTTGACGTAGGCACGAGCTCGGTGAAGGCGTCACTGGTAAATGAGCTCGGCGAAGTCGTGGATTTCGCGGATCACTTTTATCCTGACGATCCCCGATGTTCCGAGACCGAACAGGACCCCCTGTCCTGGTGGGGAGGAGTATATTCGACTGCGAAGGCGCTGTTTGTCCGCAAGCCCGAATACAGAGGACAGGTAGAAGCCATCGGAGTCGGGGGGCACATGCTGGGATGCCTGCCGGTGGATGCGGAAGGCATTCCTCTGAGGCCTGCGATGCTGCATTCCGACACGCGGGCGGCCAAAGAAGAATCGCTGATTGCCAGGTCGATAGGAAGAAACGAGATTTACCTTCGCACGGGAAATACTCTCGGGGCTCAAAGCACGCTTGCAAAAATACTGTGGGTAAAAGAAAACGAGCCTTCGGTTTACGGCAAAACGGCAAAGTTCCTGCAGTCAAAGGACTTTATCACATCAAAGCTTACGGGGAATATTGATACATGCGACTACTCCGACGGAGCGCATGCGCAACTGATGGACATCTATACCAGGCAGCCGGTATCCGAAATCTTTGACGAACTCGGCATAGATACGCAAAAGATCCCGACCTTCAGGAAAGGCACGGACATTGCGGGGAAGCTCACCGATGAAGCGGCGGATCTGCTCGGACTGCCCCCGGGCATACCGGTCATAACCGGAGGCGGTGACGGGGCTTGCGCGAACGCGGGTGCAGGCATCTCCACCGGAGAAATGTACTGCTCTCTTGGCACGACGGCATGGCTGAGTTACAACTCTCCGGAACCGGTCGTCGACAGCGCAAGGAGAGTCTTCAACATCCCGTCCCTGGACGGTGAGGGCGTCGGGGTGTTCGGCACTATGCAGGCTGCCGGGAAGTGCATAGAGTGGGCAAGCGGCCTGTTTGGCGTACAGGATGTCGCGGAGTTCGACAGTATAGCGGCTCAGGCTCCCGAGGGCTCCGGAGGTCTGATTTTCCTGCCTTACATAGAAGGCGAGCGTTCGCCTATTTTTGACCCGAACGCCCGCGGAGTCTACTTCCGAATCGCATCCGAACACGGTAAGGCGCATTTCATGAGGGCAACGCTTGAGGGCGTTACGCTCGCACTCAGGAGCATCCTGGAAGTCTACCGTGAGACGCGGCAAATCAGCGACATCCGTGTTATCGGAGGAGGAGGCAGGTCACGGTTGTGGCGGCAGATGATGGCGGATATATTCAATGTCCCCACGTGGACTGTTTCTTCCAGGACCAGCAGTGTGACTTCGCGCGGGGTCGCGCTGGCCGCTGCTGTCGGTGTGGGCGTGTATAAGGACCTTGGCCAGGCCGGAGCGGCGTTCTCCCCCGTGGAATGGTCCGAACCGAGACCGGAATTCAGCAAACTCTACGATGATCTGTATAAAACCTTTGTGGAACTGTACTGCAGGATAAATGACCTTTATTGATTCAGTGCACGGATTCAGTGCAAGCATAAGCTGAGTATTAATTCCGTATATCAAAATCTGTATATATTTCGGAACATAGTCCGCTGCTCTATCCGGTGTTTTTTACACGGGTTTTGCCGCGCAATGGATGAGAGGAAGGAAGATTTATGAGAAAGACGATCACACTTGGCGTAGCACCCATTAAAAGGGCGTTCCTGTCGATGGAAGCCGCAAAGGCGCAAAAGGACAAGATGATGGCGGTGATAACGTCTCTGGACCCGGAGCTTCTGAAGATAGTCGACATCGACGATTTGTGCGATAACGGTATAGCCTCGAATGCAGATCTGGTACCCAAGATCGTCGAGAAATTCAGGGACGCAAAAATCGATGCTCTGTTCATCCCGTTCTGCGACTTCGGAGCGGAAGCAGTTGCCGGCGGTATCGCGGCTGCGTTAAGGGTCCCGACGCTGGTGTGGGGGGCCCGCGACGAAGCTCCGAACACACCGCAGGCAAGGGGCCGGGATACCCAGTGCGGGTTGTTTGCGGCCACAAAAGTCATAAGGAACTACGGCGTCAAGTTCAGCTATATTTTCAACGAACCGGCGGACAGCGCGGTATTCAGGGAAGGTTTCATGAATTTTATCCGGGTGGTCGCAGTCGTGCGTGACATGAACGGACTTCGCGTACTTAAGATCGGCGATCGTCCGGTGGATTTCCTGAGCGTGCAGGCGAATGAAGCTGCGCTTGCCAACAAGTTCAATGTCACGGTCGTGCCGGCAGCACCGAGCATGCTGATACAGCAGGCCTACAGACTGATAGAATCCGGAGACGCGGAAATGGACGAGTACATCGAGGATCTGAAGGCCCGCTATGAGACCATTACATTCAGCCGCGGATTCCCGGGTACGACTCCCGTATCGGATGAAATGAACCTGAAAAAATGCGCCGCACTCAAAGTTGTCATCAAGCGCACGATGGAGCGCCAAAACTGCAGCGTTGCCGCATTCGAGTGCTGGTCGGCATTTTCGTTCGGATATGGCATCTGCCCGTGTCAGGCCGTAGGTGATCTGACTGACGAGGGATTGCCTCTTTCATGTGAATGCGACGTTTACGGCGCCATAACAATGGCGATGCTTCGTGCCGCATCACTCTACGAAGATTCCTGCTTCCTGGCCGACCTTACGATACGTCATCCTCAAAACGACAATGCCGAACTTCTGTGGCACTGCGGTCCGTTCCCGTACTCTCTCAGGAAGCCCGACACCAAAGCAGCGCTGCAGCATGGGCAACAGGTATTCGAGCTCAGGCAGGGTCCGCTGACACTGGCAAGGCTGGGAGAGCTGGAGGGAGAATGGTTCCTGTTTTGCGGAGAAGGCGAGACGACTACGGGACCGGCAACAACCAATACTTATGTCTGGTTTGAGGCGGACAACTGGAAGCGTTGGGAGGAAAAGCTCATGTTCGGTCCGTACATACACCATATCGGGGCGATCTACGGAAAATATCTGCCCGTCCTTCGCGAAGCCGCCCGATATCTTGGGATCACGTTCGACAACGCTCACGAGCAGGGGATCCACAGCCTGTAAGATGCAGTGCTTCGGCTCCGGAACAGGCATAGCCCGATCCTTTGGGGGTGATACGGAAGAACGCCCGTCAATGATCCCGCAGTCATATCAAACTTGACGATGAGAGGGATGCATATGTATCGTTCGCTCAATCCCGGTGCTGTCAACATCAAGGACATATCCTTCGGGGAACTGCTTCCGATCGCTGCCGAAGCGGGATTTGGCGCAGTTGATTACGATCCCGTCAGGATAGAACAGGAAGCGGGCATCAGAGGCGCTATCGACCTGATGGGCAAATACGGAGTGATCGTTTCGAGTTTCAGTTGTCCGGTAAAGTTCTCAATGTCCGAAGAGGATTTTAACGATTCGTTTTCCGGGCTGGAGAAGACTGCGAGAGTTGCCCGCTCTTTAGGGATCAAACGCTGCATGTCCGTTCTGATGCCGGCATCCGATACGCTGGAATACGCGGATAACTTCAGGATAACCACGAAGCGTCTGCGCAGGATCTGCGAAGTCCTGAAGGAATATGAGATTTCACTGGGGCTGGAATTCATCGGTCCAAGAGGGATGCTGAGCATGTTCAGGCACATCTTCATCAATACGATCGAAGGGACCCTGGAGCTGTGTGACGCTGTCGGGACCGGTAATATAGGCCTCGTCCTGGATGCGCATCACTGCTATACTTCCGGAGAGCCCGGCGACGGTTACCTGAAGTATATCAGGGGTGAAGAAGATATCGTCATCGTACACCTCAACGACGACGCAAAAGGCGTACCCTATACCGATCTGGGAGATTTCCCCCGGTTCATGCCGGGAGAAGAGGGCGGCGGCGCCAACGATCTGCATGCATTCATGAACGGCCTGCTGGCTATAGGATACACGGGGCCGGTCATACTCGAGCCGTTCAGCAGAAAGCTTTCCGGGATCTCCGATCGGATCGATATCGCCAAAGAGGTTTATGCCAGCATGGATCTGGTCTGGCCTGAATAATCAAACATACAACATAGCAAAAAAGGAGAAAAAACTATGGACTTGAAGAAGGTCAAAGTCGGCCTGGTAGGCAGCGGCAATATCAGTTATACCTATTTGAATACGCTGACGAAATTCTCGATCATCGACATGGTCGGATGTTCCGATCTGATCCCGGAAAAAAGCAAGGCACGCGCCGAGCTGTTTGGGATCAGGCAGATGACGACCGAAGAGATCCTGGCCGATCCGGAAATCGAGATCGTTGTCAACACGACAGAGCTGTTCAACCACAACAAGGTCACAAAGATGATCCTTGAAGCCGGCAAACACGTGTATTCGGAAAAGGCCATGGGTGACAACTACGAAGGCGCAAAGGCAAACTATGATCTTGCCAGGGAAAAAGGGTTGAGGCTTGGCAGCGCACCCGACACCTACATGGGTGCCGCATACCAGACCGCCCGTAAGCTGATAGACGATGGGATGATAGGCATACCTCTCCTTGCATACGCACTGTGTTTCAGGGGATATCCGTTCCATGCCATGCCTATGGAACTCCCGAAGACATTTGGCCAGCATGGTTCCTCCATCACCTATGATATGGCCGGATACTACATAAATGCTCTTGTAGCTCTTCTCGGCCCTGTCAAACGCGCGTCGGGATATTCCAGGTTCTTCGAAGACCGCATGTATATAAACACTGCGCATCCCCGGTACGGGCAGAAGATCGACAAGAACACCGGCGAGACAGTCATGATGGGAAATCTCGAATTCGAAAACGGCTGCTACGCTTCACTGGCCATGTGCTCGGAAGGATTCCCGCCGGAGATCCCGCGCGTAGAGATACTCGGGACCGAGGGAACGCTGATACTGCCTGACCCGAACTATTTCGGAGGCTGGGGACGCGACGTATATCTGACACGGGCAGGAAATCCGGGTGAGAAGTTCAAAGTGCCCTTCACACATGGATTCAGTGACACGGATCCCAATGAACCTCCGAAGTCCGGCAGGCGCGAACCCTGCCACAACAGCTGGCGCGGTATCGCGGTAGTAGACATGGCCTATGCGATCCGCAGAGGCCGTCCGCATCGCTCCAGCGCCGAGCTTGCGCTCCATACCGTAGAGATCCTCACTGCCATCGACAACTCCAACGCGGACAACAAGGTATATACCATCGAGACCCGTCCGGAACGCCCGGCTCCTCTGAAGCCCGGTTTTTACGGAAATCCTCTCGTCATGGAAGCGTCCATAGACCTGTGATCAGGGCAATAACGGTTCCTGAGCACATCCTCAAAATGTTGTCCCTCAGTTATTTCATATAACAAGTAATAGGAGGAAATCGAAATGAAAAAAGCATTCATTTTTTTGCTTGCCTTCATCATGGTGTTTGCTATTTTTTCAGGATGTAAGGAAAGCGAAACCGGAACGTCCCCTGAACCCACAGCAACACCGGGCTCCCCTACGCCGGGCGGCAGCAAGCAGCCTGCGGAGCAGGGTCCGGACCTATCAAAGGAAACCGTCCTTCCGTTGGTAGAAGAAAAGTACAACATGACCGCGTTTTGGGCCTATGACACTGCGACGACCTATTTCACGGACATGAACGACAGGCGGATAACCCAGTACATCGAGGAACTTACCAACATCCACATGGACTACCAGATCCCGCCTCAGGGTATGGAAAACGAAACGTTCTCACTTATGATCACGTCCAATGACTGGACCGACATCATGTGGATGAACGACATCCCGATCACAGGCGGCCCGGACAAGTGGATCGCAGACGGCATCATCCTCAGGCTGAATGAACTCATCGATGCTTATGCTCCAAACTACAAGGCGATGCGCGAGTGGAGCGATGTTCACAAAAAGGAGACCATAACCGACGAAGGCAACATAGCCGGCATGAGGTTCGTAACCACCTATCCCGGAGAACCCCCCTGGACAGGTATCGGCATCAGGCAGGACTGGCTGGATAAGGTGGGTATGCCTGCCCCGGTCACGATCGATGATTGGTACAGGGTACTTACCGCTTTCAAGGAACAGCTTGGCAAAGCGAACTCCCTGATGCTTCCGCCCACCGGTTTCTTCTACTCCAGCGAGTTCGTATCCGCTTTTGGCGTCGGCAAGAGCTTCTATCAGGATAATGGAGTTGTGAAGTATGGTCCTCTGGAACCCGGCTTCAAGGAATATCTGGCAACGATGGCCAAGTGGTTTGCCGAAGACCTGATCTACAGGGACTTCATGACCGCCGAAAACAACACCACCTTCTGGTCGGTGTTTGGATATGACGAGGGCATCATCTCCGCATCGCACACCATGTGGCCTTTCTGCGCAGACGGAATGATATCCTACAACAGGGTCGACGCAGAGAAGAACCCGGACTTCTGGCTGACGCCTGTAAATCCTCCATGGAGGGACGAGAACACTCCCGCAGGGCTGTCATATGTGCAGAGCCCGGTCCGTGACTACACTTTCGTGTCCACACAGTGCGAACGCCCTGACCTGGCGGTCCGTTGGCTCGACTGGCGCTACAGCTGGGAGGGAGCGGTGACCTGTGAGTACGGGATCGAAGGCGAGTCATTCGATTATGTGGACGGCAAGCCCGTTTTCAGGGATTTCATGCTCGACACCAACTCCGATACCGCTGCTGAACGCTATAACTACATGTACATGGGAGACAAGCCCGGATGGTACCTCTATGACAAGATGTGGGAGACAATGGCCAACCAGAACGTATTCATCGCATACGAGACCTGGCAGCAGGCTCCGCATCATCAGAACATGCCCGACGGCCTGACCATGACCGCTGAAGAATCGGCAGTATACAACAAGAACATAATCGACATAGAGACCTATGTACAGGAATACACGATCAACATCATGTTCGGCAACCGCAAGCTCGAAGACACATATGACGAGTTTATTTCACGCCTCAAGTCCATGGGCATTGACGAGTGCATAGCTGCGCAACAGGCTGCACTTGACAGGTATAACGCGAGATAACTGTCTGATATCGTACTTCTCCTTTGGCAGGACCCGCCCGGGCCTTGAACAAAGGCGGGTCTTGCCTCCCTCTGAAACCGGAATCGGACACACAGGCAAAAATCTGCAAGATCAAAGGTAAAGTAAGGTAAAGTGAGGATCAGGCAAATGAAGAAGATGAAAGCCGGCTTTATCGGCTTCATGGAACAGGGAGCGGATCCCTGGGTACAGCTCGAGAAAGCCGCGAAAATCGGCTACAAAGGGACTGAAAACGGCGAATTCATCCTGTTCAGGGGAGACGTGCAGGAGAACCTTGCCCGTATGCGCGACATGGGCATGGAATGTCTCACCGTCGCCGCGGGGAATTCGGAGGTCCTTGAAAAAGAAGACGGCGTGAAGAAAATGATCGAGCGCGCACACATCATTGGAACAGAGCGCGCCGTCGTGTTCCACGGCAAGGTTTATTTCACAAAGATGAACAGGCCCGTCACTTATGACGACGTTATGCATGAGATCGAGGTCCTGCAGAAGGCCGCCGAGGAATGCAGGCGTGAAGGCATCAGGCTTGCCTACCACAACCACGATCCGGAATTCCGCATCAGCTTCAACGGGCTTACGGTGCTTGACATGCTGCTGGCTTATGCTCCGGACCTTTGGCTCGAACTGGACGTCGGCTGGACCACTTACGCCGGATGGGATCCTGTCGATGTGCTCAAACGCGTCGCACCTCGGCTGTCCGCAGTCCACTTCAAGGATTTCTTCCCGGGTCCCGATGTTCAGGTGCCGCTTTGGGGAAGCAGGGAACTCTACAGCATGCCTAACTTCTGCTCGCTGGGCAGCGGAGCTCTGGACGTTCACGGATGCCTGAAGGCATGCGCGGAGATCGGTATGGATTATGTCGTTGTAGAACAGGATTATATGCATAGGCTTACCCCGATGGAAGCGCTCCAGGTAGATTACCTCGTCATGAAGGAATCCGGGTTGGTTGAGTAGATCCGAACTGTTGAAATAAGATATTTGATATAAGATCATTTTACTATTATTAAGATCTTATAAATGCAATAGCGGAAACAGCTTACTGAGTTTATTTGCTGGAACATGAAATCAATCTCTACAATGAAAAGAGGTAACAGAGATGGCAAAACTGAAAGCGGCATTTATAGGGTTTATGCCCTTCGGCGACCCCAACTTCGACATGTATGCGTGTCTCGAAAAATACGCCAGGCTCGGATTCAAGGGCTTTGAGGGGGGTGACATGCTCCTTCGCGGAGACGTTGAAGAGAACCTGAAGAGAGTAAAAGGGTTCGGCATCGTGCCGATCACGAGCGGGTACATGAAGAGGAGAATGGATGGCAGCGAAGTAAAGCTCGAAGATATCATCGCCAACTGCCACAGACTTGGAGTCAAGAGGATCACCTTGTTTTCCGGTGTCGTAGGCCGTTATCGTTTCAGCGATCAGGAAGTTCCCCCTACATACGATGAGGTCATGAAGGAAATCGAGGAACTGGAGGCCGTGGCGACCGAGTGCAAGAAGGAAGGCATCGAATTCGCGTTCCACAACCACGATATAGAGCTCCAGTTGTGCTATCGGGGTGTTCCGGCGCTGTACCTGATGTGCGCCAACTCCGAAAACCTCAAAATCGAGCTGGATATAGGATGGTGCCTCGCAGGCGGAAAGGATCCCGCGGTCGTTATGCGCGATCTCGGTGACAGGCTCAGCAGCGCGATCCATGTCAAAGACTTCATTCCCGGTACGGTGGAGATGCCGCGCAGGGACGGCGGGATCAACATTATGCCGCAGTTTGTCGCACCCGGCACCGGCGTGCTGAACCTGAGAGAATGCCTGAAAGTTGCGTCGGAGATCGGCGTCGAATGGGCCGTCCTCGAGCAGGATTTCCAATACAATCTGTCGCAGGTCGAGGCGCTGACCGCTTCCTACCTTATCATGAAAGAAAGCGGATATGTCGAATAGCCGAATTGACGAATATTCGAATATTCGATGAACTGCCGATCTCTGCATATGGCAAAAACCAGTGAGAAGGTATTTATAAATCTGTGCCAATCTAAAAATGTGATAGGATGAGGATCAGTATATGAAACAGATCGTTGCCAAACCGTTGACCCCCGAGGGGTTTGCAAGATACGGAGCTTACCAGGACCTGCTTGACACGGCTGACCTCGCAAAAAAGTCGATACTTCCTCCCTTTGGGTTCTTTCCCGATGTTATGACTCTTGAATTTGGCGGAGCACCTACCGTTTCGGTCTGCCACGTCAGGAAAACCGACAGGAACATCGTTTCCTTCATGGAGGCCCATGCGAGGACTTGCGAAGGGCTGCTGCCTCTCGACGGAGACGTCATAATTTATGTCGGCCCCGCATTCGGGCCGCCGGAGCGCTGGGATTCCGGCAAGCTGGAAGCATTCATCGTCCCCAAGGGGACATTTGTCAAGCTCAATCCGCTTGTCATCCACGGTACCCAGTATGCGATAGATACTGACGAAGTACATCTCCTGTGCATGCTTCCCGCAAGGACCTTCAACAATGACATGTTGTCGGCCATTCTCAAGGAAGATGACAAAAAGGTCGAAATCACGCTCGAATAAGACCGGCGTGGTATAGATATACAGGTTTGTAATTGAATTTTCGTGCAAAAAGGGATGGACTGTAATTGTCGATCCCTTTTTATCGACTGCTCATTCCGGAAGCAGCAATATTGCATAAGACGGTCCTGCACAGGCATGAACCGGTCCTGCACAGGAAATTACGGCAATTTATAAATGACAAAGGATTTGATTTGTGGTAAAGTAGGTTTTGAAATGTATAAAAGTATGAAAAAATATTATGCGCGACAGTAAAAAATTGTGATGAAAGACCGAAGGAGGAATCATTGCGGAAAGGCTGCAAAGGAGGAGCAGCGATATGACATTGAACGAACTCAACGTTTTTCTTGCGGAACTGACGGAGAACGAGAAAATATCCAGAGAAAGATATCGGGACAACAGCGTCCCGGAGCAATTTCGAAACCTGACCAAGCCGCTGGTGTACTATTACACTTTGGATGACAATCTGAGTATACAGATCAACAACAGTCCCCAGCATGTCAGGAATGAGGTATTGCAAAGGAGGACGCCTCCATCATTTCACGCGGGCATGAAAGGCGTTGAAAGGTGGCTTTGCATTCAGAAAAATCCCCGGTTTGTCACCCATGTCGATCATATGCACACATACTTCGAGATAAACTATATGTATTCAGGAGTGTGTGTTAATATAGTCGACGGACACAGGATCGTGATGGAACCCGGCGATTTTGTATTTATGAAGCCCGGAAGCGTGCACAGTATATTGAAAACCCGCGAGACAGATATTTTAGTGAACATCATCCTCATGCCCCACGCAGCCAGTGCTATACTTGATAAGACCCTGATCGGCGCAAATGATCTGTCATCGTTCATAATAGAAGCATTATACAGTGATACGACCAGGCCAAATCACCTGTTTTTGAAAATGAGGAATACGGAGTCTATACAGGACGCGATGGCAAGGCTGATGTGCGAGTACTTCGATCCGGACCAGGTGGCTGCGGAAGTACTGGCAGAAAGCTATTTGAGGACCGTTTTTGCGCTGCTGTGGCGGGAGAGCACACTCAACCCCGAAAAGGCGGTCTACGCAAAAAAGCCCAACTCCATGGTTGCTGAAATAATCAGTTACATACATGAAAATTGCGTCGACTGCACACGCAACTCGGTAGCAGATCACATCGGTTATAACAGCAACTATATCAGCAGCCTGCTTGTCGAGCATACCGGCAAGAGCTTTGTTACGATACGCAACGGGTTCAGGATGGAAAGGGCAGAGAAGCTGTTGTCTTCAACTGACATTCCCGTCAGAGATGTGGCCGAGCAGTGCGGCTTTACCAACATCACGCAGTTCTATAAGGTCTACCGTGAGTATTTCGGGCGGCTTCCGAGGAAAGAAAACCAAGCAACGGACAGTAAGAGCGCGATTTAGCGGATATTTTCGATATAATTCGATCATACAGTCAAAACACGTATAAATCGTTCTTTTCGGGTTACAAATTGAATGTTGTGGAAAAACATCCTGACTGATATAATCTACTTTATATTAGCTTGTTTTTGAAAGGTGATGGTTTTTTGCCCAGCGACAGTTTACCCGGTCAGTTGCTGCTTCAGCTGGTACTTATCCTTCTGAATGCGGTCTTCGCCAGTGCTGAGATTGCGGTTATATCACTCAATGATATAGCGCTCAGGCAATCCGCTGATTCGGGTGACAAAAAGGCCAAAAGGCTTGTAAAGCTGACTGAGCAGCCTTCCAGGTTCCTGGCCACGATACAGATAGGGATCACGCTGGCCGGTTTTCTTGGAAGTGCGTTCGCTGCCGAGAATTTTTCGGACTATCTTGTAGAATTCGCATTGAGAGCAGGAGTGGGGATATCCCCAAAGGTGCTCGACACCATTTCGGTCATCGTCATAACAGTCCTGTTGGCATTCTTGACACTCGTATTGGGAGAGCTCGTACCAAAGCGCATTGCGATGAAAAAAGCCGAGACTCTCGCCAGGGCGCTTTCGGGTTTGATATATTTCATATCGATAGTTGCAAGGCCTGTCGTCTCCCTGTTAACCTCCACGACCAACCTTATTCTAAGGCTGTTCGGCATCGACCCCAACGATAATACGGAGAAGGTGACCGAAGAGGAGATCCTGATGATGGTCGGAGCGGGAACGGAAAGCGGCGCGATCGACCAGCAGGAGAAGGCGATGATCGAGAACATATTTGCCTTTGACGACACAATTGCTGCGGACATAATGACGCACCGTACGGATATGCATGTCCTTTGGAAGTCGGACACTCTCGAAGAATGGGAGAGGTCTTTCCAGAATTCCAACCACACGAGGCTTCCTGTCTGCGACAACGATATAGACGACGTGATCGGGATAATGCACCTGAAAGACTTTTACACCGCCGTACGCAAGGGGATCACGGATGTCGAAGAACTGTGCACCCTTATAAAGCCGGCCTACTTCGTTCCTGAGACGGTAAAAATCGACCTGCTGTTCAGGAACATGCAGCGCACCAAAAACCATTTTGCCATCGTCGTTGACGACTACGGCGGCGTAAGCGGCATCATCACGATGAGTGATATCCTCTCGCAGATAGTGGGTGATATCGGTGACGATCCGGAAAAGGACTCGCTCGATGTCATACCTCTCGGGGAGAACAAGTGGAGGGTCCGGGGCATTACGCCGATAGGAGACCTTACACAGATCCCGTTCGGAAACCTTGATGACGACTATGAGACAGTCGGCGGGCTCGCGCTGGGATTGCTGGGCGAGCTGCCCGAGGAGGACGAGGAGATCCCCGTGCTGAGGATAAACGGACTCGAACTTCGGGTTACAGAAATACGCGGCAGGCGTGTGGAATGGGTCGAAATAACCAAAGAGACCGAAACGGGGAAGGAATGACAGACCGCCCGACAGCATGATCCGGCTAAAAAAGTTATAATCTCAGTCAATGATTTCCGGAATAAATTAAATGGCATACAGATAAAATCTGTATGCCATTTCTGGTGTAAACTAGCCTGATCGCATCCCGGTAGTACAGAATACCTGTCCATATGTACTAAAAAGGATATCGAAAAGGGGATCACTCCGCTGCCTTTTTTGTTGAAAGCGCATTTCCGATATGCTAGAATATGAAAGGCGAAGATGTTTGATCTGCTATAACTGCCGACAAGCGAGGGCATTGATATGAAATGGTTTCATTTTATGACATTCCTGTATTCGATAGGCGGACCGATAATGGAAAATCCGGGTCCTTATGAATTCGAAGGATCCCTGCTTGCCGTTTTGCAGTTTGTCTTTACGCTGATGATAGTAATCGGAAAGTTCAAAGCCGTTCGTATAGCCAGTTCATTCCTGTCCGCGATCTTCGGAGGTTCGGCGCTTGTCGTATACTATATAAATCAGACCTCGGTCGGCAATCCCCTGTCTTTCGGACCGCTTGCTATTTTTGGGGCGGGCGTTATATACGGCACGGTGATCGGCGTGATCATGCTCAGAGGGGTCATCCGACACAGGAAGCTCCGGAAGGAAATCCAGGAAAAGATGCTGTCATACCGCCCGGGTGAGCGCAGGTTTGATGATTGAGGAGGAAAGTTGACGATTTGGATTTGATATCTACACTTCTGTTGGGCGTAGGATTGTCGATGGACGCCTTTGCGGTCTCGGTTACCAACGGCCTGATCGTAAGGCGCCTGCGCTTCAGATTTGCGGCCAAGATGGCGCTTTGCTTCGGACTGGCACAGGCGATCATGCCTTTTCTGGGTTACACCCTTGGCAGGGGATTTGCGGAGTATATCACCGCGGTCGACCACTTTATCGCATTCGGATTGCTGGCTTTTATCGGCATCAAAATGATAATCGAATCGATAAAGCAGAACACGGAAGACGAGTGCTGCCAGGATGAGCCGGACATACGTACGCTCCTGATCATGGCCATTGCCACGAGCATAGACGCTCTTGCCGCGGGAGTAAGCCTTGCACTCGCGGGAACACCGAATTCCATCGCCATAATCCCCGCAGCAGGGCTGATCGGTTTGGTTACCGCATCGATATGTCTTTGCGGTGCATATATCGGGCGTCTTTGCGGGAGCAGGATAAAAAAAGGCGCAGAAATCTTGGGCGGATTCGTGCTCGTCGCGATCGGGATAAAAATTTTGATCGAACACCTTTAAATATCCGGGTTTATCGGCCGGGCCTATGTCCGCGGATCGTATTGTCGAACTTGACCGTTCGATTTGGCAACAATCATGTGATCATTCATAATTATTTTTGGCGAGTTGTAAAATTAAATGAAACACAAATAAAGAAATAAATAGGCCCAC